>Ga0255052_10001340_pt1 | contig 18634 bp, 15 predicted proteins | sample JV7_2_21_MG_FD_188632 | JGI IMG/M metagenome (GOLD analysis project Ga0255052, IMG submission 188632) | Seawater microbial communities from Jervis Inlet, British Columbia, Canada - JV7_2_21 | ecosystem: Environmental > Aquatic > Marine > Inlet | place: Canada: British Columbia | collected... | reverse complement strand
AAGGCGTTGAATACGCTGCTTCGGATCCGCTACAAGAACCAACGGAGCACGTTTTATGGGAGAATGGTGACTATAGTGGCTGGGGTCATCTTACCAATCCTCACAGAACCCGATCCGTCGGGCAAGATATCTCAGATGTATTCCTTGTTCGAGCACGCCCTAACTACCCTTTTCCCGGCGGGGGTAGTTCTGAGTGTCGAGAACGTGCCCTATTGGCACGACATGATTGACTGTGCCAAAGGGGGCGGGAGAACAATGTCTGTTCAAAGAGGTCCAATTGGCTATGACGAACTTTACGAAGCAACGATACTGTACATCTTCCATCTCGTGCTGCACAAGACGGGTATCCCGAACGAGTACCTTGCTCTAGCGTACAACAGCCCTGAGGGAAGAGAATTGTGGAAGAGTGCGATGGACGAGCAGTTGGCGCAGCAGTTGTCGTACTTGCTGATCCATCGAAAAGACGGAGAGCCGATCATTGTTGGTGAGCCGACTGAGCTGTTTGCCGCATTTCGGCTGCACTACAAAGGGTATGGAGATGTAACGGCGGATTCGATCGTGAAAGGGTATATTGACGACGGCATCAGTAGTGAATAAAAGAGAAGAAGATTCTTTTAAAGTATCGTCGCAAACATTCGTAGTTGATCACTATCCAACCCCATGCGGTACAGTTTGTTAGACAACTCAACAGCCGGAGACTCGCTCGACGTAATCGGGTCCAACGACGTTTCGCAGTCGATAATGCGCTCGTCGTGACCAACAAGCTTCTTGATCGACCTCAGGAACATCTCAACCGGTATATAACGCACTTTCTTGGCACCTCCCGACCCACGAAAGTTTGATGAGATACCCTTGCCATAGGATAGGATAGCAAACCTGGCCAACTCGGGGAACTGGGAAGTCGCATATAACTCGGCCTCGCTGATGGATCCACTAATCGTCACCGTTGCCCCTATGGAGGGACAGTACACGTTGATCCCACCGGAGGTCACGACAAAAACGCAAATGTACCGAAACCTGTACGGCTCAGCCTTCGGGGCGTCTACCAACACGACCTCCCCTTCTCCTTCCTGTTCCTCGAGAGGGTCCGGATATGTAACAGCCAATAGATGCGTATCCGGGTCATCCCCAGTTCGGCAACCGGTTACCTTGCGGCCGAAATGCCGCTCTTCAATCAAGTCGACGATGTCTTCTCGGTCTTTCTCCGAAAGCTCGGGAAGCTCATTGACAATCCATTCTGTGGACGTGGCCATGTTTTGTTACCACTTTCAAACCCCCTTAGTCACCAGGTACCACAAAAATTTAGCGGAGTTCTGGGCGGAATCTGAGGTGCACGTGGGAATGAATGGTCCCCATAACATCGGTTTGAATTTTTGTGCTCTTCTCGGTCCAAAAATGTTTTTAACTTTGACAATAATAATAATAATAATACAGATTTGGACAAATTGATTGACTTTGAAACTTCAATTTTTAAAAAAAAAAAATTGATTGATGGTCAAGCGGAGGATTGCGAAGAACAAAGCGAAAGCGAAGTCTATTGGACACGGAAGACCCTCTAAGAGACGAAACCGGATCAACGGGAAAGATCGTGACTACTTAGACAGGGTGACTCCACCGGAGCCAGCCCACAAGATTCCACCTACTGATGCACACTTTGCGAGTCGCGCCGAGCTGCAAAGCAATGGATACCACTGCCAGCCCATGGCCGGAATCAATGTGTCGAACGGGGTCGATCCCGCAACCTCCGTTGTTGTGTCTGGTGGACGATACCGCAACGGTGATTTCGGCGATGTCATTTGGTACAATGCTCAAGGCGCTGTGCCGCAGGAGATGACCAAATACAATGCCTCTCTTTTGGAATCACTGATCAGCGGAACTCCTGTGAACGTGTGGCGAGGGTCCAAGCTCCGTTCCGACTACTCTCCCGACACGGGATACGAATTTGGTGGACGGTACTTTGTGACGTGCACGAGACGTTCTAGGAATAGGAATTTGAGGTTCAAACTCGTGAAGATGCCTAATTAATTCTAATCACTGTGTTTTATTTATTTATACATTCAAATATATTATTGCACCTCACGTCGGTAATTGCATATCAATATTTCAAAAAAAAGAAAAGGACATAATGTTTCATTGCACATTCAGAGACCAAAATCCTTATTGTTTTTGTGACTGCAGTAATTGTAAGGCCTATAGGGAACGTGTAGAGGAATTGAATGATGGATACCCGACTGACTGTACTGTGTGTAAAGTCCATTTCATGGGGTGGAGACAGTATCATGACAGTCAATGGTTGGAATTGCTTTGGGAACGGTACTGTTGCAATGGACTATGTGTGAAGTGTCAAATTGAGGATCTTTTGGAGAAGGCTGAAAGGGTTGAAAAGGCTGAAGAAGAAGCAAGAGATACGGATGCTTACGATGGACTATATGTGAAGTGTCAAATTGAGGATCTTTTGGGGAAGGCTGAAGAAGGAGATTCGGATTCTACCGATTGACAATTCCATGAGAATTTTGACTTTGAACCTTCAATAATCCAGTTTTGGGCAAATTGATTGACTTTCCAGTTCCTATTTGAACTGTTTGCAATTCGAAGGGTTGAATTGCAAACATGTTTCTTGGAGTGAGAACAACAACAATAAATTAAAGATTTGAATTGAAACAAAAATAAAAATAATCATTCATCCATCGAACACGCCCACCATTCGTGATCCAATTGCTCCTCGTTGACACCAGTCTCGAGAACCTCTTCGAACGGATACGAGTCCGAGGTCATCGTCATCTCAACACGACTCACAGCTCGTGGACATGGGACATACTTAGACCTCTTGCGACACTTCTTCGAAGACCACTTCATCACCTTCCTGATGCGTGCCGGTGAACCATCTAAGTTGTAATCAATCACGAAGTCGTCACTCGAAGGTGCTCCGTACATTCTTGCGTCCTTCTTCTCAGCAAGTGCAACGAGTTCATCATCGCCCTCGACAGCAAGGGAGTCTTCCGATTCCATCTTCTTGAACCGATCCTGCTCAAGCTTCTTCACACCTAATCGGAGCGTTTCGCGCAGTTTCGATCTCCCAGAACATGGTCCGATTGTCGTCGGTTTCTGGTCGTAACGCCTCCTCTGGATATTCTCGAACTCGTAATTGCACAGTGGCTTGAATCCGAGGTTAGCAGCATGCTCAACCATGCTGCTCTTCGCAAACTGCCCTTCGCGTTTCATTGTTTCAGCCCAGAGATTGGGAGGTATGCATCTCGGGTCCAAGAGAATCACTCGGATCTTCTGCTCCGGAGCCAACTTCCGATTCTCTTTGAGTGTAACATCCTTGAGCCACTGCAGACCCTCAGGTCCCCAGACCTGAAACATCTGGTTAAGGGGATCATCGCCTTCCGGAATCTCCGACGGAGGATGGAAATCGAGCACAGACGTACAATCAGCACCGAGAACACGAACAGGCTTCCGACCATGTGCAAGATCGAATGGCATGTCCCAAACACCGACCGACAAGTTCTTCGAGAACCGCTCTGTAGACATATGCTTGTGTGGAGATCCGCGACAATTACGAATCTTATCAACAATAGAGTCACGCATCTTGGTCCTCAACTCCTGGCTGATTGACTGGAACTCGCACCAGACCTTCGGAGGAGCTTCTTCGTTGGTCGAAAGACTCACCCTTTTCGAAAAAGTCTTCTTGGACATAGGAGACACCTTGACTGTAACTTGCGACTTGACCATGATTTTGTTTGTGTTTTTGAACCTTCAATAATTCAGATTTGGACAAATTGATTGAAAAAATACTTTCCCTTTTTTTCAGTCACCCCGTTTAGCGTCGGCAAAAACCGCCAGTTTTCATTTCATGTGATTTTCGCATTTCGGTCTGTTCCCACTCCAAGAAACATGTTTGCAATTGGATTGGTTGAACTTGATGATATCCATTTTCTACCAAATTGATTGAAAAAACACCTTCCCTTTTTTTTTTAGTCACCCTGTGTTGAGGCTTTTCGAGACCATGATGACAATCTAGGGCTGGGATCGGTACTCCCGCATTGGATTAGGTGTGAATTGTCAAATCAAGGATCTTTTGGCGAAGGGTGAAAGGGCTGAAGAAGATTCGGATTATCCAGTTTGACAAGAAAGTGAACAACAAGGATGCACCATTTGAAACTGTTTTTGTTCAACCATTCCTACCACTCATTGTCTTCGCGGTCACCATATCTGCCAGGACGAATTCCCATCTTCGCCAAGTTCACGTATTGCCTACCCTTGCGATTCACGACATCTTCATCGTCCTCATGCAACTCGATGGAGTCCTTCAATTCGTGCGAACGGAGCAGATTGTGGGTGTCGCCACCACAGAGACTCTCGAAGAAGGTCACGTTCTTCGCCACTCGGTCGATGCCCTCCCTTTGCTCCTCTGAAAACGAACCAGGGATCTGCATGATCCCGTACGCCCCACCACGTTTCACAGGGATCAAACGCATTTCGTCTTGCTCGATGCTGCCAGCATCGATCATCGCATCCACGTCCTCCACAATGCTTCGGAATTTCTTGTACTGCGGATGGCAATGATTCACCCACATGAGCGTCCCAGCGCCGACCCTGGACTCCTCGGGACTTTCGTCATTCGACCGAAAGTAGAGATCGAACATCTTCCCCTTGTTCTTCGGAATGGCAACTGTTGCCACCTTGGATCCTGAATGAGCACGATCTAACACTTTCCCAACCCAAGGTGCAACCGGTTTCCGAAGACCAGGCGCCACAGAACCCACAAAAGCCACCTGCTGCCGAGGAGGCATCCCACCCACCGAATTGCGAACCGTTCCATGAGAATGAGACATTGAATTTTGACTTTGATCCTTCAATTTCCAATTTTGGGTAAATTGATTGACTTTGAACCTTCAATAATCCAGATTGGGGCAAATTGATTGAAAAAACACCTTCTTTTTTTTCAGTCACCCTGTTTAAACTCCTTCACTTTTTATTTCATGTGATTTTCGCATTTCGGTCTGTTCTCACTCCAAGAAACATGTTTGCAATTCGAAGGGTCAAAGTTGGGAATGCCCATCCATTTTTAATCAAATTGATTGAAAAAAACACCTTCCCTTTTTTCCCGTCCACCCTGTATTTCGTCGGCAAATCCCGTCAGTTTTTATTTCATGTGATTTTCGTATTTCGGTCGGTTCTCACTCCAAGCAACATGTTTGCAATTCGAAGGGTCAAACCAAATTGATTGAGGGCCTCCCTGCCCAGCCCTGCCAGCCCTGTTAACGGTCAACACTTCCTCCCAATGCTTGACGCGGTGTCTTATTGTGATGAAGGGGATATGCTTGGATGTTTTGAGCCTTCCCTATGTTTGTCGTTTTTGGATTCGCCATTGGGGCCGTCGCCGCTCTCTCCGACCAGCGAACATGAATATCCGCCCCCACCTCCGCCCGTTGATACTTTATTCTATGGTAGATTTCCAGCAGAGATTCCTCCCTTCCCCCCTCAGCCGGCGCCGTCGCTTGACCCTTATTTTCTTGCCGACATCATATCTCCTTCGGATTCGGAGGAAGTTTTGAACATCGGATGTACCGGATACGGTCATAAGCGGATGCCTCGACTTCGAAGGTATGTATTTATTTTGATGGAAAAAAAAGCACTTCCCCGACTCACCCATATCTAAATACCAGTCTTATAAAGAAGTTACAGCAAGCAGTTACTCAAAAGGTTCAACTTACTTCGGATTTATCATGTGATGTCTTGGTTTGTTATCCAGATTACCAAACCAAGACAATTCCCTTGCTCTATGCTGTTGTTACGGGAATCCCAGTCGTGTCGGAAGACTTTTTAAAAGATTCCACGAATCTGAGAGAGATCCTGGACACCACTCTTTATCTTCCAGGCATGGTGAGGCTTATTACGAAACCGCCAAGATTACTAGATGGCCTTGTGGCCGCAGTCCACCCCTCTGTTTCTAGCAGGCAGAAAATCATGGAGCAAGAAAAATTATTGGTCGCCCTTGGTGCTCGGCTTGCGCAAGCGAGTGATAATATAGATTACGTAATACGCGGAAGAAAGAACTGGAATGCTACTATGCACGAGAAAACGTTTAAAGCAGCTGGTTATGGTCCGGTGACATACTGGAGATCGTACACGTGGCTTAAGGGGTGTGTTATGGAATGTAGGATCCTTCCTGAGGATACAGCCGGTGGAATGACACCAGCAGAGCGGCGTGAGCAGCAGCGTGCCAACAGAAAACTGCGAAACAAGGTTGAAGTGCCGCTCGGACAGCCTAAGATCTCGGAGTTCTTTGGAACTCCGGCGCAACGACAAGTCCGACTTCGTCGTCAGAAGCTAGTAAGACGACTGCATACCAGGCAGCAGAACGTTATCGACTGTGACAACGAGGATGCGATTGTTGTCGGAGAGAAGCGTAATAGGGACCAAGTTGACCCCCTCAACGAAGATTTGTTACTAAGTCAACATCAATTAAGTCCAAAAAGAAAACGTCGACGTAGAGATTGAACATTGAGTATTAGGACTGGTCTTTCTTATTGAACAACGATCGCAATCAATTTTTCTTCTTCTTTGCCACCTCGTCAAACTCTGTCTGTTTTTATTTTATGTGAATTTCACATTTCGTGTTGTTCTCACCCCAAGAAACATGGTTGCAATTCGAAGGGTCGAAGTTGGTGTTTTCATTTTTAATCAAATTGATTGAAAAGAAGTACAAGCAAACACACACACTCAATCGGCGTTGGGAAGTACTACAACATATTCCAATCCTTTGTTTATCTTGTTGTGTGCGGTTTCGCACATCGCAATTTCGTCCTCCCGAATCGGACCCAAACAATCAAACGTACACGACTCAAGAACATAGCATTCGCACGCTTCGCGGATAATCTCATTGGTATAGTTGTCCTCGCCGAGTTTACCCAAGACACAGAACCAGTATAGGAAGCTATCGTGCTCTTTCAGTTCATCGAGCTGCAAATTGGGTATCACGCAAGTATTCGGCGTATTGCACCGCCCAGGGTACGGAACTTTGCAGTCCAAGATAACGACGCGTGCCTGGTGCTCAACTTTGTCACAAAACGTTGTAGAGGAGACAAAAGTTACAACAACGAGAAGAAGAAGAAACAGCATGTTCACTTTCTTTGTTTTGTTTTTTGGGGGTTTGGGCCTCAAATTCAACAACGCAAAAAATGGATGAAAAAAATATGTTCTAATTAATCACGAATCTCCACCTCGGTCACAGTGTGATCGATGCTTAATTCTTTGTTTATCTTGTTGTGTGCGGCTTCGCACATCGCACCGGCAATCGTTGGTGCGCCTTGCTTGAACCACTTGCATACTCTCGACTCGAGAACATAGCATTCGCACGCTTCGCGGATAATCTCATTGGTATAGTTGTCCTCGCCGAGTTTACCCAAGACACAGAACCAGAATAGGAAGCTATCGTGCTCTTTCAGTTCATCGAGCTGCAGATTGGGTATCACGCAAGTATTCGGCGTATTGCACCGCCCAGGGTACGGAACTTTGCAGTCCCAGATAACGACGCGTGCCTGGTGCTCAACTTTGTCACAAAACGTTGTAGAGGAGACAAAAGTTACAACAACGAGAAGAAGAAGAAACAGCATGTTCACTTTCTTTGTTTTGTTTTTTGGGGGTTTGGGCCTCAAATTCAACAACGCAAAAAAATGGATGAAAAAAAATATGTTCTAATTAATCACGAATCTCCACCTCGGTCACAGTGTGATCGATGCTTAATTCTTCATATGCCGGTAAAAAGAGTTCGCAAGCGAACTCATCAAGGATTCTGCGTTGTTCCGGTTTCTCTACGTCTTTCAGCGCCTCGTCGAGATCATTCGGATTGTGCACCTCGTAATGCATTTCGACGAGTTCGTGGTCATCGTAGCGTTGGTGGATAAAAGTCCCATGAACAAATTCCTCGTACTGTGCAGCGACTTCGGCTTTCCCAGCTTTGTCAGCTTCTTCCATCGTACCAAACACTCCAAATCCCGTAGTATCAGGAGAATCGCCATCTTGACTGGTGTTGATGTCAACCATGAATCCTTGCGTCTTCGCAGTGTACAACCCGATCTTCTCTCGCACATACGCCTTCGCTTCCTTAAGAGCGATGGCCTCCGAAAGGGATTTGCAAACAAACGACTTGCGTTGGAACCTATAGTCATCGCCAGCCACCAACTTCGAGAACGCAAAGACTAGGCCGTGAGAAGGGTGTCGGTGTTTGGGAATGACCGACGATCCGAGTCGGTCGGACCGAATGTGACACACAAGTCGTTCGGTTGCAGAACGCATGATCAAAAAAAAGGGTTTTGAAAATTGAAGGTTCAATGTCAATCAATTTGACCAAAATAGACATTTTGATTGGAAGGCCTTTTATGGTCAAATTGATTGACATTGAAGGTTCAATGTCAATCAAAATGTCCCGAAATACCTTTTTGCACTCTTCAATATTTGAAATTATATTTCGAAGATGACATCTGTCTTCTGCACCGATCCTATACTCGAGCAGTTACACGGTATTATATGTGTCATGGAGTTGATTCATCGGATGACAATTGAGGATTACGAAAAGATTCTGAAACTGTGTGTGTCTGTTGAAGAGGTCCTTTTCACGTACCTTGTCGCTCCTGGCAACAGGTACACCGAAGAATTCGCCGGGACCCTTAGTATGGGCTTGATCAACGGAGTCTTACTGACCGAGCCCGAAATTAGGAATTTCCTCCCGACATGGGCATCGCTGAAGGCCAGCGGGCGACAGATCGATTTAGATTACGTCTATGCTCTATTTTCCTTGCCCTTTCTCTTCGACGTCGGGCCCTACGTTCACAGTGATGCTGTTGCTAGTGTTCCGGGATTCTCTTTTAAGAGGCTCAGGGAAATTGTTGTGAGGGCTGTGAACGTCGTTAAGTTTCGGGTGACTAAAACCGAACTTATTGGATTGATGCCTTTTCCGATACTGTCTCATTGGGTGCTTGATCCCCAGTCCAGGAGGATTGTTCGACGTATTACGCGTATTGATGGGTTGACGGTATCGGAGGGCTTATTGGCTTACGCACCCGAACCCGAGTTCGGCGATACAAATCCATACAGGGTTATCAAGTTTAATACTAAGGATTTTATTAATATGGTTATGTGTGATATTCCAGGTAATCGCTTTGTACGGAAATATGTTAGTTATCTATTCAACGGTGGGAAAATGTTCGGTATTAAGAAAGATTGCCGCTTGGCCGCCTTTCTTGTTGCGATTGGCATGTGGAATCCGGAATGGAAAGGTAAAAGGAGCAGTGCTTACTCAAACAGGAAACAGTCAATAAGATTTTGTCATTGTATTGCATATCGCTCTGGGAGCCATGAACTTGTCGGAGTAGCAATTCAAGGCAGTCCTGATAATAATGAATCAGTGATACTGACTTGCGGTACGGATTCTATTAGTGATGAAGCAAATGTCAACAAAGTTCTTGAGCTTCTTTATCGCAATTTGTGTGAGTCCCTGAAGGGTAAAACGAAAGTCGTTTTACCAATCCGAGGAAATCTTACGCCACAAATTCAACAGATCCTTCAATTGTCGCGAAGGGAGGACAGAAGAAGTTTAGTTGAAATTGATGATACAATTTCCGAATCTTATTTCTCCAAGCATTATTTTGGTTACGGAGAAGGTAAAATTGTCTTGTATGGGTTTTCTCGGAAACGGAAACGACGTCGGAAACGGAGGTCGGGCCCTACTCGGATTGGTGTGAGACGTCCTCTGGTTCAGGTTATAAGACGGAGTATCCCGACCCATCCCGATGTGAGTTTTCCGATTCCTCCGCTTCCTCCAATTCCTCCTCCTCCTCCGGGCCGAGTGGCTTCTCAGTCTATTATGAGATTTCCGCTTCCTCCGATTCCTCAGGGTCGAGTGGCTTCTCAGCCTGTTGTGAGATTTCCGCTTCCTCCGATTCCTGTTGGTTTCCCCTTCCAGCCTATTGTAGGACCTCCTACTCCTCCGATGTCGGAATACGACTTCGAAGAGCCCTTGACTCTATTTGGATCAGTCGACGATCTTGTTGGCTATTTGTCACCCGGAGACGAACTCTTTCCGTCCTCTGAAAGTTATTATGATGGTCCTCAATCGCCGATTGTTGATCCGGATTTGGTTCGCCCCCAAAAGATTCGTGCTATTGATTACGGCCATACTTACCAGTTGCCCGTTGCTTCTCCGACCGTATCTATGGGAATCGGAACCAACCCCACAACTCCTCCCATGACTGTGTCTGTTGGTGTTGGAACTGCTGATATCCCGACGCTTCCCTTTTTCGATCTGCACAGGGGCCAACTCAATACGGGAACCGGTTATGATCTGAAACTTGCTCTGATCCGATCAGGCCCACGCTACAGCAACATCACAGGTGGTCGGTCGAAACCGGATTTGGTGATATGTCGGCAAGCTGCTGCTGAGAAACTTTATGGCCACAAGAAGATGGTTCCTTTGTGGCTTGATCAAGAATATGAAAGAGGAAGAAGAGAAAGACGAAAATTCGGCAATTGAAGTTAATCGTTTTTTTTTTTTCGCACTCTCCAAATTAGTCAATTCAATCAAAGTCATTACAATCTGCTTATGGTAATTTAGTGGGGTTACCGTTGTGCATGTTCTGATAAATCGATTTATCGAACTCGGTATATCGAGTTGGCCATTTTTAATCAAATTGATTGAAAAATTACTTTCTCTTTTTTTTTCCGGCCACCCTGTATTTCGTCGGCAAATCCCGTCAGTTTTTATTTCATGTGATTTTCACATTTCGTGTTGTTCTCGATCCAGGAGACATGTTTGCAATTGGAAGGGTTAAAGTTGGTAATGCCAATTCATTTTTAATCAAATTGATTGAAAAAATACTTTCCTTTTTTTCTCCCGCCACCCCGCGTTAGGGCTGCACATGCAGCCTTAATTTGGCAACAGACCATTTCACATTTCGTGTTGTTCTCGATCCAGGAGACATGTTTGCAATTGGATGGGTTAAAGTTGGTAATGCCAATTCATTTTTAATCAAATTGATTGAAAAAAAATACTCGGCCGGCGACGCGGTCCTTTGTCGCCGATGGTTAATTTAACGTATGGATAACAAAACCGCCATATTATTAGAATTGCATCTGATAGGGATGTTGTTGGAACTGTTCTGTCAACGGCACGACATCACCAACTCGTGTTCTTATGTCGTCATGAAGGGTCTGCTGCTGGCCGTTTGGATCTTGGATATCCAAAATGGCGCGAGGTATTTCAATTTCAGTTTCTAAAATGTTCTCCACGAAAATTTGCCGTCTTTGCATTTCGTCCTTGATGTCGATATCCTCGTCTCTAATAATGAATATCAGTTCTTCTCTTGTCCCGTTTCGGAATTCGTTAATGACAGGTGGAAGTGTGCTCCACTGGCTTACTGTCTGCAGCGTGAAGTTCTTAACGGTCTGTATGGGCATCACGAATATCTTGTCGTAATTTAGATGGGAGTCAATGTGGTCACAGTGTACACATCCAGGAGACGAGAGTAGTCCACAACAGGCCCATCTCCCATTGTACTTTGCCTTCTTGTGTCGGCAACACAGCTTCAAACCCAAACTAGAGATCTCTCGATACCCTTTGCAGCATCTTATGCATACTCGTTTTCTTCTGAGATGAGGTATCACAGTTTGTTGGAGTGGTCTTGACATATTGTGTTTTTGTGAGTAGGTTCAACGAAGTGGTACCTCACAAAAAAATATATATAACCCCATTATCACCACATCTGATTGTCAATCGTTACCTTCCTAAGGAATAGCCTTTTATGCACTAAATGTGCTTTCCAGTCACGGACTTGATCCAGATTGAAATTCTGGTCGACCAGAATAACATGTTGATCACCGGGCAATTCTGGACGACTGACATAACGGCAACAGCGAGACCAATGCCTAAATATGGCTGATGGAGCAGACCTTTTGGATATAACGAATTTGAATAAATCAATTTTATTCGTTGCATGAATTAATCCGTCTACACCAGGCTTTTCAGAATCTAATACGTAAGCGTACATATAATCGTTTTCGTAATGTAAATGCACACACGATACAAACAATAAATCCCGTAGGGCATGGGTTCTTCTTATTGGAATTGAGTTGGTGAAATTTTCAGGTGTCATCCAGCCTGGGACGCCATCCCCCCAAACTAAAGTCTCGAGCGTTGGCAAACAATTCACAATGTCCAGAATTGTTTGAGTCCCTCCATGGCCGGGGCAATCGCATGGATGCATGTACAGGGTAGTCAGGGTAGTGCCCCAGATGCGACTTATACAGCGGATATCTTCAAGTTTGGTATGCCTGATACCAAGCTCTTGGATAGGCGCATTACCCAGATTGGCGAAAACAATATCCAAAACATTTCTGTAACTGTAACAGGGCCTGTGTGATTGAGAATCTTCTTCATCACCATACAATTTATTACTAAGACAGTAGAACACACGAAGGTTTGGAACAGATTTAATAAATCCAGTAAATCGTTGATTATGATCTCCGGGGTCGGTAATGTAGCCATGTTCAACCAAGCAAAAATTAGTGAGAAAGTCCAACGGGGCTTGCGGAAGGCGCGGCATCGCATCGTAGCTGCAGATTAAGGTTCTTAGTCTTGGAAATGTGGTCAGCGAATAGTCGTGGTATTTATTCGTGCCCCAGTCATGGACACTTAATAAGCGTACAGATGGAAGCACAAATGTTGGCCCACGCTTCGTTAGACCCCTTAAATTACTTGAGCTCGCTACCAGACTCCTTACCAAACACGGAAACGCAATGTTCGTGGTTGTAAGGGTGTCTAAGACCCACTTCATGCTCTGCGCTTTTAGAGCCGGGCGTTGCCTGATAGTGAGCCTTTTTGTAAACCGGATATCGGCCTGTGCAGTCCGCATAACGTTCACATCGGTGATAGTGAGGGATCTCCTCGCGAGGAGCGCGTTTCGGTAACACGTGTAATTGACCAGTCCGAAGCGACTTCGCATGTCGCGATCGAATCCGGGGTAATACGCAAGTATAAGTTGAATCAGTTCTTGCGGAACGACAATGTTGCACATAACAACCTGTAGGCTTTGAAAGAGTGTTGAGTCTCTGCGCAGCACCTCGGCTTCGTTGAGTCGAGTTGTTGGAATCCAGGCCAGGCCCCTGTATCGGAAGCGTATCATGCTCATTAGACTTGTCTTGGACAGGCCAGCGCAATAAGCTCGACAACTCGGGTCGTATTCGGTGCAAATATCTCGTAAAGTGGTCACCAATTGCATCTTAAGTATATTCGAAAACCACGCGTTGGAACTTTTGGACATGTACAAAAGAGCCAAATTCTTTTTCACGAAGGTGTGATAATCGATTCTGGAGACAAATTCTGCAACCGTGTAATTCAAAGGAATTTCGCCTCTGGTGTCGTAAGAACGCATAAGCCGCACGGACCCCACCGAAACACCCCTACGTTTAAAGTCCACCTTCTTCGCAACAAGTTCACGAAATTTCGTAATGTCGTCATTAGGAATGACGACAGACCTGTCTCCAATGCGTCGTCTTTTCCGAGGACGTTCACTCATAGTCTTATTTTTTTTCTTTTCTTCAATTTGAAGAATCAATTGGTCAAATTGATTGATTTTTTTTGGTGACGGTGGTTAAAGAGTGATATTAGAAGTCAGCCATAATATATTTATCACATCTCGTCGTCACAGTACGGTTTCCGTATTTCCCAACGATACCTTGTCACAAGAGCGTGTGCATCCTTGGGAATAACAATCCGTTCCTCCACAATGACGATTTCGTCATCTGGGGTGTCGTACTCAGAATAATCTGTCATAATTTCTTCATGATGTGTCCACTTGGCTTCGGTCGCCTTGATATTCCTTTTCATCACCCTTTCTGCAATCTCTCGACTCGAGGTGCTCCTTAATAATTCCTCTTCTTCAAAGAAGGAGATATTCATGACGTCATCATAAGTTGCAGCTTCTGCAACTTCTCGGCTCAGCAAATATTCCTTATTCGGTCGATTCACAGTACGATCTAGAGGAGGAGGAGATCCGCTTCGGTACACAGGAAAACCAGACGTTTGAGACATTCTGAAGTTTTGGGTTTTGATTGGCCAATTCAATCAATTTGACCAAAAATGGAACTTGAACCTTCAATTTATTGTTAACCTACACTTATGGAGATTAATCGTGGTGTGTGTGTGTGATCGCCGTCATCTTCTCGGTCTACTGACTGTCTGTCTTACAAACACGTCTTCAATACCCAAACGCTTGGACAATTCAATCAATTTAACCAAAACAAACAAGGTCAGTCGGAAGAAAAAAAAAATTAGTCTGTATGAATTAATTCTCTACTAATCTCACTTATTGTTCGCCATACGTCTTGCCAATGGCCGAAGGGTTCCCATGGGTACTTGCAGACAGTGGTGGTGGTACTTCCTTCACAAGCGAATTCCTCAAGAAGCGCCTTGTATTCGGTATCCAAACCTCTTAGATAACCCAGTGGGATGTTCTGTTCGCACTTTCTTTCTCGAAGATTCAGAATGCGCTGAAGGCATGTCTCCGGATCTACATCGAGGTATACAACCAAATTCGGAGGCGTGAGGTTCTGCAATAGTGCGCGCCTCTTTGTCATGTAGCATTCGTATCCGTCTTCAGTAATATATCCGTCATTGTAATTCTGCCTAGCAAACACTGCGTCAGAGTACACAGATCGGTCGAGAATCACAATCTTTCCGGCTTGTGCCTCCTTCATCGCGGATTGATATGTCTCGTACCTCGCCATAAACAGGTACAGCTGCATTGACAGTGCATACTTGCTTGGGTCACGGTAGTAGTCTTCGAGATAAGGATTGTCAGCGCATGATTCGTACTTCACACAAACATCATCGATTAGAGAAAGGCCATTTACGAGTGTGGTTTTCCCAGCACATATATTTCCGTCAACTGCAACAATCATTTATTCTTTGTACTCACACATAAATAAATGTACTGACTCCCCAAAAAAATAATTATAAGATAACTTATAGAACTTTATTGTGGTGAGGAAGCAATAAAAAAAAAACATCTGTTTTTTTTATTATTATTGAAAGAAGTGAATAAACAATTTGTTTTGTTTGGGGTTTTTATGGATCGAAGAAGAAGAAGAAGACCGGACTTTAGGGAGAAGTCGAGACCCACGATGGGCACTCATGTGAAGAATACTCGGAAGCGTAAAGCTTCCTCTCAGTCAGCCTTCAGGGAATCATTAAGGGCAGAGAGAAGACGAGAAGTTGTTACCGAATATTACGATCTGCAATTAGAACAAGCTATGAAAGTCAAAGGCGACCTGGTGAGCGGAGACAATACGCGCATTATTGATACGTTGCGGTGGATAAAGAAGATTACTACTGGTAAGATCAATCAGGTGAACATTTCGAAAAGTATCGAGTTTGGGATAATTCGTGCTATATTGGAGTTGGTGCCTCGGAACCAAACAATCGAAGTGCGATTGAATACTGTGTTAGTTTTGTCGCACTTGACATTCTGCCAGGAGGTCGCGAGCGTGATGCTCGAATGGAACGGCCAGTATGCATGTCTACATTTGATACAAGTCGGGAGGGATGCACCTCTGCCCTACAGACTTTTATGGTGCGAAACGCTTTGTTATTTGATAGTGGCGAACAACGACTATGGGTATCCCTACTCGCGAATCGTGTCCCCAGACTTTCTGGCCGTTCTTTGGAACCTGATTGAAGAAGTGGATCCGAATATCCATCAAAGGCACGTCACGAGATTACTAGTTATATTCTGTCACCTGGTGAATGACGGCCACGCGCTCTTGGGCCACCAAGCGGACGCGATAATTCGGCTTTATCGGGCATGCTGCAAAAAGTTTCACAATAGCAAGCACAGTTTGGGGTTTCTGGCCCGCGTTATCGGGTCGCTGGCAATGTTTAGCCAGTTCGGGCAGTTCACGAACGTTGAGCTAAGGCCGGTTAAGATGACATTGCGAAAATGGTGCACCGGCGCCGAGATTGATGAATATTATCTGAGAGGGTGCTTAACTGGTCTATCCTACGCAATTAAGGGGATTGTTAGCGACTATGACGAAATGTCCAATCTGTTGGACGGGATCGCCACAAAGCTGATTGCCGACAATTCGCTGTATCACAATTGGTGGAATGGGACCATGGATAAGCCAATGTCGTTTCTACTGATCGAGGCGATGAACATTGACAGCAGGCATAAGTTAATGGGGCCAGTCCGAATGACGGAAGTTATTAAGCGAATCAATACCATTATCGACCGCAAAGGGTACCTGATCAGTATCTTTTATCAGTACGTGGGCACATTTGAAACGCATGTCAACAATTGGGTCATTCAGCCCCGACATTGGTATGGGCACCAGTGGCCTAAGGGAGGGAGGGAGCTGTTGATTATGGGGAAGTATATTCGAACGATGCAAGAATGCATTTTGCGTTCAGGATGGGAAATAAGTGACGAGTTGGCATCGGCAATGGACATTGCCTCGAAAACATGGGTATCAGTATTGACGTTGTTGGGCCCGGCCGATAATCCAGGGGCCGGGCCCCTGGCGCAATTTGCTCGCCGGCCAGATCCCTTCGTCTTTCGGGGTCGAGGATCCAGATTGATGGGAAGAAGGCGAGGGTTCCGGGGCCCACGGCGATTTCGGGGCCGTGGACCTAGATTTATGTGGAGAAATCGCGGGTTCCGGGGTCCACGGCGATTTCGGGGCCGTGGACCTAGATTTAGGTGGAGAGGGCGATTTATGCGATTTCGGGGTCGTGGACCAGGAAGACGAGGCGGAGGACAATTGCCACCCACTCCAATGGAAGTTGGTATGGACGATTAGGTAAACGTGGCCTTTGTGAAAGAATCAATGTATTAATTTTTTTTTGGTAGATGCCTTTCACACACACACACACACCCCAAAACAAGATAATGGCCACGAATCGACAGATATTGAAGAATCACAATTCGGACATGATGAGGGTTCGGATTTGCGGATACGACCATGTGCGCCGAGATACAAAGGACATCTGGATGTCGCCAGAGCGGAAGAGGCAGCAGATGAGGTCAGATGTTATTGAACACGATCCGGGAATGTGCCCAACGTACCAGATGGTGGATATGTGCAGACGCTGGGTGCAGCAGAAAATGAGACTGAATGCTGGACATCCTACCGACCAGTCCCAAGACACTTATATCGACCCTATAACGCACGAGGTGCGTCCGGTGTCGTTTGAGGTTGGAATCACAATAGACGGGTACTGGGTGAACACGAGGAATCGTACGTTCTACAAATGGATCTTCGACACGGCCATGTTTTACAACACGGTGCCGAAGTTCTTGGAATACATCGAGGCTCCAAGGGCCCTCGTCCAGGACTGCCGCCACTGGACGCGGCGTCCTCGAGACTACAAAGACTTTAACGTCGAACAGAGTGTTCGGAACTACATCCAGACCCACGCACGCACCAGTTTGGCGTACCGTCCCCATTTTGAGCAGCGGTCTTCGGACGGTGCACTTAAGCTAGTGGGTATCTCCAACTTGGAGCTCTCCTTTGTGAAGAATCCGAGGTACGTTGCATGCGAGGTGCTAATTGCGAACTCCGCTGGACTTGAGAACAAATTGGGGGATACTCGGCCCTTGCTGGACAGTCACTCCAAAATACGGCGAATGACCGAACCAAATGACCAGTCGCAAGAGCAACAGCCGGAAGGAGTGAATACTGACGAAGTGAAAGGGCCACTGGAGACCCAAGGGCAAGACGTGGAGCCGCAGCCGAGGCCGACGTACGGGGACGTGCAGGATGTCCTGAAAGTTCGTAACGGATTGGATGTCCCTGACAGTATGTTGGAACATGAGGAAACGCGAGCGTTTGTTCTTCAGGTCAATCAAGTACTGGCGGACCACCACAAGAAGGAGCAGGTCCGCCGGACGAAAATTGTGAATGAGGGAATGCCATGTGTTGTTGAGGCAATGAAGAAATGCACGGCTCCAGAAAGTGAAAGTCAGAAGCTTGAAAAGATTTTGAACGATATTGTGATCAATTCGAGCGACGGGCCGAGTGATCCCCTTTGGATCGTTATGCGTGCCATGTCCGAGCACATGTGCTCGGACCCAAGTGAGCAGCCTACCCGTAAAAGGAAGCAACCTGGTGAAGTTCATAATGAGACATCCAGCGGAGGACTTCCCTCCACAATCCCCCATCCAGAGTTACACAATGACGACGATGATATACTGGTGAACAGTGCAAGTCGGCGGAGAAAGCGGAGGAAGCTTACTGAGGTAGTGAAGAATCTATCTAATATTTCTGCTGTGCCCAATATGCAGGCAGAGTCTATGAAATATCTTCAGACGAGGCAGAGATTGGGAAAAAAAAATTAGAAGATTTTTTTTTTGTTTATTAAAACTTGTCACACTTTCGACGCCGTTAAAAAAATCAGTTCATTCAAATGCTTGTTTATCGCCAACAAAGTGAACCAAATCAATAGAAAAGCAGTAACAGGAACGATCGATACAGAACATTTGTTAAACAACCATTTGATGAATTTCAATAGAGACAGGCATAACGAGCAACACATGTTTTTGTTTTGTTTTGGTGTGTGTGTGTATATTTTTTATAT
>Ga0255052_10001339_pt1 | contig 18637 bp, 22 predicted proteins | sample JV7_2_21_MG_FD_188632 | JGI IMG/M metagenome (GOLD analysis project Ga0255052, IMG submission 188632) | Seawater microbial communities from Jervis Inlet, British Columbia, Canada - JV7_2_21 | ecosystem: Environmental > Aquatic > Marine > Inlet | place: Canada: British Columbia | collected... | reverse complement strand
TGCTGTCATGCGTCCCACAATCTGGCACCTAAGTCCTTTAGGACGGGCATGATCTGGAACTCCCGCTTCGTAGGCTCGTAGTTCTGGTCGAGCCCATGACGCCACGCAGCGCGACGCCACCAGGCGAGTTGCTTGTCGGTTGCGTCACCCGTCCACTTGCTAGACAGCCAGCCTCGCATGTCATCGGGCAGCGGACCCAGCCTCCAGGTTCCCCACTGCGGCGGGCTGTTCGTACGGTGCGCCACGATGGGCTCCGCTCCACCGGGTGGGATGAACACACACAGTTCCTGTGTGGCACGCCCCAACTTCTCCGTCTTGTACAACTGGAGAACCGTGACGTAGCCTCCCTTCAGCAGCGGGACCTGGAGTTTCTTGTAGCGGGCCAGGGGTTCGAGCCCCATGTGCCGCAGCCCGGTCCTGCTGCTGGGAGCCTCCCAAGCCTCCTGCGCTTCCACGACGTAGGTGCTAGGCCACACACCGTGGAACAGGTACGCGTGACGCTCGATGTTCCTGTTGGTGCAGATCACCTCCGGCTCGATATCACCGGGCCGCGTGATCCTGCCCACCTGCTGCACCCAGCGTACTGGGGACAACGTAGGCTGCGCGTCGATCAGACGTCTTAGCTCTGGGATGTCCACACCCTCTGTGATCACGTTGATGTGGATCACCATCATGCGCCCGGCGCGTAGCTCCTCAAGAACATAGCTACGCCGTGACGTGGGTGTGTCTTGCAGGATAGCTTCGGCACTCACGAGACGCTGGAGCAACGCAGCCTCCAGCGTCTTGGCGATCTCTGTGCCGGGTACGCTAATCATGGTGGGGACGCCGTCGTTGTACTCCGCACACAGGTCGGCTAGCTTGTCGATCTGTGTGGCGTACGCGGTGCAAGCATCCGCTCCCTGGAAATCCCCCGCGTGCAGAGCGATGCGATCATCGTCTACAAGCGGTACGGTACGCACCTTCGGCGCAGCCGCCCAGCCCCCCTCGATAGCGGAGGGCCAGGTCAGGATTTCCACGGGGGCTCCCCAGTTCTCACGTAGCAACTGGGTTTGCTTCGGCGTGGCTCGGTAGGGTGTAGCGGTGAAGCCGATCCAGTGCGCGTACGTGAGCGCAAACAGATCAGCCGTCACCACGTTGCTGTCTACATTGTGGTGACTCTCATCACAGATCACCACATCGGGTGGGGTATGCGTCCCCGTCATCAGCCGGTTGCGAAACCTGACGGGTGTGGAGATACGGTTGTTGTCCGCCGCTTCCCACAACTCCCGCTCCGTTAGCTCCTGCCACGCAACATCTAAGCGCTCCAGGTAACCTCGGATGATCTCCAGGCGTGGCGTGACGATCCAGGCGTATAGCCCCTGCTCGTTCAGCGCGTCCTGTAGCGCGAGCTGGATCGTACCTTTGCCCGTCCCTGTCGGGGCGGAGTACAGCCGATGCGCTGGCGCGGCGGTGCTGGTCACGAACGTCAGCGCATCGTTGAGACAGTTCAGTTGGTAATCTCGCAGTGTTACGAGCACTAGCTTCCCCCTTTCATTGGTGTGGGGAACGGCTCCGCTCCCCTACCGTACCGCGCCCAGCGGAGCAGGGTGCAAGACTCGCCGGACACCCATTTGTTCCACGCCTTGATCGTGAGCGCGGCGGGGTATGCTTTGTCCTGGGTGCGCTGGTTCTTCGACAGCGCCCGCTGACGCATGAACCACTGCCGCAGCTTACTGATCGGATCATCAACTTCGACAATCCCGACGCCCGTACAGAACGCCTCCCAGAACTCGTCCACAAGTTCTGTATTGCCTACGCTGTGCAGGTATGCCCACGTCGCACCCAGAACTGCACGGCCCCCGCCGCTGACCGAACGTGCCCGGTCACCCTGCAACACCGCCCCGTGGATAAACTCCGAGTCATGGTGTGCGTAGAACCGCAGCATGACCTTGTTGTCCTGTACGGTCTTGACGGTTGGGCTGTTGTGCTTCAGCCTCCACAGATGCTGGAGTAACGTAGCCGTCGCCGTGGGGTTCACAACCCCCATGCGCCTAAGCTCATCCGCGAGGTTACGACGCTTCCCCCTATCCAGTTCTACATCCTCGTCAATCCCCCACAACACCAGGGTCTCGAACGGGGTACCTGACAGGGTGCAGGCCAGCAACCGATGCTGACCGTCGCGCAGCCTCCCGTCGCTACCGAACTTGATGGAGGCCCCGTTGAATTCCCAGTCGCCACGCTCCATGACGACACCCAAACGTACGGCACGCTTCTCATCAAGCCGCCTGTAGTTGACCGTGTTATCGACCAACCAGTTCTCCGCCATGTCAGGGGTGACCATGACGATGTCAGCTACCACCGTTTTCCCGGTGGCGCTGTGGAGCGTGACACCACTGGGGGGACCCGCGTCCCTCCCCTTCATCCTGTCCTGCTTAGACAGGATGGTCTTGAACGTCGCCTTCTTAGCCATTATCGTCTCCTCCGTTCAGTGCCGAGAACAGAATATCCATCCTCGCCGGTATAACAATGGTGTCGTTGCACACGCCACAACACCGCCCGTGCTCTAAGATGGGGCTGGGGTTGTGACCCTCAGCCCACCCGTTAGCCTGCACCTCTATCTTGAACCCACAGATGCAACACTCCGGGGCATCGGCCAGGGAGAATCTAGACATGAACTCCCACTCCTCGTCGCATCCGTCTGGCAAATACTCGTTGTTGCTCATCTCGCTCCTCCTTTCGGTCTCCCCCCAAATAGGTGAGGGCGACGCCGCAATGATGCGACGCCGCCCTCTGGAGGAAACGACTCTACTTGATCAGGGCACGCATCTGCTCAGTGCTGAGCCACTCATCCACATCGCGTGGGCGGCACAGGTTCTGATGACGCGTGGTTGTCACGCTGTACTTGTCTTGATTACCATACCACACGCCCCCGCGATGTGCGTACATCGGGAAGTGTCTCCCGTAGGAGTACACGGCGTAGACATCACCGCGCTGCTCCGCGAAGATGTTGTTCACCTCGAACTCCTCACGGCACAGCACCATATTTGTCGCGTCGTGGTTGGTCAGGCGTCTCCTCATAGCGCACCCCTTTCGTAGATTCTGTTCTCGTGGTGCATCGAACACTCGATACACTTCGGATCGCACGGGTGGTCGTCGTCGTTGCCGTCGAGCTGCCCGTGACATACAGGGCAGTGCGACTCTTCGTAGAGGCATTCGTAACCAGTGCTCATATGCTAGCCCTCCTTTCTAGGAGGAGACGGGATACACTCCGGCACCTCATCACGGGTGAACGTACGGATCTCACCGTCCCCGCTGACCACGGTCAGCGACAACGCGGCGTGGACAATCCCCCGATAGTTTCGACCAACGGGGGTTGCGACCCAGTGTGTTGTCACCTTCCCGGCATCAAACACACCGGGCCAGATCGCCTCCAGAGCCAGGGAGCGCTCAAGTCTCCCCAGCTCTTCCTGGAACTTTCGTAGGTTGATCATGCCGGCACCAACTGTTCCGACAGATGTTCCGCCAGGTCACGCACCTTGTGCGCCATGTCAGCACTGACGGTGTCCGACCCCGGCATGATCACGACGCTGTGATCTTTCGAGACCATAGCACAGAGACCTTCTGCCGGAGCGTACAGGGACTGCCCGCGCAGCAGATACACGAAGTCCTGGTTGATCCAGCGCACCATATCCTTATGGTTGCTGTATGCTGTCCAGCGGGTGCGCCCGTCATCGACGGTGATACCCGTGGGCACCAACACTTCGGGCCTCTCGTCCTGTTCTAGGATGCGCTCCATGTCCTGAGCTACATCCCTGTCGCGCAGAACTGCGCTCGCCGGGAGCCAGGCTTTCAGCCCGTCCTCAGACATGAGCGCGGCAGCCTGATCTGACCGCAGAGCGCAGAGCCTGACAGCCCACGCGCCCACAGCAATCCAGCGGTCCTCGCCACGGTAAACCGTGCGATGGGCCACCGACTTCTTGAGTAGCTTTAGCTGTTTCATTCGTCTCCTCCGTTTCCTCGTTTCGTTTCCTACCAAATCAAATGACACGGGCGGGATGGCTCCCACCCGTGCCGCATGCTACGGTCCTCCCTAGTTCCGCACCGCCTCAAGCGCCTTGATCCACGTACCAACCATGCGCTCGGTACGCTTCGCACCGTCCGCAGGATTCTTGGCGAACCGTGGCTTCAAGTGTTGTGTTACCGCGTTCTCCAGGCTCCAGGCGGTGCCAGGCTCGTGGACTCCCGTCTCATGTTCGGTGGGCTCGTGATACTCACCGAGCACCTTTGGGATGTCCGACCAAGGAAACACCTTGGCCTCCGACATCTTCACGGTGAGGTGATCTGCCCAGCGCGGGGAGATGTTCCATCCCTGCAAGCGCTCAATCCTCTGGCCCTCTGCTACAAACTCGCGCTCGATGTTGTTGGCCGCAAGCTCGAACCTATCCCGCAGGTTCTGTGCCGCGTGCCGCGTGTTCCTGTGGCTCACGTTCAGCAGGTCACCGCTGAACATGGACAGGTTCGCGCACATCGTGACGAAGTAGCCCAGCGCATCCGCCGCGCTGCTACTCTGGTCATACGATCCGCGCATGATACCCACGAGTTCGATATCACCCACACCCTCGAACGTCTTGCCGAGATAGAACGCGGCAAACATTCTCTGTAGGTTATGGGTCAGGTGGAACTCTGCGCCGTGGGGATTGAACCCCCGCTCGCGCAGCACCCGGAACGTCATGTCCGCTTGCTCCTCAAACGGGAGCGGTACGTGACGCTCACCCAACGACATGATTGGGCCGTATGGTTTGAGCCTGTCAACAGCAGACTCTACCAACGTGCCCTGATCGTCGAACACGTCACGGATTGTGACGCGGTCCTTGATCATGTTGCCCTTCTCGTCGTGGTTGAGCATCAGGTTCATGCGGGGCTTTTGTGTCTGAATCATGGTCGTTTCCTCCGTTCGTTCTAGTACAAGTTACCGTCAGATGACACGGGCGGGATGGCTCCCACCCGTGCCGCATGTATCAGTCGCACACCCACTCGTAAATCTCCTGCTTTACCATCTTCGTATCTTTCAGTACCCTCCGGCAACGTCCGTCCCCGGTAAGGTACACCCAGATGGTTACAGGCCCGTGATGGTGACACATATACCCGTCTCCCACATCACTATCCCTCCGCTTCTTGTACTTCCTGTCGAAATTTACCGACAGGATCTTGACCAGTTTCGCGGCTTCCCCGAACGTGGGTACGTAGGCGTTGATCGTCACGCCACCGTACCCCAGGTACGCGGTAGCTCGGACGTCGCTGTCCTCATCAGCCAGGTTCGGCCAGGACATATTGACCGCGCTGCACGCATCATCAAGCACGTCACCCAAGCGTCCAAGCTCCGCAACGCTGCGCTCGTAAGTGTGTTTGATGTCTTTCAACCGTGACTTCTTGATCTCTGTGCTGTCAAGCATGGTGTTTCCTCCTAGAAACAGTGTTATCCACTCTGGTACAAACGTAATAGATGGTAGCGTGATCAGGGGTCAGCCTGACCACGCCACGGGCTGTTCTTAGGGCGACAGCCTAACCCCTTTATGATGCAAGTACGCTAGCCGCGCCTGTGCTACAGCGTGCGCATCTTGGAAGCGGTGCGCCATCATGAGGCGCACCACCAGACCCGCCATCCTGGCGCTTGTGCTGTCGGTCATGACAGCACCACGCTTGCGGGATCTTCTCGGATCATCCATGCTAGGCCCGCGATCCAGGCAACCCACCCTGCTACCAGAAGGGGAGACCACCAAGGGCCTGATCCTACATGGGCCAGCGCGCTATCTAGCGCGAGGTGTACCACGTCGTATGCTGCTTGTTCGTTCACGTTTCGTTTCCTCCAAGAAACACACCGTGTTCGTAAGGGCCAGATTAGTTCCACACCCGCTTGACTAACTTGCGCTTAGTCTCACCGTCCTTGATGAACCAGACACTACCCCGCCACAGGTTGATACCCATAGCCTGGATGTGGCTCTTGGTACTCATCTTGAAGCGCTTGCCTTCCTTGTCCACGCCGGTAATCTCGTAGTGTCCGAGATAGATACGTCGCATTAGGATCTCCTTTCTGCTCGCCACTAGGTCTCATATCGTGCCCTCGGATCAGAGGATCTTAGGATGTCGGGCATCCGCTGTGCCGCATCATCATGCGGCATAGCTTCCACCGTCCAACCCGTGCTGGGCTGGTATGCTGCAACGTATGAGCACCCGACGCTGCGGCATATCGCAAGCGCTTGGCGCTTGGCGTCGGACGGGTGCAACGTCACCCGCGTGTGATGCGAGACGTGCCCGGTATTCTCCCCTAGATCCGTTTGTGTGACGCGGTCCAGGGTCAATGTCGGCCTCATGGCATTCTCTCCAGAAAAGGGTAAGGGCCAGGGGTTTCTCCCCGGCCCGTGTTGGGTGCTATTCCGCCGCCGCTTCCGCCGCCTCATCTGCCGCCTCATCTGCCGACAACTTTTCCCATCGGGCGCTCGCTCCGGCAATCTTCTTGACCTGCTTTTCAACCGCTGCCGCCGCCGCCGCCGCGAGGCTTTTCATGTCCTCGTGCGTTGATGTCATGGCTTCCGGCGCGTTGTCGCCCAACGTGACCAGCGCCGCTCCAAAATCGTTGGTCTTTTTCAGGGTATCGGTCGCGACGGCTCGCAGGTCCGCCAACGTTTTCTCAAAGGCAGTGATGCGCGCAAGCGCTCTGTTCGCCTCGCTGGAATCGGCTGCTACCAGGTCCGCCAGGAACTCACCCTTGTCAAGGTTACCTTCCGGGTCGGCGATCCGTTGAAGCCAGAGCTGACCATCCCAAATTACCGGAATGTTGTTTCCGACGCCATTCCTGCGAATCTCTCCCGTAGTGCCGACGGCAGGCAGGGCCGAGGGGTCGAGCACCTGGTCCACGGTTCGGCTGTTTTGTCGCTGCAACAGGCCACCTTCCGACAACAGGCGTACGGCCTGTTGGGTCCGGCGCTCAATGCGCGTAGGGGCCTCGCCCTTGCGGGCATTCCTCGGGCGCTGCTTGTCGCGTGCGGCCTGCTGGAATTGTGCTTCGAGTGCTTCCGCCTCGGTATCGCTTCCGAACTCCTGTGCCGCGTCGCTTCTAGTGTCTACCGTCATTTTTCGTTTCCTCTCCTGCAGTCTCCTTTTGAGTGCCAACCCCGTTGTTGACTACTCGACTACGCCGAAGTATACCCCGGAAGTCCGGCGGAGTCTACTAAATTCCGATAGATTCCGCAAAGTGTTGACACATAAGGGGTTAGGGGATTTGACGTAAGTCCTTGCGGGCCAGGGGGTTGCGTCCGATTTGGCCCCTTTTCCCCTATCGGATTTGCCTATACTTCGCGGGGGAGTGTATCGGGTTTCCCGATGGGGGGAGGCGGCAAGCGCCGTGCCAGTCACAAACCCTTGTGGGCACTGGACTTACGTCGATCCTGCGCAAGTCGAGCGGCAGCAAGGAGTTGCGGCGATCCTGCCCCGGGGGCCTAAAATCGGGGCCGGCGAGCCCCTGTGGGGCGCAACGCTCTCACACAAAAATCAGGGAAAACGCCGTAAACCCTTTTTACGCAGGGACTTACGACAGAGAGGCCCACGCCGCGCTCCACTGAGGTACAATAGAGGCAACGAAAGGAGGTAGCAATGAGTGATCTCTGGTTGTGGGCCGCCGTGTCCGTGTCGTCAGGTTACGCCGTGTACAGGGTTGTCCGAGCCCTAGCAGCCGCCGCCACCCTACGCCGCGCCGTCTCGTGGTGGCTAGAATGTCAGGACTGCGGCAGGGTCTCATATATGGGAGAGGGACCTAGCGGCCACCGCCTCTCACGAGAATGCGACGAGTGTATAGGCTGCTCGTCAACTAGCGTCCTCCCAGTGACACGCCCCCAATGCCCCCACTGTGGACAGAGCTTCTCCATCTTCGCCCCGTCGATTAGCAAGCGCACTCTGAAGGGCGGAGGGGAAATTCAGGACTGCCGCAAGTGTTTCAGGGAGTTCGCCCTCAGATATTCTGACTGGAAGACGTCGGGGACTCCGGGGCCGGAAAACAGGGGCTCCTGAGCCGTTTGCACAGAGCGTACATATAATGTGACATCCCCCTAACTGCACATAACGCCCATTCTCAGAGTTGTAAGTCCTTACTGGGCCAGGGGTTACGACGCCGAGGGGGCCAAAACCCAAATGGCTCGTATTATGGCTCGTAAACGGCACAAATTGCACAATGCCCCTTCGGGAGTGCATTCCGTAAGTCGAGGCCACGCCGCGCCTTAGGGCGCGTGTCACGCCGCGTGCCAAAAAAGGCGATTAATACGAGCCAAAATTTGGCTCGCATTAGCAAGTGCGTCATTTTACATAACCCCTTGCCACGTAAGGACTTATCAAAACGCACAAATAATGTGACATCCCTCTAACTGCACAATTTGCACAATGAAATTTCCCTAACCTCTTGCTCCTTCTATACTTAAGTTTTTTTCAAGACAAAATGTCTTGTAAGTCAAAACCTCTATGAAATTTTTCGAAGGGGTCGGTCGAAAGGTGCATTCCGCCCTTTGGGATGGGGCGGAAGGGGGAGCCCCGCGAAAAATATATACGGGGGCTAATGCGAGCCACGCGGCCCGAATCGGCTCTAGTGTGCCTCGACCCAACCCCTTGCCCCGCAAGGACTTACGTCATTTATGACGCAGTGTGTTGTGCAGTTAGTGGGATGTCACATTATTTGTGCAATTGCCCTAAACCCTTACCGGGCCTCGACTTGCGTCGGAGGTGACAAAAATTAATACTGGGTACAAGTTGTGCGATTTAGGGCAATTTGTGCCGTTTACGAGCCACAAACACAAGATGTAGGGGGTAAAGCGAGCCAAAATACGAGCCATCAGCAAAATCGCACAGTATCCGCCAATCCGTGCACGCCCCTAGTATGCCCGCCCCGCCAGTGGTATAAGAGCAGGATGGACGTCGCCCGCATAAGCTACGCAGAGGCCGCACCGTTTATCCAGCGATGGCACTACTCTGGGAAAATGCCGAAAGGGCGATGTGTAGCGTTCGGGGGGAGTGGGGACGACGGGTTGTATGCGGTAGCCGTCTATGGGAATGGGGCTAACCCGTACCAGGCACAGTCCCTACGCCGCCTTACCGGGCTGCCCATCCACGACAGCAACCTGTACTGCCTGACCCGGTTAGCGAGAACGGAGCCGAGGGCCGACCCCCCGCTCTCCTACTTCCTAGCCCGCTGCCATAAGCAGCTACGACACGAGGGCATTCGCTTCATCGTCTCGTTCTCCGATCCAGACGAGGGACACGTTGGAGGTATATACAAGGCTTCCAACTTCATACATTTGGGTAAGACGCAGTCGGAGTGGCACACGGTAGACGTTCACGGCGTGCGGGTACACCGACGACGGGCCTACCGCTATGCCAGAACCCACGGCTGCGACATTTCGGTTGCACGGGAACGTCTTGGCCTGCGGCGTGTGAAAACCTCCCCGCGAGATCGCTGGTTCTTACCTATCTGTAAGGGAGACCGAAGTAGGATGTACCGAGAGCCGTCTCTGGAGTCAGAGCTAGACCGGGTCATCGGACGGCTGCGGCGGAGATTATCCGGGATCGGGCGCGTCGAGTCTGGTAAACTCTAGGCATGGCTACTAAGAAGAAGAAACCGAAGAAGCCCGCGCTGCCCAGCCGGTACAAGCACTTCCAGGCGTTCCTCCGAGCGGTCTCGCTCTCGGACGTACAGGAGATTGCACAGATGCTGGTGGACCGGGCCACCGACGACCGGGACCTGGCCGCCGCTCGCCTGCTGCTGAAGCACATCATGCCTCCACAGGGGCTTGCCTTGGACAAGGAGGACATCTCGGCTGCGCGTGAGAACGTGGTGAAGTCTGAGCGGATCGACACGATGGACGACCTCTTTGCCCACTGGCAAGGTAGCAGCTAGCGTCGCATCCTCGCTGGAGAAGATGATCCGGGATAACGACCAGGCCCGCGATCTTCTTCGGCGTGTGATCCAGTCGCAATACGTCCCCCACAATCCGACACCCAAGCAGGCCGAGCTGCTGATCTCCGAGAAGTTGGAGGTGCTGTACGGAGGCGCGGCGGGTGGGGGCAAGAGCGACGCTTTGCTCATGGCGGCTCTCGCGTACGTACACGAGTCGAATTACTCCGCCCTGATCCTACGCCGCTCCTTCTCGGACCTGTCCCTGCCGGGCGCAGTCATGGACCGCGCAGCCGCGTGGTTGGCGCACACCGATGCGAAATGGGCCGAGCGGGCGAAGACGTGGACCTTCCCGAGCGGGGCCAAGCTGTCGTTCGGCTACCTGGAGAGGAAGAACGACCACTTCCGCTATCAGGGCGCGGAGCTTCAGATGATCGCGTTCGACGAGCTGACCCAGTTCGAGGAACACCAGTACACCTACCTGTTCTCTCGGCTGCGTCGGCTGGGCTCCCAGAAGCTGCCCGTCCGTATGCGCGCTGCGAGCAACCCCGGCGGTATTGGTCACGATTGGTGCAAGCGGCGTTTCATCGACATTCAGCATCCCGACCGGATCTACATCCCGGCCCGCATCCAAGACAACCCATACCTGGATCAGGAGCAGTATCTCACCAGCCTGTCCCATCTCGACCCGATCACCAAGCGGCAGTTGCTTGAGGGCGACTGGTCAGCGCGACGGATGGGGGCTCTGTTCAAGAGGGAGTGGTTTGAGATACTGGACATGTTGCCCAACCACGGGTTCGGGGTCCCGGTGCGGTATTGGGATCTTGCCGCGACACAGGAGGGGGACGACAAGACCAAAAACGCCGACTACACCGTGGGCTGTAAGATGGTCAGGGACGTGTTCGGCACTTTCTACGTTCTGGATGTCATACGGGAGCGACTGAACCCCAGCGACGTGGAGTATCTAGTACGTCAGACGGCTGCTCGCGACGGGCGTGAGTGTCGGGTACGGATCAGCCAGGACCCCGGTGCGTCGGGGAAGTCCGTGATCGACTACTATCGCCGGCACGTAATCCCCGGCTATATGTTCGACGGCGTGCGCGAGACCGGCTGTAAGTGGGTCAGGGCGCAGCCAATGTCGGGCCAGGCCGGCTCCCGGAACATCAAGCTAGTGGCGGGGGAGTGGATTGACCGCTTCTTGTCCGAGCTGGAGAGCTTCACCGAAGACGGCAACCACGCCTTCGACGACCAAGTGGACGCGTCGAGCGGGGCCTTTCTGGTCCTCGCTGAGGAGGCCGGGATGGCAGCGCGGCCTCTGCGGGCCTCCGTCCCCGCCGCGAAAAAGATGGACGGAGCCAGGGAGCTGGGTCCCCCGGAGTGGTTGACCGGGAGGTTTCGCCCAAGACTATCCGTCTACCAGACTGGCGAGTTGTCCAAAAAGCGTAGCTTCTACGAGACGTAGGCAGGTCCGCACTATGGCTAAACTTGTGCGAGTACAGACCTTGCCTAATGGTGGGGAGGGCTGTACGATACGCCTATTGCAATGTATGGACTGTACAGTGAGATACGGAAAGCACGATTCACGCTTTCCCCGGATCGGAGAGCTGTCCGGCTCCTACGACCCGTCTGTGAAGTACCATTGTCCCCGATGCCACGGCACCCGAGTTACGGTTTTTGCCTTCCGGGAGTAAGTAGATGTCGCACACCCAGCTAATTCGAGCGAACCGGGCGCAGTGGCACTACGTCTGGGCACTTCGCGCTGCGTACAACCGCTACTCGTGGATCTACGACCCCGATTACGCTAGCATATCAGACTTCGAGGCGTGGGAGAAGGTCCGCCGCGACGCGGTGATTGCCCACGCAATGGAGCACCGCCGCCATATGGTCGCGGGGCTGGAGTGGCGGGTTGTCCCCGTCGAGGACGATCCCGCCGGAAGGTTCGCAGCGCGGATTATGTCCGACTTGGTGGGCGAGACGCATAGGTTTCACCATGCGCGGTACAACCTGGCGGAGGCTATCTTCCGGGGTAGCAGCTTTGCGTTCATCGAAGGGCGTCGTAGGCCGATCTCGGTCGCCGGCCTCGACCAAATGGCGTGGTGGGTACCCGAGGGGCTGCGCCATGTGGATCGCTGGCGGTTCAGGATCACCCGCACGGGCGGACCCACGGGCCAGTATTCGCTCAACCGAAAGCGGATCTACACCCATTGGGAGATGTTCAGCGTTGCACGCGCCCAGTGGGAAAAGCTGAAGAACCCGAACTGGTTCGTACGCCATTTCTACGAGCAGATCGAGGAGTCGATGGGGTACGGTCGCGGCCTGCTCCAGGGGATCTTCTACTTCTGGCGGGCGAAGGAGGTTGCGCTCACTCAGGGGTTGCACGGGTTGGAGCGGTGGGCGCAGGGTATTCTCGCGGCGGCGGTTGATGGGGCGCGAGAGGGGAGCACCGGGCGTACGAATGACGAGGTCGCGGACGAGTGGATCGACCAGCTCAACAAGCACAGATCACAGCACGTACTTGTTCACGATAAGCGCGACGAGATAAGCGTCCACACGGGCGGCGGCGAGGGCCACCAGATCGTGATGGAGTTCATCCGCTACCTGGACAACGCCGTGACGCAGCTCATCCTGAGCAGCGTGCTGCCCACGGGCGGCGAGAAGGGGACGGGGTCCTACAACCAGGCGCAGGAAGAAGCCGAGCAGATGGAGACCCGCGTCCAGGCGGATCGCCAGCAACTGAGCGAAGACATCCAAGACAGCTTGGTGCGGTTGGTCTGGGAGCGGAATATCCCCACGCTTAAGAAGGCGATGAAGGACCGGGGGCTGGAGCTGCCCTCGCGTATGCCGCGTTTCCTGATTGTCAACCAGAAGGCGCAGGACCCGCAGGCCAACGTGGGCGTGATCACCGCCGCGCTGGGTATCGGGGTGCCGCTGGTGAAGACCGAAGTCTACGAGAGGTTGGGCTTCAGGCAACCTACGGACGACGACGAGGTCATCTCCGGCGCTCAAGATCTGCCAGGGGGCGCGGGCGGCGGGATGCCCGGCGGGCTGGAGGGTCCGGTTGAGGAGGAGTTGCCGCAGATGGACGCGCTCGACTTTGAGGGCGAGGACGAAGGTGACGAGGAAGGAGGTGGTCTCGTGCTTTCAGCGCAGGCCCGTCGATTTCGTCGCTTATGCGGACAATTCGGCCCCGAGCGGGTCGTTGACTACTGGGCAGAGCGCAGAGCAGCCGACCGGGCAGAAGACGTTGCAGGGGCAGGAGTGCGAACGGGGACAGACGGTAGAGAAGACCGGGTGCACACCGAAGGGTGATAAGGACGGCGAAGGTGGTGACGGGGGCGAGCCCGCAGCCCCGCCTACGAAGGAAGATGTTCAGGGGACCGTGGTCAGCGCGCTCCGTGGGTTTGACGGCAAGATGGATAGCGGTCAGATACAGGAAATGCTGGGTGAGACCGGGGCGGACAACTTCACCATAAGTACCGCTCTGACGGACCTGACTGAGTCGGGAGCGATCACCGCTGAGTATCTGAACGAGGAGGAGGTCGCGGCCATCGAGGAGAGCAACCCTCAAGCCCTGCTGAACCGAGCCACCAATCTCAGCGAGGGGGAGAACTCCGGCCAGCCGTTCGCCACGCTCAGTATGACGAGCGAGCAGAAGCAGGAGTTGGCTAGCCGTGAGTTGGAAGCCCAGAAGGCGGCGGACGCGCAGGTCGAAGCAGACAAGGAGTTTGTCGAAGCCTTCACCGACGCTACGCCTTTCGAGGACTTGATCCCGCAAGGCGGTTGGCTGGAGAGTCGGGCAGAAGACGCGGAGATGAAACAGCTCGACGCGGATATTGACCAGCAGCAGGCTGAGATCGACGCGGTGAACGAGAAGCTGAAGCAGTGGGACCAGGCGGGTCAGGGCAGAGAACAGGTGGCCGCAGCGAAGAAGGAGCTTGCGAAGTGGGATGAGCCTCTGGCTAAGAACGCCGAAAGTCAAAAGGCGGCGAAAGTTTTACTAGATTCGCAGAAGAAGGCGTTGGAAAAGAAGTATGGCCCGAAGATCAAGAAGGTAGCCGATCAAAAGAAGGACCTGAAGGCGACGTACGACGAGAAAAACGGGGAGATAAAAGCTAAGAAGAAGAAATTGAAGGAGGAGTACAACGCAGCTAAAGCGGATTTGGACGAGAAGATCAAGGGGTATGGCACTCTCCTACAGCAAGAGGGCCTCTCCAAAGAAGCTAAAGCCGAGTTGAAGGCACAGCAGAAGGAGTTGCGGGCGGAGAAGACGGCGCTGACTAAGGCACATGGGGCCAACCAGAAACCGCTGCGTAAGGAAGGTGATGTGCTAACGGAGAAGTACAAAAAAGATAGGGATGCGATAGACGAGGAGAAGAAGGGGTATCAGGGAGAGTGGGATGCCGTAAAGGAGAAGGCCGAAAAGTCGTATGAGAAAACCAAAGGCGACTTAGACAAGCAGTGGAAGGGGCTAGATGCCGCTCGTGGTGAGGCGAGCCTAGCCGTAGCGGAGCTTCAGGGTCGGAAGAAAGCCCTGACCGACGAGAAGGCTGCGCTGACGGGCGGGATGAAAGCGTTGGTCGAGCACCGAAACGAGCGCAAGGCCGAGGCTGAGGCTCGCGAAGCCGAGAGAACCTCCGAAGAGGTGACGCTGGGCGAGAAGGACGTCGAATCGGCTGGTGGGGCAGACGACGACCAGGGGCTCCGCGAAGCTGTTGACAAGGAGTGGTCTGAGAAGTGGGACGCAGCCGCCGCCGAGACGGAAGCCAAGATTCAAGATTTGAGTGACCAGCTCTCTAAGGACGCAGACACCGCTGAGTACGATAAGGATAAGGGGTACATCGAGCGGGCTATTCGTAAGGTGCTAAAGAAGGCGTTCAAAGGTCTGGACCTGGGGATGAAGGGGCCAGACAGTGCCAAGGTCAGCGGCACGATCAATGAGTTGCGCGAGAGTATCGAGGATAAATTCGGTGAGGGGTCGGGGGAGGTTCTAGACGACCTGAAACATTTGATGGCGGACGCTCCACCAGACGAAGGTACACCCGATGAGCCAGACACACCCGACGAGCCAGACACACCCGACGAGCCAGACACACCCGACGAGCCAGACACACCCGACGAGCCAGACACACCCGACGTTTTCCCCGACGAGGACGACGAGGACGACGGACTAGACGACAGCGAGTTCTTGGACTCACTGCTAGCGGAGCTAGCGGGAGAAGCCCCGGCGGAGCCGGGGGAGGAGCCCGACGAGGAAGACTCTGCGAATAATCTAGCTCCTTTTGAAAGTTCGGTAGAAGCTGCGAAAGGGCTAGTGGAGCACTTGAAAAGTTCGCTGAAGGGGTTGACCGAGGCGGAGGAGCTAGAAAGCCCCGACACGGTAGCTGGCCTAAAACAGGACATAAAGGACGCCGAGAAGGACCTAGCGGAGGCAGTCAAAGCTTTAGAGTTTGAGAAGGAGTACGGGGACGACCCCGCCGCCGCCGGGGCTAAACATACCGATAAGCTCAAGGCGGGATACAAAGAGGTTGCCGATACGCTCAAGGCGGGATACAAAGAGGGGTCGGAATATACCGCCAGTACCTTTGCGGAGGCTTTGAACGCTGTACACGGGATGGCGGGGGCGTCTCTAGGCCCGAGTTATTATATTACCACCAACCGGAGTATAGACCTCTACCAGGCGCTCCCCCCTGAAATACAACAGAAGGTACGAAGCCTCATAGTCTGGTCGGGCATGAACCTCGAAACGGTTCGAGACCCCGAAAACTTCAACTCCAACCTAGCCGTAAATGACACATATAAGTATCTGGGGAACTACAAGGCTACAAAGCAAGACTACCTAGACGCTAACAAGACCATAACGGCCCTAGCTGCAAACCCGTACGTCCCGCCCGACCCAGACAGACCCGGCGTATGGCGAGGGCTCAATATGGACCCAGCCGACGTTGCGGAGTTCGAAGTAGGGCAGGCGTTCGAGATGGGCGGCTTCAATAACACCCCCGCGTCGTATAGCACAAATAAACAAAAAGCTCTCGGCTTCGCCGGTCAGTCTGCCGTCAAGCACAGCGTCCTGATAAAGGTACCGGAGCTAAAGTGGGGCACGCACATCGGTAGTTTTTCAGAGTACCACATCGAGGAGGAGACCCTGAGCGGTGGGGTTGGTACGATAGAGGACTTGACCTGGAAAAACAGATACGGGGACGAGGTGTCGGGACCGGGGGAGGGGCACATCTTGCACGTCACACTATCTCAAACTGAACCGACCCCCCCCCTCGCACGGAGTTTCTACAACTAGGAGACCTAATCAATGGCGACCGACGAAGGTTATCGTAGAGCTATGAAGCGAGTAACGGAAGAGTTGAGTAAACCGATGATGTCCCCCGAGAGACTGAAAGCGAAAGAGGAGCGAAGGCGACGGAGAGAGCGAGAGAAAGGCCAACAGGCTAAGAAGCCCATTGACCGAAAGTCGGACGGGAAGTAAACTTGGCACAAATGGCGGACTTAGCCCTCCCCAGTAAAACAGAGATGCCTTTGGAGTTCGGCGGACAGTTTACCGCTGTCGAGAATCCAGACGGCACCTGGAATATCCAAGACGTACCCGTCTTCTGTTCCCATAAGGTGAAGATCGCGGGCGCGAACGGTAAGACCAAGACGACGAACGTCAACAAGAAGTGGTTGACGGACGCCGTAAAGCGTGGAAAGCGCCGCTTCCAGGCAGACGGTTACCTTCCCCCGTTGCACATTCACCATCACCACCAGGGCAGAGAGACGGAACGGGCCGGATTTTTCCGCCTGCGTGGCGTAAAGCGCGGGAAGTACGAGGGGAAGAACATTTGGGTATTACACGCGGACCTGTTGCGCGTTCCGTGTGGTATCTACGAGAGAATCAAAGCAGGGGAACTGCCCTACCGTTCAGTTGAGATCCACGATGTGAAGAAGCCCGAAATCGACAGCCTTGGGCTGCTCGACGACGAGGTCCCCTTCTTCAGGTTGTGCCTCCTAACGGTAGGGCGCGAAGTTCCCTACACCGGGGATGTCGGGCGGGCAGTGAAACTCTCGTCGCAGCCGGTCGTCGCCTATCGAGAGTTGGGCCACGGTGCGATGGTGCTCACGTACGCACGCGGGCAACCTTGTGTGAAAGGTGAGACCGCCGCGAAATCGGGGTGCGTCCCTTCGACCCGAGAGGGTTCGCCAGGAGCGAGGTGCGACCCCGTCACACTGGCTCCGAAGGCGCTAAAGAAGCTAGATAAAGAGATACAGTCAACCAAAGCGCAGAAGGCCGCGTCGGCATTCAAGAAAATGTCGCCGGGTGCTCAAGCTGCCTTTGTGATGAAGAACGCGGGCAACCTATCAATAGGGGGACTGTCCGCGCTCATTGCCAAAATCAACGCAGGTGGTGATGAGAAAGCGAAAGCCATATTGGCTGAGTTCGTAGAGCTGATTGCGGAGTTTCTGCAAACCGGCGACACGAATATCCGTGATCAGCTACAGGAGCTGATCGAACAAGCCGAGCAGGAGTTTGGAGGTTACAACATGCCGGACGTGAAGGACGAGACGATGGAAGAGCAGGACGTCTTGATGTCGGCTATTCAAGCTCTACAGGACTACGCTCGCATGAAATATGGCGAAGAAATGCCACCTGTAGAGACAGCCGAAGACGATGAGCTGGTAGAGGACGAAGACCTCGCGCCCGCTCCCGTTGAGCAGGAGTTGCCGGAGGAGGAAGACGTCGAACGTCAGATGTCCAATGCCCCGGCAGCGAAGCCGAAGTATTCCCTGGCGCAAGCCATGAAGTACAAGGCCGAGCACGATCTGCTCAAGAGAGAAGTGACCCTTGAAAGAGCCGTTCACTACGCAGCTACTGAGCTGGCCCCCTACGGGCTGGATCAGAAGGAAGTGATCGGTAATCTCACCGAGGTCGCAAAAGAGCACGGTGTAGACGCCATCAAGCTGTACGTTGATGCCGTGAAGGAGTCTGCACAAGAGGACCCACCTTCGCAATGGACGGGCGAGCTGCCCAAGACAGAGTTGGAGAAGGGTATGGAGCAGTATGCCGGCTTCGGCGCGGAAGCGACCGAGAAGGCTCTCACTTACGCGGCGGAATACGATCTTCTCGCAGAGCGTATGCGACTGTCTTACGACAGAGACACATACGTGAAGGACTGCCTGATGTCTGAAGGATTCAAGGCGCGTATCAATGGCAACGGTCAGGAGGTTAGCTGATGGCAAGTCTGTCTGCGGCTGATCGCAATGTCAAGCTGACCTCCCAGGAAACTATCGCGGTTCCGATTGCGGACACCGAGGCAGTTTTCGTCGGCGGTTACTATGCGATTGACAGCGGCGTAATCACAGAGTTGACGGACGCGGCTGGGTCGAACCCCGCCGGGATCTTGGTCGAGTTTTCGGACCTGGATACTGGTGACGGTACGGATACCGGCGCGGCGGCGGCAACCCCACGTCCAGAGGGTGTTCTGGATATCGGCGGCGGAGTGGTCAAGGAAATCACCGTGACTGGTGCTTCGGCCCTAAGCGATGTTGGTACGGAAGTCTATCTGACCGGGGACAACCTGGCAGACCTGACGACCTCCGCGACCACCACGACTCCCGCAGTCGGCCTTATCTCGCGGTACCACAGTGGCACTACGTGTGACGTGCTGCTCTATCCGTACTCTAAAATGGCTAAGGTCTAAGGAGCTAGCATATGGCAGTAAATGCAGTTATATCCGG
>Ga0255052_10001334_pt1 | contig 18681 bp, 15 predicted proteins | sample JV7_2_21_MG_FD_188632 | JGI IMG/M metagenome (GOLD analysis project Ga0255052, IMG submission 188632) | Seawater microbial communities from Jervis Inlet, British Columbia, Canada - JV7_2_21 | ecosystem: Environmental > Aquatic > Marine > Inlet | place: Canada: British Columbia | collected... | reverse complement strand
CGACGTGCACTCCGGAGCATTCTCATCTTATTCGGCGTAGTAGCAGGATATCTGTTCCTCTGGCCAGTGCCAATCAAACCTGTACGGTTTGGTGGATAAGAGTACTCTGGGGATTCAATTGGAAAAGGCATATTTGACAGTGCTTATTCTTCCCGGGATCTTCATACTCCTGCTGCTGGCCGAGCAGGTCATCCCGCTGAGACAGCGGACCCGGCCGCTCTTTCGGCGGCTGGTGAATAATCTGATTCTCACGGCGGCAGTTTTTCTGGTCGGGTCTTTGATCGTGAAGAACGCGGGGCTTGGAGCATCGAAATGGACGACACAGCGCGGTATAGGGATCGTCTTTGTGGTCCCGTTGCCGAGATGCTGCCGAATAGCAATTGGCATTCTGCTGATGGACTTGACCTTCTACTATTGGCACAGGGCAAATCACCGGATCGCCCTGCTCTGGCGATTTCACAATGTCCATCACATAGATCCCGACCTGGATGTCTCCACGTCCTATCGCTTCCATTTTGTAGAGATTGCCTATTCGTGTGTGTTTAGAGTATGCCAAATGCTGGTCGTCGGGGCTGACCCGCTGACTTACGCCATATATGAGACGGTGTTCTCAGCCGAAACGATGCTGCATCATTCGAACGTCCGGCTGCCTCTAAGATTTGAGCGTCTGCTCAACAGAGTTATAGTGACCCCTCGCATGCACGGTATCCACCATAGTGCCGTCGGGGCCGAGACGAATTCCAATTACGGCGTCATATTTCCCTGGTGGGACCGGCTGCATCGGACGTTGCTGCTGAACGTGGCGCAGTCTTCGATCAGGATTGGCGTACCCGGCTACCTGGAACTGCAAGATAACCGACTCTGGAATCTGCTGAGAATGCCGTTTGTAAGACAGAAACGTTACTGGTGCGATGCAAACGGATTGTCTCCGAAGAGCAACAAGGATAAAACCGTCAAAGTTACGAGGATGTCCGCGTGAAAGATGGACAGACAAACTCAGATTCTGCTCGCCTGCGCGTGGTGAGTATGGTATTGTGGGCCGTGATATAAAAGTAAGAGACAACAAGGGCGGGCCATGTCCGGCGAACGGAAAGATCCGAGTAACAAGAAACGGTCGTTCACGATTCCGAACGCCGAGGATGTCATGCCCATCCTGAATGATATCTCCATTCTTGCGGGGCTTACGGAGACCCAGTTGCACATGCTCTTTCGGCTCCTTCGCAAGACTGATTACAAAGCCGGAGAGAATGTATTCGAAGAAGGCGAGCAGCCGGGGGACATCTACATCATACAATCCGGCAGCGTAAAGCTCGTGGTCAACGCCGAAGAAACCCCTCTGGAGCTTATCGTTTTTAGCAGGGGCCGATGCTTTGGCGAAACCTCGATGATTGGAATCCTGCCACATGCCGCAACGGCCGTCTGCGTTGAGGATACCGAGCTTATCGTATTGTCGCGCAACACCCTCCTGTCGTTATACAAATCGGACCTCGAAATGTTCAGCACGCTGGTGCTAAACATCGCCCGAGAGGCTTGCAGGAGACTTGCCAAGACGGACGAAATACTGCTGCACTATGTACAGACGCAGTAAATAACAACCTGCGTAGCACTACTGCCGGTAATTTAGCGTCACTGAATGTATTTTGTGACGCTGACGACATAATGACTATTTATGTTGTCGGTCAGTAGATTTTCAGTGGGGTTCTTGAGAATCTCTGAATTGGCTATAGTGTTTTCTTCTTGTGGCAATGCTTGTCTTTTGAGCACGACTCGCATCGAGTGTCACTGCACCACTGGCAGCAAAAACAGTCTTTGCACTTGTGCTTGCTGGGTTGCTGATCGGGCTCGGGTACGTACAGCAAGCCGGGTATTCCTCTGAGTTTGCGATAAGCCATAACTTAGATTCTCAAGCGAACTGCGTTACCTTCGTGCCATTGGTTCCGTTGAAAGAGTTGAGATTGCTTCGTCGCTACACTCCGCAATGACAGAAGTTGCATTTGCGTGTCATTGCGAGTCCCGGCGCGGCGGGAAAGAATCGCGCGGCAATCTCAAATGTCACAGTCAGACTCTTTCAACACTGCCCATTGGTTGCAACATACGTCTGCCCGGGCGACGCGGTTCAGCCGGTTCTGGTAATTTGTCCCAGGAAATGCTACATTATGTCCGTTTTCGGCTATAGTAAAGGGATATCGATGAAACGACGGACATTCTTGAAGGTTTCGGCAGCGGGTACGGCGGCCGTGGCATGTAGAAGCTACTCATCCGCGTCGGCAAAGAACAAACGCAGCAGGCCCAACATTCTGCTGCTCTTCAGCGACCAGCATCACGCCGGCGTCATGGGCTGTGCGGGCCATCCGCTGGTCAAGACGCCGCACCTCGATCGGCTGGCGAGCGAAGGAGTTCTGTTCTCCAGGGCGTATTGTCAGGATGGAATTTGCGTTCCCTCCCGCACTTCGATGTTTACGGGGTTGTACCCCAGAACGACGGGGGTGATTTACAATAGTGACGCTCCGCCACATCCGGAGAGGCTCCATCCTCTCCATTCGGTGCTTGCCGCGAACGGCTACATCACGGGCTGTTTCGGAAAAAGGCACTTTCCCCGCGGGCTAAACGAGAGGGATTGGAACGCCTCGTGCACGACCATCAACCCCAAACTCGATCCATCCGATGAGAATTACCGGGACTGGATCAAAGGGCGCCGGCAGTACGATTCACACAATCGCGATTTCAAAGAATCGCACGAAGCCTCGCTGATGGCACATATTTCTCGTACTGCCGCTGAGAACCGAACAACCGCTTACGCCGCGGATAAAAGCATTGATTTCCTTCGCAAGGCCAAGAATGAGGAGCGGCCGTTCTTCTGCTGGTCTTCGTTTATCTACCCTCATCAGCCGTATACACCACTGGAGCGATGGGCCCGGCTTTACGATCTCGACAAGATCGAGTTGCCGGGCAACGTCAGCCAACCGGTGGAGAATCTGCCGCAACGAATGAGGGAATGGCGCACTCGAACCAAGCCTCCCTGGAATTGCGGCACGGCGGCGAAAGATCATGCGATCTATCGCAGGTATGTCGCCTACTACTATGCGCTCGTCAGCGAAGTGGACTACCATATAGGGCGAGTGCTCTCGGCGATTGAGGACTTGGGGCTCGCAGAGAACACAATCGTCATTTACTCGTCCGACCACGGGGATTTTGTCGCCGGTCACGGCATGGTAGAGAAATGCGCCGTGGGGCACAATGTGTACGAGGATACCGTGCATGTTCCGTTGATATTTCATTGGCCCGGCCAGTTCGCAAAGGGCCTGACCTGTGACAGGCTGGCGGAACTGACCGATATGTATCCGACGCTGCTGGAGTTGACCGGGATTGACCGGCCCGGCGGTGGGTACGATTTGCCCGGTCGTTCACTGGCGCCCATTCTGAGCGGCCGAAGTATTGCGCCCAAACCGTATGTCGTTTCGGAGAACTGGTCCCAGGTAACTGTAATCGGCGAGCGCTACAAGCTGGGCAAGTGGATTACGCCACCGGCAAAGTATGCTACGTGGAACTGGGGCAGGACTCATCCGGGGATGTTATTCGATCGCAAGGACGATCCGCTCGAAGTGAACAACCTGATTGATGAGCCGCATATGAAGCACGTCCGCGAGGAATTGGTCCGGTTCCTGGCTCAGTGGCAAGCCCGGACTCCCGACGACGGCAAGAAGGACGTCATCTGGCAACAATAGTTGTTTTGTTTCGCCGCCGAGCAAATAAGGTAGTGCATTTCGTTGCATCTTTGGTAATATACGAATGTCAGAAGAGTTCTTGGATGAGGTTTTTTTGCTCGCAATTAAAAGGGCTGAATTGGGTACCTGATGGAAACTCTTGAGATATTGCGTGACTACTTTCCGATGGCGGTCTTTACCGGCAAGTGCCTGGTCTTTATAAGCGAGGACTGGCGTGTCGAGCTTACCGAGCACAAGGACAGCGATTTCACACAATCCGAAGGCCAGCCCTCCGTGATACGTGTCAGGATCTGCAAGAGGACGCTGGATGGCGACCTTGTCCCGGGGCATTACGAGGATTTTCAGCTTGCCGCGGTCGGCGAGCTGGCCGGGCAGATTGAGAAGTACGTGCAATTGGCAATCGGGGCGAATCTGCGGGAGAATGTCGAGTAGTTGGCATTCGGTAATGACTGAGGAATCGACACTACTATCGCACCGTGCTGTCAAAGACGAGACCTCGCTCAAGTACATGCTGAAGCTTGCGGCCCCGATGGTGGTCGCACACATCTCTTTTACTGTCATGCAGTTTGTCGACAGGTTTATGGTTTCGCGACTTGGAACCGAAGCGCTCGCAGCGGTTCTGCCGGCGGGATATGTCAGCTTCGTGCCGGCCTCTTTTGCAATAGGGGTGATGACCAGCGTCAATACGTTTGTCAGCCAGAGTCTCGGCAGAGGCGATAAGAAGGCCTGCTCGAATTATTGCTGGCAGGCGATATATATGGGTCTGGCGTATTCGCTTGTCACTCTGGCAATCATGCGGCCGGCGGCGCCTATGATATTCAAAGCGCTGGGCCACGAGCCGGCTGTTGCCGCCCTGGAGGTGACATACCTGCGGATAATGCTCTACGTCCAGGTGCTGGCGGTCTTTGTCTGGGCGAGCAGCCAGTTCTTCATGGGTGTGCATCGTCCGGTTATCATGATGTACTCTGCGATAGCCGGGCAGGTGGTTAATGTTATCGCCAATTATGTGTTGATTTTCGGCAAGTTCGGTTTTCCGGCAATGGGGATTGCCGGCGCCGCGTGGGGGACTTTTGTCGGAATAGCTGCGGGGTCCGTTATCAGGATGGCGGTATTTCTCAACAGCGATGTGAACGCCAATTTCAAGAGCAGGCATAGTCTGAACCTCAATTTTGCAAGAATGGCCGACCTGCTGAAGGTGGGTTTTCCATCGGGGATCGGCCTGATGGTGAACATCGCGCTTTGGGGGGTGATCTTGTTCGCGATGGTCGGTCAGTTCGGCAACGACGCTCTGGCGGCCACGAGCGCCGTTCTTTCATGCGTGAACGTTTCGGTCATGCCCGTGGTTGGGCTTGGGACGGCCTTGACCGCGGCGGTGGGAAAGTCGATCGGAGAAGGCAAAAAAGACGTGGCGATAAAACAGACTAGTGTATCTTTGAGGATAGCACTGGTTTACATGGGGCTGATAGGCCTGTGCCTCTTGGTCTTTCGTAACAGAATCATGGCGTTCTGGTCGTCCGATGACGTGGTGATCAATATCGGCGTCAAGATGATTATTCTGGCAGCGATCTATCAGGTCTTCGACGCGGCAACGCTTGTCTACAACGGCTCGCTGCGCGGCGCCGGCGACACGCTCTGGCTTGCGGCGGTTTCGGCTTTCGGCGCTATCGTTGTACTGGGAATCGGTAGTATGTGTCTGATCAAGCTTTTTCCACAACTTGGCGCGCTGGCGCCATGGATCGCAGCGACGTTGAGCATTATAACGGTCGGTGTGGCAAACCGATGGCGATTCAAGACCAATCGCTGGATGCGGATAGATCTGTTCAAGCGACCCGGCCCCGAGATGCCGATTCGCGACGGGGCGGTGATCCAATAACTTCTGACGCAGGTTAGGGGGCGCGCCCCCTTAGGAGCCGCGCATAAATAAGTGCTTCATTTGTCGCTCAGATTTGCGTCAGATTTAGTCGCGCCCGATTGAGCGAAACCACAGGCGTAGCTATTCTACGTCGCGGATTTCGCGATTGAGAAGTGGCTGAAGATGGCGTGAAGATGAGATGAGAAATGGATCAGTTATTTATGCGCGGTTCCTTAGTCCGCCAGTTTTCGCATGTGGATGTTACGGACTGCCCCGCCGGTTTGCCATGTTGCGACGCCCATCGGCTGGCACGAGTCCATTTCAGCCCGCGTGTCGATCTTTCGATCGGTTATGTCCATATCGACGAGGGGTTCTTCTCCTTCCTCCTGGAGCCACGCCTGGATTCGGTTGGGCCTGACATGCAGGCGAACGTGGTACCATTTGCCGTTCTCGAACGAGACAATCCTGGTAGTCTCGTTGTTCGCGGCGTCGTAATAGTCGATGTTGGACAACCCGCAGAGGGTACCACCCCAGCCGCCGAGTACGAGCGAGCAGAAGTTCTCGCCGACGGGAAAGGTGAGCCCGCAGAAGAAATCGCTGCCGTCGACGCGCATGGCTTCGAGGGTGATCTCATAGTTCGTCTTGAACGGCAGCGGAGCGCCCCAGGTTATGCCGGTCATGTCGTTGCCCATATCGAGGTAAATACTGCCGTCCTTGACGTAGACATCGCCCTGGCCGCCGAAATCGGTGATCTGCCAATGTCCCAATGTCTTGCCGTCGAACAGACTGCTCTCGGCTACCTGCGGTTCTGCCGGAGCGCTTGGCTCACTCGGCGCCGGCTCAACCGCGGGAGCAACCGGCCTGACCTCAGTAACCTCAGGTTCCTCAGAACCGGAATCATGACATGCCCCTATGATGAGTAGCCCGACCATCAAGCCTATTGTGCAGAACGTGTGGAGACCCCTGGAAGACATGCGACAAAATGAACTGCCAGCAGCATTTATGTGTTCAGTACTCATCATAATTCTCCGATGATAACTTAAATAACATTGAACAAAATCGGCTAAGGAACTATAATATACAACAGGGCTGATCGATGAGAAAGGTATTTCCGATAATAATTTGTTTGCTGGTTCTTTCTTCCGTTGCACCCGCGCGGAGGCAGGCCGAGCCGTTGGCCAATGCGAACACGTCCGGTCTGTACGCGCGGTCTATCGAGCAGGTCCTTCGGCTCAGGGAGGACGAAGTTGACCTGGCGACTGCCGCGCTGATCGTTTCGGAGCACTGGAGCGACATGGTGTACGGGCGCCGATACCTCTCGAGGTTGGATGACATGGCTCTGGAGATTCGCGACAGGCTCAGTCGCAGGAGACTCCGCGTAAACTCCAGGGCTATCCCGGTCATAAACGATTACCTGTTCAATGAGCTGAGGTTCAAGTCGATCGCCGAGGCGAACGATCCGAACAGTTTGTTCCTGCATACCGTGATGGACGAGGAGCGCGGTTATTGCCTCAGTCTGTCTGTTCTCTATCTGGCGATTGCCGAACGGATCGGGCTACCTTTGTATGGAGTCGTGGTCCCCGGGCATTTCTTCGTAAGATACGACGATGGCCGGATGCGATTCAACATCGAAACGACAAGCAACGGAGGGACTGCTTCGGACGAACACTATATAAACAAGTTCAACGTTCCACCGGGCGGCAACGACAGCATCTACATGAAGAATCTGAACAAGATTCAGACGTTGGGCTGTTTCTTCAATAATCTGGGCAACAGCTACAGCGATGTAGGTAACATCGATGCCGCGCTTATGGCGTTTGAACAGGCTGTGGAGATAAATCCAATGCTGTCGGAATCCCGGGCGAATCTCGGGAACATCTACCTCAAGAAGGACCTGATTAAAGAAGCGATAGACGAATACCTGACGGCTCTGCATATCAATCCGAACGACGCCAAGACACATAACAATCTTGGAAACGCCTACACTCAGCGGGATTCATTGGTCCTTGCAGTCGACGAATATCAGCGGGCGATTGCCCTGGATCCGAGCTTCGCCGATGCGCACAAGAATCTGGCGATAGTCTACTCCAGACAGAAAAGATACGGCCGGGCGATAGCACAACTCAACAGAGCGCTCGATCTGGATTCGAAAGACGCCGGCTGTTACAGTCAGTTAGGTGACGTTTACAGCCAGATGAACGATTACGAGCAGGCAATCTCCCGATATAAGAGGGCGCTTAGGATAAAGCGGGATTTTGCCGACCCCCATTATGGTCTGGCACTCTGCTACAACAAGCTGGGGCTGGTCAGCGACGAAATTTGGGAATATCAGCAGGTCCTGGCGATTAAGCCGGACATGTTGGCCGCCCTGGTGAACCTGGGCAACGCATATTTCTCGCTGAACAAGTACAGCAGGGCTATCGAGTACTACAACAAAGCCGTTCGAATAAAGCCTGATGAGGCGATGGTTCATTATAATCTCGGGGCTGCCTACTCCAAGAGCAGCAAGCACGCCGAGGCGATAACTGCGTACCTCAAAGCGGTGCAGATCGATCCGGAGATTGGTGACGCCCACTACGGGCTTGCCTTCGGATTTTACCATGCCAAGAAGTATGACCTCGCCTGGACCCATATCAAGATTGCCCAGAAGTTAGGCGTGGAGGTCTCGGAGGACCAGTTCAAAGCCATCAAGAGCAGATTGCGTTAATACGTCCCTCCGGCGGTGACCTACCGCAAACGCGCGAGATTCCGCACTGAACCTTCAGCCCTGAATTTGTCGTAAGCACCCTTGACATCACAGAAGTGAAGGTGCATAATTGCGATAGTCTTCACCGCAAGAATATGCCTCTTGCATTCACGAGAGGCAGGCTGTTCGAAATCGGCAGACCAAAGGGATTGATGAACCGATCATTAGCTTGAGAGGAAACAAATGAAAACGAAAAATCGAAAAACATCGGTGGTAATTGTTCTTATCGCATCACTCGTGGTGTCAGCCTGTGGCGGCTGTAGTAGTGACAGTAGCGGCGCCGGTCGGCTGAAGCTCAGCCCCATTTACGAATCGGCATTGTGGGGCGCTGCTATCGGCGGTATCATTGGCTACCAATCGGACGAAGCGGGCGAAGGTGCCGCGTTGGGAGCTGTTATTTTTGGTGTGGGTGCATTACTCCAGCAAACCGACAAAATGCCGGAGCAGCGCAGAGAAGACAAGCACGAAGAGGAAGAGGAGGAGGAGGGGCAGGAGGTCGTTATTCAAATCAACAACGAGAACGGCTCTCTGATGCCGGTCGTACTCAAGAAGGAAGGCGGCACCTATGTGGGCCCAAACGGCGAGCATTACAAGCGATTACCGACGGCCGAGCAGCTCAAGCCCGTTTACGGGTTGTAGCCGTTTACTTGTCGTATGGATGAAATGATATGTTCTTTTGTGGAAGAAACAGAGATGGTGGAAAAATGGAGGTTTTCATCGTGCGGCTGAACAAAGCTTTACTTGTTATCGTTCTCGCAAGTGCAATCTGGGCCAATGTGAACGCTCGGCAAGCCGGCTCCGGTGATATTTCCCTATACTACGGGTTCGAGGAAATAGAGATAGTCAAGTTGGACTGGGGAATAAAGGATTTGAGGATCGCCGATCTTAACGGCGACGGTCGAAATGATATCGCAATCGTCAACAACAGAAAGGCCCGAGTAGAACTGTTGATCCAGAAAGAAACGATCGGACTGGGCGAAACGGATGTGGCTGTCGATCCCGATGATATAGACGTAAATGCAATTGCCACTCCTACCCGCTTTGTTAGAGAGAGCATGGCGGTTTCACAAAAACTGTACAGCCTGGTCACCGGGGATATGAACTCGGACGGTTTGACGGATCTGGTTTTCTACGGTGAGCCCAAGGGCCTGTACGTGATCCTTCAAGACGCCGGCGGCGCCAGATCGGACAAACCCAAATCATTGAGCTGGATGACGAGAAAGAAAATCCCGATCGACGACGGATTGTTGACTTCCAATGTGCTGGTGTGTGCCGACTTGAACGGTGACATAGCTGATGACCTGGCTTTGGGTGGTCGCGACGGTGTCTACATCATCCTGCAAAAGGACGACGGCTCTTTGGCAGAACCGGTGAAATACCCCACCTCGGGGCGAACACTGAGTGTACAGGTCAGTGACCTCAACGGCGACAGCATAAACGACCTCGTGCTTGTAACAAGTGACACGGAAAAGCCCGTACACGTTCGATTCGGACTCGAGACGGGGCAATTGGGCCCACAAGTGCAGTTTTTTATTGAGAGGCCGTTTGCGATCAGACTCGAGGACATAGATGGTATCGTCGGTGACGAGATGCTGACTGTTGACAATCTGAGCGGACGGCTGATCGGCTACAAATTCGCTGCCCAAAAGCGCATGGATGTTGACTGGCCGATTTTGTTTTATCCCCTCGCTTCGGGGCCGGAAGATGCGAAACGCGACCTGGCGCTCGGCGATTTCGACGGTGACGGGCTGGTTGACGTGACGATAACCGACCTTGGACCGGCCGAGTTGATTCTCTACAAACAAACGGCTGGAATTGGATTGGCCGAGCCGGTTAGATTCCCCGCTTTCGCCGATATTACGAGCATCTCCGCCGCGGATATTGACGACGACGGCAGGACAGAATTGGGCGTCCTAAGCGTTAAGGAAAAGGTAATAGGCCTGAGCAAATTTGCAGACGACAGATTGTCGTTCCCGAGACCTCTTAGTCTGACAGGCGAGCCGGTTGCAATGGAGCTTGCCGATATTGACGGCGACGGCAAGACGGATTGTCTCTACATTTCCAAGGACGGTGACAATACCAGGACTCTCAGGACAATCTACGATCTTGCTACTGCCGAGACAAACGCGAGCGGCTCCGGAGTCAATGAAGCCGTCCCGGCCGCCCCTGGGCTCCAACTCAAGAAGCTTACCTCAAATCCTGATGGTCTGAAAGTGTTCGACGCCGACCAGGATGGCCTCCAGGACGTCCTGATATTCGTAGCCTATGAGTCTCCCATATTGGTTCGCCAGATAGAGAAGAACAGATTCGAAGTCGTTGACTCTGTGAAATCCCAGAGCAGTTTGATAAAGGAGGCAAGCCTCCGCTCGATAGCCCTGGCCGATGTGGACGGCAAGGCGGGCCCCGAACTGCTGGTGGCACAGAGTAGTTTCGCGCGAAGCCTGGTTTTCTCGGAGGGACGGAACTGGAGCGTTATCGACCAATATAATGCCAGAAAAAGTACGGAGAACGAAATTTCGGCGGTCGCCGCTTTCGACATCGACGGCGACGATCCTACGGGCAGGCCCGCAATCTTGCTCTTGGACGGACGCAAAGGTCAGCTTCAGATACTCAGAGCCGGCAGCGACAAGACCTATCGCCTCGACAAGCAGGTTGATGTCGGCAAGTGGAACACTGCGGCACATCTGAAGATGCTGTTTGCCCCGCTCACGGGCGGTGAGGCCACGAGCCTGATGTTGTTCGACAGCGAGAAATTTGCGATCCTTACTCGGCCGGGAGGCGGCAATGTTACTGAACATCTGGCGCAACAGTTCAGCTACGAGACGAAGATAAAGGATGCCACATACGGGAATCTAACGGTAGGAGATATAAACTCTGACGGGCAGACAGACATTGTTATGGTCGACTACAAGCGCAATCACGTTGAGATACTCGCGCTCGACGCCGGCAAGCCTCTGGCAGCGATGCGTTTCAAGGTGTTCGAGCAGAAAAGCTATCGCGCCGCCAAAACTCGTTCTAAAGTCAGCGTTGAGCCGCGGGAATTAGAAGTCGCCGACGTAACGGGCGACGGCAAAAATGACTTGGTGACTGTCATTCATGATCGTATAATAATCTATCCTCAAGATTAGCATGCAGACGCACGATAACATTTTGGACTTGGTACAAGAGAAGGGCGCTGAGGCGGCACGAAAAATGCTTCGCGGGCTGATTTTGCAGCCGGGGGCGATCGGAGATTGCATTTTGACGCTGCCTCTGGCTGCATACATGAAAGATTGCCTACAATTGGGGGGCATTGATATCCTCGGGCATACCGAATACGTCGGCTTTTTACCCGGCAGATCCTGCATAGACGGTGTTCGCTCGATGGACGCGATGGAGCTACACCGGTTGTTCTTCGAGCCTGGAGTATTTGAGCTTAAGGACAGAGATCCCTTGATCAACACATTCTCCGACTATGCCTGGATAGTTACTTTCCTAGGTGAGTCAGAAAGCCATTTTGAGCAGAATCTGATTTTCACGGCCAATTGCAGCCACAGCGCGGAAGTCCTGACGCTGTCGGTGAAACCGCGAAAGGATTGCTCCGAACACGTGGCGGACTTTTACATTCGGCAATTCATCGAGCGAAGTGGCATGTTCGCCGAGCCTAGGAAGACGCAGAGCGACAACCGCTCGATAAGAGCTATCCAAACGGACGTGAACGCGGGCAGAAGACTGCTTGCCGAGGCAGGTGTCGATTTCGGGGGGAAACTTGTGGTTATTCAACCTGGAAGCGGCGGGCAGGAGAAATGCTGGTACATTGGAAACTTTCTGTCCGTTGCAGCAAGACTTGCTTCAAAGGGTTTTGAAATTGTATTTCTGCTGGGACCTGCCGAGCGAGAAAAATTCAGCGATGAAACGATTAGCCAGATAAACAGCGTCGTACCTTGCCTGACAGATTTGTCTCTTACCGACGTGCTCGGTCTCTTGGGCTGTGCGCATGGTTTCGTCGGCAACGACAGCGGCATCGCGCATCTGGCCGGGGCAATGGGTGTCAAGACAGTGGCTGTTTTCGGGCCGACGGACCCCGATGTGTACAAACCCATCGGACCGGCTGTAACAGTGCTCGCCGGCTGCCCGGCAACGTTTGCCTCCAAGCCCTCGACCAGCTTGCAGCAAAAGCTCCTCGATATTCTGACGGCATAGTGCCTGAGTTCCATCAGGCTGCAACTGTTCGGCGCGGTTATTCAGCAAGAACAAGCTGCTTTTTCCAGACCAGCCAGCTCAACAAGTTGCGATTCTCGTGTTTTGCGCCGAGGCAATAGTTGACCACATAGGTGTTTCTGCTATAATGCCCGAATCGGGTGCTGTAAGTTTGCCCAAAAACGCGATACGGCACGCAATAAGCCTTTTGCAGAGGTGTTTGAATGCAGGAAAGAACTTTAGGGGAATTGGCCGAATACGTAGACGGGCACGTCTACGGCGATCCTAATGTGATAATAAAATCCGCTGCGACGCTCGGGCGCGCGAACGAAGGTGATATTAGTTTCCTAACCAATCGCAAGTATGCCAAGCAACTGCGCTCGACCAAGGCAAGCGCAGTGATAGTTGGCAAAGAGGCGCCTACAACCGGGGTTCCCCTTTTGATTGCTGAGGACCCCTACTACGCCTTCATGCAGGTAATGGTCCTCTTGCACGGGCATTGCAAGCACAAGAAGACGGGGATCAGCTCGATGGCTTCAATTTCCGATACGGCGAAAATCGGCACAGACTGCCACATCCATGATTATGTCGTGGTGGAAGACGACGCGAGAATAAAGGACGGCTGTGTAATCTATCCCGGCGCGTACATTGGTCAAGGCGTGCAAATCGGCAGCGACACGGTACTGTATCCTAATGTTGTCATTTACGGCGGCTGCAAAATAGGCAACCGTGTCATCATCAATGCCAATTCGACAATTGGAGAGGACGGCTTCGGCTACGCCACCCACAATGGCGTGCATCATAAGATACCACAGACAGGTTCGGTGGTAATTGAAGACGATGTCGAGATCGGTACCTGCTGTGGAATTGAAGGCGGCACGCTCAGCGATACTGTCGTAGCCCACGGCAGCAAACTGGGCGATTCTGTGACGGTGGGCCACGGAACCAGAATTGGTCCACACTGTCTGCTTGTGGCTCAAGTGGGCATTGCCGGCTCGACTACCATGGGGCATCATTGCGTGGCCGGCGGGCAATGCGGCATTGTGGGCCACATCAACATCGGCAACAACGTTACGATCGCCGCGCAAGCGGGCGTTATTAACAACGTGCCGGACAACAAGGTCATCCTGGGTGCACCTGCGGTTGAGGCAAACATGGGCAGGCGAGCGTACAGCATGATACAAAATCTGCCTGAAATGCGCCAAAGCATTCGGGAACTTCAGAATCGAATTAAGCAAATCGCCTTGTCTGATGAATCTGATCCCGAAGAGCCGGCCGAACAGCAAGGCGACACGTAATTCGCGATCGAATCAGATATCCGATGACAAACGTTGACCGATGGATTCTTATCGCGTCTGGGCGGTTTTAGAACAGGACACTTGCTTGAACGAAAGACCAGACAGCAAATACCAGCCACCGCGAGTGCTTGGCTTGATAGCCGGAGAGGGCAGACTACCCTTTCTCGTGGCCTCGGGCGCCAGGAAAGCGGGATTGAGGGTGATTTGTGTCGGTCTGGGCGAAACAGCCGACGATAGCCTGGCCAACGAGGTCGACGTGTTTCAAAGGGCAGCTATTGCTCGGCCGGGAAGCTGGATGCGCAAGTTGAGAAAGAACAGCGCGACCAGGGCAATCATGGTCGGACGAGTTTCCAAAGGGCGGCTCTTCACACCATGGCGAATTTTGCAGTACCTGCCCGACTGGCATGCATTCAGGATATACTACTGGCGGTTGCGCCACAAGAACAAGCAAGCGGACTTACTCTTGTCGGCAGTGGCCGATGAGCTGGCCAGCGGTGGGATAATACTGGAGAACTCAACTATGTATTGCAAAGAGCATCTGGCAACGGCAGGCCTGATGACTGACAAACAGGTGCGTTCGTCTCTCGAAGGTGATATCGAATTCGGCTGGGACATAGTCAAAAAGCTCGGCGAGCTGGACATAGGCCAGGCGATAGCAGTCAAGGAGAAGGAGGTTGTTGCAGTCGAGGCGATGGAAGGCACGGCGGCCATGATCGAGCGAGCTGGTCGGCTTTCCAGATCCGGCGGCTGGACGCTCATCAAAGTCTCCAAGCCACAGCAGGATATGCGATTCGACGTTCCGTGCGTGGGACCTGATACTGTAAGAGGTCTTGCCGCCAATGGGGGTAAATGTCTGGTTGTAGAGGCGGGCAAGACCATAATCATCGACAAACCCCAGACAATAGAACTTGCTGACAAGTTGGGGATTACCATTCTCGGCCGGTGAGTGACGGTAGGTTTTGCCGGGTGAGCTTGCGATAAAGCAGACTATTCTTATGGCTGACTCTCTGTTCCAACTACTTGACAAACGCACGCATTCGAACAAGCAGACGAATTCTGCGGCCTGCCGGGGGCTCAAGAGCTACCTGCCGACACGCGCCAGACGCCTGCGAACCGAGGCTGGCACCTATGTAGCTGAGTTTGACCGCGACTTCTGTGCCGACATCACCCTATCCGACTTGACAGAGCAAATAGATGCATTGTTGCACGACGGGCAGGTCATCAAGAACGGCGATACATGCCACGTGTCGCGCTTAGTCTGGAATCACAAGGATGTCGTGGTCAAACGGTACAATCACAAAGGAGTTGTCCATTCGCTGCGTCATACGATCAAGAAATCCCGTGCTCGCAAAGCATGGTTGCACGCACAGCGGCTCCAAGCCCTGAATGTGGCTACCCCGAGACCCGTTGCTTATATAGAACGTCATAAAGGATTGCTTGTCTGGCAATCCTACCTGGTGACCGAGTACGTTGAAGGCCGTATGCTTTGGAATTTTCTGCGGGACGATGACATCAATGAACAGCAGCGACTGAATGGAATTCGACAAGTTGTTGAAATGCTTGATAGATTGTGGCAACACCACATTACTCACGGTGACTTGAAACATACGAATGTTTTGATTACTGAAAACGGACCTGTTCTGACAGATCTTGACGGGGTGATATTCCACAATTGGGGACCGCTGTACAGAAACAAGCAAGCTAAAGACGTAGAGCGTTTTCTCAGAAGAACTGACGCCTCGCCGGAACTGCACAGCCATTGTGAACAGCTAATATCAACCAAGACCGATTTTGGCAAGAAGCATGCCGAAGTTTTTGACCGAACGCGCATTGATAACTGGACGGTGCGTATTGCCAAGAACTTCCCTCAAAATAATATCGAAAAGTTGCTCTCAGCGAATGATTCATCCGTTGAATGCCCGGATCAATTTGCCCGGGTGGCATCTTCCGATTATGCCAGAGTGTTCAGAGGCAGCATATCTTTTGACGGCACGAGCCGCGTGGTTTATCTCAAGCGATATCTTTCCCGCTCTGCATTGGATTTTGTGAAGCACTTCTTTCGTGCGAGTCGTGCCAATCGTGAGTTCAATGCCTCTTTGATGCTCCAGCGGAATGGATTTGACGCTCCCGTTGTCATCGGATTGTTCGAGCGTCGCGTCGGTCCGTTTCGCACGGAGAATTTCCTGCTGACCGAGGAAGTTGAAAATACCGGATCAATGGTGCAGCTTCTGACGGATATTTGCGAGAACTGTAGTGGAGATACTATTGCAGAAAAGCGAGCTTTGATCAGAGCATTCGCCCGAACAGTGGGCCAAATGCATGCCAGGGGGATTTTTCACGGCGATTTGCGTCTCGGCAATGTTCTAGTTGTGAAGGAAGAACAGAATTGGAGGTTCTTTCTAATTGACAATGAGCGGACGAGAAAGTTTGTTAGATTGCCCGCCAGATCGCGTTCGAAGAATCTGGTGCAGATAAACATGTTTTTGTCCGGCATCAGCAATACCGATCGCATGAGGTTTTTTAAGACTTATCTGAGCGTGAATCCCTCTGTCCAGGTGTGTTACGGCAGGTGGGCAGAAAAAATAATTGCCAAGACAAACAAGCGCCTGAGCCGGAAGGACTGGTTCTAGCCCGAATTTCTCACAGCCCTCCGGCTGTAATCGCGTATCTCACGCCATCTCCTGTACTTGTCTTGATCGCCGACTTCGACGTATTTCAATACGCCTTCACCCGGCTCACTGCGACAAGTCCAGGATCTGTCACAATCTACGCGATTTCGCTACGAAGTTTGTGAGAAATCCGGGCTAGGACCGAGCCGCTCGGTCGTGATTCTACAGGTCCGGCCGCTGGACATTCACGAAAATGGCGTTCGCCCACATGAGAAGTCCATTCGGACCGTGTCTTTGCTTGTACACGTCATATAATCCAAAGCCATTCTGTCAGAGAAACGAATCAATCTCGCTGTAGATCGCGCGGCCCTCGTACTGTATCCACATGACAGCATACGAATAGTCCCGGCAATGTATAAGAGAGCATTCTCACTAAGCGGAGATGGCTGATTTGAAGACTGAGACCGTTGTGATGCCTTGTACCATTTTCCGTGACTTCGCCGCAGATAACTACGGAGGCTTATTTCGAAAAGACGCCTCAATCTGCTTCACGTGCCCTCAGCCGGCCGAGCATTAGAACATTTGTCGGTGCGAAAACATGTCGATACGCTCCCAGCCTTCCCAACAATCCCAGGCGGGAGAACAGCTTGAGCAGTTCGGCGTAAATGCCACGCAGTATATGACGCTGTTTTCGATGTTTGCTGAAGCTAAATGAAATCTTTCCGAGCTCATCATTCAGTTCCTGGAATTCTCCATCTCTCGATGTGGCAGCAAAACTACGTGCCGGGCTAAACTCAAGCCTTGGGAATAGACGTTTGACACCTTCATGAGTGAAACGCCAATAGTCATTCGGGTAGGCGTGTATCTTCCACGAAAATGGCACACCAACACATATGCCCCCCCCCTCCCGCAACAAAGATATCATGTTATCCGCCATCTTGAAAGGATTCTCGCAGTGTTCCAACACACTAAAGCAGAAGATTGTGGCAAAACGTTCACCATTGAGCTTTGCGTCAATCCTCTCAAAATCCTCAGTAAGATCCAGAACGACGTCAACTCCGGGGCCATTCTCCATATCAACACCAACATACTTGCCTCTGCCTGCAAATAGTGGGCGCAGATCCTGTGTAGTGCCGTAGTTCCTTGATCCGATTTCAAGATACGGGGCATTCAGTTGTCCCGCATACTTCTGAACGTAGATTAGTTGATTTTTATCTCCCATTTCGTTACAGACGCAATAACACGTCAATGGAACATGTAAGCCTGTGCGTTCTTAGTACATCCTTTAATCTCTGGCCAGGAATCATCACTGTGTCTGCATAATTAATAAATGCCAACAGCCTTGTCAATACTAAAAGAAGGTGGTTTGACAAGAAGAGGATACTGAAGTGGTCGCTGTTTCAACGGGATGGTGTCGTGTCCACAACAATACCGTAATTCCATTATGAGGCGGGACAGAACACAACCTCGATACCGTGGCAAGGGAACGCATAGCAAAGATTCTCCTCATAGTACTCCTGCAGGATAGTATGCAAGTTGAGAAACCAGCCGAACAGCTTTTTGACAGGATTTATGATCTTAAATGACGACCTGAATACCAGACGTTGAGATATAATTCTTATCCTGATATCGGTGTAGAAATTGGGTACTTTCCTTCTCAACTGATCCGTGTGATCCACAAAGTAGCAGAAGCTATACAAACCAAAAGGCCGCCTATGCGTAAAATCTGAGTAGTAATATGGGTTTGAAAAATGTGGTACGAAAATGTGTGCTTTGCCATTCTTCTTCAGAACTCTGACAATTTCTCGCAATAAGTTCTCGAAGTTCGCCACATGCTCCAGAACGCTTCTACAATGGATATGGTCAACTGAGTTATCAGGCAAGAAAGAAAGCCCCTCATCCATATCTGCCACTATATCCACATTCGTCAAGTCAACTTTGTCAATGCCGATTCTGCCCGGTTTCTTCTTCGGACCGCATCCCAACTCGACAATCACAGGGTCGCCACTGTTAAGTACTTTTTCCAAATCAATTCTAATCAAAGGCTCCATAACCACCTCATGACTAATCGAAAACTCCAGTTCATACCTGGAGAGTTGCCTTATTTCCGTAACTTATCTCATTTAACATTTAGTGCAATGGTCAGGCCTGATCGACATCCGAACAAGCTTCTTTTCTCCGAGCATGTACTACTATGATGTCCGCTTTCTTAAGCAATGCCACCAGAATTGTCCACGGCAAAAGAATCCTCTTTAGCAAGGATGAACACATT
>Ga0255052_10001333_pt1 | contig 18685 bp, 20 predicted proteins | sample JV7_2_21_MG_FD_188632 | JGI IMG/M metagenome (GOLD analysis project Ga0255052, IMG submission 188632) | Seawater microbial communities from Jervis Inlet, British Columbia, Canada - JV7_2_21 | ecosystem: Environmental > Aquatic > Marine > Inlet | place: Canada: British Columbia | collected... | reverse complement strand
AACTTGCCGGAATGTTTGAGCAGATATGATGCGGTACTGATTAAATCCTGGAGTGTCATCTCTATCTCGTGTCTTGCTACTGCGCGTTCTTCATGATTGCTTATGCGTCCTGTCATTGGTTTCCTGAAAGGGGGGTTTGAAAAAACAAAATCAAATTCATTCGTATCAAAAGTTTTTCTTAACTCCCTGATATCCCTTGACAGCAATTGCATCCTATTATCAAGTTCGTTTAATTTAATATTTCGTTCAGCCCTTTTTGCCAATGTCTCCTGGATTTCAACAGCGGTAATATTGGCACTATTTAGCCTTTTAGCAAGTAATATCGAAATAACACCGGAACCACATCCTAATTCAATACCCTTATCAAGCTGCCTGGCAGAAATAAAATTTTCGAGCAAAACAGCATCAATGCTGAAACGGTAGCCATCCTTTGCCTGAAACAGCTTTATGTCTCTTATAGTGTCGAGAGTTTCGTTGGATTCAGGTTTGAATTCCATCTTTAGATCCGCGGAATAATTTCCAACAATTCATCAAAGGTATCTATTATAAAATCAGCATCTCTCAGGAATTTCATACTGCGAAAACCATATGTGACAGCTACTACTTTTATGCCGGCTGCCTTTCCAGCCTCAATATCATAATTACTGTCTCCTATTATGAGCGTTTCTTCCTTAGATACCTCATATGTTTCCATGAGATCGAATACCGGCACTGGAGAAGGTTTCTTTTCACGAACACTGTCACTGCCAAGCACTACATCAAAATATTGAAGAATGCCGATACCCTCAAGCACCCTTTTAGAATACACCTCTCTCTTGTTAGACAGAACGGCTTTTTTATAATCACCTAACTTGGCCAGGGTCTCTTTTACCAGCGGATATGCAACGGTGTTTTCTATGAGATGATTATCATAATGTTCCAGGAACCTTGTGATAACTACATCAGACGGTCTATTTTTTTTTAGATTCTCTAATGTAGACCTCTCAGGTATTGCAGCATCTGCAGGGACTAATGACTCAAGCAGTTTTGAGATCCCTGACCCAACCATCGACTTTGTCTCTTCCACAGAAAATTCTCTGCCGCCAAAAGGGCTGAGCGCATAATTTAATGCATTTGTAATGTCCTGACCCGTATCCGCTAATGTTCCATCAAGGTCGAATATTAAGAGTTTAAGCATAATAGTTAGACATTATAACAAATGATCTAATTACTGGAAGATGAACGTTACAAGCCAACAATTAATTAGTTTCTGTTGCAGAAAGTCAAAACTCTAATAACTGTCATTCCCCGACTTGTCGGAATCGACTCGTACCGAGATCGGGGAATCTAGTGTTTATATATTATGGTTCCCCGTTTTCACGAAGACAAGTCTGGATTGTCCGGTCAAGCCGGACAATGACAAAATAGGAAACGCAATAACACACAGCAGTTTAATTGAAGGGATTTTTATATAAATCTAGAACGGAAAATTACTTTGCCTGATGTTTTCCTGCAATCTGTGCTCTTGTAACAGCCCGCTCCAGTGATGATGTAGCACGTGCTTCGTCAACCTTTTCAATCTGTTTCAGCCGCTCTTCTGCCCGTTTAATCGCTTCTTCAGCCCTCTCAATATTAATATCATCAGCCCTTTCTGCGCTGTCAGCAAGTATGGTCACTTTATCAGGACCAACCTCAGCATAACCACTGCTAACAAAAAAGTATCCTGTCTCAGACCCCTTTTTATAGGTCAGGATACCTATTTTCATTGTTGTGAGGAACGGTACATGATCAGGTAATACTCCAAACTCACCCTCACTTCCGCTGGCAACAATCTCATCCACTTCATCAGTGAACACATGACCGTAAGGTGTAACAATATCTAAAGTAAGTTTATCAGCCATTTGAGAATCCTCTATTTATCCTTTCAGTTTCTCAGCTTTTTCAATAACTTCTTCTATTCCGCCGACCATATAAAATGCCTGCTCAGGCAGATCATCATATTTGCCATCCACAACATCTTTAAAGCCCTTGATCGTATCTGCCAGCTTTACATATTTGCCCGGGGTGCCTGTAAATGTCTCAGCAACATGGAATGGCTGGCTGAGGAACCTTTGAAGTTTTCTTGCACGGGCAACAAGCACCTTATCATCCTCAGAAAGCTCTTCCATACCGAGAATGGCAATAATGTCCTGCAGTTCCTTGTATCTCTGAAGCACAATCTGTACCTGTCTTGCAACAGCATAATGCTCATCACCAATAACAAGTGGATCAAGAATCCTTGATGTTGAATCAAGCGGATCAACAGCAGGATATATACCGAGCTCTGAAATCCCTCTTGAAAGAACAACTGTTCCATCAAGGTGTGTAAAAGCGGTTGCAACAGCAGGGTCCGTAAGGTCATCAGCAGGAACATAAATGGCTTGCATTGATGTAATAGCACCTTTATTGGTAGATGTAATTCTTTCCTGCAGTATTCCCATATCTGTTCCAAGAGTTGGCTGGTATCCAACCGCTGAAGGCATCCTTCCGAGAAGAGCTGAAAGCTCGGCTCCTGCAAGTGTGTATCTGAATATATTATCCAGGAAGATAAGAACGTCCTGTCCTTCGTCCCTGAAATACTCTGCAGTTGTAAGAGCGGATAGTGCAACTCTTGCCCTTGCTCCCGGCGGCTCATTCATCTGACCATAGACAAGAGCTGTTTTCTCAAGAACTCCGCCCTCTTTCATCTCCAGATAAAGGTCATTTCCTTCTCTTGTTCTCTCTCCAACACCGGCAAAAACCGACACACCACCATGAACCATCGCAATATTATGGATCATCTCCATAATAATAACGGTTTTTCCAACACCGGCACCACCGAACATTCCCATTTTTCCACCTTTAACAAATGGAACAAGAAGGTCAAATACCTTAACGCCGGTCTCAAAGACCTGTGTTGAAGTGTCCTGCTCTGTAAACTTAGGGGCTTCCCTGTGAATAGGCAGTCTTATTTTGGAATCAATCGGGCCCTGCTGATCAATAGGTTCACCAATAACATTCATAATTCTTCCAAGTGTCTTTTCTCCAACAGGCACTGTGATAGGCTGGCCCGTATCAATAGCGGGCGTGCCTCTTACCAGTCCGTCCGTAGCTGACATGGCAATAGTCCTCACCATGTTATCACCAAGGTGGGCCGCGACCTCAAGTGTTATATTGATGTCCGGAATGTTATTTGAAGGATCTCCTGGCGCTTTAACATGCACTGCATTCAATATTTCGGGCAGCTTGCTCTCGAACTCTACATCAACAACAGCACCGATGACCTGTGCTACTTTACCTTCATTCATAATCTATGACCTCCATAAAATATATTCAAACATTTTATTATTATTTATCCTTTTAATGCCTCAACACCGCCAACAATGTCCATCAGCTCACCTGTAATGGATGCCTGTCTGGCCTTGTTGTACTGGAGTGTGAGAGTCTCAACCATCTCGGTGCAGCTCTGTGTTGCGTTTTCCATGGCACTCATCCTTGCTGCTTCTTCAGCAGCCGAACTTTCAAGGAGCGCCCTGTAAATCTGTATATCTACATTGCGTGGAATCAGTCTGTCAAAAATTGCTTCCATGGATGGTTCATAAATAAAATCTGCAGCAGATTCCGCACTGGCCTCTTCTTCTCCTTCTTCCTCAGGAGGAGATAATGGAAGCAGTTTAGCAGTAGTCACTGTCTGTGCTACCATTGATTTGAACGCATTATATACTACATTCACCTCATCAATAGTTTCATTCATGTAATTTTCTTTGATATCATTTGCGATTTCCTCAGCACTGGAAAAACGTACACTCCCTGAAATATCTGTCCAGGAATGTCTTACCGCGACATCTCTTCTCTTGAAGTAATCCCTGGCCTTTTTACCAACAGTGCTGATGCTGATTTCAAAACCTTCTTTTTTGTAATTGTCAATTGCGCCCTGGGCAGCTTTAAGAATATTAGTATTGAAGGCACCACACAAACCCCTGTCAGAAGTGACCACAACAACCTCAACAGTCTTTCTCGGCCTTAATGAAAGCAATGGATGAGATTCCCTGTCAGCGCCTTTGGCAAGACTTATGAGAACATCATGCATCTTATCAGCATAAGGCCTGAGATCCATCATCCTGCTCTGTACTTTTCTCAGTTTCGAAGCAGCCACCATCTTCATGGCCTTTGTTATCTTCTTGGTATTTTCAACCGCCTTTATTCTTTTCTGGATATCTCTTAAAGTAGCCATTTTTTATTCCGTAACGAGTTCAATAATTCTTGTCACGCGTTACTATTTACCAGTCACTGTTTTTATGCCTGAAATCCTTTCTTGAATTCTTCTATCGCCTGAACCAGTTTTGCCTTTAGATCATCATCGATCGTTTTTTTGTCGGCAAGTTCAGTACGGATATCATCTTTTGTCCCTTTAATGAACTTGAGGAACTCATCTTCAAATTTCTTGATTGCTTCTACCGGGATATCATCGAGGTATCCCTGGGTACCTGCAAACAGGACTATTACCTGGTCCTGCATGGTTATCGGACTATACTGGTCCTGTTTCAGCAGTTCGACCATTCTCTTTCCTCGCTCAATCTGCGCAAGAGTTGCCTTATCAAGGTCAGACCCGAACTGGGCAAATGCCGCCATCTCCCTGAACTGAGCAAGATCAAGCCTGAGTGTACCTGCAACCTGCTTCATCGCCTTTGTCTGTGCAGCGCCACCAACACGGCTGACCGAAAGACCGACGTTAACAGCAGGCCTCACACCGGCATAAAACAGTTCCGGTTCAAGATATATCTGGCCGTCTGTAATGGAAATAACGTTTGTAGGAATATAACCGGACACGTCACCGGCCTGTGTCTCAATAATCGGAAGCGCTGTCAGAGAACCTCCGCCAAGAGCATCAGAGAGTTTTGCCGCCCTTTCAAGCAGTCTTGAATGGAGATAGAAAACATCTCCGGGGAACGCTTCACGTCCCGGAGGACGTCTGAGCAGCAATGAAAGCTGTCTGTATGCAGTAGCCTGTTTACTAAGGTCATCATATACTATCAATGCATGTTTACCGCTGTCCCTGAAGAATTCTCCCATTGAACATCCTGTATAGGGAGCAATGTACTGGAGAGGCGCCGGCTCACTCGCTGTTGCAGAAACGATAATTGTGTGTTCCATTGCACCTGCTTCTTCGAGCTTTTTGGCAACACGGACAACATTGGAACGCTTTTGACCAATAGCGACATAAATGCATACAACATCGCCGCCTTTCTGGTTTATAATGGCATCAATACCTATTGCGGTCTTACCGACCTGACGGTCACCAATGATCAGCTCCCTCTGTCCTCTTCCAACGGGAATCATCGCGTCAACTGATTTAATTCCGGTCTGGAGAGGCTCACGTACAGGCTGCCTGTCAATAATACCGGGAGCAACAACATCAACTATCCGGTTTTCTTTAGACTCAATTGGGCCCTTGCCGTCAATAGGCTGGCCAATAGCATTGACAACCCTTCCTAGCAGGGCTTCCCCCACAGGCACTGACATAATCCTTCCCGTGCGTTTTACAATATCGCCTTCCTTGATCAGTGTATCTTCACCAAAAAGAACAGCTCCGACAGAGTCTTCTTCAAGGTTCAGGGCCATCCCAAATACATTATTGGGAAACTCCAGCAGTTCCGAGGCCATACACTTGTCAAGGCCGTATATCTTTGCGATACCGTCACCGACCTTCACAACCGTTCCGACTTCGCTTACATCAACACGTTTTTCAAAGTCAGTAATCTGTTTTTTTATCAGCTCACTTATTTCGTCAGCTTTAAGTTCTGAAACATCCATTCATTCACCTCCGAAAATAGTAGGGGCGTATTGCAATACGCCCTTACAAATGCTTATTATTTATCTCATTAATTCCGATTTCAAAAGACGGAGCTGGCCTTTGACACTACTGTCATAGATAGTGCTGCCAACTCTTACCACAAAGCCGCCAAGAAGCGACGGATCAACTTCGTTTTCTATGTCTACATCTCTGTCTATCAATTTCTTTAATGCTACTTTCAACCTGTCGGCATAACCCTTGTTCAGGGAAACCGGGGAAATCACCACTGCTGTGGCCTTTTTCTGCTTCTCGTTATATACATTAATTGTATAAGCTATGATTTCCTTCATCGCCGTTAAATATCCCTGGGTTATTATGAGGTTCAGGAATTTCTCAGTACCGGCATTAAATTTCAGAGAAGGTTTAATTGCAGTAAAAGCTTTCCCTTTTTCTTCATCAGTAAAAATCTGACCTGCAAAAAGAAGCTTAAGCTTTCTGTTATCGTCTATAAGTGAGGAAAAAGCCTTCAGTTCCTCGATTACCCTGGGAATATCTGAAACCTTGACTGTGTTTAATATGGCCCTGCTGTATTTTTTTGCAATCTGGTTCTTGTTCAATTTTTTGCCTCAAGTCTTTTAATGTAATCATCAATAAGAGACTCCTGCTCTTTTTGTCCAAGCTTTCCCTTGATCTCCTTTTCAGCAAGTTCAAGGGCCATTAAAGCAGCATCGGATTTTAATGTTTCTTTGGCCTTTTGCAGTTCAAAATCTATATTTGCCTTAGCCTGCTCAATAATTTTTTCCTTTACTCTCTCACCTTCTGCAATAATAGCCTCTTTTTCCTTCTCTCCTGATCTTCTCGCCGCCTCCAGTATCGCCTCTAACTCCCTGTCTGTATTTCTGAGTCTGGCCTGGACTGCATCAAGGGTTTTCCGGGCAAGTTCTTTTGCATCACTCGCTTCCTGAAGGGATTTTTCGATAAGCTCTGTACGTTTCCTGAAATATTCCTTTACGGGTTTGCGTCCTGCCAGTACAAGTACAACCGCGAGTATTGAAAAATTAATAACCGGCCACATCCAGTCTTTCCAGGTAAAGGCAGTTTCACCAGATCCTCCCCCACCGGCAGCAAATACAACTTCGCTGTAAAGAAGACAGAGCACAGAGCTCAGAGCACAGATAAAAACCAGAAATTTCTTATATCTGTTGTCTGTTATCTGTTGTCTGTTATCAAACTTCTGACTTCTGACTTCTGACTTCTGACTTCTGTAATCTGTTTTTATCATTTCCCAACCAGTTTTTCTACGATCTTGTTAGAAAAATTCTCAATATCAGCTTTTAATGCTGCCCTGGCTTTGTCAGTTGCCATTTCTATTTCTTCCTTTGATTTTCTGTTTATTTCTATCGCCTCATTCTTGGCTGAATCAACTGCAAGTTTTTGAGTTTCAATGCCCTCTGTACTGAACTCTTCGAAAATCGCTTTAGCCCTGTCTCTGGCATCTGCAAGTTTGGAATCTATTTTGGAAAACACCTCATCTTTTTCCTTATCCATCGCCTTTGCATCATTAAGAAATCCTGTAGTATGTTCTTCTCTCTCCTGAAAAAGGCGAAGCATCGGTCTAAAGAGGATAATATTCAGGACAACAAGTAACAGCAAGAAATTTGCAAGTTGCACAAAAAACCATTTATTAAGTTCTAACATTCGCTTTCCTTGTTAAATGTTGAATCAAATATACGGATACTACAGGGAAAAAAGTCCTCAAAATTACCATAGCAAAATCATTTTGTCAATAATACAATACTCATATTTAGTAAATTTATAAAGTGTTGGTGAATACTGAAAAACTCGCCCATATATCATTTTATTACATGTTTTGACTTTTTAAAAACTTTCTTTTAAACTTCTCTTAATCATGGGTGGAGACACTGTAATAACACTTATCCTAAAAGCAGGGCCTGTCGTAAAGTTCGTTTTACTGCTTCTGCTTTTCTTTTCAGTAGTTTCATGGGCTATTATTGTCTTTAAATTCAGGCTGTTCTCAAAAGTCGAAAAAGAGTCGTCCGGGTTTCAGAAGGCATATCACGAAAGCAAACACTGGGATACACTTTATCAGTCCACTAAAAGATATGCATTCAGTCCACTCATAAATCTTTTCAGAGCAGCATATTCTGTTGAAGATTCTGGAATAGATGAGATACGGTATACTCTTAGACGGGTCGAGTCAGCAGAATCAGCCCGACTCGAAAAATATTTGACTTTTCTTGCCACAACTGGGGCCATCACGCCATTTATCGGTCTTTTTGGCACAGTCTGGGGAATAATGAACTCCTTTATCGGTATTGGGAGAATCGGCTCTGCCTCGCTCGCTGTTGTTGCGCCGGGTATTGCCGAAGCACTCATAGCAACCGCTGCCGGACTGGCTGCCGCAATTCCCGCAGTTATTGCGTATAACTACTATTTGAGCCGCGCCCGAAACAACATAATGCTGATGCAGGATTTCTCCCAGGAATTACTTGAATATTGTGTGAGGAAAAATGGAAAGACGCAGACAAGCTCTCTCTGAGATCAACGTTACCCCATTTGTTGACGTGATGCTCGTCCTGCTTATCATATTTATGGTAACTGCCCCCCTTATGCAACAGGGTATAGATGTTGATCTGCCTCAGGCAAAAGGCAAAGAACTATCTCCAACAGAGAGGATAATCATAACAGTTAAAAAAAGCGGCAAGATTTATGTTAACAAATCTTCTGTTACCTTAAAATCTCTAAAAACCAAGCTCTCGAAAAAAACCAATAAAGAAGTTTTTCTCAAAGCAGATAAAGACGTTCCCTATGGACTCGTGGTCACAGTTATGGGTGAGTTACGGGAAATCGGAATAGAAAAATTAGGGATGGTAACCGAGCCTAAAGCACGGGTTAAATGAGTCAATCCCTTTATATTGGTAAAGAGCCAAATTTTCAGAAAATAATAATTGCCTCTGTCATCATCCATGTTTTTTTTATCACCCTCGTCGCAATACCGCTTAAATCAAAGAAACGGGAATACAAGAGCTATTTTGTTAATATTGTATCACCGTTAGAACTCCGCAGGACTGCAAAATTAGCTTCAAAATCTAAAGTTACCAGCAGCACAAAAGCATCAATAAAGCAGAAAGCCACGCCTCGGAGAAGGGTTAAGGCAGACCCGGGCGTAACTCTGGAACCAGCCAATAGAGTCAAAAAAGAGATAGAAAGGCTGCGCGCACTCAGCGCTCTGACAAAAAAGAAAAAGGAAAAAGAGCTGCAGTTAGCGAAGGCCCAGCAAACAGATGAAGCACTCAGCAAAGCTATAGAAAATATCAGGGGGGAAAAACTTGCGAGCATTTCAGTAGGACCTGGCACGAGCTCCCAAGTCTCGTCAGTCGCGAAAGAATCTTATCATGCCTTAATAATTCAGCAGATACAAAGCAACTGGGTGCATTCAATTTTTAATTCATCTGATCTTGAAGCTATAATTTCTTTTAGATTAGATCAGGAAGGCGCTGTTACTAATGATAAAATTAAGATCGAAAAAACTTCAGGTAATGCGCTGTTTGACAACTCTGCTGTCAAGGCTATATTGAAAGCCAGTCCATTCCCACCGCATCCTGTAGAAAAAGAAATTGAAGTACGGTTTCATTTATGAAAAGTAGAGTCAGAAACAAAGCCAGACATCTTTTTTTGTTTTTCTTAGTATTTGTTATGGGTTCCTGTATTTGGCCTCCGTCGTCTGTTGAGGCAAAGATTTATATTGATGTCTCCTCCCCTGGTATAAGACAGCTTCCGGTTTCAATTATTTCGAAGGGTCATGTCGATGCCAAAAAAATAGAGTGGGTTATTAAAGGTGATCTTGAAACAACTGGTATGTTTGAGTTTGTAGACCCCGATGTTCCGGGCGCTGAAATTATCGCTATTCTGGAAGTCGACATGTCTGACGGATTGAAAGTATTGCTCTCTATCAGGGATTTAATCGAAAACAAAGAGGTCCTGAAGAAAAGATTTGATGCATCTAAAGCGATTATCAGGACAATGGCACACAGCATATCAAACGATATATACAAAGTTGCAACAGGGAAGAAAGGAATTTTCAGGACAAAAATATCTTATATGGTAAAAGCCGCGAAAAACAGAAAGGAACTCAGATTGATGGACTGGGACGGTTACAGGTCCAGAAAACTCGTATCACGGGGACTGACCACAACCAGTAACTGGTCCGGTGATGGCCGATTTCTTCTTTATTCTTCAGAAAGGAACAGAAACTGGAATATTTACCAGTTAAACCGGGAGAACGGCCGGGAATCAATTCTGTTTAAATCAAAAGGACTTAACCTGATCGGCGGCAGCTCGAGAGACGGATTAATATCATTTTCATCTTCAAAAGACGGCAGTTCTGAAATATATACAATTAACATTTATGGGAAGAAGCTGAAAAAACTCACTAAATCTTTTGGTATTGATGTTTCTCCCGTATTCTCTCCAGAAGGAGATAAAATAGCATTTGTATCTGACCGGGGAGGAACTCCACAGATATACACCATAGACTCAGATGGAAGGCATCCAAAGAGAATTACCTATGAAGGTTCTTATAATACCCAACCTTCATGGTCACCCGAAAGTGACTGGATCGCTTATGCTGGAAGAAAAAATGGAAAAATGCAAATTTTCATGGTAAAATCTGACGGACTGGGATTGAGACAGCTTACGGAAAGCAGTAATAATGAAAGCCCGTCTTTTTCTCCTGACGGATTGTTTATTGCCTTTGATTCTGACAGGGACGGAAACCGGGGTATATATATAATGAAAGTAAGCGGGGAAGGGCAGAGAAGAATAACACCCAAACATTTAAAGGCCATTGCACCAAGCTGGTCACCGTATTTAAAAAAATAAAATCAAATAAAATGTCTATTAAATTAAAAGGAGGTCTTATCTTATGAAAAAAATTCTTATTATACTCTTAGTGGTTTTGGTTGCCGGTTGTGCAAAGAAATATACAAAATCGACTGAAGAAGTTACTGACTCACCAAGAGGGTCCTGGGAGGTAGTAAAAGAAGAAGGAGAAGCCCCGGATACTGCATACGCAAAAGAAGAAGGAATTTCTGAGAGGGAGTTATCAATCGCAGAAATGGCAAAGTCAGTTCTCACAGATGTTCTGTTTGATTATGACAAATACGATATAAGACCAGAGTCAAGACCAGCCCTGGATGCGGCTGCTTCTTTCATGAATGAGAATATGAACCTCAACATTGTAATTGAAGGACACTGCGATGACAGGGGAACAAATGAGTATAACCTGGCTCTCGGAGAAAAAAGGGCCAAGTCAACAAAAAATTATCTGGTATCTCTCGGGGTTGCAGCATCAAGGATAAAAAAAAAAACCTACGGAGAAGAAAAACCGACCTGCACTATGAATAGCGAATCCTGCTGGCAAAGTAACAGAAGGGCTCACTTCGTTGTTGTAGGAAAACGCAATTAGTAATATTTTAATATCCTGATTGAGAAATAGAGGATAACATTCTTATGTTTTCTAAAAACATCTATAGTCTGATCTATGTGTTATCTGTTACCTCTGTACTTTTGTTGAGTGGCTGTGTTTCGACAAATGATATCGGCAGAATGCAGTGGGATATCAATGAATTAAAAAATGAACTGAAAAAAGCCAAAGGGACAGCCGGTACTTCATACCAAAAGTCCGACATCGATAATAAAATGAAAGCAATCGAGGAAAGACAGAGCGCATCATCAAAAACAGTATCCGACCTGTTAATTCAGACCCAGTCGCTTACATCAGAGTTTCAGATTATGACAGGACGATTTGAAGAGTCACGTTATTTTTCTGAAAAGAGCACAACCGAACTTTTACAAAACAAAGACATGCTTACCGCAAGAATCAAGGAACTGGAACTCGCTATATCGGATTTAAACACAAAGGTTGCAGAGGTCCAAAAAACTAATGCTGATCTCAAAAAAGAGGTGCAAAGTGCTGTAGAGACCTCAAAACAAATCAGTAAACCTGAGACAGTCAAGAAAAAAACTACTAAAGCAACCCCACCGGTAACTAAAAAAGAAGATCCAAACTCAAAAATAAAGGATCTCTACATGGCAGGATATCAGGCACTGAGAGGGGGAAAGACTGAAAAAGCAAGAAAACACTTTATGTCGGTGCTGAACGACTATCCCAAGAACGAATATTCAGATAACGCGCGGTTCTGGATAGGTGAAAGTTACTATAAAGACGGCAGTTACGAAGATGCGATTCTTGCATATGAGGATCTTTTCAAGAACAATCCGGACAGCGACAAAATCCCGGGTGCGATGCTGAAACAAGGGCTTGCATTTTATGCATTAAAAGACCAGAAAACCGGCAAGATAATACTTGAAAAGCTGATCGAAAAATACCCTGCCTCTGAACAGGCAAAGCTTGCTAAGAAAAAAATCAGGAAACCCGTCCCACCAAAGAAAAAGAAATAATACTCCTCACAAATCCTGACCCCAGAGAAAAATCTGGGAGTTTAACAGAAAAAACATTCTAAAATCTCTAGAGAAAAACTACTATTGAAAACAAAAAATAAGGAGCATATATGAGTTCGTTTAGTTTAAATTCGCGGCGTGGACAATCACGACCGCAGCAGCGTTCGAATGTATCGGCGCGCAAAACTGCCTCGCCTGATGAGAAAAAGTTTCTTGCCGGTACGGCAATAAACCCGTATCCGCGTATTATTCTTGAGAAAGGCAGTGATGATTTGTCCGTACGTGCGCTTGATCTTATTTGTCCGATAGGGATGGGGCAGCGTGCTCTTGTAGTATCATCGCCTGGGTTGGGTAAAACGACATTTTTGAAGAATATCTGTAATGCGGTAACAAACGGGTATCCTGACATGAAGGTATATTGCGTACTTGTTGATGAGCGTCCCGAAGAGGTGACTGATTTTACGCGTAGTGTGAATGCCAAGGTACATTCTTCGTCTATGGATCATAGTCATGAAAATCATATTAAGATTGTCGATACGGTTATCGCAGAGGCTTTCAAGGAAGCTGCGGCAGGGCAAAATGTGATGATATTGCTTGATTCACTTACGCGTCTGACACGGGTACATAACTTACAGCACCGAGGTAGAGGGCGTACGATGTCTGGTGGAGTGGGCGCCGGTGCACTTGAAGTCCCACGTCGTATTTTTGGTGCCGCCCGCAATATAGAGGGTCTGGGCTCTATAACTATCATTGCAACTATCCTGGTCGATACAGGAAGTGCTATGGATAATGTTATATTTGAGGAGTTTAAAGGCACGGGTAATATGGAACTGGTGCTCTCAAAAAAACTGGCGGATATTAGGGTGTTCCCGGCAATCGATGTGTTAAAGAGTGGTACTAGGCGTGCTGAGCTTTTGTTTGAGCCGGAAGAGTACAGAAGTCTTGAATTATTGTACCGGGGACTGGCAACGATGAATACTGTTACCGCTATGGAAAAGCTGATAGAGATGCTTCAGAAATATCCAAGCAATAGCGATCTTTTAGAATCATTTAAGGTCCGTGGGGTCAGGTCTACACAGGCTGTTGAAAAACTACGTTTCTATCAATAAATTCTGATCACCGAATCGTATTTTCTTTATATTCCTGGATAACCGGATAGTTATTTGTAATACTGCAATGAGTAGTAGATAAACTGTATTGATACCTGCCATTGCTTCTTTCAAAGGCCCTCTTCTGGAGAGGACTTTCACCATCCTTTTTATATTCTGGGCAGTGGCCGTCATTAAAACCTGCTCTTTTACAAATTTCATCCTTCGAAATTTTGCGACTCTTAGGCCCATATACTCCTTGGCCTCACCAAATAACTCTTCAATCAACTTTCGCTTCCTCTGAGATATTCGGTATTCTTTTGTTTTATTTAACTGCATAGCCTTTTTTATCGCATCTTCATATATATGGAAACTTAGTGATCGAGCTCTGTCCTTCGTGCATGACGGTTTATTCAGGCATGGTCTGCAATCATTTACGCTAGCCCTGTATACATGCTGCCGGTTATGTTTATGTACTCCCCAATACTTCATCTCTTTGCCTGCCGGACATATGCATGTATTACTGTTTTTATTATGCTGGAATTCTTCTCGTGGATAAATCCCTTTGTGGTTGTGTGCTTTATATTTTACTATGGGAATATGAGGTTCTATGTTTTCATTTAATAGATTATTTAAAAACTCTCCTGCTGAATATCCTTTGTCCGCTCCCAAACTTTTCGGGTCTATCCTGTGCCTCCACTTTGCTTTGCGTATCTGCTCTATTGCCCTATTGCAGTCTGTTCTTTTGTCAGGCCCTCCTATGTCAGTGCCAACCACAATCCGGCTCTTATTGTCCATTACGTATGTTGCCGAATAATAAAGCTCCGTGCTTGCCTTGTTTGATTTTCTTCCCATTCTTGCGTCAGGATCTGTCTTTGACCAGTGTGTTGCATTGCTTACCTTTTGCCCCTTATTGGGATAATCTATTCCAGGTTCCCAAGGCCTGTTGTCTACAGGATTTTCTTCCTTGAGCTTTGCTATGTATTCCCTGGAATTTATATCTACTACTACCGGCTCAAGGCTTTTCATTGATGCATTTGCTCTTATATATGTGCTGTCTACGGTTAAGTGCTTTCCTGTTAACAATCCTTCTGAGAAACATTGGTTTATTATTTCATCAAATATATCCTGAAATATGTTGTTTTCTACAAACCGCTGATGCCGGTTCTTTGAAAAGGTTGAATGGTCAGGTACTTTATCCTCAAGGCTTAATCCTGTAAACCACCTGTACCCTATATGCATCTTTAGCTCTTCACATAAGCGTCGCTCTGACGTTATTCCGTATAGATAACCGATGATAAGCATCCGCAACATTACTTCAGGATCTATTGATGGCCGTCCTGTGTGACTGTATAAATGTTTTACTTTTTCTCTGATAAAGCTGAAGTCAATATACTTATCAACCATCCTCAGTAGATGATTCTCAGGAACCATGTCTTCCATCCTTATATAGTGGAACATCGTTGCTTGCTTTTGTTGTTCTCCTAACAATTGCCCCTCCTCTTTTTGAAGTTGCAATAGTTTATCATTTTGATGTTTTGTTTTGAATAGTTTTTTGGAGTTTTTCAACAGCCTGTAATAGTCTTGACACTGTAGTAATATCAACTCCAGCCATAACTAAATGACTTGCAAAGGTATGTCTAATATCATGGAATCGAAAGTCATTAATCCCTGATTTCTTTAACGCTGTGCTGAAACTTCTCTTTATATCCTGAAATGGTTTTCCTGTAGCCTTGTCAAAGAAAACACGGGGAGTGTCTAACCTTCTTGTCATTCCTTGAAACAGTACCCTTAAATCATCATTAATGGGAATATCTCTTTTCTCTCCGTTCTTTGTCAATTCCAACCTGATAAATCCATGCCTTAAATCGACATTGTCCCATTGAAGTGATAATACCTCTCTCTTACGCATCCCAGTATTCAACGCAGTTATAACTATAGCCTTTAGATATCCTGTACAGTTATCAATAAGTGTCTGACATTCTTCTTTTGAAAGATATCTTAATCGCTTGTTATTCTCTTGCAGTAACTTAACCTGCCGCACTCGCTTGAATACTTGCTCTGATAGCATTTCCCATTGATAGCCCTTGTGTATCATGTGCTTTAGAGTTGCCAGTAACCTGTTGACTGTTGCAGGCTTGTTCCCTTTGTTCAGTCGTTCAGTTTGATATTGTTCAATGAGCATAGAAGTGAATCGTCTCATCTGTAGGTTGCCAAATTTATCTACCAATTGTCTGATAAGGTAAATCTTACTACTGAAGCATCTCTGTCTTTCAGCCCATTTGATATATTCATCTGCAAGAATATTGAAAGTGTAATTTGGTATCTTCTTAATCTGCTCTGGTTCCTGTCCCTTTCTGATGGCATTTTTCTTGTCTATTAGAATTGTCTCAGCATGTTTGTGATCTGTGGTCATGGTTGATTCCCTGACAATTTTACCGTAGGCGTCAGCATACCTTATCCAGTAGTATCGGCTTTTCTTTTGTTTGAAGATTCCTCTAGTCTTTGCCATTTCTTTCTCACCTCCTTTCCTTTTTAAATTTCTTCATCGCTGGTCTACCTACTTTAATACCACCTCCTTTCTTTTTGATACATTTAAGAGTGAGATGCAGAAACGGGGGTATCTCACGTGCTCCGGTTTCCCATCTGCTAATAGTTGTGGTAGTTACTCCTAATACTTTTGCAAGAAGACTTTGACTGTAATTGTTCTTTATTCGCCATGTCTTTAATTCTTCACGGAGCATGTTTAATTATAAACCAATGGTCATTAGTTGTCAAGTATTTTATTCATTAATAAGTTAAAGAAATCAATGACTTTAGTTCACTCCATATTTTGCAGATTTATCCGTCTCAATAAAATGGTGTCAACGGGATATTGATGATTTATTGAAGTTATCATCAATTTCGATTAGCTACTGCTATGCAACATTTAAGATGTAAATCGTTATTTCCCCTCCCCAATATAATCATCTCAGTAATTATTGTTTAATAATAAAAATAAACCGTCTATAATTTAATATAAATGTAACTTTGCAGTTAATTTTATACGGCGTAGCGTATGAAAAATAAAGATAAGACAAAAAAGGAGCTATTAGAAGAGTTAGCTGAGAGGAAGCTATCGGCGGAATCTTTAAGGGAGAGTGAGAAGCGTTATCGTACTCTTTTTGAAAAAAATCCTTATGGAATTCAGGAAGTAGACGCTGTTGGGACCATAATTTATGCCAATAAAGCCCACCATGAAATATATGGATATGAGGAGGGAGCTCTTATAGGGCGGTCAATTTCAGATTTCTTAGTTCCTGGTAAGCAGCGTGATGAGTTGCCGAGATACATACAAACATTGGTAAAAGATCAGCCTATGCCCACCCTTTATCATCAAAAAATATTAACAAAGAGCGGAAAGGAAAGGGTCATTGAAGTAGCGTGGAATTACCAGAGAAATAACAAAGGAAATGTTATAGGATTCCTGTCTGTTCTAACGGACATAACTGAACGCAAAAAAGCAGAGATAGCACTTACAGATAGTATGGACAGGTTTCGTGGATTGGTTGAAACTACAAGCGACTGGATATGGGAGGTGAATGAAAAAGCAGTTTACACTTATGCAAGTCCCAAAATATTTGATATATTGGGATATAAACCTGAAGAGGTGATCGGGAAAACACCCTTTGATCTTATGCCTCCGAACGAGGCAATGCGTGTCGCTGATATTTTTAGTCCTATTGCAACTTCACAAAAGCCTTTTAAAGAACTTGAAAATACAAATCTTCATAAAGACGGGCACCTTGTTGTCCTTGAAACCAGTGGTGTCCCGATTATTAATATAAACGTAAAATTCTGCGGTTATCGCGGCATTGACAGAGACATTACAGATCGCAAGAAGGCTGAGAATAAACTAAGAATGAAAGCCAAAGAACTGAAGGAAAGCAATATAGCACTGAAAGTTTTGCTAAAGCATCGGGAGAATGATAAGGGAGAGTTAGAGGAAAATATTTTATCCAATATAAAACTTTTAATTACACCCTACATAGAGAAACTGAAAAAAAACAGGGCTATGTCAGAGGAACTTATTTATTTGAATATCATTGAATCAAATCTAAATGAAATTATTTCTCCTTTTGCACTCAAACTATCATCTAATTATGTGGGCTTAAGCCCAAAAGAAATACAGGTAGCAGACCTTACAAAGGATGGGAAACAGGATAAAGAAATAAGTGAACTTTTAAACATATCTATTGATACGGTTAAATTTCATAAGAAAAACATAAGGAAGAAACTTGGTATCTATGGTAAACGAACAAATTTGAGGACGTACCTCTTTTCAATAATTAAATAGTAGTATATCCCCACTATTAAGCTACTAATCTTTACTACTTTTATTTGTTTCACTACTTCTTTATACTCAGAATATAAGAGGATGTTGTCCCTGATTTAAAAGGTATGCCCCCCACCTTCGCTAAGAGCCCAACCTTTTACTTCAGCCATGTCCCCTAATCGGGCAACATCCTCTTATATTCTGAAATTAGATTTAATTTTTTTTGATGAGAGAATATAACCACCAATAAAATCATAGACCTGACAAAAAAAGAGATATTGTTTCAATTAAAAGCAATGGGAATCAATTCCACTTCTGAACGAGATGTTTCCAAAGTGAATAAAAGAGCTTTCGATAGAACATTTGCAGATTTAGAGTTGCGTTGTTTTGATGAAGACAATTTTGGAACAGTAAAGAACCTTTCAGAGAATGGTATGTTTATAACATCTAAAAAAATAAGATTCCCTTTAGAATCTCAATTTAAAATATTATTTCCTTATAATGGCAAAAAGTTAAAAATACATGTGAAGATTAGCAGGATTACAAAGTCTAATAGTTATTACGATGGCATCGGTGTTGAGCTTTTAAAACCAAATCAAAAATATTTTACTTTTGTAAATGAATTAAAAGGTTCTAAACAAGACAAGAAATAATAACTATCACTACTGTATTGAACAAGAATGAGAGTTAAATGAGGTGCGAAGATGAAAAAAACACGTTTTAAAAATAAACATATGATGGACATAAAAATTGAATTATTTTGCCAAAGCATCAAAGAGATATTAACAAAAATTAAAGACAGATGCGGTACTAAGGAAAAGAAAAAAAGAAAAGATGAAGATGTGATGACTTTAGAAGAAGAGCTAATGACAGTCCTACAATAAAACAGTCCTTGAAAAAATTAGAATTTGGCATGAGATAAACAAAGGAGATGAAAATGGAAATAAGAGTAACCGATAACCCGAGAAAACAGCATAAAGAACTACAGGAAGCAGTAACAAAAATATC
>Ga0255052_10001332_pt1 | contig 18689 bp, 16 predicted proteins | sample JV7_2_21_MG_FD_188632 | JGI IMG/M metagenome (GOLD analysis project Ga0255052, IMG submission 188632) | Seawater microbial communities from Jervis Inlet, British Columbia, Canada - JV7_2_21 | ecosystem: Environmental > Aquatic > Marine > Inlet | place: Canada: British Columbia | collected... | reverse complement strand
TACCTCTCCGTAAACGCGCAGGCGCGCAATGCCTCCATCTGGATAGATGTTCAGTCGCAAATGCGTCCAGATTGAATCGCTCTCGATGGCGAGATAGTGATGCGCATCACCCACAAGATCCGTTTGCCCGAGAATTTCTGTCCACCCACCGGCAGGTACCTCATCCTGACTCACACAGGCCTCAATCGAAGCTTGCGGCGGAAAATTGCCGGTAAAGAAACTCGTGTCGATGTCGACGCCGTGCACGACGCCCGCAATACCCAGTTTGATGATGCAATGATCATGACCGGCTGTGCGCTTGCGGCGACTCTCCCAGCCATCCATCCACTTGCCGTGGTCATCGTACTTATCGTCGACAAACACCGGCTCCGCAAAATCGATCAGGCGTTCCTTCGCCGCAAAAAACTCGTCGGTGGCGTATGTCACGCTTGTTCCGAGCCGTGGTTGCTCTAGCTGGATCCAGTGGTGAAAAGGATTCGACGGTTTGACCACTAGTTAAGCTCCATGGCTTCGAGTCGTAATCGCGCAATCTTGTGAATCTCGATCAGCGCCGTCTCAAATTCTGTGTCCGGATCATTGCCCAAACGGCTTTCGAAGGCTGCGAGGATTTCAGCACGAGTACTGTCTCTGACCGCCATCACAAACGGAAAACCAAATTTCTCGTGGTATTTGCCATTCAGGGTCTGAAAGCGTTCATATTCGTCCGCGGAACACTGATCCAGACCAGCTCTGGCCTGTTCGGTCGTTGAATCCGCGGTGAGTTCTCCTGCGATCTGTGCCTTTCCCGCCAGGTCCGGATGCGCCCGAATCAACCCCAGCTGACTTTCGGTCGATGCATTGTCCACACAGTCGGCCATGACCTCAGCAATTCTCGACACGTCCTTCGCTGTCGCAGCAATGGCAGCCGCCTCCTCCGCGACCCACGCGGAGTGCTCGTAGATACCAGCAAACTTCTTCGCAAACTCAGCCTCGGAGATAGCCATCAGGAGCCCGCCGGAAATTTGTTGCGCCAATGATTGGCGATATCGATGCGTCGTGCGACCCACACATCATCATGGCTTGCAACATAATCGAGAAATCGAGCCAGTGCGGCTGCGCGCCCTGGCCTGCCCGCCAACCGACAGTGCAAACCAACGGACATCATCTTCGAGCCCTCTGCATACAAAACGTCGAAGGTGTCCTTGAGGTAATCGAAAAACTGTTGTCCCGAATTGAAGCCCTGTGGTGTTGCAAAGCGCATGTCGTTCGCATCCAGGGTATAGGGCACCATGAGCTGCGGCGTATTGAAAGAACGGTCCCAATAGGGCAAATCATCGGAATAGCAATCGGCGTTGTAGGTGAAGCCACCCTCTTCAGCAACAAGGCGGTGACTTTGCGGACTGCAACGGCCCAGATACCACCCGGTCGGGCGAGCGCCGGTTACGCTGCTGTGAATGTCGATTGCTTGCTGCAGGTGCTCACGTTCCGTTGCTTCGTCGACGAGCTGATAGTCGATCCAGCGATAACCGTGGCTCGCAATCTCCCACTTTGCCGCGAGCATCGCCGTCACTACTTCCGGGTTACGTTGCAGCGCCATTGCGACACCGAATACGGTTACTGTAAATCCACGCTCCGTAAACAGGCGATGCAGGCGCCAGAAACCTGCCCGCGACCCATACTCATAGAGCGACTCCATGTTCATGTGGCGTTGGCTTTCGATCGCCGACGCGCCGACAATCTCTGACAGAAACGCTTCAGATGCTGCATCACCGTGCAGCACACAGTTTTCTGCACCTTCTTCGTAATTGATAACGAATTGCACGGCAGTACGTGCACCACCCGGCCATTCGGCATCGGGCGGCTGGCCACCATAGCCACACATGTCCCTGGGATACGTGTCATTTGCCATTTTTATTCCCTTCAACCTGATACCAGCGATCAATGAGCTCCCGCTCCGCTTCGCTGATGCCCGTGAGGTTACCAATTGGCATGACGCGCGTGACGACCGTTTGCTGGTGGATGCGCTGCGCTTCCGCGACGATTTGTACGTCAGTGTCCAGCACAACACCGCCAGGTGCGGCCGGAAAAGCAGGGTGCGTTGGCTGCGCAGAATGGCAAGTCGTACATCTATGATGAACAACAGTCCGAACGTCGTCGAAAGCCACAGGCACACCGGAGAATGCATTTGCCCGCGGGGTTATCGACGCGGCAACAGCGGCGAGCAACAACACCGCGATAATGATCGGTACGGGCGACGCGCGACCTTTGTGCCTCGCAACAAAATAAATGCGGATCAAAGCACCAGCCAGCGAGATAGCGATGAGAATTGCCCAGTTGTACTCATGGCTGTATGTCATTGCATAGTGATTGCTCGTCATAACGAACAACACGGGCAGCGTGAAATAAGTGTTATGCACCGACCGTTGCTTTGCCTTGATTCCATCTTGCGGATCCGGTGCTTCGCCCTGCTGCGCCGCAGCAATCATCCGTTTCTGTCCTGGAATGATGACGAAGAACACATTCGCAACCATGACTGTGCCGAGCACGACGCCGAAGTGTATGTACGCGCCGCGACCACTGAATAGCTGGCACAGGCCCCACGCAAGCGCGGCCACGAGGATAAACAAGACAACTGCGAACGACTTGTCGTTATCGCCCAGTTTTGTTTTGCACAACAGGTCGTACGCTATCCAGCCACCGAGGATTACGGCGATTGCGATTGCTACAGCACTGAATGGAGTCAATTCCGTTTTAGTGGGGTCGATTAAATAGACCTGCGCGCTGTACCAATAAACAAGAATGAGCAAAAACATGCCGGTCAACCAGGTCGTATAGGCCTCCCATTTGAACCAGTGCAAGGTTTCGGGAAGCACGCTGGGTGCTACGCGGTATTTTTGTGCGTGGTAAAAGCCACCACCATGCACCGACCAAAGTTCACCACCGACACCTTTTTCGTCATCGCTCGCTTGCCGCGGTGCTTCGAGATGATTGTCCAGCCAGATGAAATAAAACGATGAGCCGATCCATGCTATGCCCGTAATAAAATGCGCCCAGCGGACGAGCAGCTGCAACCATTCGACAATATAGGCTTCCATATCAGCGCCGCCGTTGTAGTGGATGAACGTTACCGGGATACACCGGACTGGCCTCGCGCATGGTCTTCTCGTAGGCTCGCAGCACTTCGGCAGCAGCGGCAACGGCTATCTCAGCCGGCTTCTTACCAGAAATTCCCGCCACGCCAATCGGACAAACAAGTTTCCCGATCACGCCATCCGTCATCCCCTGAGACCGAAACCGCTTTTCGAACCGCCGCCGTTTGGACAGCGAGCCGATGAGGCCGCAGTACGCCGCGTCGCTACGGCGGAGAATCCGATCGCAGATCTCGAAATCGATAGCATGACTGTGCGTCATTACAAGAAAGCAGCTGTTCGGAGGCATCGCTGCCACCTCGAGCGCCGGCTCAGCGCTTTCGATCGTTCGAACATTCGATGGTGTATCGCGAAATACATTGCGCCGACTATCTATCCAGCGAATATTGCTATCGAGCGTTGACAGAGATCGCACGACCGCCGAGCCGACATGACCGGCACCAAAAATTGCAATATTGAAATCAGTGCCGACGACATCCTCAAAGAACCAGTCGTCAATACGATGCGCCCTGCGATTGGCCTCAAGACCCTCACGAGCTATCCCCACAATATTGGCCGGCACATCGGCGGCGCCGAAGGTGTTATTTGCCGTGACCACAGACTTACCAGTTGCGCCGTCCAGGTCGGTGACAACAGCCGCAGCTTCGCGTTGACCGTGCAACGCCCTCAGGTCGCGTAGCCACGCGGGAAGTCCGCTCGCGAAAGGTTCGAACAGGATGTCAACCACGCCACCGCAACACTGCCCCATCGATGTACCAAGCGGGAACTTGCGCAACGCGGGCGCCTCGTCTCCACCCAGCATGTCGCATGCAATCCGCGTGCACTGGTATTCGAGCTGGCCACCACCAATGGTCCCGATCGTGAGATCGTCGGTCACGATCATTTTTGCACCAACTTCGCGCGGCGCAGACCCACGAATACCGGAAACCGTGACCAGTACGACGCGCTCGCCGGCCGCCGTAAGATCTGATAACTCGTCGATCCACTCGTTCATCCGGCAGCACCTTCAATGGCGTTGAGAACAGCCTCGGGCGTCGCTGGCGCTTGCAAGTCCGGCATCGGGTTAGCGTCGGTCGCGATCGCATCGCGTATGGCATGGAATGCCGACAAACCGAGCATCAACGGTGGCTCGCCAACGGCTTTGGAGCGATAAATCGTGTCCTCAGCATTGCTCGAATTTTGCAACAAGGCAACACGGAAGTCCGCCGGCAGATCGGAACAGGTCGGTATCTTGTACGTCGACGGTGCATGTGTCATCAGCTCACCTGCATCGTTCCACCACAATTCTTCAGACGTGAGCCAGCCAACGCCTTGCATGAACCCACCCTCGACTTGTCCCAGATCGATAGCCGGATTCAATGAATCCCCGCAATCATGAACGATATCCACGCGCAGCAAGCGATTCTCGCCTGTCAGCGTGTCGACGATGACCTCGGAGACCGCTGCGCCATAAGCATAATAGAGAAATGGCCGGCCGCTGAACGTCTCACGATCGTAATGAATCTTCGGTGTCTTGTAGAAACCTGTCGCCGACATCGATACGCGCTCGAACCAGGCCAGCTGCACGAGATCTTCAAAGCTCAGTGTCTCGTCGCCGGCCGTGACAACGCCGTCATGAAAGTCGATGAGCGCTTCGGCAATATTGAAATGGCGAGCCGCGAACTCTGCAAGCCGACCCCGAATTTTCGCCGCTGCAGTTTGCGCGGCTTTGCCGTTCATATCAGAGCCGCTCGACGCTGCAGTCGCCGAAGCATTGGGCACTCTGCTTGTGTCAGCCGCATTGATGCGAATTCGATCAATATCGATACCGAACTCATCGGCAACCACCTGGGCAACCTTGATGTACAGCCCCTGCCCCATCTCGGTCCCGCCATGATTCAGGTGCACGGTTCCGTCCCGGTAGACGTGCACCAGAGCGCCAGCCTGATTGAGGTGTGTGGCGGTAAATGAAATACCAAACTTGACGGGCGTAAGCGCAATTCCGCGTTTCAGAATCGAACTCTGCGCATTGAATTTGCGTACTTCTATGCGACGTTCTTGATACTTCGAATCGGCCTCAACTTTTTCGACGATCTCCGCAACAATATTGTCTTCGATTTTTTGCTGGTAGTGCGTAGTGTCGCGTTCACCAATACCGTAGAAATTGCGCCTGCGCACTTCGAGTGGGTCTTTGCCCAATGCGCGAGCGATATCTTCGATGACGTACTCGATAGCAAACATTCCCTGCGGACCGCCGAAGCCACGAAAGGCCGTGTTCGATACCGTGTTGGTCTTACAACGATGCGAAACGATTTTCACGTTCTCGAGAAAATAAGCGTTATCGCAGTGGAACATCGTACGGTCGTTAACCGGACCCGACAGGTCGGCAGAAATTCCGCAGCGCGAAGCAAACATGAAGTCGACGCCCTGTATTCGCCCAGTATCGTCAAAACCGACGTCATAATTGATAACGAAATCGTGTCGCTTGCCCGTCATGATCATATCAACGTCTCGATCAAGCCGGAGCTTGCACGCGCGACCGGTCTTGACGGTCATCAGCGCCGCAATACATGCGATCGTCGCTGCCTGACTTTCCTTGCCGCCGAATGCGCCACCCATACGCCGGCAAATACAAACGACGTCCTTGGCCTCTCGCCTGGTGGCATGTGCGACCATGCGCTGCACCTCATCCGGATGCTGCGTTGAGCTGTATACAAGAAGGCCACCGTCCTCCTCCGGTATCACCATCGCGATGTGGCCTTCGAGATAAAATTGATCCTGTCCGCCCAGATCCAGGCGGCGTTGCAGCCGGTGTGGCGCATTGTTGAGCGCACTTTCGGTTTCGCCGCGCTGTAGTGTCTCTGTGGGCAGAACGAAAGACTGCTTCTCGACCGCAGCCAATGGGTCGAGGATCGGCTCGAGATCCGTGTATTCGATGTTCGCCAGCCGTGCCGCTTTACGTGCCTGATCAACAGTCTCCGCGGCGACGGCAAACACGGGCTGACCCGCAAAGTCGACATGATCCACAGCGAGCAACGGCTCATCAGCGATGATCGTCCCGCAGTTGTTTTCGCCAGGGATATCCGCTGCGACACAGGTACTGACAACGCCGTCTGCAGACAGCACACCTTGCAAATCGATCGAGTCGATCTTCGCGTGAGCTTTGCTGCTCATGCCGACCGCAACGTGCAGGAGATCGCGGGGTTCGGGCAAGTCATCGGTATACGCGGCCGATCCGCTGACATGCAGATGCGCGCTGTCGTGCGGCAGCGGTTTACCCACTGATTTACGCGCTTTAGCGACCATAGTTGTACACCGTGGCCGCTAACTCGCCGCGCGTCTCAAGGTAGAAACGGCGCAGCAGATTCTGTACCGCACGCAACCGGTAGGCCGCCGACGCGCGCATATCTGAAATCGGCTCAAAATCATCAGCCAGGGCCTGCGACGCGCTATCGATCGTTGCCTCATTCCATTGCTGCCCGATAACAGCCGCCTCGCAATTTGCGGCTCGCTTGATGGTCGCGGCCAATCCTCCGCAAGCCATACGAAAAGACACGACGCGGTCGCCGTCGAGTTCCAGACGATACGCCGTGCACACGGCTGAAATATCCTGATCGAAACGCTTCGATAACTTGTGGCTGTGCAGAATAAATCTGGCTTCGGGCAATGGTATGCGCACCGTCTCGATAAATTCGCTCGTTCTGAGGTCAGTGTGCTGATAAGCAGGATAGAAGTCCTCGAGCGCTACTTCGCGCTGGCTTCTGCCACGGCTCAACAGCAACGATGCACCTGCCACCATCAAAGCCGGCATCGAGTCGCCGATCGGCGAGCCGTTGGCAATATTCCCGCCCAGCGTTGCGGCATTTCGAATGGGAGGGGAAGCGAAGCGCAGAAAGAGTTCTTCGAGATCCGGATAGTGCTCGACAATAAGTGTCATCGCATCGCTTAGCGTTACCGCGGCGCCGATTTCGATATGTGTCGCATTAACGGCCACTTGTCTGAGTTCGGCCACGTGGCCCGTGTAAATCAGCGTCCGTAATTCACGATGCTGTTTTGTAATCCACAGGCCGATGTCTGTTCCACCTGCAAGCACAGTCGCATCAGGATGGCTCGCCATTAAGCTTGCCAGTTCGTCAACGCTGGTCGGTGCAAAAAATGACTTGCCACAATGCGTGATAGTCAGGCCATCTTTGCGCAGCAAAGCTCTGAGTAGCTCCGGGTTATGGCCTTGCGTCGATGCTGCACGCGACTCATACATTTTTTGCGCCGCTTCAATAATCGGGCGGTAGCCGGTACAGCGACACAAATTGCCCGCCAGCGCATCATCGATTTCGCGGCGCGAGGGATTATCCATCGCTTCGTACAGTGCATACAAAGACATAACGAAGCCCGGCGTGCAAAACCCGCATTGCGAACCATGGCAGTCAATCATGGCCCGCTGGGCCGGGTGCAACTCGCCATGGCGGCTGAGGGACTCGACCGTTATCAGTTCCTTACCGTCGAGCGTGGGCAAGAACTGGATACAGGAATTGACCGCTCGCAGGATGACATCGTCACCCTTACGATCGAGCTCTGCCAATACCACGGTGCACGCACCGCAATCACCTTCAGCACAACCTTCTTTCGTACCGGTGCGCCGCAAGTCTTCGCGGAGGAACTGCAGGACCGTTCGAGTAGGGTCGACGTTGTCGAGTTCGATCACCTTGCCATCGAGCACAAACCGAAGCGTATCGGTCTGTGCGTCGGTATTCGCCGCCGATTTGCTCATTCCGGTCAGCTACCTCGGTAGGTCGAGTAACTCCACGGCGATACGAGCAGAGGCACGTGATAGCGCTCATCAGCGCTTATCGAAAATCGAATGACAACTGTGTCCAGGAATGCGGGTTCTGCAAGCGCAGTACCTCGCGATTTGAAATAGGGGCCAACATCAAATTCGAGCTCATACTCTCCGGTCTGCATCGCCTCGCCTGCAAGCAGCGGAGCGTCGGTCCGACCATCGGCATTGCTCAGCGCCGAAGTGAGCAGTGACCGGTCGCCGGCCACTGCGAAAAGCCGAACAGCAACACCGGCTGCCGGTACACCGCTTGCTGTGTCGAGGATGTGCGTCGTCAAATGTCCCATCGGATCATTATACGATCCTGTGATAGGGTTCTGTCCTCTAAATTTGCTGAAATAACAACAACAAGGCGAATCTGATGAAAAACCTGGTCGCCGTCGATAACCAGCCCGAGATCGAATGACTGCAGGCGCCTGGCACAGGAAATTTGGATCGGCCTTTCTCGTCGGCGGTTCACGTCGACAAATAGAGTGTATTGCGGTAGTGGACTAGTCAGCAGCGATTAGTGCGTCACGTCGCTCACCAAGTGCGCGCAGGCGTTTCTCGTCGAGCACATCGCCGAGGCTATGCTGCAACGCTTCATCGTTGAGCTCCGCAAGTCTTTCTTTCCATGCGGGACCGACCTGATACGGCACAGTTTCGAGCCGTCCGGGCACACCGTTCTTCTTCGAAAATGCCTTATTATGCGAAATCAGCATGACCTGCCACAGATCAAGGTTGTAGAGGATGTCGCGGCCGCCCCTGCCATCGTTGTAGATCAGCACGTCAAACACAAACATTGCATTCCATTGTTCTGCCAGTGGACACCACGCTGAGCCACCTCTGCCTTCCTGGCTGCGCTGAATTTCGTCAATCCGGTCTGCCGGGCTGAACTGCAATGATCCCTCATCGCCGTCGACTTCCCGCAATACAGTAACCGGTACCATATCGAGGTTCAGTAATCGATCGAGACGGTACGCGGCCAGTTCCGCAAAAACGCCGCGTGCCGTTCGCTTGGCGAACACAGCATTGATCGTTCCCTCGCCATCAGCGATAACGACGTGCTCGCGCCCGAATCCGTCTCTGTTGCGTGACACTATCTCACCGCCGCGAAGCAGAGCCTCCAGTTCGTCAGAATCGAGATCGCGTCCGGGGCGACTGCCGACCCTGCGTGGATGCGGTACAGGTTTGACCGGTTTATCTGAGTCCTGATTGAGGACGAGAACACCGTTTTGATCAATCGTTAGTGCATTCGCGCTGCCGCCATAATAGGCATTGAGCATGCCTGTATCTATCTCAATGATGCGGCCGTCCAGACGCTCGAGTACGCGCCTGCCGAGAGTCGGAGTATGTCCGATGACAACTCGCGTTGCACCGATCGCCCGCAGAGCGCCGTCAAGTTTATCGGCTTCGATCAGCTCACTGCAGACAACATTACCTCGATACCAGAGTGGGCCATCGAGTGAATGAAGGTCCGAAGCGTTGAGCTTTACGATCGCCTGTATCGCGTTCGAGACATCTGCAGACGCATCAGAGGGCACTTCGAATCCGCTGACTATCTCAGGATGATCATGGAAGTTGTCGGTAGGCAGCAGGATGCTCGCGGCTGTCAGGATTTCGACCTGACGCAAATACTCCACCATTTCACCATGCAGCTGGCCGTTGACGCCATCCAGTCCGATATCAGCAATCATCGGCGATAAACCACCATGCACGAATGCCGTACCATTTATGACTACAACGACAGGTTTCTTCAGTAGCCATTCGCCGTACTTACCATCGCTGGCAAACGCTCGACGATGTGCGAAATACCCTTGTGGATAGCGCTGCTCAAAAAGGACGCGCAAGCCCTCGGGGCTATCCGTGCCGGACGCTCTATGCTCTGCATAGGCTTCGAACCAATGTTCTCGATCCTCAATCGACTCCTCCGCCGCAAAGGCTGCATATTCGGCGGAGGACACATAACGTAAATCACCGGTGAGGTTCATCGCTTCATGATTGCCGATCAGTACATGGACCTGCCCACCAGCCACGACTGCCTCGCCCTCCAGGCGCATAAGCAGGTCCATTGCCTGACGAGAATCAGGGCCACGGTCGAGAATGTCACCGACAATAACAAGATGCGCTTTGCCGCCCGACCAGGACAGGTCCTCGCTCACTACCTCGGCGTTTTGCAGCGCCTTGACCATTGGGCCGTAAGCGCCATGGATATCGGCGACTGCGACAACGCGCTCAACATTGTCGAACTGCCATTCTCCAGCGGTAGCCGGAGCCGCAAACAAAATGATCCCGACCAGCGCGAACGCAATATTTGCAAAGCGGCGGTGCAAATTGATGGATTCCCTACTAGAATTGATACGATTCACAGAATATGCCGATGCATCAGGGTGTTAATGTTATTTCTTAATCGAACCGCGGCCATTATGACACTTTTGCCGCTGGCGCTTGCAGCGCATGCACAGAATAGCAAGGATCATGATCCCTTGTTTGCTGATGACGAGATCCTTGAAGTCAGGCTCGAAGGTCCATTCCGGATGCTGCAAATCGAGCGGCCTGACGAGGTGGAGGCACCTGGTGCTTTCAGTTTTTCCGCGGCAGATGGCGCCGCAATCAAATTTGACGTCAACATACGTGCGCGTGGCCATAATCGCCGCAACGCGGACATTTGTGATTTTCCGCCTTTACGGCTGAACTTCCGGAAATCCCAGACCAAAAACACTCTGTTCGACAAGCAGGACAAGCTAAAGCTTGTTACCCATTGTGAAAGCGAATCCAGTCGTTACGAGCAGACAGTTCTTGCAGAATACCTGGCGTATCGAGTCCTGAGCATCCTGACCGACCGTAGCTTCGGGGCACGATTGCTACGCATAACCTATGCCTATACGGACTCTGATACTGAGATGGAGAGTTACGCGATTCTCATCGAGCACAAGGATCGACTCGAAAAACGTATCGGTGGCAAGTCAGTCAAAACGGAGAGGGCCAGTAGTGCCGACATCCGGCCGGCGGATCTGAGTCTTGCCTCGGTGTTTCAGTATTTTTTGGGCAACACGGATTTCTCGCCGGTCGGGACAGGGCCTGATGAAGATTGTTGTCACAATCAGGCCTTACTCTCCAGCGAAGAGGGCCTCGCCTACACGGTTCCTTTTGATTTTGACCTGACTGGATTCGTCAATGCACCCCATGCGGTCCCGAACCCCCGCTTTAGGCTGAGAACGGTACGAACACGCCTGTACCGCGGACGTTGCTTCAACCTCTCGCAACTGCCGGCGACATTGGATCTGTTTCGGGCGCATAGAGAGGAAATCGAATCTCTGATCGGCAATCACCCGGAACTCCTGCCCCCGACTCGCCGACACATTGAGCGATACATCGCAGCGTTTTACAAGACGATTAACGATCCGAAACGGGTTGAACGGAATCTGGTCAAAAAGTGTACGTAGGTGCGTCCCCGATTCGGTCTGCCAGAATCCAGTCGGCAACAATCTTGGCCACGCGTGGGTGGATGTAGTAGCCCACTGAACTGTGCGGATTAGATTTGCCGTAACGCACCGCCAGATTGCAGATATGGTAGTCGCGCACGGCGCTGACCGCTCGTCGGTCCAGCATCGTGTTGAAATCGTCGGCCAGTGTGTTGTCGTGGCAGGCATAGTCATCCTCGGCCGCAACGTTGTGCCAGGAAATCACGTTCGTCGGAAAGCGATCAGCTATGGCCTCTTTGGCGCCCAGGAGTCGCTTGCGGATGTTGCGGTCACCTAATGGTGCGCCAAGCGTCAACCAGGTATCCACTTTGGCCTGACCGTATTTTTCCTTGTATTGCGCTTCGTGTGACAACTGCCATAGAACGTCGTAAGCAACGACACAACCGGCACCGTGCGTCATGAACAACACTCGATCACCCCGGTCCAGCAATTCACAGAGCTTGAGCCGAACCCGGTTGCGCACCTCCTGCCCATAATCGGTTTTGCCTGCGAGATACTCGGCAAAGTCCTTCGACACGCTGGAGATTAGCGGCATCGTCAATCCGAGCGCCCCGAAAAGCGGTGCCGCAACATCTGCCGCAAATTCGCGCAACGCTGTTTTTCCGGGCAGACAATCATATTGGCGGATACCGAATCGCTTGCGCGCTGCGATACTGCGCAGGCTGTTCAGTGCGTTGGCGCGATCACCCAGATCCAGTTGTTCGTCATAGCGTTCGCCTTGCGCTTCGAGTAAGGCGTTTGTCAAGTCGCCGAAGTACGCGATCTCTTTCGCCAGGCTATCAAACGCAATCACGTGGTCGGGGTAGTCGCGTTCGACGCCGGCGCGGAGTGCCGCCACGGAGATATCCATGAGCGGTTCCTCGGCCGGCTTGAAGTCACGGCCGTGGACGATGAGGAGGCTGCGCTGATTAATCGTACTCTTCCTCGTCAATATTTCTTCGCGTCATCATCGTCAGGAACGGACCAGACAAGGTCTTGCCGTATTCGAGCTTCCAGATAAACAAGGTCGCGAACACAAACGCGCAGGAAATGACGGTCGCAACGCCGAGAGCACCGATACCAGAACCCAGGCCGATCGCGATTCCGCAAAAGATGTACATCGCATCGGATGGTTGTGCGAGCGAAAAACGAAACCGAACTGCCGCGACGACGCCTGCCAGACTGAAAGCCAGTGCGATGCTGTTTAGAACGATCATCGCGATACCGGTAACGACGACTGGCAAAATCATGATGGTCTGCAGGAACGACTGATCGATTCTGCGAGTCTTGCTGGTAATGAAATACACCCATGACACCGGGACTGTAAGAATGAGCGCACCAATACTGGCCAGCGCCAGCCGCGTTGGCCCGTGCGGTGCCAATATGGTTTCGTCAATATTTGAATATACCGGTTCGAACGTATCGCCTCTTGCCGCGAGATCGCCAATACCACCGATAGGAATATAGTCTCTGATGCTCGGATATCGCGACAACAGAAATGCCGTCAATCCGATCCAAAATCCATAATAGAGCACGATCAGGGTAAACGGTATTATCAACCCACCTGATTTTCGCATGACCTGTCTCCGTCCGTGTTGCGACACGATACAGTTGGAAATTCACCACAGCAAACTTCAAGCACGGCCCTCCAGTCGATGCTACGCTATGCGGCGTTTTTGGCCTGACCCTGGACCGTTATGAATTACTCAGTTCAACTGCTTGGCATCAGCAACGCTATCGTCGATGTACTCGCCCACGTTGAAGACGAGCTCATCGAGAAACTCGGCGCTGTCCCGGGCTCGATGACCTTGATCGACCTCGAGCGTGCCCGCGAGATTTACGCGTTGATGGGCCCGGCGACGGAGATGTCCGGTGGTTCGGTCGCGAATACGGTAGCAGGTTTCGCCAATCTGGGAGGTTCAGCGGCCTACATCGGCAGGGTCAAAGCAGACCAGCTTGGCAGAATATTCAACCACGACATGCGCTCGCTCGGTGTCGACATTCGGCTGCAGGCCGGTGACGACGGCTTACCGACCGCCCGCAGCCATGTGATGATCACCGCGGATGGTCAGCGCACGATGCAAACCTATCTTGGCGCCTGCACGGAGCTGGGGGTTGCCGACATTACACCCGATACCGTCGCTACACCCAAAGCAGTGTTGATTGAAGGCTACGTGTGGGACCTGCCGGAAGGACCGGAACTGACGCTGAAGGCTATCGATATCGCAAAGCAGAATGGCACGACCGTTGCGCTGTCATTGTCGGACTCATTTTGTGTCGAGCGACATCGCGATTCATTCGAACATGCTATTCGCAACGGCGTTGACATCGTCGTCGCCGATGAAGACGAGGTCGGTGCGTTGCTGCAAACGGAGTCCTACGACGACATGCTCGAGTCATTGAATGACTATGACAATCTGTTCGCGATCACTCGATCCGAAAAAGGCTCGGTGATCGTGCACGGTGACGAGCATATCGTTCAGCAAGCAACGCCAGTAGAGGAAGTTGTCGATACGACCGGCGCCGGCGACGCTTATACCGCGGGCTTCCTGTACGGCTGGGTCAACGACCAATCGCTGCCGGAGTGCGCGAAGATGGGTACGATCTGCGGCGCTACCGTTATCCAGCAGCTCGGCGCACGAATTGAGCCGGGTTTGCTCGACGACTATCGCGGCTGAAGCCGCTCCTACAACGGCAACGCGAAGGCGATGAGCTTGTCGTCCGTTGGCGTGCCGGCTCGCGAATTTCCGCCCGCATAAATCACCACATACTGCCGACCTTTCCACAGGTAGGTCATTGGCGTGGCGTTGCCCGACGTCGGCAGCCGTCCGCGCCACAACTCTTCGCCGGTTGCTGTGCTTAAGGCGCGCAGGTAATAGTCCATTGTTGAAGCAATAAAGATGAGGTCGCCCGATGTTGCAATTGGTCCGCCGAAGGTCGGCGTACCGACTTCGAGCGGCAGACCGGCCATATCTTTCAGTGTGCCTAGCGCACGACGCCAAACGATGTCACCCGTAGCCAAATCGACTCCCGCGATTATTCCCCACGGCGGCGGATTACACGGCAACTCAAGCGGGGACAAGAGAACACCTCGCCTCGCGCCAAACGGCGCACCGCGCATGGGTGCGACATCCTGATCGTGGAATACTTCACGCGCCGCGCGGATCTCTTCTCGCGGAATCAGGGCGATTTCATGTACCAGGCTGGACATATTGATGATCAGCAGATTTCGCCGCGGATCATAGGCCGCACCGCCCCAATTCGCGCCACCGCCGGTGAATGGATAAAACAGCGTCCCTTCTACACTAGGTGGCGTGAACAAGCCTTCGGCACGCAACTGGCTCAGCCGCTTTTCGCAGGCATGCTTATCGAACCAAGTTAAACCAAACGCATCCTCTGGATCTATACGGTTCGGTACAAGATTTGGTTGTCCATCGGGCAAGGGTTGCGTAGGCGAAAGCACTTCACCCTCGACGTCGCTCGCCGGCACCGGCACTTCTTTCACCGGCAGAAACGGCTCACCGGTGTCCCTGTCGAGCACGAACACATGACCTGTCTTCGTGACTTGCGCGACCACATCGTGCGCCTCACCATCGCGCCACACCGTATAGAGTCCTGGTTGTGCCGGCAGATCATAATCCCAAACGTCATGATGCACGATCTGGTACGCCCAGCTTACGGTTCCGGACTTGGCATTGAGCGCCACCACTGAATTGGCGTGGCGATTGTCGCCCGGCCGCAAGCCGCCGTAGAAATCCGGACTGGGGCTCGACGTCGCCACAAATACGAGACCACGTTCATGGTCGACAGACATAGGTGCCCACGCGTTCGCGTGTCCTTCGACCGGCGGTTGCTCCCCACGCCACTCCGGACTGTCGCCGCTTCGCGGAATTGGATCAAATTCCCAAATGGGGTCGCCCGTTCTCGCGCTGAATGCTCGTACAGTACCGCGCGGCGCCTCGACCCGAACATTATCCGATATCGCGGATCCTACAATTACGGTGTCACCGATAACGACCGGCGGTGACGTAATCTGGAACTCGCCCGGCCACACCAGTTTCATCCCAATATCGAAAGCAACCTGACCACCATCGCCAAAGTCGGCACAGGACTCTCCGGTTCTCGCGTTGATCGCTAGCAGGCGGCCATCGTTGGTACCCATCAGGATTCGCGAGGCACAAACGCCGTTTGAACCTGGGTCGCGCCAGTGCGTAACGCCGCGGCAAACAAAACCGTTCGCCGGTTGCTGATCGAGACTGATGTCGGCATCGAAGCGCCACAGCTGCTTCCCACTGGCCGGATCCAGCGCAACGACATCATTAAAGGGTGTGCAGAACACCAGCACGTCATCAACGAGTATCGGCGTACCCTCGGCGATACTCTGCCCAATGCCAGACTGCTTCGTTCGCAGATCACCTGTACTGAATTGCCAGGCCTGTTCCAACTCCTGAACATTATTGGTCGTAATCCGGCTTGCCGAGCTGAAGCGATGCCCGCCCGCATCATTGCCGTAACTCGTCCAGGCCGAGCCGGGCAGATCGAGGTCACCGCTATGCATCGACGCTTCGCCGACTACATCCAGAGAGTGCGCACCACCGAGGTATCGATAACCGCTGCCACCGCCTACAAGGAACAACAGCATCACAACAACCAGCAGCAGTATGATCTTCCAATACTTCATTCTACAAAGTTCCCTTTGGTCCGTGTGCTTAAAATACTTCAACGAACGAAGTTTCTACCCCTCTTCGGGCTAACCAGAGCTTGACACAAGCCCTCTGAAAGTCGGATACTTCGTGAAATAAAGTTAATTTCACCGTGAATCTACACTTCGACGAAATGATCAGCGCACCCTGTCGCCTAGGCATCCTGGCCACGCTCGTGCCGGGCGTGGCTATCTCTTTTACAGACATGAAAGCCGAAACCAGCCTGTCCGATGGCAACCTGCACGTGCAAACCCGTAAGCTCGCGGACGTAGGATACATCGAAATTGCCAAGGGAAAAAAGGGCCGCCGCACTGTCACCGAGTTTCGCATTACAGAGCTTGGACTTGAGCGACTTAAACTTTATGTCATGAAGTTGCAAGCCGTGCTCGACGCAGAGGCAGGTACAAGGCAGCCCGCGAGTCGCTCCTCACGACGTGATGACTCGGCGGTGTGGACATGAGCAAGCCAAAGCAAATTGTGCTGGGCGCCGATCACGGTGGCTTCGAATTGAAAGCCAGCCTCGCAGCTCACTTGCGGGAGGCCGGGCACCAGGTTGGAGACGTTGGTACTTCATCTAATGAAGCTGTGGACTATCCGGTCTTCGCGCGGGCGGTCGCAGACGCGGTTTCCCGGGGCAGCGCCGACGTCGGCATCATGATCGATGGCGCGGGAATTGGCTCCTGCATGGTCGCCAACAAGGTCCCCGACGTGCGCGCGGCGCTGGCCTACGATCTCTCCAGTGCCCGCAATAGTCGCGAGCACAATAATGCCAATGTACTGACTCTCGGAGCCGGGCTTATCGGCGTTGGACTGGCCAAGCAGATCGTCGACGTCTGGCTGGCCACCGAGTGCACGGAAGCGCGTCATCTGAATCGGGTCGCGATGTTTGCCGAGGATGTCGGCGACATGCAGTTGTCGGATCAGGATATCGATAAGGTCGTTGATCGTTTGCATCAGATTCTGGGGCCGATGACGAGTTCGGAACCGGCCGGCGCCTGCGTCGGCGATGATCCCGAGGCGGCGCGTGAATTCGTACGGCTCGGTGCCACCGGACTGACCAGCGTCGCACCGGCTGAGCGACCGGGGAGCATTCCCGGCGACCTCGCCCGCTACATTGACCACACATTACTCAAACCCGCCTCAACCGAAGAGCAGGTACGCACGCTCTGCGCCGAGGCGCTCGAATACAATTTCCGCTCCGTGTGCATTAATCCCACCTGGGTATCGCTGGCCGCCGAACTGCTACGCGGTAGCGAAGTGCTCACCTGCACCGTCGTTGGTTTTCCTCTTGGCGCCAATGAACCTGCGATCAAGGCGATGGAAGCACGCCGCGCCATTCGCAACGGCGCCCGCGAGATCGACATGGTCATCAACGTCGGGGCACTCAAAAGCGGCAATGACGATCTGGTGTTGCGCGATATCCAGGCCGTCGTCGAAGACTGCATCGACGGTAATGCGGTCTGCAAGGTCATTCTGGAAACAGCGCTGCTCTCGGACGACGAGAAGCGGCGCGCCTCGGAAATTGCGCGACGCGCCGGCGCCCACTTCGTAAAAACATCTACCGGCTTTTCGACCGGTGGCGCCACTGTCAGCGACGTGGCGCTCATGGCCGAGGTTGTTCGCGGCGCCGGCATGGAGGTCAAGGCCTCCGGCGGAATCAGTTCTTACAGCGATGCCAAGGCGATGATCGAGGCGGGGGCCACCCGTCTCGGAGCAAGCGCCAGCATCGGCATCGTGAGAGAAGCAAAATCGACAAGCATTAGCGCTTGAGGAGTTGAATCGATGGTCGATCTTAGAGCTTATGTTTTTCTGGACTCATTGCAGCCGCAATTTGCGTCCTTTCAGGCGACGATCTCGAAGGGTTACCTGCCCAAGGTCGGCCAGGCGAGTTTGTTCGTCGAGATCGCACCGGGCATGGCGATCAATCACATTCTTGACGTGGCGCTAAAATCCACGGATGTAACGCCCGGCATGCAGATCGTCGAGCGGCACTACGGCATGCTTGAACTGCACTCCGACAGCCAGGCCGATGTCCGCCAGGCCGGACAAGCGATTCTCGACGCCCTCGGCCTCGAAGAAAAGGATCGACACAAACCACGTGTCGTTTCCAACGAGGTGGTCCGGCATCTCGAAGATACGCAGACGATGCTGATCAACCGCTTTCGTCACGGCAACATGATCCTGGCCGGGCAAACCCTGTTCGTGCTGGAGGTCGAGCCGGCAGCGTATGCAGCACTGGCCGCCAACGAGGCCGAGAAGGCCGCAGATATCAATATCCTCGAAGTGCGAGCGGTCGGCAGCTTTGGCCGCGTTTACATCGGCGGCGAGGAACGGGATGTGGTGGTCGCGCATGAAGCGGCTACGCAGGCGATTAACGCCGTTACGGGCAAGTCGAAAAAGTAGTTTTTACATAGATTAACCTGGGCCCGCGGGCCCGATTCGCGAGGAGCATAGCGATGTCAGAAGCATTAGGAATGATCGAATGCCGGAGTTTTCCGGCCATGGTTGAGGCGGCCGACGCAATGGTAAAAGCGGCGAAGGTCGAGCTCGTCAGCTACGAGAAAACCGGCGGTGGCTACACAACCGCTGTCGTACGGGGCGA
>Ga0255052_10001330_pt1 | contig 18696 bp, 20 predicted proteins | sample JV7_2_21_MG_FD_188632 | JGI IMG/M metagenome (GOLD analysis project Ga0255052, IMG submission 188632) | Seawater microbial communities from Jervis Inlet, British Columbia, Canada - JV7_2_21 | ecosystem: Environmental > Aquatic > Marine > Inlet | place: Canada: British Columbia | collected... | reverse complement strand
AAGCGCTCTTCGTTGAGACTCGGCGGCGCCACCAAGAGCGACAGAGGGGTCTGGACGCGGCCGCGGATGCGAGTCGTGATGTCGAGGGTGTCCCGGTAGGCATGGCCGTGTGTGACCATCGAAATGCACAGCCGCGTGAGTCGGTCCTCGAATCGCGCCAGCCGGTCGATCAATTCATCGGTCTCCACCAGAGGCCATTCGACCCGGATAAAGGACTTGTCTTCGTAGGCGCCCATTCTCGACCGGGCCAACCCGCAATACCCACAATCGGATTGACACCCTCGAGCGTAGCTGAGCAGGAGGTTGATGCCCCCGAATTCGAAATCGCGCATGAACTGACCCGACTTGAAGCGCAGTGCCAGCGCACTCGCGTAGCTGATCCGGACCCACTCCGGGCTCTCCGGGGCTCTCGATTGGCTCGATCGACCGATCTGGAAGAGGTCCGCCATCAGATCGTCTCCTCGTGTCGAGTCTTGGCGTCATCAGGAAAGTAGCAAGACCCCTCCCGGTTGGGATGAGAGGCGTCGGATGGCTCCAATCCACGTCTCGCTGCCGTCCACACTGCTTCAGCGACGAGGGTCGGGGGGACACCGAGATCGCCGGCATCGAGAGCCGAGACCGTTGTTTCCAGAATCTGTTCGCGCTCGGCTTTGCACCACCGCAAGGCAGCCTCGAGCCGAGCGACACCGGGCGGTAGCGTGTTGTAGTCACCGGTCACCATGGCGCTCTTGACCACCCCACCGTGGACCCCGACATGGATCCGGAGCAGACCCGCAGGGGTCTTGAGCAGCGACGAACCCCGCGAGTCCCGTCGTGGACTTCGTTGGCACATCCACTCCCTGCTGCCGTAACGCCCTCTCACCAACTCGGCCAGTCTCAGGCTCTCCTCTACATCCAGCTCTCTTGGCTGGAGATCGATGCCGAACGTGGTGGCGACACCCTCGGCAAAGGTCAGTCGCACTTCGGCAGCGGTCAGGTGCCTCTGGAGCTCGCGAGAGGCTGTGGTCACCCTTTCGCCCACATGCGCCACCATCTTGTCGGAGAGCTTGGCCCCAGGTATGCGCAGCACTGTAAGCATCAATTCGATATCGAGATCGACCAGCACACTGGCGTGGAAGAGGATGGCGCCTCGAGGATCACGATAAAGGCCCAGTCCTGCGATCTTGCACCCGTTCACTTCGAGATCGTTCTTGGATCGGAATCGCGCCGTGATCCCCAGGTTCTCGAGGCCTGCAATTACACCCTCAGCGTAACGGCGCAGCGATTCTCGGGGTGCCTCGCTCGCGGGCGCCCGGTCCGCTATCGCCACCCCCAACTGGCCGGGGCCCATGATGATGGCCCCGCCGCCGGTGGGTCGACGCCCGACCTGCACGTCGTGCTCGGCGCAGTAGGCTAGATCGACCTCGTCCTCGAGGTTCTGGTAGCGGCCGACAAGAGCGCAGTGAGGCCGGTAGGTATAGAGGCGAAGGGACGGTGGCACCGGCTCGGACCTGTCCCGGCCATAGGGCAGCATCATGGCCTCGTCGAAGGCGAGGCCCTCGGCGGCATCAACGGCGTCAGAGACAAAAAAGCGCCAGGAAGTCATCTCGAAATCACGGAAGTAGACGCCGCGGTTGCAGACACTGGAGCCCGCCAGGACGTATCGAAGGACCTGGCGGGGAAATCGGCCTCGACGGCGCGACCGGCCCGACGATGGATCTCAGGCAGGAGCTCGATTCCGCCCTCGAACTCGACGACCCGGTTGATCAGATAGAACAGGTACATCACCGCCAACCAGTTGGTGAACTCCGCTTTCGAGCCCAGGTGCTGGCGCAGATTCGACATGATCCAGGAGAAATGCTCCCAGACATCGAAACAGCTGGTACAGTCGCGGCTCTCGCCCGTACAACAGCGCCGTGTGGTCACCAAATCGGCATTGTAGGCACGGAAGTGAGGGTTATACGGATTGCCGTTGCGTATCCTCGTGGCGTTGACCGGATGGTCGGAAGTGATACTGGTGCAGACATCCCAGCCCCACTGCCGTTGGTAGAGCCGGCCTGTCGTGACCACCCGGCAAAGGTACGAGGTCATCAGGATCTTGTCGGGGTAGCGTTCGATCATCCGATCGACCTGGTGTCGCACATTGGCGAATCCCTGGCGATGATCCAGTTGCCCACCTGCTGTCGAACAATCACCGTAGAAGTTGAACAGCACTCGATTGCCATTCTCGACGCAGCGCTCCACCACCCCTTCCACTTCGCGCGCCCTGCCGGCGGCGACGGTGTAATACCAGAAGGCGCGCGGATCGTCGCGATAGTTCTGCAGCGCCTGGGCGAAGACATCACGGCTGCCGCCACCGCGCAGCTCCATGTCGCTGCGGTGATCCCCCCACACGGCGATTCCGATCGGCAGGTTCTCGAACCCCTCCATCGGTATCCTGCGCAGGCCGTTGGTGGCCACGTTCATCCAGAAGTTGTCGTAGATCTTCTTGAGTCGGTGGAGCACCAGAGTGGGCTCCCCGCCGACAACCGTGACGAAGTTGGTTCCCCGCGCCTTCTCCGCAGCGATGAAGTCGTCGAATCGTGCTTCCTCGTGCGGCGCCTCGAACCGGTCCATCTGCTCGGCGTAGAAGTAACAGCCCTGGCAGCGGAGGTTGCACAGATGGGTGAGATCGACCGAGATCGGATTCAGCCGCCCGACCTGCCGGATAGCTCTGTATAGACGGTTCAGGACGGGATCCTGCAGATATTGCTTCAGCCGATTCGCCATTGTCGATTCTCGTGCCCCACTAGGTCCAAGTCAGGGAGCAGCAATACTCGAAAAACCGAGGCTTCAGACCACAGGACTGTGCATATTCGACAATTCCGTCTGCTGGGTAGGCAATGCCGTTGAGCCCGTTGTCCACCGCCGATTTGTCCAAGGCCACTTTCATCGTCCCCATGGGCCGGCCGCAGCCTAGATTGATCGGGGTATTCGGCATCTCTTGTCTGGCATGAGCGAAGAACCGGTTCACGTCATCAAGGGGAGGCGGCGCCACCTCGGCCATCGGGGTGCCGACCAACGGGCTCAGCACGACGAGGATCAGTGTCGACACCGGGTACCGGGCGATCATCTCGAGGGCCCCCCACTCACCCACCAGGCGACCGTAATGCAAACCCAGAACGATGTGGGGAATGACGCTGAGACCCTGGTCGGTCAGGGACTCGAGTGAACGCTCGAAGTCGGCTGTGGTCAGCTCCAGATGATAGACCTCTTCAATGGTCTCGTCTGTGCCGATGATGTCGAGCATGACGCCATCCACACGGACCGCCGCCAGCTCAGCTGCCAGATCGGGTGCCACCACACCGGAGTGCACGATCACGCGCATCCCCAGCTCTTCCTTGATTCTCCGCATCCCTTCGAGATGCGGCCACAAGGGCACTTCGCCGTTGGTCTTGGATCCACCAGAGACCAATACACCATCCGTCCCTTGCGTCTGGAGTCGCCTGGCGAGCTCGAAGATCCCGCCCTCGGGCACGGTGATCATTCCCTCCAGGACCTTCGACTGACAGTGGTCGCATTGCAGAGCGCACGCCGATCCGGTGACGCTGATGGGGAGGAAACGGTTGTTCTTCTCCGGCTGCCACTCGCGGGTCTGCCAGCGCTTGAGACCCGGCGCATAGAACTCGACGGTGCTGCCGAAATTCTCCTGCCGCAGTTGCATGCCCTCGGTCACCTCACGGGGCGGCTCGAGCACCGGGGCCACGCGCAAGCTCACCAGTGACGATGTCGAGGTGTGATGACAGCTCACTCGGCGATCATCCCCTTGGTTCTGAAACGCTCGATCTCGCTCTCCATCCAATCGGCCACCTGATTCTTGCCGTGCAGCAGCAACCCCAGCTCCGCCTCCATGTCGGTGAGATCGAGCTCGACCAGCCAGTTCTCGATCGGATCCTGATTCAGCAGCGAGGGGTTGCTAATGACCGCATCGTTACACGCCGTGAGGGTGCACGAGACGGGTGCGATCAAGGGACCGACGAATTTTGCGGCTTCCATGTTGCCAAAGGCTCCGCCCCTGGCGATCTGGCTGCCGACCGACTCGAAGGAGACGGCCACGATGTCCCCTGACGTCTCCGCTCCCAGCGGATCGAAACCACACCTCGCGGTACCGCGACTCTCATCGACCGCCACCCACAAGTGGTTGTCGGTGTCGTAATAATGATCCTCGGCAAGTCGATAAGGGCCGACGTCGAACATCGCTTTGGTTTTCACGTGCTCCTCCTTGCCTCAATGCAGAGTCAGACCTGGCTCCAGCAGCTCCAGGACCTCACGGCCATCGGCTCCATAGGGGGCCAGGCACACGCTGACGCTCCTCGCATCGGCTCTCTGCCCCACCAGCTCATCGCTCATGCGCCCTGCCAGCCCGTCCAGGTGGGTGGCGTCGATAGAAACTGCTTCGAGCAGATCCCCGACCACAGAGGCCTCGATACTGATGCCGTTCTTCTTGGACGCGTATACCCAAACGTCGGCGCAGATCTTGACCTGACGCCCAGTGCGCTCGGCCAGTCGAGGTCCGTCCAACCACTGTGGCTGAGCGAACCTCCCTTCCCACCGCGCGACAGCCTGCTCCTCCGTTGCGGTCAAGGAGTCCCGAAACGGACTCAGACCCAGCCGCTCCGAGTAGGACGCGATCAGCGTCTCTTTCACCTGTTCCAGCGTGATCGCCGAGAGCCCCTCGGCCTCCAGAGACGAGACATGCCGACACATCAGGCGCAGACATTCCCGTCGCATTCTGTCGGTGGGAACGGCGAGAAGCTCGGCCATCCGCTGGTGGGGAAAGCGGAAGATGATGTTGCCCACCACCGTCACCGCGTCACCGATCTGGCCCGCACCCGTGCCCGACAGGCGGCGATCGTCCACCGCAATATCATTGAGACCCCTGAGCTGGGCCGGCAGACCCAGCTGGCGAAAGGCCGCCACCGCTGGCGCCAGAAATCTCTTGTAGAGCCGATCGACTCGCGCGGGTGCTTGATCACTGGGAAACGTGATCTGAAAGAAGAGCTGATCCCGATCGATGTAGACCGGTCCGCCACCGATCTGCCGGCGAATGACGCCCAGACCCTGTTCCCGACAGGCTGCCGCGTCGATCTCCTCAAGCGATCGGTGATAGCCCAGACACACATACGCCTCGCCCGGGTGGCAGAAGGAGAGCGTCGGAACCGAGTTGGGTGACATCGCCGAGGCGATGCCGTGCCAGAGACTCTGTGAGCGCATCGCCCCCACCGTTCCGACATCGACGATGCGCAGCCCGGTCACATATCCTCCCCCAGTTGCTCACCGCTTCCTTGCGCCATCCCTTCCACCCAGGTCACGAGCCCAGTAGCAAGATCGGTGCAGCGGATCTGGTCATCGATCAATTCACGCGATACAAGACCGACCTGGACCATGTCGTTGAGACGTTCGGAAACGGCGACGCGCTCGAGGCCGGTGGCCTCCATCAGGTCGGGCAGACTCGCAGCCAACAGTGGGTCGAGCCCCTTCAGCAGGCGAAAGTTGATGGGGTCGCTCAGCGCACCGAGGGCGCGCAAGAACACCTCCTGTGCGGCTGCCGCCAGCTCGGGCGATCCCTGGCGGCTCAACCAGTCCGCGAATACAGTAGCGGTCTCGAGACGATCCTGCCGGTCGAGCGCCCGCAGGAGGTTGCGGGTGCGCGCCGTCAAGCCCTTCAAGATCGCTTCTTCAGCTTGCATCGAGACCCATCGCCTCGGCCACGAAATCGACGATGTCGCGGACCTCGATCTCCCCTTCATGGCCCAAGGTCTTTACAGCATCGCGATACATCGTCAGATCCTTGGGACACGAGACGACAAAGTAGTCGACTCCATCCAGCCCTAGCGCCTCCCGAATACGGTTCTCGCTGGGTCGCTCTGTGAGATCTTCGTGATCCTGCATCCAGATACGTCCACCACCGGCACCGCAACAAAAGGAGTTCTCTCGGTTACGGGGCATCTCCAGAAGCTCTACTCCGGAGGCCTGGATCACTTCGCGGGGCGCCTCGAACCCACCGTTGTAGCGACCCAGATAGCAGGGATCGTGATAGGTGGCCCGGCCACCCTGATCATGTGTCAACTCGATGCTCCCCGAGCGGATCAGCTCGAGCAGCAGCGACGAGTAGTGCATCACCTCGTGGTCACCATTGGTGGTGCCATATTCGTTCTTGAGGGCGTTGAAGGTGTGAGGATCGCTGGTGAAGATCGCTTGATACTCACATTCCGCCAGGGTCTGGGTGTTCTGCTCCACCAGAGCATCGAAGAGTCCCTCTTCACCGACCCTACGCACGTCGTTGCCCGCTGACTTCTCTCCCTCGTACAGAATGCCAAAATCGACACCGGCCGCGTGCAGCACTCGCGCCACCTTCTGACTGACCTCTTGACATTGGGGATCGTATGAGGCGAAGTCGCCCAGGTACCACAGGTACTGAACCGACTGCTTCCGAGCATCGGGAATCTTGAAATCCAGCTGCTTGGTCCAGCGGGCGCGCCGACGCGCTGATTGGCCAAACGAGTTTCCCTTTTCATCGAGGTTGCGGAGCACCTCCGCCAGCTCGTCCGGCGTCTCACCATCGAACACCAGACTGCGACGCAGCTCCACGAGGTCCATCATCGGCTCGTTGCCAACCGGACAGACCCGCACACAGGCATAACACGTGGTGCACGACCAGACCGCCTCGACCGAGGTCGCGAAATCGAGCAGGTTTCCGTCGGCTTCGCCAGAAGCCAATCCGACCGCAGCCTCGTTGACGAAGTAGCGCTTATTGATCTCCAGTGCGGCTGGACTGAGCGGGGTGCCGGAAGTGTGCGCCGGACAGGCCTCCTGACAACGGTTGCACATGATGCAGGCATAGCTGTCCAGGATCTGGGGCCAGGCAAGATCCGTCAGAGCTGTTGCACCAGGTTGCGAGGAGTCGATCACGGGGTCGGATTCACCCCTCGGCGTGCTCCTGCCGAGAGCGAGATTCACCGGCGCCACCATCAGATGGAGATGCTTGCTGCGGGGAAAATAGGGCAGAAAAAGGACGATCAAGCCCATTGCCGTCCACCAGCAGACATGGCTCCCGGTCTCCAGAGCCTCCGGCGACAGACCTGAGAACAGCGGTGCGGCCGCGCTCGCCGTGGGCAGCCAAGGGTCGCCGTGCCCCTTATCGGCCAGATGGAGGGCCGTTCCCAACCAACGAGATCCGACATGGAGAAGGATGAAGATACCGACGATCAAGGAGTCGATTCTGACTCCCCCCTGGCGCACTCTGGGAAGCAGCTTGACGTTGGCATTGAACTCCAGAGCCTTTGGCTTGCCGACAAACCGCCGCACCAGGAAGAAGACCATGCCAACCAGTACGGCAACACTGAGCAGATCCGAGAGCAGATTGAAGCCACTGGCGACGGGACCGCCACCGATCGTCGACCAACCCTCGACGTACGCTTCGAGGAGGTCGTTGACGTTGACCAGGAAATAGAAGCTGAAGCCGAAGAAGATGAAGGCGTGAAACAGGCTCGCCACCGGCCGGGTCTTGAACATCGGCCTTTGTAGACCGACATCCAGAAACGTCTTGGCGAAGCGTGAGACCAATCGATCGGAACGGTCTGCCGGCCGCCCACGACCAATGATCTTGAAGATGCGCCGGAAACCCTGTGCCGCAACGATCAGACAGAGCACCGTCAAGACGATGAACGCGATGCGCTCGGCCTGGCTCAGCATCCCTGCCGCTCTTCGATCTGCTCGGTCAGCTCCTCGCAGACGTCGAACAGATCTTCCACCAGGCCATAGTGGGCAACGCCAAAGATTGGGGCGTGCTTATCGGTATTGACTGCAATGATGGTCGAGGCCCCCTTCATACCCTCGAGGTGCTCCGGAGCCCCCGAGATTCCCAACGCCAAATAGACCTTGGGAGACACCTTGAGACCCGACTTGCCGACCTGACGGGTCTTGGGGAGCCAACCGGCGTCGATCAGCGGACGTGAAGCCGCCACCGCACCGCCCAGGGCCTCGGCAAGCTCTTCGGCCACCTCGATGTCGTCCTTGCTGCCGATGCCGCGGCCCACGGCAACCAGAACCTCGTGGGTCGTGATATCCACATCACCAGCCTCCGGCTCGATCAGGCCCTTGAAGCGGATGCGACCGGCGACCGCCGGCGGCGCCATGCTCTCTGGCGCCGGCCCGCCCTCGCCACGACCGGCATCCGCTGGGCTGGCACCTGCCAGAACGCTGACGACACACTGCCCAGAGCCCAGGTCGGTGGTGACGTTCATTTTGCCGCCATAGATCTGACTGGTGGCCCGTATTCGCTCTCCTCCTGCTACCGCGATGCAGGAAGCAGCGTGGGCCATCCCGGCACGCACGGCCAGACGGCTCGCCAAGTCCATCCCCATCGAGGTATAGCCGATCATCACCACGCGGGGCGACTTGGCACCCACCACCGCCTCCAGGGCGGCGGCGTGACTCTCGGGGTTGAAATCCGCCAGGCTTTCCCCATCTACCCGCACCACCGAGTCAGCGGCACCGAGTTGGCCGGCCATGGCATCGTCCCCACCGATCAGCACCACCGAGCATGAGCCCCCGAGCTGGCCAGCCAGGGCTTTGCCCATCCCGAGCATCTCGAAGGTCGTATCGTTGAGATTCCCCTGCAGGTGCTCCGCGACTACCAGAACATCTTGGCTCATCCGATCACCCCCTTGGTCTCCAGGATCTCGAGGAGCTCATCCACACCGGTCAGCATCTGGGCGCCTTCACCAGTCTCCGGCGGGGTCATGACCACCACTTCGAACTCCGAGCTCACCGAGCCACTGGCATCGGCCACCCTTTCGATGGTGGTCGAATCCTGAACCTGGCGTACCTTGGAGACCGGAGCGTACCGCGGTGTCTGCCGCGCCGCCTGAATCCCGAGTACCGCCGGCAGGTCGACCTCGAATTCCGCCAACACCCCGCCGGCATACTCCTTATGCAGGGTAACCTGACCTTCGCCGGGGGTGACCCCGGTCACCACTTCGATACAGGGCACGTCGAGGAGGGCCGCCACGGTCGGGGCGAGTTGGCCGTCGCGGTCGTCGGCGGCCTGGACACCGGTCAGAATCAGATCATGCGGTTGCTGACCGATCACCTGTGTGAAGATTCGTGCCAGTTGAAGGTTGCCGTCGATGTTGCCGGCACCGGAGATCTTGACCGCCTGGTCGGCCCCTTTGGCCAGGGCAGTAAAAAGCATCTTGTCGACTCCCTCGTCGTCGAGGGCGACCACGGTGACCTTGCCTCCACCCGACTCCTTGAGCAACAAGGCCTCCTCCAGGGCGTGGTCGTCGAATTCGCTGAGCGTCAGCTTCAGATACTCACTGTCGAGTGCCTTGCCGGTGTCATCGACCTCCAGGTCTTCCACAAGATCCGGCACCCGTTTCATCAGAACGATGATGTTCATCTCTCCACTCCTGAGAATTACTCCATGCACTGATCCAGAATCTCGATGATGTCCAGCACCTCGAGCTTGCCGTCGTTACCGGTCGACTTGACCGCGTCCTCGAAACGAGAGACCTCATAGGGACAGCAGACCGCCAGGACCTCGGCGCCGACGAAGACCGCTTCCTTGACCCGGTTCTCGGACAGCCGCTCGACCTGATGGTCGGCGGCGAGGCCATCGAGCCACATGCCGCCGCCCCCGCCACCACAGCAGTACCCTTGCTGCTTGCAGCGGAACATCTCGATCAAGTCGAGCTCGGGCACCGCCTCCAGGAGATCCCGGGGCGCGTCGTACTCACCGTTGTGGCGGCCCAGATAGCAGGGGTCGTGAAAAGTGACCTTCTTTGGAAACGGTTTGGTCAGTCGCTGTCGCAGCGCCTCGAGCCGCTGGGAGAGGAACTGGGTGTAGTGCTCGACCGGGAAGTCCCCACCCCCGTTCAGCTTGGGATACTCGGTCTTGACTGCGTTGTAGGCGTGCGGGCCACTGACCACGATCTTGTCGTACTCGTATTTGCCGAACTGCTCGATGTTGTGCTGCGCGAGCTCCTCGAACAACCCCGGCTCACCAGCCAACCGCTGGGAATCGCCATCACAGCGCTCGTCGGCACCGAGAATCCCAAAATCAACTCCCAGACGGTCGAAAACGCGAGCCATCGCCTGGGCGGCGTCATTCCCACGCCCGTGGTAAGCGTAGTAATCGCCGACAAACCAGAGCACCTCCACCGGTGCCGGGTCCTTGGGCAGGATCCGCACCTCGACATCCACACCCCGCGTCCATCGGGTCCGCCGGCGAGCCGACTGACCCATCGGATTGCCGTACTCGGCGACGCTCTGAAACATCTCTTGCAGCTCGCTCGGTACCTGGCCTTCCAGCACGGCCACCGCCCTGGCTGCCGGCATGATCTTGATCATGTCCACCTCTTTGGGGCAGACCCGCAGGCAGTTCATGCAGCTGGTACAGAGCCACATGTCCTGGTGCTGAAAAATGTCGGTGCCGGTCTGCAATCGACGATAGATCTTGCGTGGTCCGTAGTCACCACCAGCGGTGTCCACAGGACAAGCTGGAATGCATTGCGCACACTGGTAGCACCAGCTCATGGACTCGGCACCCGCGATGTCGATGAGCTTGTCCATGTAGGTCAGGTCGTAGTCCGTGATCTCCCGGGGCTCGTACATCCGGTTCCACTGCCCGGAAATATCGATCCCCTCGAGGATGACCTGCTCGCGTTCGACAAAGGACTCGTCCCTTGTCCGCTCGCGAACCGCCATGGTTTTCTGTCTATCGTCCATGGACCTCTCCCATCTGATGGACACCTAACACCCGTTGAACGAGATCGGGCAACTCGGGCAGAATGCGGTTGAATTCCTGGGACAACTTCACACGGAAGACCGTGTACATATAGACGGAGTAGACGCAGGCCAGAAACACATCGGTCCCGAACAGGCCACGCCCCACCCGAGCAAAGCCCTCTGCGTGGCCCCGAGCATTTACCAACGCCGTCGCCTGGCCCACTTTGTGGTAGACAGCGCCATCGGTTGCAGCGGACAGGTCGACACCGTCCTGAGTCACCAGAGCCAGCGCACCCGTACCGTTGCCCGGGTTCCACACCCAGTGCGTCCACAGCCAATAGCGTCGAGGATCGGAGAAGTGAAGGGCTTCGCTGGCCAACGAGACGATCATGGCTCGGTCCAGCCCCCCGACACTGTCCAAGAAACGGTCAAAGCGCGTCGGCACCGCATCATCGCCATGGAGCAGTGCCTTGAGCTCGGTCCGAATCGTCTGCAAGCTGTTGTGCTGGAGCAGCCGGCTGGTCTTGCGCCGTAGCGAGAAGACCCAGCCCAGGAGCTGCTTCAGCTCGATCTCCGTCAGGACGTCCAAGCGTTCCTCGCTCAGGAGCTCGGCAAAGACATGGTTCTTGTGCTCGAGTCGCTCACCGATATCTTCGAGCTCGGTTGTGGAGGCCAGCTTGGTGGCCTCCTTCATGAACTCGAGCGCCGCCTCGGAGTCGACGATCTCATCGGGATTCAGGGTGTCGTGGAGCACGATGGGCGCCTAAGCGGTCCCGGGAGTGGCCATCAGTTGTTGGCGCAGGAACCCGGCTGCCTTCATGACCGCCGCTCCCGCCGTCGAGATCGAGTCCTCGAGGTCGGCTGGGCCGGTCGAGGCTCCGGCGGCGAAGATGCCGGGTATCGCTGTCGTGACGGTATTCAGGGCACCGCCGACGGTCTCGATGAAGCCATGAGACTCGAGGGGCACACCGAAGGTCTTGGCCATCTGAGTTGTGCCCCCGCTGGGCTCCATTCCCACCGACAGGATCACCACGTCCATAGCGACTTCCACCGGTCGCCCCATGGTGGTGTCCTCCCCTTTCACCACCACCGTGTCACCCCGTCGGGTAATCTCGGTGACGATGCCGCGGATGAAATTGACCTTGTGATCCTCCTGCGCCTTCCAGTAGATCTCGTCTTCCCAGAAGCCGTACATGCGCATGTCGATGTAGAAGACGAAGACCTGGCAGTCGGGAACCATCTCCCGGATCTCGATCGCTTCCTTGCAGGCGACCCCGCAGCAGACCTTCGAGCACCACTGATTGCCGATCTGGCGATCCCGGCTGCCGACGCACTGCACAAAGCACACCCGCTTGGGTTTCTCACCTGTCGACGGGCGGACGAAATTTCCCGCTTTCAGCATCCTCTCCGTATCCACCAGGGTGATCACGTCGTCGAACTCGTAGTAGCCGTACATCTGGGTCTCGCGACCCGGATCGAAATGCTGGAATCCTGTGCAGACGACGACCGCGCCGACGTCGATCTTCTCCTCACCATTCGGACCTTCGAGGGTCACCTTCAGCTCGGGTGCCTCGCCCGCGCTCGCCGTCACGGTGGTTTCAGTGCGGATCTCGATCAGGGGATCCTCGACGATGGCGTCCACCATCCGCTGCATCGCCTGCTCGGCGTTCTCCATATGGGGGGTCAGCGCCGCATAGTCGGCCAGGATGGGGTTTCCCCCCAGTAACGCGGTCTTCTCGACCAGCACCGCTCGGTACCCGAGCTCGGCCGCTCCGCGAGCCGCCTCTAGGCCCGCCGGGCCGCCACCGATCACCAGAATGGGGTTGTGGTCCATCAACAGTCCTCCCAGGAAAGGAAATCCATCTCACCAGATTTGATGCGCTCGGCGTCCTTCTCGAACTCGGCCCACGCTGTTTCGTGATCGACTCCCATCATCTCCAGCAGCGGCCGCATGTCGACGCCGTGCCAATGCAGTTGGCAGATCTTGTAAGGGTGCGCACCCATCGCCAGGGCTGCGAATTGCGCGTCCGACATGACCGGTATGCCGACGTTGCGCCCGTGGGCCTGGGCGGCGAACTGACTCTTATCCAGAGTCGTCACACAGCCGGTGTCGTGGGTCAGCGTCACATCCGGATCCGCCTCCTCCTTCATGCGCTCGATCTTACGGATGGTGGCGAAGGAACGCGAAAAATCCCGACTGACCAGGATGTGCCGAAAACCGAAACCGCAGCAGTCGTGCCATGTCGAATAGTCGGCGAGCTGTGCTCCGAGAGCCTTGACCAGGCCGCTGACGATGGCCGTTCGTTGACCGTCGTAGAGCTCCTTGTCGTAGACCGCGTCCTCGACCACCAACTTGTGGTAGTGACAGGCAGGGTGAACGGTGACGGTGATATCGCTGAAGTCGCGAGTCTGCTGCGCCGCGATCTCATGGCGCATGACGTGGACCCACTCGGAGTAGTGGACGATCTCTTCGGGAAAGACCATCGGCTTGCCCAGCCTGTCCATCACTCGTCGGGTCTGCTGGCGCAGCTTCGGATGGTGAATCAGCTCCTCACGCACCTCTTTGTAGTGACCGTAGCTGGTGCCGCAGTGAATGATGGGGTAGAACCCATCCTCGTAGGCCTGAGCAAAGTTGCGCAGCGCCACCGCGGCCTGAGCCGCGGGATTCGAGGTCGAGGATGCGTAGTAATTCCAGGCGGTGCACGATGTCTGTTCCCTCGGGTCGTGATAGGTGAAGCCGAGCTCGCGCAGCAGCCAGAAGATCGATGTCGAATAGCCGGGAATGTGTCCACATTGACCACAGCTCTTGTGATGCCAGGTGTTGTCGCGGGGGATCGTCTTTTTTCTACCGTATTTCGTTTCGATCTCGACGGGTGACTGCGCCTCGGTGATGCGATGAATGACCAGCTCGCCTTTGGCCTCGAGCTCGAAAAGCTGATCCTTGTAGTACTCCTCGGGCATCCGGTTCTGGCGGTCGAACTCGCGATCCTTCGCCTTCAGGGGAACTCCGCCACGCTCGTTCAAGATCGTTAGAGGACTCATGGGGAACTCTCCTTCCTAATCACCAATGACCGATTCGTAATCGTCGATGTCATAGCCATGCTCTTCCAACAGCTCCTCCATCACCTCTTCGAGGATCATGAATATGCCTTCATCGATCTGCTCGATCATCTCCAGGTTGCCGGTGAGCTTCCAGATCAAGAACAACTCCAGCCGGGTCTTCTCGCTCACATCCCAGGCCAGCTCGGTGGTATGCAAGGTCTCGGGTGGGACCATGCGGCGCCAGAGGTCGAGGTTCTCGGAGACCTGAACGACATCAGGCCCCCAATCCGGGAAGAAGTCGGGTTGCAGCATGTCGGGTGCCACCTGGGTCCCGGTCGACATGATTTTGTAGATGATGCGGCTGTAGGCCTTGAGGGCGTCCTTGGCGGTTTGCAGTCCGTTGTTGACCGCCACTTCACGCATGATGGTCATGATGCCCCCGGGATTGTTCTGTCGTGGGCATCGGGTACATGAGAAGCATTGCGAACAATCCCAGACCGAATCGTTGAGCAGCTCGTAGAAGGCGTGCACGTCTTCCCGAGCCATGACCTGAGCAAAAACTCGCGGACTGAAATCGTAGAACCGCGCCGATGGGCAGGCCGCCACGCAGATGCCGCACTCATAGCAACCGTACAGCGTGTTCTCCCAACGCATGTCGTCCCGGACCAGCTCGAACAGCCGCTGCTTCTCCTCGACCGGGACCTCGGTGTACTTCGAATCGGCGTAGATCGGCTCCATTGCTCGTTCCCTCTCAAGCCTGTGCGGCAACCGCCTCGATCGAGGCCTCCAACTCACCCGCCGCAGGACTTCCCTCCCACCGTTTCGACTCCTCGGATCCCAAGGTGAGGATCAACGTGGGAATTACGGTCACCTTCTCGGTTCGCGCCTCGGCGAGACCCTCTTTGTTAGCCAGGCTCACGGTGCGCAGATCGACTTCGGGATGGAGCTGGGTGAGTCTCCAGGCCTCGTCGACCGCACTCGTACAACCGGAGCAAGCCGGGTGCGTAAAGACACGCAGAAGGGGTCTGGGGGCCAGCGCGGCGCTAGCCATCGAACCCTTCACAGTGAATGCACTCCTCGATCTCCTTCTCGGCCATGTAGGCCGCGAAGCCAGCGGCAGCGGCCTCGACGTCGAGCAACCCCGCCAACGCGCTGTCACCCTCCACAGCCTTGACCCGCACGATCCACCCCTGCGTGTAGGGACTCCGATTCAGAATCGTGGCGTCGGCCTCGATGGCATCGTTACGCTCGAGGATCTCGGCTTCGAACGGTGACTTCACAGGCCCCACCCACTTGCCGCTCTCGACCGTTGCCACGCTCTTGCCCGCTTTGACGACTTTCCCGACCTTCTTCGGGCGGCAGTGGATCATCGCACCGGCCATCGACTGGGCGATATCGGTCATCCCGATGTCATGGGTGCCATCAGCGTTGTCACGGATCCAGACGTTGTATTCGATGTGGTAACGCAGATCTTCGGGCAGCAGACAGTTCTTCAATTCAGCCATGATTCACCCTACTCAATAACAGAGCACCAGTGAGGCGTCCAGACCCTGGTCGGTCATGTAGGCGGCACCCACGACTCCGTCGCATTCGTCGATCAGGTCGTCCTCGGTCATGTCGTGCAATTGCAGTGCGGCCGAGCAGACTCGCATCCCCACACCCGCCTCCTTGGCCTCGCGAATGAAATCGATGATCCTTTTGCCACCCTCCTTGGCCATCAGGTTGTCCGCGACGCCCTTCTTCATCAACAGCACGCCATCGATTTGAAAGATCATCTCGGCCTCGTTGTCCATCGCCGCCGCGATGTTGGCCATGTAAAAGGGAGTCGCGCAGCGCTGGGAGGTCTCAGGTCCGCTGGTCACGAATACAACGACATTGCCTTCATCCATAAGATCGTCTCCTTGACGACGTCTGTTCAGACTTGGTGCGGACCGTGCCCTCCGATGTCCAGCGCTAGATGAATAGGCTGATGTCGGACTCGGCGGCGAACTCGAGAAAGGTCGCCGCTCCACCGATCTCACATTCCTCGATGAAATCGTCTCTGGAGAAGCCAAAGACATCCATGGTCATCTGGCAACCGATGAGTCTGACACCTGTCTCGACACACGCCTCGCGCAGCTCCTCGATCGTCGCCACGCCCTTGTTCGCGAAGGTCTTCTTCATCATCGCGGTAGCAAAGCTGTCAAAACCTGGGACGACTCCCGAGATGGCGTTGGGAATCGGCCACGAGAAGCCCTGAAACCCCTCCGACCCGAACGGCATCTTCATCGGCATGGCGGGGTTCGAGTGCGGCGAGACCTTCGCCTTGAGGTCCTTCATCAGCAACGGCAGGCCATAGAACGTAAAGAAAACCGCTACTTCCATATCGAGAGCAGCGGCGGTGGAGGCGAGGATGTAGGGTGGGTATGCCCAGTCGAGTGTCCCCTTGGACGCGATCAGGGCCAGCTTGGTGGGGCGATCGTCGTTGTTCATCGTGCCTCCCTATTTGGCTCTCCGGAAGAAGAAAACGTATTCCCCGTCACCTTCGCTTTGCTGTTCCAGGACATGGCCCGTGCGGCGGCTGAAAGCTGCCATATCGGCTACCGCTCCCGGGTCGGTGGCGACCATTTTCAGAATCTCTCCGACCTCGATCTCGCCAATCGCCTTCTTGGTTTTCAGGATCGGCAACGGACAGTTCATACCGCGGCAATCGAGCTCCAGAGCAGGATTGAGATCAGGAATCGCAACTTCCTCAGACATCGAGCCTCCTTCCGGTGCCAGAGCCGAGTTGAGAATTCTGCCGGGCTGCCAACTCGCGCAGCACCTCAAGATTCGTAGTCGAATGCAATCTTGATCACTTTATGCGATAATAGGAATACAGTCAACCAGTTCGAGCCGCCAGGGGGCTGAGGACCAGTTGGATCCGGTAGTCAAGAGCAGCCTCCTAGAACGGATGATCCCTGAAGGGCGCGGCGAATGGAGGAGACAGGTGAACGGTACTTCAGACCAACTTATAGAGCGGATCGCGGTGCGCCTCAAGGCCATGGGCAATCCTGTTCGCATCAAGATTCTCCATGCCCTCGAGGATGGAGAGCTCCCCGTCGGTCAAATTGTCGCTCGCGTCGGATCGAGCCAGGCCAACATCTCGAAGCAGCTTAGTGTGTTGCGCGGGGCCGGGCTTGTCGACTCCCGACGCGAGGGAGTCAGCGTCTGTTATCGCATCACGGATCCGATGGTGTTCGATATCTGCCGAGCTGTTTGCGATTCGCTGTTTGACCAGGCCAACCTCGAGGTCGAGACCATCGAGGCAGGGCGTGATCAGCTGCTGTCCGTAAGTATCGAATCGAGCCGATGAATAGCCTCCCGGCAATCCCCGAGTCTCGCCGACATTCGTTCTTCCTACCCAGAAAGGTAGGACTACCAGAGCCCAATCCACCTTTCGGTGACCCCATTTCCCATCCAATAAGTCGTGGCGCCCATGGCGCTCCTGAGCCATTCTCCTGCCCGGGTGTGGTTCGCTTTTCACGGCTGATGGCGAAGTCATCGAAGTTTCGAATGACGGAATCGCCAACCGCAAAGCAGCCGAGAGGGGTTCGCTGTCTGCGGTCACAGCAATCCAAACGAACCTTGCTTAGGGGAGGGAAGAAAAATGAGACCGCTACTATCCAAGTTCAGACTGGGTCTTGGAATCATCGCCACTCTGGCGTTGGCCATCACCCTCGTACCGGCCGCTGAGGCCACCAACGGTTACTTCACTAACGGCTACGGCACCATCGCCAAAGCTCTGGCCGGGGCGGGTGTAGCCATGCCACAGGACACTCTCGCTGCCGGCACCAATCCGGCTGGCCTGGCCTTCTTGGGCAAACGCTACGACATCGGAGTCAGTGTGTTCAGTCCCACGCGCTCCTACACCGTGGAAGGCAACCCCTCGGGATTCCCGGGTACCTTTCCCTTGATCCCGGGCAAGATCGAGAGCGAATCGAACACCTTCTACATTCCGCAGTTCGGCGCCAATTGGCAGCTCGACGCGTCCAACTTCCTCGGGTTTGTGGTCTATGGCCATGGCGGCATGAACACCGACTACCCCACGGCTACCTTTCATGCTAGTCAGCCCACGGGCGTCAACCTGGAGCAGCTGTTCGTAGGCGTTCCCTGGTCCTACAAGTACAGCGACCAGCATGCTTTCAGCATCATGCCGATCTTCGTGTACCAGACCTTCGAGGCCCAGGGCGTGGGCAGCTTCGCCCCCTTCAGCTCTGCCCCGACGAAGCTCTCGAACAACGACGCCAGCACCTCGACGGGCTATGGCGCCAAAATCGGCTACATGGGTCAATGGTCCAAGAAGTTCAGTGTCGGCGCTTCCTATCAGACCGAGATGAAGATGGGCGAATTCGACGACTATGCTGGCCTCTTTGCCGAGCAGGGGGGCTTCAACGTCCCGTCCACGTGGACCGTCGGGTTTGCCGTCAAGCCGACCCCGAGCTGGGCCTTCCTGATGGATCTCCAGAAGATGTACTACAGCGACATCAGGTCCGTCAGCAATCCGTTCCTCCCCAATCTGCAGGAGGCCCGTCTGGGCGACGACAACGGCGCCGGCTTTGGCTGGGAGGATATGGATGTCGTCAAGATCGGTCTCCAGTACGACACACTCACCTCCTGGGTCTGGCGCATGGGCGTTTCCGTCGGTAGCCAGCCCATCCCGGCCAGCGAGGTGCTGTTCAACATCGTCTCTCCCGGTGTGATGGAAGAGCATGTCACCTTCGGCTTCACCCGCCGGATTGGCGAGACCATGGGTTTGGACTTCGCCCTGATGTACGCACCCGAGGTCGAGGTTCCGGGTCCCAACCCGCTCGAGTTCCCTGGTGCACAACAGATCACCCTGGCCATGGACCAGTGGGAGATCTCCATCAACTACGCCTGGGACAT
>Ga0255052_10001329_pt1 | contig 18709 bp, 14 predicted proteins | sample JV7_2_21_MG_FD_188632 | JGI IMG/M metagenome (GOLD analysis project Ga0255052, IMG submission 188632) | Seawater microbial communities from Jervis Inlet, British Columbia, Canada - JV7_2_21 | ecosystem: Environmental > Aquatic > Marine > Inlet | place: Canada: British Columbia | collected... | reverse complement strand
TTTCGGCCTCATCCAACGCGTCGCCCAACATACCAACGACGTCACCATCGATGGTATTCATCTTGGTATGGACCTCAAGGCAGAGACAACCGTCTCCGAGGTCGACTATCGCGGCGCCGGCATTCTCCTTGACGATGTTCTTCTTGTCTTCGTGCAAGGCCGCCAGATGGATATGATGCGGGTCCCTAGGCATCGACGCTGGTTTCCTTGCGCCCACGTCGAAATATTTCTTGTCCGACTCGGTGCCGGAATAGAAAGTCTTTTGGCCCTTCTCCAGCATATCCATGACCCATTTCGGCACGTCGGTGCCTTCTTTGGTCATGCGTTCGACCGATTCCGGCACGCCAATGGCATCCCAAACCTCGAACGGTCCGAGTTCCCAATTGAAGCCCCAGCGCATTCCGCGATCGATATTCACGATATCGTCGGCAATCTCGCCCAAACGACGGGCGGCATATGCCAGCGATTTGGACGTTACCTTCCAGGCGAACCGGCCGGCACGGTCGTCGGCGTTGACCAAAAGCTTCAGTCTTTCGCCCACGTCCTCGATCTTCTTGGCCGCGCCCAACGAATCGATACGGATCTTCTCTTGCGCTCGATACTCAAGGGTCTCGGGATCCAATACCTTGATTTCCTTGCCCTCTTTTTTGTAGAAGCCGGCCCTGGTTTTCTGGCCGGTTCGACCACTTGCCACCAGCTTGTTGATCCAATCCGGCATGAGGAAGGTATCTCGCTCTTCGTCGTCCGGTAGCGAGTCATAACAGTGTTTGGCCACGTGCAGGAAGGTGTCGATACCAACGATATCTGCCGTTCTGAACGCCGCGCTAGCGGGCCGACCCATCGGCCTACCAACGATTTTGTCCACCTCTTCAATGGAATAACCGTCGGCCATCATCGTGTGAATGACGTGCATGATGCCGTAGATGCCGATGCGGTTGGCTACGAAATTGGGGGTGTCCTTGCCGTAAACGATACCTTTGCCCAAGTCCTCACCAATTCGGGCCACCCGGGCAACCACGGCCGGATCGGTCTTCGGGCCGGCTACGATTTCGAGCAGCCGCATATACCGAACGGGGTTGAAGAAGTGCATAACCAGAAGGCGGCTTTGAACGTCTTCCGGTAAGTCTTCCCCGATTTCAGCGATGGAGAGACCGGAGGTATTCGAAGCGAGGATGGCGTCGGGTTTGATAACCTTGGCCACCCTGCCAAGCAGGCTCTTCTTGATGTCCATCCGTTCAACAACCGCTTCCACGATCAGGTCGCATTCACCGAGCCGATCCAGGTGGTCGTCGAAATTTCCGGGTGTAATCAATCGCGCCGCATCCGGATCATAAAACGCAGCCGGTTTGGCCTTGAGTGCGCCTTCGATGCCGTCTTCGGCAAAGCGATTGCGAGCTTTAGGATCTTTGAGCTCGTCGCCTTTCAGATCGGGTGGCACTATGTCGAGAAGATGGGTACGGATACCCGCCCCAGCGAAGTGAGCAGCAATTCCTGCGCCCATGACGCCAGCGCCCAGTACCGCTGCCGTGTCACAGCGTTCCGCCATTAGACAGCCTCCTGTTTCTGGTCGACTTGCACCTCAACATTGGACGAACTCGGTTTATCGACCGTGAACTAAAATTGCTCTTTCGTTCATTATTTTCCAGCAACGAATTTTGCTTTCATATGCGAACAAGTACGGATGCCGTCGACCTGTTGCGCCATGTGACCCAATGGCCTACCAACAACAAACCAGAACTAAGAAAATGAATTCAGGCCCTACCGCCCAAGAAATTGGAAAAACTGCCACGTCCTGCTCGCAGATCGTGAATTGGCAGCGAGCCATACAGCGAGCGTGCGTGAGTTTTGCGTGAATCAGTTGTGCACAGTCCTGCACGGTGATGCAATATGAGCAACGAACGGCCCGGTAACGGGTTGATAAATAGAGCTTTAGGGCTTAGACGGACATTCTGAAAATCCGCGTGTCGGTGGTTTTTTCCAGTCATACGATCTGAATATAAGGGTCTTTCCTACGTCCAGGCTTAAGTAAAATTAAACTTGACCTTAATATTATTATCAATATAATTGAGGTTGTCTTTAATATTACTTAGTTGGGGTCCCATGGCGGCATCGTGGTTGGAACAGCTCTCGGACGAGGATGCGTCCTTCATCAAGCGATTTGTCGTGGCCTCCGGCTCGCTCAAAGACCTCGCCAAAGCCTACGGCATCAGCTATCCAACGGTGCGTTTACGCCTGGACCGCCTGATCGAAAAAATCAAAGTGCTGGATAGCCAGGAGATCATCTCAGAGTTCGAGCGCACGCTGCGCGCTCGCTATGCCGAAGGCAAGATCGACATGGAAACGCTGAATGCGCTGCTCACCGCACATCAAAAGGAATTGCACAATCAACCCGACTCAGGAAGGAGAGGGCCGTCATGAAAACCTTAATCGTTGCATTATCCTTACTCTTACTGTCAGTTTCGCTGCAGGCCGAAGAACGGGTCGGCGCCGTATCCTTTGCGGAGGAACCGCTGCAAGCTGCCGGGCAATGGTTTGGCGATCGCAGTGCCGGCCTGCTGGGCGGAATTGGCGGCGCCCTGATCGGACTATGGGGAGCTCTGATTGGTGTCCTGGCCTCGCGCGGCAAGGCACGGCACTTCGTCCTTGCTTCCGCCAATGCGCTGCTCGTCATCGGCATCGCCAGCCTTGTCGGTGGCGTAGCGGCGGTCGCGACCGCTCAACCGTATGCGGTTTATTATCCCTTGTTGCTGATCGGCATCATCCTGGTCGTCGTGTTCGGAAAAATGCGTGGCAACTTGTCGGCTCGATACGAACAAAGCGAACTGAAAAAAATGCAGTCGATGGATGTTTGACATGTGCCTTCAAGCCTTTGCGTGCGGATGATCTGGCAAATACTCAACCCGTAGCCACATCGATCAACACAAGCGCAAGTATCGCCGGCGCAACGAAACGAACGATGGTCAGCCAGGTCTTGTACAGCGCCGTGTCCTTGCCATCAGCGAACTCCTCGCGACTGAATTTTCGCTTGACGAGCCAGCCAGCGAACACGCAAATCAATATGCCGCCGATCGGCATCATGATATTTAGCACGAGGTGTATGTAGGTATCGAAAAAGGACTTGTCCTCAAACATCGCAATCGCGCCCAGCGGGTGGATGTCCGCTAACGTGCTGAAAGAAAGTGCGCCAAGTATGCCAAGCACAAGCCCAATTGATCCTGCCAGCATTGCTGCCGAGCGCCGTGACAGACTCGTTGCGTCCCTCAGCCATGAGACGGGCGCTTCGAGCATGCCGATCGACGACGTGAGAGCGGCAAAAAACAGCAGGACAAAGAACAGAGTCCCAAAGATCAAGCCACCCGGAATCTGGCCGAACGCAATTGGCAACGTCATGAAAACGAGCCCCGGGCCCCCACTGGGCTGCAGTCCGTACTCAAAAATGAGTGGGAATATTGCCAGACCCGCAAGTAAGGCCACCACCGTATCGGCAGCAACGACGATTGCGGCCGTGCCCGGCAACCTGGTTGTGCGATCGACATACGCGCCATACGCCATCATGTTGGTAATGCCGACGCTGACTGAGAAGAATGCCGCTCCGAACGCTGCTAGCACCGTTTTGCTATCGAGCTTGCTGAAATCGGGCCGGAACAAGAAACTCGCTGCGCGCCCGAAATCACCGACAACCGCCGCGTAAACCACCATCGCGACCAGCATCACAAACAATGCCGGCATCATGAATTTGACGGCTTTCTCAATGCCGGCTTGTAAGCCGCGTGCCGAGATAATGACGGTGGTCACCAGGAAGGCTATTACCCAGGGCAACAAGAATCCCGGGCTGCCGTTGAGCACGTTAAACACCAGTTCGGCACCAGGCGCGTCAATCTGCTGCAGTTGGCCAGCGGCCAGTTTGAACGAGTACGCCATCGCCCAACCGCCGGCAACACCGTAAAATGCCAACGCAATAACGGCGCCGAGACCACCGAGCAGGACGCCCATCCAGCTCCATGCTTGGGGTTGGCCTGACTCTTTGGCGACCGCGGCGATCGCCGCGGGAGGCCCGGCGGCACCACGTCTGCCGATCATGAGTTCCGCCACTAGCACGGGAAGCGCCAGCAACAGCACGGCACACAGGTACACAAGAACGAATGCGCCACCACCATTGACACCCACCAAATACGGGAATAGCCAAATGTTGCCGAGACCGACAGCACAGCCGACGGCGGCCATAATAAATGTCAGGCGTGAGGACCACTGCATACCGCTCGACGTTGTCATTGTTATTCTCCTTAAGTGACCGCCTCGCGGTTCCGATAACGCGATTCTTCAGCTTCCGCTCGTCAGGATCTCACGCAGTCGATCGATGGTGGCCCAGACATCGGCACTACGAATATACAGCGGAACGAATCCCAGTCGTAACCTTATCGGCGCCTCCCGCCTAGGTAAGACGCAATTCAGGGGATTGCGCGCGTCTCGCCCGGCTTGGTGAATAAATCCGCATCCTGGAGTCTCTCGCGACGGCTTGCTGGATCGTCGGGCACATCGGTGGGAACGTGCATTCCAACGGCGTGACTGGCGCGGATTCGATCTTCGAGAATTTCCCGTCCCTCATCAGAGTAAAAGAACCAGTAGGGCGGCATGGCGAAATGGGTGTGTCGTTCCTGCCAGTGTTCGGGTGCCCTGGCATAGTGCTCATCTACAGGGTCCGCATCCCCGAAGTGCATCACCGTGGTCTCGCTATCCAGGGTTACCCGAAATACGAGGTTCTCGACATCCGCGTGATTCTCGGGCCAGCCCGCGTGACGAATCCGAACAGCCTCGACAAGGAGTGAGCCCAACTCAATATCAACCGCAGCCTCACCGTTTTCCAGCGACAGACCATGAACGCGTTTTAGAAGCGCGTCGTCGGTGTCAGTCACCCGATCGCGAATCGCGGCAGCCGCCTGTTCCGGCCCAAAGAGCTCGATCGTTGGTTGTGCGCGCAGCAGTTCCAGAACTGTGGCAGGGTCAAAGTGGTCTCCATGGTGGTGGCTGATGAAAACAGCATCAATGCCATCCCACGGTTCGGACCCTGCGAGTAATGCGGCTTCGACCTCCGCCGGCACGGGCTCGTAAGTTCCGTAATGGTTACTAAACAGCGGATCAAACAGGATTTTGGTTTCGCCGCGCTCGATCATCGCGCCCATGTTGGCGATGTAATGTGCGCGCGGGGCCGGTTCCCCGGCAGCGGTTGCCCAAGACGACAAGCTGAGTAGCAGAAGGCAAATGGCAGTTTGCAGCATGGTGCTAATGGACAGGCGTTGAGGTCAATGGTTCGGTCCTGGCGAGTCTACGTGATCGACGTGGCCATGGAATCTGACGGAACCCCGACTGTGGGCGCAAGTGTGGAGAACGAGTAACGTGGCGACAGCGGAGGGCGGAAATCAGAGTGAATCCAGAAAGTCTTGTATCCCGTCGCTATAAACCGTTGCCGATATTTCATGGCCATCGTTATGCCCGCCACGAATCTCGAGAAATTGCTTCGGTTCATTCGCGGCGCCATAAATCGCCTCGCCGTGATGGAACGGAATGATCTCGTCATCGCGGCTGTGCACGACCAGGACAGGGCAGGTGGCCTTTGCAACTTCGTCGCGCGTGGAATGCTTGAATCGGGTTAACCATCGGACGGGCAACCACGGATACGCGTCCTGCCCGATATCGGGAACGGAGGTGAACGATGACTCGATGATCAGCGCAGCAGGTTTTTCTCGTGCCGCGATCCAGGACGCAACCGAACCGCCGAGCGAGCGGCCGAATACGATGATGTTCTCAGGGTCGATACCGCGGTCTTCAGTCAGGTAGCGCCACGCTGCTTCCCCATCCCGGTACAAACCTCGCTCCGACGGCTTGCCGCCGCTCTGGCCGTAGCCGCGGTAGTCGATGATGAACACCGAAAGCCCGAGCTCGTGAAACTCTTTGATCGAATACAGGCGGTGGGAAATGTTGCCGGCGTTACCGTGAAAGTACAGCAACACGCGTTCTGATCGGCCGGGGACGAACCAGCCATGGACACTGACCCCGTCGCTGGCTTCCAGCGTGATGTCCTCGTAGTCGAGTCCAACCGCGTCCGGCGCCGCAAGGAGCTCGCGGCCGGGTATGTTGGGCAGGTACAGCATGCTGGCCTGTGTCAGGTAGACGAAGGCAACGAGCAGCAGGTAAGCACCGCCAATGACAAGAAGCAGCTTCAGCATCGCCGCATCATTGTAGCGCGGTGATGTGAAACGCAGTCTTCGGAAATTATGCCCGATGCAACTCTCTTCGTTTCGTCTATAGTTAGTACATCCAGACCATATAAGGTCGATCTGAGGTAAAGACCATGCAATTCCAGCACACAAACCCGATATTCGACTACAAGGCATTGCGCCTTATGTTGGGCATAATCGCTCTTGCATTGCCCTTCCTTGTTTCGGCGATAGCTCAAATGCCATTGCCGTCGATCAGTGCCTCCTACTTCACCGAAGCGAGAGATGAGTTCGTCGGGCTCCTGTTTGTCGTCGGTGGGCTGATGATGGCCTATAACGGGCACACCAACAGAGAGGCGCTTGCGGCCAAGTTAGCAGCGATCTGCGCAATTCTCATCGCCCTATTTCCGACCACGAAAGCGTGTGGTGATCCTAGCCAAACGGTCGTTATTCATACCGCCGCGGCTGTATTGATGTTTTCGATCCTGGCTTGGTTCTGCTTCGTTCCGTTCCGCAAAAACACAAAAGGCAAGGGCGGCAAGAAAGGTAGAAGGGCCAAACTCTATTTCATTTGCGGCAGTGTGATAGCCGCTGCTATGGCCGTGGGGTTAATTGGGAAGCTTCTCCTCACCTGCCAGCAAGTTGCAGACCTGGATCTGGTCTACTGGGTTGAAGCCATGGCGCTGGGAGCGTTTGGCGTCGCCTGGATTGTTGCAGGCAAGATTATTGTACTGTTAGTGGACGAGGAGGATGCCTTAAGGCTTTTCCGTCACTAATGTTGTCAGGGTGTTCGAGGCCGACCTAGAAGCGGAATAATCAGTCCCGACTGCGCGCCAACCAGGATTGCCATTCGCTTAGCGCGGGGCGAGCTTGCAACCCTTCGTCATAAAGGCCGATATCACGCCAGATGGATGCAACGGGATCCTGCAACAGGATGCCGTTCCACAGTGCGTCGAAATCGACGATGGTCCACCAGATAACGAATTCCGCGTTGAGCGCGTCCGCTTCGGATAGCAGGCGGCTGGCATAGGCCTGCTGAAACGCCTCGCTGCTGGGCACATCGACACCGAAGGAGGGAATGACCAGGTCCTCGGCGGCCCAACCGGTCTCGGTGATTGCCACCGGTTTGCCCTGGGCCAGTGTCGTGACCTGGTCCAGCCAGTTAGACGGCAGGTTGTCCGGATTGCCCTTGTCCGCGTGATCGAAGAAGACGTAGGGGTAAGTGCTGACACCGACAATATCGACGTAGTCGCGTATGCGCTCGAAACCCGCTGCAATAGTGGCCATCTCGGCCGACCCGGGGCTCTTGAATGCAATCGAGACCATGACCGGAAGGTTTGGGTGTTGTGCTTTGATCCCGTTGTAAACTGTTTCGGCAAACGTGACGTAGTCATCGAATGCCGCCGGGTCGTTCAGCATGAGTTCGCTGATCTCGGTTGCATAATTGAAATACGCCGGATCAAAGCGTGCGATCAGGTCCAGTGCGAAGTTGAGGTAGGCCGTGGCGACTTCAGCATCGGCAAAGCTGCGCGTATCCCACGGCGGTGGTAGCGGTTCGTTGACGTTCTCACCCCAGTTTTCTGCCATCGCATCGCGAACGCTGCTTAGCGAGTCTATGGCGAGAAAGACCTCCTTGCCCGGCTGCACCATCTGCACACGTGCCGTCAGATCTGCATCAACATTCGGATGGTAGGGCAGGCCCTGCAGAGCTTCCTCCCAGGGAACACCGACCATGACGTGGTGATCAACGATATCGCCGTTGTCCTGGATGCGCTGGTTCACGTCGTCGACAGCAACCTGTGTTGCGTCATATGGCCACGGCGTAAAGCCCATGTAGAAACTGCGTGTTGGCGCCGGTGGCGGCGGCATTGGCCCACCACCTCCGCCCGATGATGAACCGCCACAGGCTGCGAGAACCGACGTAACAATCAGCAGCAGGGCGATCGACTTGTGGATCGAGAACTTCATGCGCCCATAGTAAGGAGGCCGGCCCCCAATTGGTGTGATGCCGGTCGATAAATGGCTAATGCTGCGAGCGCGCTCTATATTAAAGAGGTGACATACAATCGAAGGCTTGTGACATGACACGACAGAACCACACGAAACAATGGACTATCGGCATCGCGATCGCTTGCGGTCTGTTGGCGGCCTGCGCACCCCCGGCGTCGCACGACCTGATTCTTCGTGGCGGCGATATCTATGACGGCAGTGGAGGCGATCCTTTTATTGGCGATGTCGCGATAGATGGTGACACGATTGTCGCGCTCGGAGACATCGGGGATGCAAAGGCGACGATCGAGATTGACGTCAAGGGTCTCGCCGTCGCGCCTGGCTTTGTGAACATGATGTCCTGGGCCAACGAGTCGCTCATTGAGGACGGTCACTCACAAAGCGATATTCGCCAGGGCGTCACGTTGGAAATCATGGGTGAAGGTAACTCCATGGGGCCGCTGAATGATGCGATGAAGGCCGAGATGCGCGCGCGCCAGGCAGACATCCGGTATGACATTGAATGGACAACATTGGCTGAGTACCTCGAGTTTCTTGAGCGCGGTGGTATTTCGCCAAACGTCGCGTCGTTCATTGGGTCGGCGACGCCACGCAGACATGTCATAGGTAATGACGACCGGCCGCCAACGCCGACCGAACTCGACCAAATGCGCACGATTGTCAGGGATGCGATGCAAGAAGGCGCGTTGGGTGTCGCCTCGTCACTGATGTATCCGCCCGGTCTGTTTGCGGATACGGATGAACTCATCGCGCTTTCCAAGGTTGCTGCTGAATACGACGGCATGTACATCTCGCACATGCGTGATGAGGGCGCCCACATGATCGCAGCGATTGACGAACTGTTATCCATTGCCCGCGAAGCCAACATCCGCGCTGAGATCTATCACCTGAAATCCTCCGGCCAACCGAACTGGCACCTGTTTGATGAAGCGATCACGATGATCGAAAACGCTCAGGAAGAGGGTCTCGAGATTACGGCGGATGTCTACACCTATCCGGCCGGTGCAACGGGCTTGAATGTCACCATTCCGCCCTGGGTTCAGGAGGGTGGTTTCGCGGCGTCACTGGAACGCATGAGCGACCCAGTCCTGCGTCAGCAAATTATGCGTGAGATGAATACGCCGTCAGACGAGTGGGAAAACATGTTTCTCATGGCGGGCTCACCCGACAACATTCTCATGGTGGGCTTTAAATCCGAGGCGCTAAAGCCACTCACCGGAAAGACCGTCGCCGAGGTCGCAGCCATGCGTGGAACCAGCCCGGAGGAAACGATCCTGGACCTGATTGTGGAAGACGGCAGCCGCATCGGGACGGTTTACTTCTCGCAGTCCGAGGATATTGTGCGGCGGGTGGTCGGCCTGCCCTGGGTTAGCTTTAACTCTGATGCAGCATCACTGGCTCCAGAGGGCGTATTCCTGGAGAGCAATCCACACCCTCGAGCTTATGGCAGCTTTGCGCGCGTGCTCGGCAAATATGTCCGTGAGGAGAATGTCCTGACACTCCAGGAGGCTGTACGCAAGCTGGCGGCCTTACCAGCGCAGACGCTGCGAATCGACAAACGCGGCGAGTTGAAACCAGGCTTCTTTGCCGACGTCGTCGTATTTGATCCGGCGAAGGTTCAGGATCATGCGACGTTTATCGAGCCGCACCAGTATTCGACGGGCATGATTCACGTGTTTGTAAACGGAGAGCAGGTGCTGGAAAACGGTGAGCATACTGGAGCGATGCCCGGACGATTCGTGCGAGGCCCTGGCTGGGCAGAGGCTGGCGACTGAAATTGACAAGGTAGACGCACACACTTTGGCAAGTTCCGAGCTAATGGTTCGCCGTAAAAAACAGGATATCCCAAACGACAACCGGACACGCGTCTGCATCGACCCTAGATCAGCAGAAACAATAGCAAAAATTCTGTTCGTGGCTCTTGCTAGGGATCAAGACCCCGCTCGATCGTATAAAGAATATTGGCACGGTGCGCGCGGGTCTCTCCATTGATTCCGGGATTCGACACCAACGCGTTTTCTATATCCCTGAGATTCTGCAACGCCGTCGATTGTGAGAGATAGTCAAATTGCGCCTTCTTATCGCCGCTGACCATGGTGACCAGGCGATTGACGTATTCGAGTTGCAGGTTCTGTCGATACGTATTGACGTTTCGCGGCATGTCATCGCTGAAAATCGCATTGGTGAGGTCTTCAACGACGTCACCCAATGGATACTCATTGCCGTATTGACGTGAGTCACTAATCCGCCTCAGTACGACTGGGTTCAACAAATGGTCCAGTACCGATTTCTGTGTTGCGAGTACCAACTCATGCAATTTCGGATCTTCCGTGAGCCCGTAAAAATCGAAATCTCGTCGCTGCTGGCGCAGATGCGAGAATAATTCATCCGATTCCGGAAAAGCCGTTGGTGCGAATATCTTACTTCGCAACTCGGTCATCGCGCGTTTTTGATCTTGAAGCGACACCGGCACAAGCGGTGTGGTGGCGCCAGGCTGGCCGATCATTGCCCGATTAACACGTACGCCGCCGATGTATCGTGAAATAGTCCTCCCGGCATTGGCATATTCATAGAACATGACCAGGTAGGAATTGAGGAGCTGTTGATAGGACTCGCCTTCCACTCCCACCCGGTTGCGCAGGTCACCGATGATCTCGCTGGCAAGGTTCATGCGATTTGACGCGTACGAAATCGCATCGGCGCTCATATCACCAATGTTGACCCTTGGGTCGATTCCCGCTCCGGGCGTGCGCATGTCATCAGCGTCATTGCCAAAAACCAGCCGCGCCTCTGTGGAGCGGTCTAATAGCGCTGCTCGATTCGCTTCGCCGTCAGGACCATCTAATTCTGGTGAGTAACCAAACTCGATTGCCCAATCATCATAGGCGCCGGGCCTCACATCGTGGAATGCTGTTTCGGATCCACCAGAAAATGTCAGGTGGGTGAGTGGATAGTCCATAACCGATCCGGCTACTCCGTTCTCAGCAACAAATTCCGCGTCGGACAATTCATCGATCGTATGAATTTGAGACGCACGCATGTTGTGATTGAGCCCGAGCGTATGTCCAATCTCATGCAGAATCAGCCAACGGGTACTCTCATCAATCAGCTGTGCCTGTCGCGCTCCACTCGCGCCCATCGATTTGAGTGCTTGAGTTCCGAAAATGTTGCCCAGCTGCAGTCTGTGGCCCAAAGAACAATGCAGTGAGCGACCGGTCATCGCGTCCGATGTTTGTCCGCCGGCAATCAACTCCAGGATGTCTTCGATCTTGATTCGGTTGGTGAGGTATACGTACTCCAGCATGACATCGGCGCCGATGATCTGCCCGGTTCTCGGGTTGGTAAAGGCCGGGCCGTAGCCACCAAAGGGAGGTTGTGGTGATGATGTCCAGCGCAAGACGTTGTAACGAATATCACCGGCATCCCAGTCCGCATCATCGGGTTGCACTTTCACCTGCACGGCATTCTCGAATCCGGCTTTTTCGAAAGCATGATTCCAGGCAAGCGCACCTTCCGTGATGGTGTCGCGAATTTCGACTGGCGTTGTGTTTTCTATCCACCAAACGATCGGTTCGACTGGCTCTGATAGTGCGGCATCGGGGTCTTTTTTCCTGAGGTCCCAGCGCATGATCAGGTCGCGATACGGCGTGTGCGATGGCGATGTCAGGTCCGTGATGTACTGCAGGAAATATCCAACGCGAGGATCATCGATTCGTGGCTGGTAGTCGTTGTCGGGCACTTTGACAAAACTATGCTGCAAGCGAATGCTGACGAAGCGACTATCTGTAACATCTTCTTGAGCAGGTACGAGTGGCGCCGGATTCTCAAAAACGTAGTCAACGAACACGTTCGTGTTTTCCGGATAACTTCTTACCTCGTAAATTTTGTTCCTCACCTCGCTTAAGGTTCCAAGCTCAAACCGCTTCTCGGCTTCCGGATCCGGATTCGGTGGGCCCTTTAACTGCTGCAGGCTTTCCTTGAGGAAAACATCATCGGCCTTGATCAGAACGGTACCGTCTTCCTCGTTCTCGGCGACGATATCCTGAACAGCGAGAATGGCATTGCTGATGTTGGCCTCAGAAGCTCGGGAGAGCGCGTTATTGGGGTCGAAATAAAACGCGGTATTCTCAGTAACGAATTCGATTCGATTGAAATGACGACGAACGGAAATGATCTTGTTGTCGCCGAATGCGCCTCGAAACGTGAAGCTTTCAACGACGCCGTCCGTTACGACAGCGTTATAGATGAATTCCTGGTCAACCTGGTCGGTCTTAATCGCCAGGTAGGTCTCGCCGCTTTTCTTGTCGCGATAGACATCGAAGAATCCTTCGTGATATTCGCTTTTCTCGACAATGCTGGCAAAGCTGACGGCTTCGCCTTCTGAACCGGCACCGCCGGATCCTCCTGAGCACCCGGCGACGGCTAACAATATCAAAACTATCCAGAACTTCGGGTTCATAAGTATCTCCCTCGTGGAACGACGTTTTTCGAGTTTTTCTGTTCCCAAGCGTATTTGAGCGCGACAACGGCCCGAGGTCAAATGCGATATCGTGTGAGCTCTATGCCAGAATTCACTGAACAATCGATCAGCTGCCCCTACTGCGGCGAGACGATCACCGTGCTGATTGATGGTTCGCTCGCGGAGCAGCAATACACAGAGGACTGCCAGGTGTGTTGCCGGCCAATTATGGTTGATGTAGCGATCGGTACGGACGGGGCGCCGATCGTGGGCGCAAAGGTCGAGAGCGAGTAATATGGAGACACGCATGTCGTATGAGTTACTCTCAGCGCCAACTCGATAGCCGTCGCAATCTGCGGTCCGTAATAAGAAGCGAACAACCATGCCAAATTCGAATTCTCGCCTGCTAAGCATCCTCACGCTAACAATATGCCTGGGTGTCGTCGTCGGCCCTGTCAGGGCTGCCGATACGGACCCGGAGGGTCGCCTGTACCAGCCATCTGAGAGTCCTCTTGCCGATGTGCAGCAAGCGCTGAGTCGCGCTGGCGATGGCGACCGACTCGCACTTGTCGTTCTGGGCGCGAACTGGTGTCATGATTCACGCGCATTGGCATCACGGCTGCACAGCTCGCCGCTGGCAGAACTAATCCAACAGAACTACGAACTGGTATTCGTTGACGTCGGGTTTTACGACAAGGGCAGGGCAGTGGCGCAGCAATTCGGTGTTGCCCATTACTACGCAACGCCAACCGTGCTCATTATTGATCCTTTGAACGGGCAGTTAGTCAATGACGAGGACCGCCACATTTGGGGCAATGCCTTCAACATCGACATGTCGTCGTCTGTTCGTTACTTCGAAAAATGGGCGATGAACGACACAGTTGCAGATCCCGTGGTGGATTCCACCCAGCTCAAGCGACTTTACGCGCAGATAGATCAGTTTGAGCAGCAATCGGCGGAGCGGGTGGCCGCGGGCTACGCCGTGGTCGGTCCGATGCTGGAGGCCTACGAGGACGGCAATGCGCCCGAGGAATTCGACGCGAGCTGGGATGAGTTGCGCGACTTCAGGACAGCCATCCCTAAGGACATCCGTGCGCTTCGAGACGAGGCACAACGGCGCGTGTCCGAGGGTGAGAAAGATATTCAGCTGCTGTTTCCGGAGTACCCACTGCTGTCCTGGGAGTCCGGCTAACATCACTAATTCGATGGGCCACCGTATTCTGAGGGCATTGCTTCCCAGGCCTCGCGCAAATCCATTTTCTCAAGGAAAACCGGGAAGCGGGGATCGTCCTTAAGTCTGGCCAGGACAGGATTTATGAGGATGTAGGACAAAGTGGGAATGCGTTGCTCCAACGCCATCTCCAGCCATTCAAAAGCCTCGTCATTTTCCCCGCGCCAGGCATACAAGAGAGCGATAGGTAACGGACCATCTTTTGATGGCGATTCGAGAAAATCGTTAAGTTCCATCTGCGCTTTCTGAGTTTCACCCATGTCGAACAACGCAGCGGCCTTGATTTGCCGGAAATAGGCGCCGTCCGGAAGTCCAGTCAGCGTGGCCAATGCCTTCTCAGGCCGGCCCTCGTACAGGTATGTACCGGCAATTCGAACGCCCGTGCCGGGGTACTCAGGATTCAATGCCAGTACCCTTTCGTATAGCGTTCTGGCCTCTACATGACGTCCAACCGCAAGGTAACGGTTTCCGAGCGCAGTCAGTGTACTCAAACTTAATGGGTTCGACTCGACATTGCGTTCAAACAGTTCTATCGCCTTGTCGTGTTCCCCAAAAGTGGAGGCAATGGAAGCCGCAGTGCTAATGACCTGAGCGTTATTGGGTTCCAGTTGCTGAGCTTTTTCGATCGCAGCTCTGGCGCCCTGCCAATCCCAGAAAACGGTTCTTTTCATCCAGGCCAAACTCGCCCAGGCGGGCGCCAGCTGATCATCAATTTCAAGCGCCTTGTTCAGGGCGTGCATCGCCAGCTCGATTCCCTCATCGAGTGACAGGCCTCCATAATATTCCAGCCTGGAATAGGAATAAGACAATTCCGACCAGGCCGGAGCGTACTCAGGGTCAATGGCCAGCGCCTGCTTCAGGACTTGCACGGCCCGTTGGGCATTTTCTTTGCCGCCACGGTTAACGAAATAGATACCTTGCAGGTAAAGCGTGTAAGCCTCGGGGTCAGTTGGTCGCTGCTCCGGCAACTCACCCAGGAGGGTCACCTTCAGCCCTCTGACGACAGCGGCTGCGATCTCATCCTGCACCACAAAAATATCATCGAGATTGCGGTCGAAGGTTTCTGACCACAGGTGAAAGCCGTCATCCGCCTTGATCAGTTGTGCGGTGACACGGATCTGGTCACCTGCTTTGCGGACACTGCCCTCCAGCACGTACCTTACGTTGAGCTCCTGACCAATCTGCGAAATCATTACGTCCTTGTCCTTAAAAGAGAATGACGAGGTACGGGCGGCAACTCTAAGCTCCGGGATTTTGACCAGCAGGTTGAGCAACTCCTCTGACAGCCCATCCGAGAAATACTCGTTGCCGGAATCATCACTCATATTGACGAAGGAAAGGACCGCTATGGATTGGCCGGCATTCTGCGGCAGAATCTCAACGGATTGGGTACTGACCGATTCCAGCAGGGCCTCATCACGCTGCGGGTCCAGGATGAATTTATCCCAGGCAAAATAAGCCAGCGCCGCGACCAGCACGATGATAATGGAGCGATCAAGTTTACCGCCGGGTGCCGGTCGGGCCGCTGTTCCCGAATCACGCCTCAGGCCACCCGGAGTCAACTCATAGGCCCACGCCATCACAAGGGCAATCGGAGCCCCGAGAGCTAGCATGGTGATGATCATTTTCATGACCCAGGCTGGCGCGCCGAAACTGTCGGCTGCCAGTCCCGCCACCTGTGCGATCAACCACGCCGTCACGACATAGGCTATGGCTACGCGAAATACGTTTCTGCGATTGAGCTCACTGAAGAAAGACAAGGTTTATTGCTCGCTAGGAGACCTAGGCCTGCTCGGATTCACGATGGTAGACATTTCCAAACGGTATAGCTAATGGCGTGGCATCCGTTGCCGCCGATTCTTGCCTTTTGAATCAGCACGTTAGCAATCACCAAAACTGAGAACGTTGTCGCGGACGCGGAGCGAGTCGCAGTTCTATGGTTGTCGGTCAACCATCGCACGGTTCGACGCCATGCTCTTGCAGCAGTTGATACAACAGCCGATAACGTCCTCGAAACTGGTCGTCTGTGACCCGTTCCGCATGCCGGAGCCGGCAGAGCTGGTGAAGGAAGTGATTGGACTGGCGAACGCCGATGTCGATGGTCCGCGGTACATCCTGTTCGGGATCAACCCCGGGGGAATGGAAGGCAGCAAGGTCGTCGGCATCAAGGACGACGCTGCAGCCGCTCTTAAAAAGGCCCATCGACTGATATCGGCGCAGATCGAGCCGGTCGTATCGCTGGCGTTCATCTTCGACAGAATCAATGGCAAGCTCGTTGGCGCTCTTGAAATCGATGGTGGCGAAGACGGGCCGTTCGTCCCCGGCGAGGATGTCTCTACGGAACTTTCAGGCGATCAGACCTGGGTTCGGGAAGGCCGGGAGCTGCGCGTCGTCGACATCAGCGACCTGGGTTCTACCGATGCGGAAGTATCGACCGAGGAGACTGAAGAGGAAGCCCCGGCCGAGCTACTCGAGACACCGTCCATCGACGTTGGATTCAACGAGGAACCAGACTGCGATCTCATCGAGCTGTCGATTCCCGATACCTCGGACCCGCCGTTCGTCGGCGAAAAAGAAAGCCTTGGCGACCAGGCCGGTCTCACCGAGACCCTGAAGAGCGCGGTCCATACGATGACCACAAAGATCGTCAGCCTGGCGCGTGGACGTTCGAAGGATGCCGATCCGGATTCATCAACAGACGTCGTCAAGGCCGCCCAGGACCTGATTACCGAGTCCGAGAATCACTATTATTACGAAGAGAAAGCACTGCAGCTGAATTTCTCGGTGCTTAACACAGGATCCCATCCGGTCGACGACCTGCATATCGAATTCGGTTTCCCGAAAATCGAGGATTTCGACATCGCCGACCAAATCCACATGAGCCCCTTCGACAAGAGTTCCCATCCGGCGACCAGGAACCAGGGCTACCCGGACGTGGAGCGCGGCAAGAAAGGATTCATCGTGCGCAACAGGATCGGTGTGCTGGAACCGGCTGTCCCCACGCCCGCGCTGAAGTGTCCACTGCGCATGGCCGTCGGACCAGGTGCCCAAAAAAGAAAAATGGCCATCCTCTACACCCTGCGAAGAGCCGGTGAGATAGTTGGCGAGGGCCGCCTGAAGATCATGTTTGGCAAGGTGGTTAGCTGACTGAAAATCCGCGTGTCGGTGGTTCGGTCTGCCCCTGGTCACCAGATTCAAAAAACCCCGGGAAGGGTTCTTTTCGACTTTATCTAAAGGATAGGAAATTCTATCGGACGATCTCGCCGTCGCGATATCGGATCCGGCCACCCACGATTGTCATTACAATTTCGGTGTCGAGCAACGTGTCGTCTGAAACGGTTAACAGGTTTTGCGACAGCACTGTGATATCAGCCAGCTTGCCGGGCGTTATCGAACCCTTGATATTCTCTTCGAACGCCGCAATCGCGTTACCCATCGTGTAGGAATAGAGTGCGCGATCGCGAGAATACACTTCCTGTGGTTGGAACAATGTGCCATCGGGCAGCCGGCGCGTCACCGAGCAATGAAAGCTGCCGATCGGGCTGATCTCGTCGACGGGCGGGTCTGTCCCGTTGGTCGGCACCAGGCCTGCTTCGGCGAGTGTGTTAAAGATGTAACCCCGCTCGCGGGTGCGTTCCTCGCCAAGGCGCTCCTCTACCCAGGGTCCGTCTGAACAGGCAAATATCCCCTGCACAGCCGGGATAACGCCAAGCGCGACCGTCCGCGAGACGTCGTCGGGATGTATCACCTGTGCATGCTCTATGCGCCAGCGCAGATCGGTTTCGTCGGGGTGCTTCGCAAACGCCGCCTCGTAAATGTCGAGAAGCTCCCGATACGCCCGATCGCCGATGCCCTGGATTGCCATCTGGTAGTCGTGTTCAATTGCGAGCTGAGCCGATGCTTCTATCTCCTCGACCGGGACGACATTCAGGCCGTAACTGCGCGGCATATCGGAGTAAGGTTCCAGCAGCCAGCCGCCGTGTGTACCAAGCGCACCGTCCAGGACTTTTTCACCGATGCTGCGCACCGTGAGGAAGTTGTTGCCGTAGCCGATCATGCGATAGTCGTCCAGGCGACCCGCCATGTCCGCGGCCTGTTCCTCGAAAGCCATGTACAGCCGCACGGGCAGGTTGCCTTCGTCGGCCATCGCCTTCAGCAAATCGACCTCGGCGAACGTCGTGCCGAGATCCTGGAAAGAGGTAATGCCGTGACGTAGTGACTCTTCACCGGCGAGCGTCACCATGCGTCGCAACTCCGCTGCGGCAACGCCTGCCGGTCGGCGCCCCTGGTGCCCGGAGTGAGCGATACGAAAAACATCCTGCGCTGCCTCGCGCATCATGCCCGTGGGCAGGCCGTTTTCGTCAAGAACGATTTCGCCGCCATCGGGTGGCTTGGTGTTGCCGTCGAGCTCCACGAGCGTCATGGCGCGCTGGTTCACGAACACGGCGTGACCGCTTGTATGAATAAGCATCACGGGATGCTCGGGCGTTGCGTCGCTCAGCGAGTTGTGAACCGGCAGACCTTCAACGAGTACCTCTGCGCGCGTTTCCCATTTGTCCTGGTGCCAGCCCCGCCCGACGATCCACTCACCCGGGGGCGTCTCGGCCGCTGCTGCCGCAACCATCGACACGATCTCGGCAAAACTCCGTGCGTAGCGGAAGTCGAGGGTCATCAACGATCCGCCAAAGCTCGTGTAGTGACCGTGGCCTTCGATGAAACCCGGTATCACCATCTGGCCGTGCAGGTCGATGAACTCGGTGTCGTCGCCGCGATACTTCGACAACGCTTCATTCG
>Ga0255052_10001328_pt1 | contig 18718 bp, 18 predicted proteins | sample JV7_2_21_MG_FD_188632 | JGI IMG/M metagenome (GOLD analysis project Ga0255052, IMG submission 188632) | Seawater microbial communities from Jervis Inlet, British Columbia, Canada - JV7_2_21 | ecosystem: Environmental > Aquatic > Marine > Inlet | place: Canada: British Columbia | collected... | reverse complement strand
CTCGCTGCTGAGTATCGAATGATCGTATTGATCGACGATGTCATCGGCGCGCGCAATGTCCTTGTTGGAAAAGTCCGAGCCCATCCAGCTCTGGCCCATCATCGATGATGGGATTTTGATGACGCGATTCACCTTCGGCGAATAGGACCACATGCTGTTGTCGTCCGTCAGGGTGCCATTGCCGCGGTCTTTTCTGGGTTCCAGCACGCGCACGAGCGAACGGTCATCGCCCTTGGTCCAGCCACGCATCGTCATCGTGCGTTCCCAGTCGGGCCGGTGAATGACCATCGTCATTACGGTATCGGACGACAAGCCACGCCAATGATCCATGGCGTCTTTAACAATAGTGGTTGCATCGCGGTCCTCGGCCGTGGCGGAGGCCGCCAGCAGCAACGAGACCAGGAGGACAGAGATTCGAGTAGCCATGATCTATTGGACAATAAACTGTGACGAAGGCTCAGTATTTCATACACGCTGATACGTCGCCATGCCTGCCGAGGCTCTGTTAAACTGCGCGCTTGCTCAAAACGATGATCCTATGGAAAAGTTCTTTCGAGAAGTGATGCGTCGCAACGTTGTTAAGGTTGCGGTGGTTTACCTGATAGCCGGCTGGCTGACGATGCAGGTCGCAGACGTCATGTTCCCGGCGCTCAATTTACCCGAGTGGATCACCTCGGCTATTGCGGCATTGCTCCTCATCGGTTTTCCGTTTGCGCTGATATTCGCGTGGGCATTCGAGATGACACCTGAGGGCATTAAGAAAGAATCAGAAATCGACCGCAGCGAGTCGATCACGTCGCAAACCGGCAAGAAACTCAACACCTCGATCATCATCATTCTGTCGATCGCCCTGGGATTCATGCTCATCGACAAATTCGTGTTGCAGCCTGATGATGCGGAGGAAACTCCGGAAGCTGTCGTCGCGGACATCAAGCCGTCGATCGCCGTACTACCGTTCGTCAACATGAGCGACGACACGGGCAACGAGTATTTCTCCGATGGTCTGTCCGAGGAGTTGCTTAACCTGCTCGCGAAGATTCCGGCTCTGCACGTCGCAGGCCGCACTTCATCATTCCAGTTCAAAGGTACTAACCAGGACCTGCGACTGATTGGCGAACAATTGAATGTTGCCAACGTCCTCGAAGGCAGCGTGCGGCGGTCTGGTGCGCAACTCAGGATCACGGCGCAGTTGATTAACGCCGACACGGGCTATCACCTCTGGTCCGAGACCTACGATCGTGAACTGACCGATGTGTTCGCCATCCAGGATGAGATTGCGTCAAACGTCGTCAGCGCGCTGCGTTTGAAACTGCTTGGGGAGGAACTGCCGATCGCCTCTCACGGCACCGATAACATAGAAGCGTACAACCTGTACCTGCGTGCCCTGTACCTTGCGGACCGAACGACGGAAGCGGATTTTCTGAATGCTATGGAAGCGCTGAAGCGGGCCGTCGAAATTGACCCGAACTACGCCCGGGCCTATGCACTTTTGGCCGACACCCACCAAATCATGGTCAGCGGTTTCGTCGGTGACGGCTGGGAAGATTTCGAGGAAGGCTTTGCACAGGTTCACGCGTACGCTGACAAGGCGCTGGAACTGGACCCCAACCTTCCCGAGGCGCTGTTCGCCAAGGCGAGCGTGATCTGGGCCGGTGACTTAAACGTCGATCTGTCCGCAGAGTACTACGTGAAAGGCCTGAAACGGGACCCGAACAATTCCCAGGGATCCGGCTGGCTGAGTTTCCTGCGCCTGGCGCAGGGCCGATATGCAGAGGCAATCGAACTTGCCGAGCGAACACTAACAGTTGACCCGCTGTCGATTAACGCCCTGCGATCACTGGGCGACACCTATCGTATCGCCGGTCTTTCTGACAAAGCCATAGAGACCTATGACAAGGCTATCGAGCTCCAACCAGATACTGCGCGCGTCAATGGTCGTCTTGCCCGCATGGCCCTGACCAGGGGCGACTTCGAGACTGCGGCCGTGCACATTGGGCGCGAACCGGTGCAGTGGGTCCAGGATATGTTCGCGATCATGCTGAACAGCAAGGGCGAAGACAACGAAGCTCTGCAGGCCGCCGCACTCGCGTACGAGCAAGCCTACGGCGTCTCCAATTCCTACCAGCTGGCCGAAATCTACGGCTTCGTCGGCGATCTCGATAACACGTTCAAGTGGCTTCAGACCGGCATCGACGTGCGTGACCCCGGCATGCCCTGGATGACAACGTCGGAGTTTCTCGTGGTGGCCCACGACGACCCGCGCTGGGCGTCGATGTTGGAGCAGGTCGGCCTCTGACGCCCCCCCTCTTCTGATTTTCAAATACGTGTTTTTCGCAATGGTGCGATTCGTGCCAAGGGCTAGACTGAACCTGAAGAAGGAGGGAAAAAGGAAAAAATCATGTTCAGCATCGAAGCCATCATGAGCACAGACCTGATCACGCTGCCGCCTACGGCGACGCTCGCTGAGGCACGCACTTTGATGCACACCAATCGCATCCACCACTTACCGATTGTCGAGGGCGACATTCTCGTCGGGCTGGTAACCCTGACCACCGTTCTGGCGGCGACCGACTCATTCCTGCGCGATCAGGAGAACCGTATTCATGCCAACGAGGTCCTGATCAAGGACGTCATGGTCACCGATATCGCCACGATTGATGAACACGCGAGCCTGAGGCAGGCGGCGCTATTCATTGAGAAGCATCAGATTGGCTGTTTGCCTATTGTCACGGACGGCATACTCCGCGGCATCATTACTGATACGGACTTTGTCGGTGTTGCAATCAATCTGCTCGAACTAACCGAAGAAACCGAGCCGGTCGATCGGGAATACTCTTAGGCCGTCTGCTCTTCTTCGTCGTTAGGGCCGTGCGGCCGTCGCTTGGTCAGCGCGTGCTGCGCATCGCGTTCCGATCCGATCAAGATAGCTATCCAGCGGGTACGTTTGTCACTTTCGAGCGCGAGCTTGAGCGTCATTGTCAACGGAACCGACAACAACATTCCGACAGGCCCAAACACCCACCCCCAGAACACCAGGCCGATGAAAACGATCAGCGGTGAAAGGCCAACGCCGTAGCCCATGAGCCGCGGCTCGATGATGTTGCCGAAGACCATGTTTATCGCAACAAATCCGATTGCCGTCGCCGACGCCTCGCCGGGCCCAAGCTGCACCAGTGCGATCAGCACGGCCGGTACTGCTGCGATGATTGACCCTATGGTCGGTATGTAATTCAGCAAAAACGCGAGCATCGCCCACAACAACGGGAAGTCGACGCCGAGTGACCAGGTTAACAATCCGGCCGCAAGTCCGGTGGCGATACTGACAACGGTCTTAATACCGAGATAGTTGCCCAGGTTCGCCAGGAACACCCGTGGCCTCTTCAGGGACTGTGTGCTGCGGCCAAACGCTGCGGCGACTTTGGTTTCCACAGTCGATGCTTCGAGCAGCATGAAAATCATCGTAAAAATGATCAGAAAGAAATTGGTCAGCACATCCTTGAGGCTGTTAAGTATCGTCGCGGCGAGGCCCATGGCCCACCCAGGGTCGATCATGTCGCCCAGTGATTCAAAGGCCTCCTCACCATTGAATACTCTGCCGAAAAAATCAATGGCGCCCTGCACGATCACATCGAGCCTTGCCTGGTAAGACGGTAGCGCCGCTGTGAACTCCGCAATCGACGAGCCGACGATCGCGCCAACGACCGCGAGTACCGACATGATGACCGATACAATGATGAGTGCGGCGAGGACGGACGGGACGCGGTTCTTCTGCATCCATAGCATCGGACGCACTGTAATCAGGGCGAGGAACGCAGCGACGAGAAACGGTACCAGCAGGTCCTTGGCCATTTGCAGGCCAATGACGATGACAATAACAGCAGCGAAGCTGATAACCGCGCTGCCCTTGTTTTGGTAGGCGTCGTTCACTCCATACAGTTTACTGGTTTTACTGACCGCGGGGCGTATAAAGCTCCGCTTCCTCATCGCTGATCTGAATGATCTTTATGCGCCAGCGTGCCAGCGTCGTGCTAACGCGCAGCTGGTACGTACCGCCTTCTTTGAACAGCTTGACGCCGTTGCCTTTGCGTTGGGTGCGCAGGACCCGACCTACGTGTCGCCCTCCGTGCGCCTCGACAAGTGAAATTTCGAGTGCGACAAAATTTTCGTAGTCAGCATCAAGACGCCAGTCGAGCAACCAGGGCGACTCCACCGTGAATATGGCGGTAGTCATGTTCTCGTTACCCGAAAAATCCTTGACGATCCTCTCAGCTTGCGCAAACGGAGCGGCCAGTAGCAGCCACAAAACAAGATGTAGTTTCTTCATCAAACAGTTCCCTTGTTCATTGTTTTTCCCGCCGTTCGTACTTTGGACCCGGATCAACAGTCACCGTTCATTGCTGCAATCCAGTTACTAATTACCTTGACGCCTTCGGCATGAACCGCACTTCTACCGAGCTCCGGCATGGCAATCGCCGGGTCGGAGTGTTGCATCCGGAAGACCAGGATCGAGTCCCGTGGGCGACCGGGATAGATGTCGTAGGGGCGATTTCCACTGCCGCGCCCCACAGCCACCGGGGTCTTGCAGATACCATACAAGCGATCCAGCGGCGCGTCGATATTGAGGTGCAGTGCCGACGTATCCGCCGCACCTTTCGGATTGTGGCAGTGCGCGCAGTTCGCATCCAGATAGGCACGGGCACGATCCTCCAGGCTGGCGTCGCCGGGCTCGGACCAGCGTACCCCTTCCGGGGCTGTTCCGTCGTATCCGCCAAGCATGCCGATCGCAGCCCAATTCACCAACTGCGAATCGGAGTTTCCCCACCATGAGAAGTCACGATTGAGTTGCCAGCCCTTGGGCCCGATTGGCCGGAGTTCTTTGGCGGTGTGGTCTGTTACGTGGCAGCCCGCGCACTGATTGGCGTCGGGGACGACGTATGTGATTCGTTCATTTGTATCGCCCTGTACAAGAACAATGTCGCGTTGATCACCGGCAATCTCAAGAGATGCCTCATCCTGTGATGAATTCCATACGTACGGAAACGCCCTCCAGCCATCGGCATATTTCACCAGGAGCCGGGTCTCTATCAGTACGTAAGTATGCAGATCGAGGCTTCCGTCATTTTGCAGAGTCGCCTCACCTTCTTTCTGGTGAACGAATAACAAGCCATCGCTTTCTTTTAGCTTCTCGTAATGAAACGTCTTGCTGATGACCGTACCGACCGGAAAATCGAGTTCGCCGTCGTCGTTGTATACGGCAAACGTATCTCTGGGCTTCCAAACGGAACGAAGCTTCAAGGCGTAGTCGCTAAACAAGGGGCTGTTGAGCTCGTAGGGCACTACGCCATCATTGAGTTCGAGGCTTGAGCCATCGACAGACATCAACCCCCAGGCACTAAGTAGCGCAGGTGGATTGTCAGCTGCGTGCAGGACTACCGGTCGCGATGCCGGTTCACAGGCTGCAAGCAATGCGCCAAGCGCGATAAGGCCGAAGGCTGTGCGCATGTCTATCCGAGCGGCGCGGCGAGTACGACCGCCGGTAATTTTTCATGCAGGCAACTGTGCTGCGCGGCTCCCACGACAATATCGGCGCTGCCATTTGGCAGGTCGGCATTCAGGACCTGAGCTCCGTCGTTGTCCACGCATATGGCGTACTCGGTCAACAGGTTGCCATCAGCATCGACCTTGTCGGCGTTGAAGTAACCATCCCAGAGCACGTCCGGCAGGCTGCCCGTCAGTCCGAACATTGCTACCTTCAAGGCCTTGAGATCGAGCCCGTCTGGTGACGAGCCGCCGCCCGAAAGCCTGTTGCCGTAGATGTAAATTGTTTCCGGATAGGGGTCATACGCATCGCCCATGTCGCGAATGCCTTCCCAGCCTGTCGCATAGTAACTACTGATGATGATATTGGCCGTATCGTTGTCCGCGATATCGTTGTCGAAAATCTCGACGCGGTCATTGGAGTTGATGACGATGCCCGAGCCCGCCGGAACGCTCGCGACGGGTGTTCCCTCGGCACCGAAGTTATCCGTGTTGTTGCCAATAACGGTGTTCTGGTAGACACGAGTGCTGTGACCGGGTTGTGGCAGGTCCGGCATGTTAAAGACGAGGATGCCACCCGTATTTTCGTTTGTGATATTGCCGTACACATCTGCGGAAAACGTGTTCTCGATTTCTATGCCCGCAACATTACGCTCGGCCCTGTTATTTCGAACGACGACATTGCGTGACTGGCCGACATAGATTCCGGCGTCAGAAGCGCCGATCGCAACGCTCTCTTCGAGAAGGACGTTCTCGGTTTGCACGGGGTAAATACCGTACGCACCGTTTTTTTCGTCGGGACCATTCGTCCACTCAGTGCGAACGCGCCGAATAACGATATTGCTGCCTTCGTTGATCTTGAGCGCGTCGCCCGCCGTGTCTTCGATCGCTAGATCTTCTATCGTAAAATCGCTGGCGCTAACCAGCAGGCCCTCGGCACCCTGGACCTGGTCTTTGAATGAAAGAATGGACTTGTCCATGCCCTCCCCACGAATGGTGACTCCGGATACGTTCAATGACAGGCCACGATTTATCGGGTGCACTCCTGCCGGAACCACAATAACGTCGCCTGGCTTGGCCGTTATCAGTTGCGTCTGCAGCTGCTTCTGATAGTCGAGCGACGCAGCATCGGGTGGCTCGGGAGCATCTTTGCTGCAAGCGCCGACCAGCGCCAGCACCGATAGAGACAAGAACTTCAAATTAATCACGTGCCAACTCCCGGCCTTGTACACACGTCGTATAGGTTACCATCGCGCGATGAAACGTCCTTTGACAATTGTACTGGTTGCCCTGACCGCGCTGGCTGCCATGGCGCTGGTGTTTTTCCTGCGAATTGACTCATTGACTCTCGCCGCAGGCGCCAAGGTCATCGCATCTACCGGTTTTTTGGCCACTGCGATCAGTGTGGGCGCTCTCCAACACCGTTATGGTCAGATTCTCTTCATCGGATTGTTGCTGTCCTTTGCCGGTGACATGATGTTGATTAGTGTCTCGCAGGGCATATTTCTGCTGGGTCTTGGCAGCTTCCTGCTCGCACACCTGGCTTACATCACGGCATTCGCAACGCTCGGACTCAATCGAAAATGGGCCCTGGTCTCGGCAGTACCTGTGTTGCTGTCAGCCGCTACGGTGACCCTTTGGTTGACACCATACCTCACCCCTTATCTCATCATGCCGGTCCATGCCTACATCGGCGTGATCAGCCTGATGGTCATTGCCGCTTTTTCGTGCAAAGGTGCCGGCGCGTCCACGCTGGTTGTTGCAGGTGCGCTGTTGTTCTTCGTGTCCGATCTGTCTGTCGCGGCGCAACGCATCGTCGTGGTCGACTTTCCGACCATCATCTGGGGCCTGCCGTTGTATTACGCCGGTCAGCTTTGCCTGGCGTTGAGTAGTTCACAGTCCTCGTCCCAGTAGGGGGTACCGGAGAAATACTCGACGAGAAAATCTATGAAGGTTCGTACACGATGCGACAAGTGGCGCGCGGGGGGATACACAGCGTAAGCGGGCGTTGTTGGCCAATGATAGTCCGTCAACAGCGGTACCAGATCGCCACGTTTGATTAACTCGCCAGCAATAAACGTCGGCTGCAGTACCACACCCATGCCGTTTGCAGCCAGGTCTGCAAGCAAGTCACCACTTGATGCCGTCAGCGTGGCCTGAACATCGACCGGGTATTTCTTGCCTTCATCATCTTGTGCAACCCAGTAACCGGGTGTGCTGACATTGCCGTACACCAGGCAACGGTGGTCCGAAAGATCGTCGGGCGTTTCCGGTGCGCCGTGGGCATCAATGTAGGCCGGGGACGCACATATCACGGTGCGTGTATCGAATAGCTTACGGGCGATCAGCGACGAATCCGAAAGATGGCCGATGCGAAGCGCAAGATCTGCACCTTCCTGCACGAGGTCTACTCGCCGATCATTGAGATCAAGGTCAAAGACCACTTGTGGATGTTGCCGAGCAAACTCCGCAATCGGAACGCACATGTGTCGAACACTGAACGAAAGCGGTAGCGCGACACGCAATTGGCCGCGAAGCTCGCCGTGCTCCCGATGTACCGCCGCCTCTGCCTCATCAAGATCGGCGAGTATGCGGGCACTACGTTCGTAGAAACTGCGTCCGGTATCCGTGAGATTCAGGCGGCGCGTCGTTCGTTGCAGCAATTGCACGCCGAGGCCCTCCTCAAGCGATGCCATGCGCCGGCTGATTGCCGATTTCGCCATGTCGAGACGCTCCGCGGCCGCGGTAAAGCTGCCGGTTTCTACCACCGCCACGAACGCCTGCAGATCCTCGAATCGATTCATATTGTTGCGAATTTCAGAACAATCTTATTCTCAATATACTGTTTATTCTGTATTTCTCAATAGTCACACTGTGTCTCAACCAAGGTATGGAGAGAAACATGAAAGTCCTGGAAATTAGCGCAAGCGGCAGACGCCATGATTCGACGAGTCGAATGTTGACGGCAGAGCTGATTGCAGCGCTTGAATCGCGCCACGACGTTATCGACGTGGCTCGTAGAGACCTGGCTGACAACGTGCCATTTGTTAACGATGCATGGATCGCCGCGAATTTCACTGCCGAGGAAACCCGCAGCGCGGAACAGCGCGACACGCTGGCCTACTCGGATGCACTCGTGTCGGAGTTACGCGATGCTGACATCATCGTCATGGGCGTACCGGTTTACAATTTCAGCATACCTGCGGTATTGAAGGCATGGATCGACATGATCTCGCGTGCGCGCCTTACATTTCGCTATACCGAAAACGGACCTGTGGGTTTGTTGCAGGACAAGAAGGCCTACATCGTTGTGGCCTCGGGTGGCGTCCCCGTTGGCAGCGACTACGATTTCGCAACGCCATACCTGCGCCATGCCCTGGCGTTCGTCGGAATCACCGACATCGAGTTTATCGCTGCCGAACAGTTGAACAGCAAACGCGATGAATCATTAGACGCTGCGCGCGTGCAAATCGCAGATCTGGTATATACGACGCCCAGGCTGGTTGGAAATCTTGCCTAAGAGGAACGAAGGAGTATTCGATCATGTTTCAGGTTGTACGTTCAGACAGTCGCGGCGCAGCCGATCACGGTTGGCTCAAGGCGAAACACACATTTTCTTTTGCTGACTACCACAATCCCGAGATGATGGGCTTCGGTCCGCTGCGGGTGATCAACGAAGATCGCATCGATCCGAGCGAGGGGTTTGGTACGCATCCTCACAAGGACATGGAGATCGTCACCTACATTATTGATGGCGCTCTCGAGCACAAAGACAGCATGGGTAACGGCTCGGTGATCCAGGCTGGCGACGTGCAGCGCATGACCGCAGGAACGGGTGTGTTCCACAGCGAGTTCAACCAATCGGCAGACCAGTCCGTGCACCTGTTACAGATCTGGATTCTGCCGCGCAAGTCATCCCTGGAGCCGGGCTACGAACAACAGCACTTCACACGTGAAGACAAACTCAATCAGTGGCGACTCGTTGCTTCGGGTGATGGGCGTGACGCATCGATGACCGTGCACCAGGCAATCGATTTGTATGCCAGTGTGCTCGAGGCCGACAATGAGTTGGTCCATTCCTTTGTCGACGGACACAGCGGTTTCCTGCAAATAGTGAGTGGGTCTGTGGCGGTGAACGGGGAAAAGCTCGACGCCGGCGACGGCGTGGCGATTCACGAAGTGGATTCATTGACGGTAACTGCGCTCGGTGACGCCGAGGTCATCCTGTTCGACATGGGTTGAACGCCACGCTTCACGCTACAATGGCGGCATGCGCTACTACTCTCTAGTTGCAGCCACAATTCTGGCTGCGTGTACAAACGGCGGTAGTGCCACGGCGACCGCGATTCAAGAGATCCAGGGAACTGGGGCCACCAGTCCCCTGGAAGGCGACGAAGTTACCATTGAGGGCGTAGTTACCGGAGACTTCCAGGAAGGCGACGCCGATACCGACCGCAATCTCGGCGGTTTTTATGTCCAGGGTGCGCCAGACGCCGATTTTGCCACGTCGGACGGCGTTTTCGTTTTTGAAGGCACTGACCCGGTAATTGATGTGAGCGTCGGTGACCTGGTACGCGTCACAGGAACGGTGGGCGAGTATTTTGGCGAGACCCAGATTGGCGCGTCGGCAGTCGCTATAGTTGGGGCCGGCTCAATACAGGCCGTGCCAATCAATCTGCCAGCGGCAGCAACGACAACAAACAGTGACGGAGAGCTGATAGCGGATCTGGAGCGCTACGAGGGCATGCTCATAGCCTTGCCGCAGACTCTGACGGTCAGCCAGCTACGCAACCTCGGCAGATTCGGCGAAGTACTACTCTCAGAAGGCGGAAGACAGTACACGTATACAAACCTCAATGTGCCTGACGTGGCTGGCAACTCGGCGCATCTTGAAAACGTCGTACTGCGGAGCATCCACCTGGACGACGGATTGCGCAGTGAGAACTCGGGCGAGGCCCTGGCGATTCGCAATGGCGATGAAGCCACCAACCTTGCCGGAGTGTTGCGTTACTCACGTGGCAGCGGTGGATCGGGTACGGAGGCATACCGCCTGATGCCCACGATAGAGCTGCAATTTGACAGCGTGAATCCGCGACCAGGCGCGCCGACCGTTGCTGGCACACTTAAGGTCGCGACGTTCAATTTGAACAACTACTTCTCGAACATCGATACCGGTCAAAGCACGTGTGGCCCAGCCGGTGATTCCGGGTGCCGCGGTGCTGACAGCGCCGAGGAGTTCACCAGGCAGCACAACAAGATTATTACCGCTCTGGCTATGATGGATGCCGACATCGTCGCGGTGATCGAACTCGAGAACAACGCTCGTGATTCGTCGCAATCCGTCGTCGACGGTCTCAACCTGCGCGCCGGCGCAGGCACCTACGACTTTGTCGACACGGGCACGATTGGTAGCGATGCCATCAAAGTGGGGCTGCTTTTCAAACCAGCGGTCGTGCAGCTCGTTGGCAACTTCACTGTACTCGACCAGAGCGTCGATGTTCGCTTCAAAGACAATCGCAACCGGCCCGTTCTTGCTCAGACTTTTGAAACTGTGTCCGGCGACGAGCGCTTTACCGTGCTGGCCAATCATCTCAAGTCGAAGGGCTCGAGCTGTGAGAGCGACGGTGACCCTGACATCGGAGATGGTCAGGGCAATTGCAGCGCAACCAGGGCGATGGCCGCAGCGGCAATGATCGACTGGATAGCGACCGATCCATCGTCGAGCGGGGATGTCGATTTCCTGGTTACCGGGGATTTCAACACGCACGGTATGGGCGAGGCGATGACACTGTTTGAGAGTGCGGGATTCATCAACGTGGCCGAGTTGTTCATCGGCACCGGCGCCTACTCATTTGAATTCGACGGGCAATTTGGGGCTCTGGACCACGCGATGGCATCGCCGGCTTTGGCGTCCAAGATCGTGGATGCTGTCGAATGGCACATCAATGCAGACGAGGCAACGCTCAACAACTACAACCTCGAATTCGGGCGTGACCCTGCCCTGTTCGACCCGGCTAGCCCTTACCGCGCCTCGGACCACGACCCTCTGATCATCGGATTGGAGTTCTGATAATAAATAGAAGAACTTGGCGTGTAGTCAGGAATCCTTGTGCCGGGCCGACTTGGGTACGGGTGGCCGGAACAGCACGATGCCGAACCAGATCGCGAACACCGAGAACACGAAGGCACTCGTCGCGAGTTGAATCACCTCATGCACGATGGCCGCCTTCGCCAGCATCACACCAACCATCGCAAAGTGCAGGAAATTGCCAAGCGCAACCGGGCGGGCGTAGATGCCCCCGATCAATACACCCCTCGCAGTCCAGTTGAGAATGGCGAAGCCCAGATATAGCGCTCCCATCATCTGGATGAGCAACAACATCGTGTTGTTCGGTACGACACCATGCGTTTCGAGTACCTTTTCCGGGAAGTACGACGTGATCAGTCCCGCGATCGCGAGGAAGATCGCGCTCAGTGCCATCAGAACTCGTGTGTGCATGTTTTGACCTGTCAATCGAGTTGCTGCAATAGTATCAGCGCATCCGAACGAACGATTTCTATCGCCGCGATAATTGCCTCTTTTGCTTCCTCACTGCTATCTAGATCCGGCGAAGAAGCGTTCCAGGTCTTGTGCAGAATTTTTGTCGATTGTGGTAACGGGCCGTCAAGAATCTGGCTGATGTCGCGAACGACGAGTACCAGCGTCCACCCTGTGCGCAGGTTCCCTTTGTCCTCAAAATCTTTGTCGTAGTAGTGGTGCCACGTGAGCTGCTGCAGGTCGCCTAGTTTCATAAGCACTTCGAGCGCAACCAGTCTCTGGGTGCGATTGCTTTCGCTCGCTTCGTTTCGCCACGTGTTATAGCCAAGACTCGTGATCGCGATCACGAGACTGATCAACGCAACAGCGTTTCGCCGTACCTGTTCTTTGATATCCATACTCAGGAGACCGGGTCTGTCGGAAGATTATTTCGCTTCAGGTACGCAAGAAACATCGCTATGACGACACCGACGGTCGTTATTGCGGCCAGCAGCATGAAAAGGTTGGAAAACCCACCGATGCCAGGCGTCGCATCGAGTAAACGTCCAGCAATGGGAGCGAAGAATATCTCGGGCGTGTAGCCCACCACGGAAATCAGGCCGACGGCCGCGCCCGTAATGTGTTTTGGCGTTCGGGTTTCCTGCAACAGAGCAAAGTAAATGCCACGCAAAGCGAATACAGCGAACAGGCTAACCCCGAGGTTCATGTAGATGACACCATGACCAATCAATTCAGGCATCAGAACGGATAACAAGGCATACGCGATCGCGAGTACCAGGAAGAAAACGGCTATTGATCGCGTTGCGTCAAAGCGGTCAGCCACCCAGCCTGCGAACAACGCCGCAAACGGCCGAATGTAGGCACCCCACGACGCCAGGCGAGCGCCTTCAACTTCGTCCTTGCCGAGGACCTCGACGAGATAGAGTGAATAGTAGTCGACTGCCTTATACGTACAGTAGGCGCACACGACGACCGCGGCTTGCATCCAGATGATCGGCCTGCCCAGAACCAGTGCCATATTGGGAAGTGGGTTAAGGCGGGCCACCGGCTCGTCGCGCGGCGCGGGTATGAATACCCATGCGAGTACGCCAGCAAGGAATGTGACCGCCGAGTAGCCCAATACAACCATCTGAAATCCGGTGCGCCGCTGCTCATCGGTCGCCAACCGCGCATCATCGGGCATGTAGTACGCCAGCACCACGACCAGCAGACTCGCCACCACGGCCGCCACGACGCCTCGCCCGCCCTCGAGAATACCGAAGGCCACACCTTGGGAACTCCTGCCGCCCCACTCCCGCGTTGCGCGAATCAGCGCACCCCAGAACAGGAAAATAGTGGTTATGCCCCAGAAACCATAAAGGACAGCCATCTCGAACGGCCCCGGGATCGTGGCCATGTACAAACCGCCAATTGCGGTGGCAATAAGCGATGTCGCCAACAGTGCCCGGGCCGAGAAGTGGTCTGCGATCGCTCCACCCGGAAAATAGCTCAACATGGCTGTAATGCCGTAGACAGCGAACAGATCACCCAGTTGTGTATTCGAGAAGCCGAATACTTCGAGCATGGTTGGGCGGAAGAAGCGCGCCGTGTTAAACGGCAGACCGAAGACCATCTCACCCGCGATGATCAGAATGACAATGTAGAGATAACGGGACAACTCAGGCCCTGAGCTTGTAGCCTGTCTTGAAGATCCACCAGACGACCAGCAGGCAGATCGCGAGGAAAGCGAACACCATGCCAAGGCTCAGGCCGATGGCCACGTCAGCATTCTCGTAGAAGGCCCAGCGGAAACCGCTGATCAGGTAGACCATCGGATTAAACAGACTGATGGTCTGCCATGCCTGCGGCAGCATACTGATTGAATAGAACGTTCCGCCGAGGAACGTCAGCGGCATGATGACGAGTATCGGCACGATGGTGAGTTTCTCCCACCCATCTGCCCATACACCGAGAATGAACCCGAACAGGCTGAACGATACCGAAATCAGCACAAGGAACAGCAACATGATTGCCGGGTGCGCGATATTGATATCTACAAAAAAGGTCGCGGTCGAGAGGATGATGCCGCCAATGATGACGGACTTCGTCGCCGCTGCTCCCACGTAACCGAGCAGCACTTCGACGAATGACACCGGCGCCGACAGTAACTCGAAGATCGTTCCCGAGAACTTAGGAAAGTAAATGGCGAACGACGAGTTCGAAATACTCTCCGTCATTATCGACAACATGATCAGGCCCGGCACGATAAACGCGCCATAACTCACCCCATCGATTTCGGTGATTCGAGAACCAATCGCCGCACCGAAAATGACGAAGTACAACGACGTCGACAACACGGGCGCGACAATGCTTTGTACGACGGTACGCATCATGCGTGCCATCTCGGTGCGGTAAATCGCTTTGATGGCATAGTAGTTCATGCTTTTCTATTCACAAGTTCGACGAAAATTTCCTCGAGCGAACTCTGTGACGTATTGAGGTCGTTGAAACGAATGCCCGCATCATGCAACGCGCCGAGCAACGCCGTGATACCGGTATGCTCGCCTTTGGTATCGTAGTTGTACTTCAGCTCACTTCCATCTTCGCTGAGCTCCAACTTGTAACCATCGAACCCGGATGGAATGGCATCAAGTCGTTCGGCGAGGTGCAACACGAGTTCTTTTTTGCCGAGCTCGCGCATGAGCTTGTTCTTCTCTTCAACGAGAATTACCTCACCGTGGTTGATCACGCCGACACGATCGGCCAGTTGCTCGGCCTCTTCAATATAGTGAGTCGTGAGGATCACGGTGACGCCGGATTCGCGCAATGACCGCACGACATTCCACAAGTCCTGGCGTAACTCGACATCGACACCGGCGGTCGGCTCGTCAAGAAACAGGACCTCCGGCTCGTGTGCCAGTGCCTTGGCAATGAGTACGCGTCGCTTCATGCCACCCGAAAGCATCAACATCTTCTCGTTCTTCTTGTCCCACAGCGACAGCGACTTCAGAACGTTCTCAATGTGGTCTGGATTTGGCGGCTTGCCAAACAGGCCGCGGCTGAAACGGCAGACGTTGTACGGTGTCTCGAATGTTTCGGTGGGCAGCTCTTGCGGCACAAGGCCAATGCGCGAGCGCGTGGCGCGATAGTCCGTCTCGATGTCATGTCCATCAACGATTACCGAGCCACTCGTCTTGGTCACAATGCCGCAGATGATATTGATTAACGTCGTCTTGCCCGCGCCATTCGGGCCGAGCAAGCCGAAAATCTCACCTTTCTTGATCTCCAGATCGACGGCCTTAAGCGCCTGAAATCCGCTGGCGTAGGTCTTTGTCAGTTCATTAATGCTGATGACGGGCTGCATGGACATGGATCATACATCCACCCGCCGTAATATCCACGGGCCTGTCCGGGTCTTTGTCAGGAGGATCGACTGGCGCGAGTGAGGCAGGAATTGCAGTACGTGTACGGACTTCTGATTATTGTCGCACTGTTGGTGGGCGGTTTTGCATTGCTTAACCGCCCACACTTTATTCCCGTGGCTGCTGATATACCCGTCGATTTTCCGGCCGATACTTTCTCGCATCGCGATTTCGAGTCCCTGCTCGAAAAATACGTCGATCAGGACGGAAATGTCGATTACACAGGCTGGCTTGGCTCCCCGGAATCTGTCTCAACTTTGAATGGCTACCTGGCAGCAGTGAGCGCGTACAGCCCCGACGCCACTCCGGAAAGATTCTCCAGTAGCAGTCAGGAATTGGCCTACTGGTTGTATGGCTATAACGCGTACGTCATTAAGAGTGTTCTGGACAACTGGCCGCTTGAAAGCGTTACGGATGTGAAAGCGCCACTCGAGGTAATTAAGGGCATGGGCTTTTTCCATCGCCTGCGCTTTGAATTCGGAGGCAAGCGTTACAGCTTGCTTACCGTTGAAAACAGCATCATTCGCAAACGTTTTCTGGACGCACGCATTCACTTCGTACTGAACTGCGCGAGCGACAGTTGTCCACCGATGCGCCCGACCCTGCCAACCGGTGAGGCGCTTGATGACCTGCTGGCCACGGCAGCTACGGATTTCGTTAACGACCCCGCGAACGTAGCCGTCGATCACGACAATAAGCAAGTCCTTCTATCGTCAATTTTCAAGTGGTTCAGGAAAGACTTCCTGAATGATCTCGCGAAACGCGGCCTGCCTTCCGAACGTGGGCTCATTGACTACGTCTCGAGCGAGGCTTCGCAATCACTTCGAGCCGAACTCGATAACGCGCGCGGATATGACATTGTCTTCATGGACTACGATTGGTCGCTAAACGGCAGCACGACGCCCTAAGGCAACCGCTGGCCTGGTGATACACTCAACGTCTGGAAATGACCCAGCGCGGACGACGCTTACTGTGGTTATGGCATAAATAATAACCGTGGGGCGATTACCTAAGGCGACCATGGGAAAACAGCGAAATAAGACATCAGCTGCTTCGCAGGATGCAACGGCGACTCAACTTCGAAAGCGCCTCGAATCAACGTTCAAAGACTTTCCATACCGGGTTATCTATTCCGACTGGACGGGGGATGAGGTGGCTCTGGGTGAAGGAAAGGCGCACTGGGCGGTGAAGCCACTTCATATCCACATAAAAACGGTTGCGGCAGGCAGAGCCGCCATTGCCCTTGATGGTCTGCGGTTCCTTGAGCGATTTCGAAATGGAGAAATCGACATGACAGGAAATCTCTATCTTCTTTCCGAGCTCAGAGATCACGCTGGCCTAACCCTGTCTCGCTGGCAGTTGTTCGGACAGGTGCTGCGCGCCAGAGTGCTGCAGTTCCAGGATTTGCGTCGCGCAAGAAAAAACGTCAAGACTCACTATGATGTTCCGCAAGCAGCAGTCAACGTCTACCTGGACCAGGTATACAAGGCGTATTCGTGTGCGATGTTCGAAGACCCGCACGAATTCAATGCCAAAGCGATGACTGATCCCGGAAACGGCAGTTCGGATACGTTCGATTCGCTCGAGAAGGCGCAGTGGCGAAAGTTCAAGGATGCTGTCGACTTCCTTGAAGCTCGAGAAGGGGAGACATTGCTTGATGTTGGTTGTGGTTACGGCGGTCAGCTCGCAGTTGCTCTGGAGAACGTATCGTTTGACAAGGTAGTTGGCTGGACACTTTCGACGAATCAGGTCCTGGAAGGCAAGAAGCTTCTGTCGGAGTTTGGCCCGGAGAAGTGGGAGCTGAATGAAGGCGACTATCGGGAGGACGACCGGGTGTTCGACCATATCACTTCAACCGGCATGATCAGTCACGTGGGACCACGGGGCCTTGTACCCTACGTGCGAAACATTCGTCGCCGGATTCGAACGGGAGGTCGTTACGTCCACCACGCCATCATGGCTCGACACCTTGCTTCGCCATTGGACGCTGAAGTCGGCATCGCGTTCAACAAGAGATACGTCTGGCCCGGATTTCACTGGTTCACTGTCGGGCAGCATGTTCAGGCATTGGAACAGAATGGATTTGTGGTCGTTAAGGCCCTAAGTCTCGCTCCTCACTATGCAAAAACGGTCGCCGCCTGGTACGAGCGGATGATGGCCAATACAGAGGAAATGAAAATGCACCTGGGCGAAAGTGGATTTCGAGCATGGCAGGTCTATCTTTCGGGTGCATCGCAAGGCTTGCTCAGCGGCCGTGGCCACGTATATCGGCTCTATTGCGAGGCTGTATAGAGCCGTCAGAATCCGTAGTCTGGATTCTCCGTGTCGAAGTCCACGTCGGTCAGACCCACATTAGTCTGGATGCTTGCATAAACGTAACGCTCGTACAGGTTTCCTCTTCTATCAAAGATCTCGAGCTTACTGAGTAGCTTGCTTTTCGGTGAGATCCAGATACGTCCCTGGGAAGCGTAGTATCTCGGTACAAACACTGTGTGTCCCGGCTGTAGGTCAGTCGGCTTTTTCATCTTTGGATTGTTGTACCAGATTACGTACATCGGACAATCATATTGGGCCGCGATGGTCCAGAGCGATTCACCATCTTTCACTTCGTGAAACTGACCCGCAGTCGCCGGCAACTCGACATCGATCCTGTACATGCACTCATCTGTATCGGAACACTCTTGCTCTACACGCATCTGTCCTTCACCAAGTTCGGCAGCGGTGCGAAGGTTATCCGAAATCCGATGGATCGTATTGCCGAGGCTGGAGTCGACCACAGTTTGATGCTGCCCACCTATGACGTTGGGGTCCTGCAAACTGAATTCTGTTGGTACAATGCGACGCAGCAGGACTGTCTTCTTGAGAAAACGCGAAAATCCACCTGCAAATCCACCTGCGTGTGCGACGGCAACTGGTTCGTCGGCGTTCTTAGGATAAATTAGCTCAGAGCCTTTTTTCGGTCCCTCCAAGACCTGAAAGTAGTACCTGTTTGGACGCTGAAACTTGATTCGCACAATCTGCCGGGTCATCGTTCCATTGACGAGCCGCTCCGTTTTTTCAACTACTTTGATGTAGTCCGACACGCCGGACCAAGCCTGTTCCACGTCGTGCATCAATGCTAAAACGCGTTCGATGTCGCTTGCCTGCTCCACGCTTGCGGCCGTGGCCATGTTGGTGAAGATTAGTATCAAAATGGCGAATCGTCGTCGCAAGCGCGCCCGGAAATGCTGTGACGCACGTC
>Ga0255052_10001326_pt1 | contig 18739 bp, 17 predicted proteins | sample JV7_2_21_MG_FD_188632 | JGI IMG/M metagenome (GOLD analysis project Ga0255052, IMG submission 188632) | Seawater microbial communities from Jervis Inlet, British Columbia, Canada - JV7_2_21 | ecosystem: Environmental > Aquatic > Marine > Inlet | place: Canada: British Columbia | collected... | reverse complement strand
CTGCTCTTGAATTGCGTCTCGGTAATCAGCGCACGGCATTTCACCTTGTTGAGTGCGTACTGGAGTTCAGCTGTTCGATAGGCAGGATTGATGTTGACGAGAATCAGGCCGGCATAGGCGCTGCCGAATTGCACCAGCAGCCACTCGGCGCGATTGGTCGCCAGCATACCGATTCGATCCCCCGGTTGCAGGCCTGTTGTGAGCAGGCCTGCGGCTAAAGCGCGAGCGCGTTCACGAAGTTCCTTCCAGGTCCAGCGAACCTGTTGATTGACGACGATCAGGGCGTCTTTATCTGGCCAACGAGCCGCTGCCTGGTCAAGTACCTCACTGACCGTGAGGCCTAGTAATGGTGGCCCACCATCACCGCTCGCATAGCTTAGTCTCCGCTTCATGTTGTTAATCTCCTTTCTGGAGCAATGGTCTCAACAAGCTAACTCCTGCTGAATTGGTATAAGTACAGACTTGCTTGTCGCGATACGAAACCAAAAAAAAAGCCCGGCAATTGCCGGGCTCTTTTTGGATGTGCGAGAGCGACGTCGGTCAGGATGACCTTATGTCGCGGACGCAGCCGCGTTCACGATTGGCTCTTACATCATGCCGCCCATTCCGCCCATGCCACCCATATCCGGCATTGCCGGGGCAGCAGCTTCCTGCGGTGCTTCTGCGACCATCACTTCGGTCGTGAGCAGCAGACCGGAGACAGAAGTGGCATTTTGCAGCGCATGGCGCGTGACTTTGGTCGGATCAAGGATGCCTTCCTCAATCATGTCACCGTACTCGCCTGTCGCAGCGTTGTAGCCGAAGTTACCCTTAGCCTCGGAAACAGCGTTCAGAACCACGCTCGCGTCAGCACCGGCATTGCGTACGATCTGCCGCAGAGGCTCTTCAGCGGCCCGCTTCAGGATGGCGATACCGACATTCTGATCGTCGTTATCACCTTTGAGTTTGCCGATAGCAGCAACAGCACGAATCAGCGCAACACCGCCACCTGGTACGACGCCCTCTTCGACGGCGGCGCGGGTTGCGTGTAGTGCGTCTTCAACGCGTGCTTTCTTCTCTTTCATCTCGACTTCGGTCGCCGCACCAACTTTGATGACTGCAACACCACCGGAGAGCTTGGCAACGCGCTCCTGCAGTTTCTCCTTGTCGTAGTCCGACGAAGACTCTTCGATTTCACTATTGATCTGCTCAACACGACCCTGAATGTCCTCACTACGACCTGCGCCGTCGATGATCGTCGTGTTTTCCTTCGTGATCTGAATTTTCTTGGCTTCGCCAAGATCTTCGATCGTTGCCTTCTCAAGCGACAGCCCGACCTCCTCGGAAATAACCTGGCCGCCTGTCAGGATTGCGACGTCCTGCAACATGGCTTTGCGACGATCGCCGAAGCCCGGTGCCTTGACCGCAGCAACTTTGACGATACCGCGGATGTTGTTCACAACCAACGTGGCCAATGCCTCGCCCTCAACGTCCTCTGCAACGATAATTAAAGGCCGCCCCGCTTTAGCCACACTTTCGAGAATCGGCAACAGATCACGAATATTCGAGATCTTCTTGTCGAATAACAGGATCAGCGGATTGTCGTGCTCAATCTGCTGGCTCGCTGCGTCATTGATAAAGTACGGCGACAGGTAGCCACGATCGAACTGCATGCCCTCGACAACGTCGAGCTCGTTTGCAAGGCCGGAACCTTCTTCGACCGTGATAACACCCTCTTTGCCAACCTTCTGCATGGCCTCAGAGATAATCTCACCGACTTCGGCATCCGAGTTGGCTGAAATGCTGCCAACCTGCGCGATAGCCTTCTCGTCTTCACATGGCTTCGACAGTTTCTTCAGTTCCGCAACGATCGCAACCGACGCTTTGTCGATACCGCGTTTGAGGTCCATCGGGTTCATGCCAGCAGCAACTGACTTCAGGCCTTCACGCAGAACCGCCTGTGCAAGCAATGTCGCCGTGGTCGTGCCGTCACCTGCAACATCAGATGTATGGGAAGCAACTTCCTTAACCATCTGTGCGCCCATATTTTCGAACTTGTCTTCGAGTTCGATTTCCTTGGCGACCGACACACCGTCTTTGGTGACGGTCGGCGCGCCGAAGCTCTTGTCGAGCACGGCGTTGCGACCTTTCGGTCCCAAGGTCACTTTTACGGCGTTTGCCAGGAGGTTCACACCGGTGAACATCTTCTGGCGCGCGTCGTCACCGAAACGTACTTCTTTAGCAGCCATTTCTATTTCCTCTGTTAATCCTGGGAAGTGGCTCCTGCCACTATCCTATATTTGGTTTGTTTCGAGCAGGTATCGGGCACTTAGCCTTCGATCACTGCCATGATGTCGTCTTCTTTCATCACCAGCAGCTCGTCACCATCGACTTTGACTTCGGTGCCGGCGTACTTGCCGAACAGCACTTTGTCGCCGACCTTGACGTCGAGGGCGCGAACATCACCTGATTCCAGGATCTTGCCGTTGCCTGCAGCGATAACTTCACCCTTGATCGGCTTCTCAGCCGCAGCATCAGGAATGACGATTCCGCCGGGGGATGTGCGCTCTTCTTCCATGCGCTTTACGATGACTCGATCATGAAGCGGACGAATCTTCATGGGGCATTTCTCCTATAAACTATTGATTATTAACTAACTTTTGGTGGCTTTCTGGCTCCGCACAATTAGCACTCGGCCACAAGGAGTGCTAATAATAGGCATGCCGATCCAAATATCAAGGGTGGCGCGACGAGAAATGTGGCAAAAACCCGGTCCGGGTCGATGACATAGCCCCCTGCCCCCGGTATCCTGCGCCGCCCAAGGGCAGAAAACAGTAACAATCAGGGCCCGGATGCGGTCCTGGTTGTCACCAGCGCCGAAATTCGCCAGGCAGCGTTCTTAATGAAAAAGATCTTCAAAATCATCCCATCATTGCTGCTCCTGACGAGCCTGGCTGTCGCAGGATTTGCCAAAGCACAGGATGAGGAGCCGCGGCCTCCCGAAGACGTCTACCGCTATGCCGTCACGGATACCGGCGATTCCATTGAGATCGACTGGGCGATTGAAGAGGGCTATTACCTGTATCGCAACAAGCTCGGATTTGAGTCCAATACCAAAGGTGTTGTTCTGGGTGACGCGCGGATTCCGGAAGGCCTGCCGCACGAAGACGAATTTTTCGGCAAACAGCAGATCTATCGTGAACATTTTTATGTAAGTGTGCCCTATCGATTCGATGGCGGTCGACCCGCAACGATGGAACTCGTTATCAAGAGTCAGGGTTGCTGGGATGGCGGGCTCTGTTATCCGCCGCAGGCCTGGACCGAAGAGGTGCGGCTGCGACAACTTGCAGTGGAGCAGCGACAAGACCGAGCCGCCGATAAGTTCATTCTAGGTGAAATCGGTGGTGCTGGCGGAATAGGCGGCAGCGAGTTCGTGCCCGTCGACGAGGCCTTTAAACCCATTCTGATTCCTCTTGACGGCAACACCGTTGAAGTGACGTTCCAGATTACGCCGGGCTATTACCTTTACAAGGACAAGATTTCGGTCAAAGCCGTCTCCGAAAATGTGCAACTCGGCAAACTCAAGCTACCCGACGGTAAGCTCAAATTTGACGAGTTCTTTGGCGAGTCAGAGGTGTACTTCGACGACGTCTTTGCAGCCTTGCCGTTAGCTCGTGCGACACCGGAGGCGATGCAACTCGAACTGGAAGTGACTTTCCAGGGTTGCGCTGAGGGAGGGCTCTGCTATCCGCCGACGACTCGAGTCGTTAGCACTGCTTTGTCAGAAGCGATTGCAATCACTGACTTGTCTTCGCTGCCGCAACGAAACGAAGCAGTTTCCGAGCAGGGGAAACTCGCCAGGGTCATCGTCGAAGGCAAGCTCTGGGCAGTCATCGCCACTTTTTTCGGGCTCGGCCTGTTACTGGCTTTTACGCCATGTGTGCTGCCGATGATACCCATCCTGACATCGATCATTGCTGGAGAGGGTAAAGACACCGGCGCGACACGCGGATTTGTCCTGGCGCTAAGCTACGTCATGGGCATGGCAATCGTGTACACGGCGGCCGGCGTAATCGCTGTCGCCGCTGGTGCGCAGGTGCAGGCCGCATTCAATCAGCCCTGGGTGATAACCGTTTTCGCCGGACTGTTCGTGTTGCTATCAATCGCAATGTTCGGTGCTTACGACCTGCAAATGCCAAGTGCTCTGCAGAGCAAGCTTGCCGGTGTTAGCAACAGTCACAAGAGTGGGACGGTAGTTGGCGCATTCATCATGGGCGCATTGTCATCATTGATCGTAACCGCCTGCGTAGCGCCAGCGCTCGTCGCAGCACTGGCCGTTATGGCACAGACTGGCGATTACTTGCGCGGTGGCACAGCTTTGTTCGCTATGAGCCTCGGCATGGGGGCACCGCTGCTAGCGGTCGGCGCTGCCCAGGGTAAGTTCCTGCCGAAGGCAGGCGCTTGGATGGTCGCAGTAAAGAGCGCGTTCGGTTTCATGATGCTCGGGCTTGCTATCTGGATGCTGTCACGCATCCTGCCGGGCAGCGTCACGCTCGCGCTGTGGGCCGCACTCATCTTCATGAGCGGTGTGTTCATGGGCGGCTTGACGTCGCTGACATCAGCGTCCAGTGTGACGCAGAAGCTCGGCAAAGGACTCGGTTTTCTGGCGGTCATTTACGGGCTGCTGCTATTCCTCAGTTCGCTGATCGGGGGCAGTAATCCGCTAAAGCCTCTCGCAACCGTGAGTTTCGGTGACGGAGTGATGGTTGCCGAAGAAAAGCACCTTGCGTTCCAACGCATTAAGACTGTCGATGATCTCGATCGGGAAATTGCAGCGGCAGCGAGCGACGGCAAGACTGCCATGCTCGATTTCTATGCGGACTGGTGTGTTTCCTGCAAGGAAATGGAGGCCTACACCTTCACGGATGCCGGAGTACAGGCAGCGTTATCAAACACGGTGCTTCTGCAGGCAGACGTGACGGCGAACGACGATGCCGATCAGGCCTTGTTGAAGCGCTTCGGCGTTTTCGGACCACCTACTATTGTTTTCTTTGGCACGGATGGCCAACAACGTCACGGCTATGAGGTCGTCGGCTACATGAAGGCAAAGGACTTCATCGAACATTTGCAGCAAACGTTTAGTATGTAAGGGCGCTTCTCCAGGCGCGAGCCACTCGCGCTCGAAAATCCCCTCAAGGGGGATAATAAGCGCTCCAACTAAGAAGGTTTATCAGTGCAACGATCTTTTCTTGTTTTCGCGATGGCTTTTGTCGCGCTTATGGCTGGCGCGCTTTTCTATGCGGCCAGATATCCGGTAGCAACTACGGTGCCTGTCGCTCCGGTGAACACACCGGCTGCCGTGGTGATGGATGGGCCGGTTTTTCCAGCCTTTCAGCTGACTGGCCTTGATGGCAATCAGCACGATTTTTCAGAGTGGGCTGGCAAGCATCGGCTCGTGAATTTCTGGGCGACGTGGTGCGCACCGTGTCGTCGCGAGATTCCGCTACTCAAAACGTTCCAGGAAGAGTACGGAGAAAATGGTTTTCACGTCATCGGTATCGCCGTCGACTTTGCAGATCAGGTAGCCAAATACGCCGAATCGGCTCAATTCAATTACCCGGTTCTGGTTGGTCAGGACGATGCGATGGCGGTCGCCGAGATTTCCGGCATCGACTTCATTGGATTGCCATTTACGATGATCGTTGCTTCAGACGGCGAGCTGCTCAACTCGCACATCGGTGAGATTGTCGAGGCTGACCTCGAACACATCGTCAGGGTTCTGACGATGCTCGACAACGGCGAGATCGACAAGGATAGTGCCCGCAAGGCACTCGACTTCCTATAGAAGCCAACAAGTTGTTCTGGCAGCCTGTCGGACTTAGGACTGATCTACTGCGACGGTGGGAAATCGGTCCATTTTCGCGATCATTTTCGTCAAATAATCCCGCTATTCTCCTCAAATGATCACAAAACTGTCCTCGATTTCCCACCCGTCTCGCTACAATCGCCTAAGTCCGACAGGCTGCTAACCCGATCGGCCATCAATCCGCGGTCGCGTCAGGATCGTCCAGTAGCGGTACAAGAAGACCGCGAACGCCAGAGACCACAAAACGGCTGAGACGATCATGACTTCGCCGTAAGCTACGGCCGCGACCGAATTAGCCAGGACGCGAACAACAGCGGCCAGTTGTAGCAGAGCGAATGCGAAAGTTTCTGCACGCCCCGCAACAAGCGGTCGCCCTGTGTGACCCAATGCGCTACGCATCATCATCGCAACCATCAATGACGCTATCGCACCGATAGTTAATGCATGAAATGCCGCGCTGATCGGCACGATGTCGAACAGTGAAAGAACCCGTAACGTCAAGGTAATGGGTAGCCAGGCGTAAGCGACTGGCAACATCCACAACAGCGGATTGCCCCGTGCACGCAGCGGCTGCCAGAGCATGAGGCGGATGCCCTGCCCCACTGCCGCAATTACGAGGATGACGAGCCATGCAAGGTCTGGGATGGATACCCACAGATTCAGCACACCGAGGAGGAGAATGACGACCAAGGCGCCAACCGATACGAATTCGACGCTGTTGTCGTGACGCGGTTTTGCCTGCTTGACGGCGTTGCCGATAAACGCCGGGATAACGCGACCGCCAATAATGGCAATCAGGATAGCGATTACGTCGAGTGCGGCCATCATCGATACGCGCGCAGCCCCGATCGGTAACACATTCAAACTAGTGAGGTGATAACAGACATTTGCCAGCGCGAGAGCACCGAGTACTGCGAGTACCTTGTAGTTCCTAACGTTCCTGCTTCGCCAGATTGGAATTGCAACCGCCATGCCAAGCGCCGGCAAGAACAGAATGTCGATCAGTGCCGCAGCATTTGCCGGCCCGGTCAGCATCAGGATGCGCGCGAGCAACCACAAGGTAACAAGGCCAGCGAGTGGTGCACCGGTCGGCGTCGGTCGCCCCGTCCAGTTACGCACCGCGGTTAGCAGGAATCCGGCGATAACTGCGGGCGCGAAGCCGAATATCATCTCGTGGCTATGCCACGCGATGCCGCGCAAGTACCCGCCAGTCGGCGTTGCGCCAAATAAGGCCATGATCCAGACTGGCAGCGCAAGGACCGCAAAGATGGCGGCGAAAAGGTAAAAGGGACGAAAGCCCAGCGCCAAAAGCGGAATACTGTTGTTCTTTCGGTTGTCGTTCATGATTTCATTTCGAATGGTTGACGTTAATATCGACAAGAATAAGGGGTTCGACATGAACTTGTGCGTCGCCAGGGCAGACCTGCCTGACGAAGACATCGTGCCGATTGCTAGTACCGTGATTGTAAGGCCCATGCCCTAATATTTGTACTAAAGTTCCCGAAAAGGGTTAGAATTGCCGCCATCTTCGGGAAACTAGTCAAATTCGGCGACTAATGTCTGACTTTCTGCTACTCAATGGCCCAAATCTGAATCTCCTGGGCTCGCGTGAGCCCGATGTCTATGGTGCGACGCGCCTTGATGACATCGAGGCGAACTGCATCGATGTAGCAAAGGAACTCGGTCATGCGCTTGATTGCTTCCAGAGCAACGCAGAACACGAGTTGATTGACCGGGTACAACGAGCGGCAACAGACGGTGTCGATTTCATAATCTTTAATCCCGGCGGGTTCACACACACCAGCATCGCAATCCGCGATGCGTTTCTGGCGGTTGCCATTCCGTTTATTGAAATACATCTGAGTAATACGTTCGCACGAGAGGACTTTCGCCATAACAGTTACTTCAGCGATATCGCGGAAAGTTGCCTGTTTGGCTTTGGTGCATACGGCTACGAACTGGCATTGTACGCAGCCAGTCGGCATGTCGCACGGTCCAACGTGGATGCCTAGGAAAAATGATGGATATAAGAAAAGTAAAGAAATTGATTGAGCTTCTGGATGAGTCCGGCATCGCCGAAATCGAGATCACCGAAGGAGAGGAATCGGTGAGGATCAGTCGTTATTCGCAACATGCGCCTGCTGCCGCTGTAGCTGCGCCGGCACCTGTCGTGGTGGCAGCACCGGCTGCCGTACCAGCGGCTCCTGCTGCAGAGGCTGAAGAAGAGGGCTTTGCTGTCGCAGCGCCGATGGTCGGAACGTTTTATGCCGCCTCGTCGCCCGGTGCGGCACCGTATGTACAAGTAGGCGATCGTGTAAATGAAGGCGACACGCTGTGCATCATCGAGGCAATGAAGATGATGAACCAGATTGAAGCTGATATATCCGGTGTCATTAAATCGATACGCGTCCAGAACGGCGAGCCCGTCGAATATGGCCAGACGTTGATCGTCATCGATCAACGACAAGTTGGCTGACGGGCGATCACAACATGCTCGACAAAATCGTAATAGCCAATCGCGGCGAGATCGCCTTGCGCATCCAGCGCGCATGTCGCGAGATGGGAATTAAAACAGTTGCGGTGCACTCCAACGCAGATAACAACCTTAAACACGTGCTACTCGCAGACGAAACCGTTTGTATCGGTCCTGCGCACTCTGCCGAAAGCTATCTCAATATGCCGGCTATCATCAGCGCCGCCGAGGTGACCGATGCTGTCGCGGTGCATCCGGGTTACGGCTTTCTCTCCGAGAACGCCGACTTCGCCGAACGTGTTGAATCAAGCGGCTTCACTTTCATCGGGCCCCCAGCAAGTGCGATCCGACTCATGGGGGACAAAGTCTCGGCCATTCAGGCAATGAAAGCGGCTGATGTTCCCTGCGTGCCGGGTTCGGACGGGCCGCTGGGCGAAGACACCGATGAAAACCTCCGGATGGCACGTGACATCGGTTATCCGATCATTATCAAAGCGTCCGGCGGCGGCGGTGGTCGCGGCATGCGTGTAGTTCACGCGGAAGCATCGCTGATCGCTGCGATCACAGTAACCAAGGCCGAGGCCCGAGCCGCATTTGACAATGACGTTGTGTACATGGAGAAATATCTCGAGCAACCGCGGCATGTCGAGTTTCAGCTGATTGCAGATAATCACGGCAATGCCGTGTACCTTGCTGAGCGCGACTGCTCGATGCAACGCCGGCATCAAAAAGTGATTGAAGAGGCACCCGCACCCGGAATTTCCGAAAAGCAAAGAAAGCGCATCGGCGAGCGCTGTGTAAAAGCGTGTCAGGAAATCGGCTATCGCAGCTGCGGTACGTTTGAATTCCTCTACCAGGACGATGAGTTCTATTTCATCGAAATGAACACGCGATTGCAGGTCGAACACCCTGTTACCGAGATGATCACCGGCATCGACCTCGTTCGCGAGCAGCTGCGGGTTGCCGCCGGTGAGCCACTCAGCTTCAAACAGGATGACGTGCGGATTCAGGGGCACGCGATCGAGTGTCGCATCAACGCCGAAGATCCGAAGACGTTCATGCCATCACCCGGGCTCATCAATTTGTGGCATGCGCCAGGCGGTCCTGGCATACGCGTCGACAGCCATATCTACAGTGGTTACAGAGTTCCTCCGTTCTATGACTCAATGATCGGCAAATTGATCGCACATGGCAGCGATCGTGATGCTGCGATTGCACGCATGAAGAACGCGCTTTCGGAGATAGTGATCGAGGGCATCAGGACAAACGTGCCGCTGCACCAGGAAATTTTCCAGCATGCTGCGTTCCAGACCGGCGGCACTGACATTCATTACCTCGAGAAACGTCTCGGTCTAGTGTGATCGGGAACACGCCGGACAGACGATGGATTGGCGACAATTTGTCATGGATCTTGAAAAGCTGAATCCGGACAGAGTGGAGAGGATCTTCGCGCGCCATGGAGCCCAGTCGATCACCTTCGCTAGTGCGGGCGATAAACCGGTACTCGAGCCTGCACCTGGCGAAACACCAATGTGGCATGACGCGCGAATCACGGGATTATTTTCACCCGAAATCGACTTGTCGTTGCTGCAGGACGATCTCAGGAACTCGTTTGAGATCGACACCCTGCCGCCGCATGAAACTGCCGATCTCGAAGACCGCGCCTGGGAGCGTGAATGGCTCAAGGATTTCGGCCCGATGCAATTTGGAAAGCGGCTCTGGATTTGCCCAGGCGACACCTCGGCCGACGACGTTGAAGCAATCGTTGTGCGACTCGATCCGGGCCTGGCTTTCGGCACCGGCACCCACGCAACGACTGCACTTTGCCTGGACTGGCTCGACCAATTGTCATTGCAGGGGTCAACGATGCTCGATTATGGATGTGGCTCAGGCGTGCTCGCTATTGCGGCGCTGAAACTGGGTTGCGCCAGCGCGCTGGCCATGGACGTCGATCCGCAGGCTGTGACGGCCACCCGGTCCAATGCAATCAGCAACGCGGTAGAAGACAAACTGACGGTGACGGTCAGCGCCGATGACGTCGACGGTCGGTTCGATATCGTCGTCGCAAACATTCTTGCAGGCCCATTGATCAGGCTTGCCGAGCCTATCGCGTGTCACGTTAAAAGCGGTTGTATGCTGGCCTTATCCGGCATACTCTCCGAGCAAGTTGATGAGGTGCTCACGGCTTACAACTCATGGATCGAGTTCGACGAACCGGTTTCTCGGGAACAGGGCGGGCAGAGTTGGGCACTATTGACCGGCCGAAAGATCGAGGGCTGAGCGATGTACACCCAGTGCCCTGAATGTGGCGTAGCTTGTCGCATAACGGTGGATATTCTAAGGCAGGCAGCCGGCCAGGCCCGCTGTGGTGGCTGCGGCATCGCGTTTAATGCGCTCGTACATCTATCCGAGCAAAGACCCGGTGCTACGGTGCCATCCGTGTCGGTTCCCGAAACTCAGGTTCCCGAGCTCAAACCCGAAGAGCTTGGAGAGCCAGGAGAGCTTGGAGAGCCCGGAGAGCCTGGAGGGTTCGGAGCCGATAAGCCACCGCAGTCAGTCTCGGCCGAACAAAATGCAGAGCTTCTGGAGACGCTCGATCAACTCGCCGGTTCCGACATTCGTATAGAAGATACAGGCATTGAGTGGCGCGTCCTCGATAATGACGAGATCGCCGATGAGGCCTTGGTTGATACAACGGTGTCTGACGATCCGCCCGAAGTCGTTGATGAAATGTTTTTTGACGACAACTCGCCGCTTCCCGTTGATTTTGATGTCGGTAGCGAACCACGTCTACCGATACCGGAATCGGAACCGCAACCGGTCATCGAGGCAGCGGAGACGGCTCCCGGTCCGGAAGACAGCCAGGTTGATCTCGCCTTTGGCGACCCGAACGAGTGGGAAGACCTTTTGACTGACCTTAACGAGACTGAAGCAGACGCACGCGGCGAGCTTTCCGCCGAGACAGAGGAACCAGCCGCGGATGAACCGCTCGATGTGGATACGCAATTCGCGATTCAAGCCGAAGCAATGGGCATTGATCTCAGCGGCCTGCACGAAGTTGTTGTCGAGGAGGCGGAAGAAGACGGGGTCGAGGATGATGCAAAAGAAATCGGCGCTGAATTTGACGACGAGATTGAGACCGTTGTAGATACGATCGTTTCGGAGATGGACAGCAAGGGCGAAGGCGAGTCTGACGAATTTTTCGATACCGCGGACGGGAGCGATGAGTGCGAAGTTCCGGAAATGACCGAAGAGGAAAAGACGATCAACAAGATGATCGATCAGGAACTCTTCAACATCGCGTTTGAAGACGAGGACGGGTCCACGTCGGCAATCGTCCCAGTGCCGCCCGATGAGAAAATCGGCGGAGAGATTGACGAAGCACCGCTGATTGAAACGATCATCATGGAAGACGAGTTCGTTCGTGGCGAGCAGGACGAGGACAAGCTGGTTGCGGATAACTCGACGCAGTCACATCGATTTGACGACCTGGGCATCTCGAATGTATTGCAAAAGGCGACGCGCGGCACCCTCCGCCGGGGCCAGCGTGAGACCGGCCCACCCGGCACCGGCACGATTTTCGGCATTATCGCACTGCTGCTGGTACTGATCCTGCAGGTCATGCACCAGTCGCGGGAATCCCTCGCGACCGTTCCGGCATTCAATCAGGCGGTTGGACCCGTGTACCGTATGCTTGGCAAACCGATGACGCCAAAATGGGACATTTCCGGCTGGCGATTCGAAGCGACAATGGGCAACACCGAGAGAGTCGGCGAAGTCGACGGCACCGGCGAGGCGGTGGAAAATGACGAAGTTCTGACCATCTACTCCCGAGTCGGCAACAATTCGAACAAGGCGCTGCCCTACCCACTGGTTCACCTGTCGCTAACCGACCGGTACGAAGAAATCATTGGCAGCCGTGTGCTCGAACCGGGTGAATACCTCGCCGAAAACGCCGACCCGAGGACACTTGTCTCTCCAGGCGATACCTTTAATGCCGTAATCTCGATTGAGTCGCCATCCGAAGAGGCAACCGGATTCAAGCTCAACGTCTGTTATCGACTTGCGAGTGGACAGCTACGCTGCGTGATCGAAGACTTCAGATGAATCGCGGCTGAAGCCGCTCCCACTTCGATTACAATACCGGAATGAAGATCGGCCCTTACACTTTGTCCAGTCCGTTCGTGCTCGCGCCGATGGCCGGAGTGACTGACGCGCCATTTCGTCGTTTATGCCGGCGCTTCGGTGCCGGTATGACAACTTCAGAGATGACCACTGCCGATATCAATCTTTGGCAGACGGCGAAATCGCGGCGCCGCCTCGACCTCGACCTCGATGCCGAGCCGATCGCCGTACAAATCGCAGGATCCGAGCCCGTACAACTCGCCACAGCGGCCAGGGCCTGCGTCGAACGGGGCGCCCAGATCATCGACATCAACATGGGATGTCCGGCGAAGAAGGTGTGCAAGAAACTGGCCGGATCGGCGCTTTTGAAGGACGAAAAACTCGTTGAAAACATCCTCACGACGGTTGTCGCCGCGGTGGCTGTGCCGGTAACACTGAAAATTCGTACCGGGTGGGACCCCGGGCATCGAAACGGCGACGTTATCGCCCAAATTGCCGAACAAAGTGGCGTCCAGGCACTCGCAATTCACGGCCGTACACGCGCATGTCGTTACCGGGGTCACGCAGAATACGAAACGATTGCGCGGATCAAGGACGCTATTTCGATTCCCGTGATCGCAAATGGCGATATCACAACTCCGGAGAAGTCGCTTGAAGTTCTTCGCCTAACTAATGCTGATGGCTTGATGATCGGTCGTGGTGCGCAGGGTCGGCCATGGATTTTTCAGGAACTTAGGCACGCCCTGCGAAACAACACTGTACTTACCACAGTAGCAAAAAAAGAACTGCGTGATATTATGCTCGGCCACCTGAAAGACCTGCACCGGTTCTACGGAGAACCGACCGGGATTCGGGTGGCACGAAAGCATCTGACCTGGTATTGCCAACATCTCGTCAACGCTGACGAATTTCGTTATCAGGTCGTGCGTGTCGAAAGTGCAGAACAACAGCTTCGACTTACGCAGGAGTACTTTGACCGGGAAGGGGCAGGTATTTCATTAGCAGCGTAGTCGCAATAGGATATGACCGACGTGGCCCAAAATATCAATAATAAGAATTTCTCACTACAAACCTCCAAGAAGAGCAAGCCACTGCACAAGCACACCGAAGACGCACTCAATCAATATTTTGAAAGCCTCAATGGCGACAGCCCCGGCGATCTGTACGATCTTGTCATCGGCGAGGTCGAGCGACCGTTGTTCAAAGCCGTCCTGGACTACACCGACGGCAATCAGAGTCAGGCAGCAGGCATTCTCGGTATCAATCGTGGCACGCTGCGCAAGAAACTCAGGTCTTACTCTCTGATTCATTAATTATTCTTTTCTTTCCAGCTACTTATACCAGGTGAATTGATGTTGACGGTGCGACGAGCGCTTATTAGCGTGTCCGACAAACGTGGTTTGATCCCCTTTGTAACGGGTCTGCGTGAACTAGGCGTAGAAATTCTCTCAACCGGCGGTACCTGCCGCGCGCTGCGTGAGGCCGGTATCGACGTGATCGAAGTCTCTGAGAAAACCGGCTTCCCCGAGATCATGGATGGCCGCGTGAAAACGCTACATCCGACAATCCACGGCGGCCTCCTTGGGCGTCGCGGCACGGATGAGGAAGTGATGGAAGAGCACGGCATCGAGCCGATCGATCTGCTCGCTGTAAACCTATACCCGTTCGAACAGACGATCGCCCGTGATGACGCAACTATCGACGATGCGATCGAGAACATCGACATCGGTGGACCAGCGATGGTTCGGGCGGCATCCAAGAACCACGATGGAGTCGCCGTGGTTGTCGATCCCGAAGATTACGACAACATACTCGAATCTTTGCGGAGCAACGAACTCTCGCTGGAGGTACGTCGCCGCCTCGCCGCAAAAGCCTATGCACATACAGCGAGTTACGATACGGCGATTACGAAATACCTGTCGGAATCTCTGGGCGATGATTCGCTCGGTGATCGCATTCTCTATTCGGGCAGTCTCGTCCAGAAGATGCGCTACGGCGAGAACCCCCATCAGGATGCGGCGTTCTACGTTGACCAGCGGGTGCCGAAGGGTTCGCTCGCCACAGCCGAGCAGCTTCAGGGTAAGGCGTTGTCTTACAACAATATTGCCGACAGCGATGCGGCACTCGAATGTGTCAGGCAGTTCGCAGCTCCAGCCTGTGTCATCGTCAAGCACGCGAATCCGTGCGGCGTGGCGGTTGCCGAGAATATCCTCGCGGCCTATGAAAAAGCGTTTAGCACGGATCCAACCTCGGCATTTGGCGGCATCATCGCCTTCAACCAACCGCTCGATGCGACCACAGCCAAGTCGATAATCGATCGCCAGTTTGTCGAAGTCATAGTGGCACCGAATATCGATGCCGATGCGGCAGCTGTTCTTGCCGAGAAAAAGAATGTGCGTGTGCTTCGGACTGGTGATTGGGAGCCATCATCGGCCGGTTTCGATTTTAAGAAAGTCTCGGGCGGACTGCTCGTGCAGGGAAGCGACCACGGCAAGATTACAGCCGACGACCTCAAAGTGGTTACCGACAAGGCGCCAAGCCCCGAACAGATCGAGGACATGCTGTTCGCGTGGACCGTCGTCAAGTACGTAAAATCGAATGCAATTATCTTCTGTAAAGACAATATGACGATCGGCATCGGCGCTGGTCAGATGAGTCGCGTCTACAGCACCAAAATCGCTGCGATCAAGGCAGCCGATGAAGATCTTGACGTCTCAGGTTCGGTCATGGCATCGGACGCGTTTTTCCCGTTTCGTGACGGCATCGATACGGCCGCCGAGACCGGAATCGCCGCTATTATTCAGCCCGGCGGCTCAATGCGCGACGACGAGGTCATCCAGGCCGCCAACGAACACGGCCTGGCCATGATCTTCACGGGCATGCGACACTTCCGGCATTAATTGTCCGCTCGCTGGGGCGGGCAACATTGCAGGAGACAGCAATTTGAAGGTCCTGATCATTGGCTCCGGCGGACGCGAGCACGCACTGGCCTGGAAGTGTGCGCAATCTCCTGACGTTGAGGAAATACTCGTTGCACCGGGCAACGCAGGTACCGCGCTGGAACCGAACGTTCGCAATGTCGACACCTCCTCCGACGATATCGAAGCTCTCGCCGCCCTCGCCCGATCGGAGATCGTCGGTCTGACCATCGTCGGGCCCGAAGCGCCGCTCGTCGCCGGCATCGTCGATCGCTTCAATGAACTCGGCCTGCCCTGTTTCGGACCAAGCGCCCTGGCGGCGCAACTTGAAGGTTCAAAAGCTTTTACAAAAGACTTTCTCTCGCGCCATAACATTCCGACGGCGGCTTACCGGAACTTTACCGAACTCCAACCAGCGCTCGAATACATTCGTGATCAAGGCGCACCGATTGTAATCAAGGCCGACGGCCTTGCGGCCGGTAAAGGTGTGATCGTCGCGATGACACTTGAAGAAGCCGAGGAAGCCGCAACCGACATGCTTTCGGGTGGCCGGTTTGGAGACGCCGGCGCACGTATTGTTGTGGAAGAATTTCTCGATGGTGAGGAAGCGAGTTTTATCATTATCACGGACGGTACGAACATCGTTCCGCTGGCGACGTCGCAGGACCACAAGGCCCGCGATGAAGGCGACGTTGGACCGAATACGGGCGGTATGGGCGCATATTCTCCTGCCCCGGTCGTTACGCCGGAGGTTGAGCAGAAGGTCATGGATCTAGTGATTGCGCCGACGCTTCACGGTATGAAGAAGGACGGCAACACATATCTCGGTTTTCTTTATGCCGGTCTGATGATCATGGCGGATGGCACACCCAAGGTCATCGAGTTCAACTGCCGCATGGGCGATCCGGAGACACAACCAATCCTGGCGAGGATGCGGTCCGATCTTGTCGCGATCTGTCGCGCAACGCTGGATGGCACACTTGGCGAGCAACAAACGGAGTGGGATTCGAGGGCGTCGCTCGGCGTCGTCATGGCCGCTGGCGGATATCCGGAGAGCTATGCAAAAGGAAAGGCGATAGCAGGACTCGCCGACGCCGACAGCGACACGCAGAAAGTTTTTCATGCTGGTACCGCAACTGATAATGACATCGTCGTAACCAGCGGCGGTCGTGTACTGTGCGTCGTCGGTCTTGGCGACACAGTCGCAGATGCCGCTGAACAATCCTACAACGCAGTCGACAAGATCGACTGGGACGACGTTTATTTCCGCAGAGATATAGGCCACCGCGCCATCGCAAGAGAGCGGAGCTAAACCTTCTGTGATCACCACAGTCGAAGCTCGCGACGCTATCTTGGCCACCATGCCAACTTTCGAAACCGAGTCAATTTCAGTTCGCGCGTCAGTCGGTCGTACGCTTCACCAAAGTGTTGTTGCTGAACGCGATCAACCGCCGTTCGATCGTGTGATGATGGATGGCATTGCGATCTCGTTTGATGACTTAACCAGCGGCACTCGAAGCTTCCCGATTCAGGCGACGCAAGCGGCTGGCGATGGGCCGCTCGAGCTTGAAAAGAGTAATTGCGTCGAGATTATGACCGGCGCGTCATTGCCGAAAGGCGCTGACTGCATTGTTCCAGTTGAGCATATCAGTGTGGACGATAATGTCGCCGAGATCGAAGTTGATTACCAGGCAACACAGCGACAATTCATTCATCCGCGAGGTTCAGACCATGCTGAGGGTACCGAGCTACTTGCGCCCGGCAAATGCATCTCGCCGATGGACATCGCAATCATTAATTCCTGTGGCCTGACGAACGTCGATTGTGGCAAGTCTCCGACCATTGCAGTGATCTCGACCGGCAATGAGCTTGTCCCGGCCGGCGAACCGATCGAAGCACACCAAATCCGCATGTCGAATGGGCCGGCCGTGATCTCGTTGCTCGAGCAGCATGGCTACGCGGACTGCAAACACGATCACCTCGTCGACGAGCCAGAAATCCTCAAGGACAGGATCGGTGAACACCTCAATAAATCGAACGTATTGCTTCTCTCCGGCGGTGTGTCGATGGGCAAAGCTGATTACATCCCACAGGTACTCGAGGACCTCGGCGTCAAAGTAGTATTTCACAGGATCAGCCAGAGACCAGGTAAGCCGATGTGGTTCGGCATGGGCCCTGAGAACCAGGCCGTGTTCGCCTTACCCGGAAACCCGGTGTCGACACTCGTATGTTGCCGGCATTACGTCGTTCCGGCCCTCAACGCCGCGTCAGGAATGCGGGAGAAGCAACCGGAGTTCGCCGCGTTGACTCAGGACGTGACGTTTGAACCCAAGCTAAGCTGTTTTCTGCCTGTGAGATTACTCTCCAACACCGGCGGCCAGGCACTCGCAATGCCCGTGCACACGAACACCTCAGGTGATTTTGCGGCGCTGTCCAATACGGATGGATATATCGAACTTGAACTTGAGAAATCGCATTTTGCAGCGGGGACAGCCGCGAAGTTGCATCGCTGGAACGCGCGTTAACCGAGCCGCTTGCACTATGACCTAGAAGGAAGCGGTCGATGAAAATATGGGTCGATGCGGACGCCTGTCCGGTCGTGGCAAAGGAGATTCTTTACAGAGCCGCCGAGCGCACTAAGGTATCGATTGTCCTGGTTGCCAATCAGGCGCTACAGATGCCGACTTCGAGCTACGTGAGCTCCGTGCAGGTTTCGAAAGGATTCGACGTCGCCGATGATGAGATTGTGAAGAGACTGACGGCCGGAGACCTGGTGATCACGAGCGACATTCCTCTCGCGGCAGAGGTCCTCGAGAAAGGCGGCCAGGCCCTGAGTCCACGGGGCGAGTTATTCACCACCGAAAATATTCGGGGGCGACTGAACATGCGAGACTTTCTGGACACAATGCGAGCCAGCGGCCTGGAAACTGGCGGACCGGCCGCGTACGGGCAGCGCGATCGGCAGGCGTTTGCGAACCGCCTTGATCAATTACTGACGAAGTATTTGAGTAACAAATGACAAAGCAGCCATTGCACAGCCGTCGAGGCTTCCTCTCTTACTGCGCTTGGTCTGTCGCATCGCTCGTCTCGGGTTGCCAATCGGCTGATAAGCCTCAAGAAGATCTGGACGGTTTCATTCTCGAGCAGATGCAACGCAACCATATCCCCGCCGTTCTGGCGGGGAATCGCTTAGAATTGTCCAGTGGATACAAACACCCTTTATCTGCTGGCAGCTGACATCACGCTTTTCTTGCATGCATCATTTGTCGCATTCGTGATTGTGGGTCTGATTCTGATCTTTGTCGGCAAAGCCGCCGCCTGGGAATGGGTCAGGAATCCGTGGTTCCGATGGGCTCACCTGGCGGCCATTTCAATCGT
>Ga0255052_10001325_pt1 | contig 18745 bp, 19 predicted proteins | sample JV7_2_21_MG_FD_188632 | JGI IMG/M metagenome (GOLD analysis project Ga0255052, IMG submission 188632) | Seawater microbial communities from Jervis Inlet, British Columbia, Canada - JV7_2_21 | ecosystem: Environmental > Aquatic > Marine > Inlet | place: Canada: British Columbia | collected... | reverse complement strand
GTCCTTCTCAGAGAGCGAATGTGGATCGCAGTTGATGCCACCCTTGGCGCCCCCGTATGGCACATCGACTACCGCCGTCTTCCAGGTCATCAGGTTTGCCAGCGCGGCCGCGTGGTCTTCGTCCATCGCCGGGTGATAACGCAGGCCACCCTTCATCGGTCCGCGCGCCATGTTGTGCTGAACGCGAAAACCCTCATAGGACTGAATAGTACCGTCCTCGCCTTCGATATTAATCCCGACCTTTACAGTCCGTCGCGGTGTCAGCAGGATTGTCCTGATGTTGTCCGCGAGCCCGAGGACGTCGGCGGCCTTGTGAAAATAGAAATGGCTTTCAGCGAGCATGATTTCTCTCCGGAGTTCCACTGCGGTGGAACACATCAGTTGTCATTACTGGAGGGGTCCGCAACTCAATCGGTCCGTCCTGCAAGAAGAACGAAGCATAGGTCCTGGACAACGTGCCTCCGGAAATGTTTTTCACCTCGAACCCATTCTGCAGCATTTCACACAAGATTCAATGACGCGAACCCGAGGGAACGGCTCGAATATTCCCGCAATGAGTACATGTGTCTCTATTAACCGGCTGATCTTCAGTAAGAAGCCACTGTCTGAGTACGGCAGAGCGTCATCAACAGGTTACCGTCTCCTATAAACAGGACCTTGCCGGCGACGTGTGAAAGTCAGCTTTTTCGAAGGAAGGTACATCGTCAGCTTGGGAAGCTGATGTTCTACCGTTGAACTACACCCGCTAGATGCTTGGTTTCCAGAGGTTCTACAATCAGACGGTTAGCATAGTCACGGTCGGCTGGTAGAGGATTGGCGCCAGTGATCAATCAGCAAACCCACCAATGCGATACACGAACGACAGGGTCGGAGCGCCTGCTCTGTCCTTGTATAATCAGGGCAGAACAAGAATAAGGCCTCAGCCAGGAAAGTCGCAACTATGACAGTCCACGTCTCCTCTAAGAACATGTTCCAGCGCTTTCTGCATTCGCAGGTTTTTGGCGCCATGATCCTGATTGGCACGACGGCCGTCGCGCTTGCCTGGGCCAACTCTCAGTGGGGACAGGTGTACTACGATCTGTCGCACACCTATCTCGGCGTCAAAGCTGGGGAGTGGGAGTTCAAGCTTACATTGTCGCACTGGATCAAAGACGGCCTGATGGCAATCTTTTTTTTCGTCGTCGGACTCGAGATCAAGCGCGAGATTGTCGTGGGGGAGTTATCAACGCTGGACAAGGCGATGTTGCCCGTTTGTGCGGCAATTGGTGGCGCAGTGGTGCCGGCCGGAATCTATGCTGCAATCAACCTCAGCGAGGGAACCATCGCCGGCTGGGGTATTCCGATGGCGACAGACATCGCATTCGCGCTGGGTGTGCTCGCCATGTTCGGTTCTCGCGTACCGCTAGGACTCAAGGTGTTCCTGACCGCACTCGCCATAGCGGACGACCTGATCGCTGTCGCGGCGATCGCTATATTCTATACGCCTGACCTCGATGTTATTACTTTGATCCTGTCGGTCGTGCCGCTAATCCTGATGGCAGTATTCAATAGGCTCGGGGTTCGAGCCACCTGGGTTTATACAACACTGGCGTTTATCGTATGGCTCGGCGTACTCGGCTCTGGCGTGCACGCCACCATCGCCGGTGTGCTCGTCGCGATGGTGATTCCCGTGCGACCTGCCATCGACCCGCAGGAACTCATCGACAAGACGTCGCAGATATTGAAAGACGTCAGTGGAGAGGACAACACCCTCGACGCGCTGATCCATGACGAGGGACGTCGTGGCAAGATTACCCAGCTTAGCCTGACCGTCGAAGACGCGATACCGCCGGCTATCGCGCTGGAGCATCGGCTACATCCGTTTCAGTCTTTCATCATCCTGCCGTTATTCGCGCTATTCAGTGCCGGTGTGGCTTTCAGTGCAGAGGTAATGTACGGGTTCCCGACGGCGGTCAGCTTTGGCGTGATGGTGGGCCTCGTGGTCGGCAAGCCACTGGGCGTAGTGCTCGTCGCCTGGCTGGTCATCAAACTCGCCCGTCTCGAGCTTGGCGATGTAACCATGGGCCAGCTGTTCGGCGCCGGTTGCCTGGCTGGCATTGGTTTTACGATGTCGATATTCATCAGCGAACTTGCCTATACCGACGAGCTGTTTATCGACCAGGCGAAGGTAGGAATCCTGTTTGCCTCTCTCGCGGCCGGCATCATTGGCGCGATCGTGCTGAACGTCACGTTGCCGAAAAAGGTGAAATGACCCGCTGCGGTTCGAAAAGAAGGCCGCCGTGGGACCAGGAATTAGATTATCAGACCAGCGGTCCCGGATAGAACAACTCCGACATTTCCCGCGACTAGCCTTGGAGGGCGCCCTACCCCGTGAATGTCTGCTTTCGGGTAATGCAGATGCCGATTGAGAGGTTCACGGGCACAAAAAACCCGGCACGTGGCCGAGTTTTTAGTTTTCGTGGTAGCGGGGGCGCGTTTGTACAACTAAACGCAATTCGCTTCTGTCTACAGTAGCTTATCTGCCACCAGAGTCCCTAAGCTTCTTCTTTCGCTCAGTGATGACCTCTATGATTTCCTTTGTCTCCTCCGGCCCGATGCGGTCGACAGCTTTGCCGAGCGAGTTGTAGTAGGCAGTTAGCAGGTTTCGCATGTTGTGGAAACTGTGCTCATTCTTTCGTCTGCATACCGATGCATCATTCCGCAGAATCCGTTCGATGACGCCGGGCTCGCGCAAACGCACGTCACAGGCAATAGCCAAGTGTAGAAGTTCATCAGCGATGCCTTCGAAGTGCCGTTCCCACTGCGGGTTTAGATTGTCCGTCATTTCAATTCGACCGATCCGGTAACGTCGAAACCAAGATAGCACACGTATCCCAAGATGCTCGTTTTTGAACGGGCGCCGGTGAGAGGTCATCTAGCGATTGTCCGCTTTCGGGGGCGAAGCGGACGTTAGAATGCTTCAGAACCGGTCAAAATCAGGGTCCGCTTTCGGGAAACGCGGACATTCGCACATTCTAAGGTGTGCGAGAATTGTGCGAGTCAGTCCTGATGGGTTGTGATGGGTCCTGGGTTTCGCAACGGGCGTCCGCAGGTTCTATTTAATTAAAACAATAAGTTACTAACCAAGTACTGTTTTCGGGAGGCAGGGGCCGGAAGTTCGAATCTTCTCACCCCGACCAGTTTTTCCCTTTCCAGATCAATTCCTTACAGTGCTCTCTGGTAGGCCAATGTCTTTTGAGGGGGGTGCTCTTGCGGGAGTTTTGCGGGAGTTCGTTCCGGCCTCCCGCAAGCACCTCCCCACTATCGCATTGGCAAGACGATTATTCCCGCATAGGTCCCACCGCCTGATTTTAAGCAATTGATTCGCAAATCGAAGCCACTGTCTGAGTACGGCAGAGAACCGCCAACAGGATATCGCCTCCTATAGACAGTTACTTCCCGAGGAGCGGCCGGTCAAGTGATAGAATTCCGACAGGCGGAAAACGACTCAAAGTGGACCTTTTGGCAGCCCCAATTAGAGCGTTTTCTGCAGTCTACTGGTACCTTCGTCACCCAGAGACCGGCGTTGGCTCGGACGGTTAGACTTTCTTCTTAATCGAGACGAGCTCCGCAGTCCAGCGGCTTGCCGAAAGAACCTCGAGCCGGCAGTTGTTCCATTCCACCGTGTCCCCTTCTACCGGAACCCGTCCAACCAGGTCCGAGACTAGGCCCCCGAGTCTGCTGACATCTGTGTCAGGCGGCAGATTGATTCCAAGCTGCTGGCATAGTTTGCGAAGCTCGATCGTCCCCAGTGCATGAACTGACCCGTCGTCCTGAGGCCACAGGTCCTCTGTCGGCCGATCACTTTCGTCGAATATCTCACCGACGATCTCCTCGAGCACGTCCTCGAACGTGACGATACCCTGGACGTCTCCGTATTCGTCGACGACGATGGCCATGTGTCGTCGAGCTTCCTTGAAAGTCCGCAGCAGTGCGTTTAGAGGAGCACTTTCCGGCACGATGACCGGTTCATGGACTAGGCGTGGCCAGTTAATCGTCTCATCGGAGCTTTCCTGCAACTGCAACAGTAATTCTTTCGCCATGACAACGCCGCAGACCTGGTCCAGCTGATCTGTTGTTGAGTAAGGAAAACGGCTGTGCCCGGACTGTTTCATTATCCCTAGCACCTGTTGGCGGCTTAAGTTTGCCGACAGATAGACAACCTGTTTCCTCGGCAGCATTACGTCCGATGCATTTAGCTTGAGCAGTCCTGACGCCCCGACGATGATTCCCGCGGTCTGCGCGCCCACCACTCCCTCGGTGCGTCCAAGCGCGGCCAGCAGCCGAATTTCTTCAACGGAAGTCACCGGCGCATTCTTCCCGCCCCGTAGCGATCGGGAGACGCCCCCGCTCAAGATAACAAGCGGGCGCAAAGCGACGGCCAGCGCGTGAATGCCATAGGCAACCGGCGTGGCCAGTCTTATCGCATGCGTGACTCCGAGGGTCTTCGGAATGATTTCCGTGAACAGCAGCACGGCTGTAGTAAATACGATCGTGAAAATCCACAACGTTTCCGCGCTGAAAGCATCCTCATAGGTCGCGCCGGCTACCGCGGTGCCGACCGTGTGGGCGATGGTGTTGGTGATGAGTATGGCGGCAATTGGGATGTCGATCCGGTGCTTGAACTCCTTCAAAAGTTTCCCGGTACGTTTACCCTGCTGAACGAGCGCCTCGACCTGTGCATAATTAATGGTTAGCAAAACTGACTCGAATATAGAACACAGAAACGACACGATGAGTGCCAAAGAAACTGCGGCAATGAAAACCTGCATGATTCCCTCCAATTAGGAAGTCACAGAAATTAACCGAGGTCGTATAGGAGCGGGAGGACAATCGAAGAACCGACCCACATGATGATCGCAAGTGGCACACCAACCCGGAGAAAATCTGAAAATTTGTATCCTGTAGGGCGCAAAAACTCTATCCGCCCATGGTATCGCCAATAATCCAATGCTACACGGCCTATTGACAAGAATAACTTAGGGGACTGTTCGATCATTCGGTGCCTTGCCTACGCTTACACCACCGTTTTCAAGTCCATAGCAATTGAATGATCGCATGTGCAAGTACAGCAGCCGATTGAGGGCCCGCTGGTATTGCGGGACTTTTGCGGGAGTCAGTCCTGCAGGGTTATGCACAGTACTGCAATGCTGTCCGTGGACGCCTCCTGATTGATCAATAAAAACAATCAGTTAACATCCAAGGTCGGGAGGCCGGGGCCGGAAGTTCGAATCTTCTCACCCCGACCAGTCAATTTGGCTCAGATCGACTCACAGTTCTTTCGGAGCCACGCGGAGAATGCAGTCTCATCAATTTCGTCTGCGGCAAGCAATGTCACGACTTGAGCGGCATCCACCTCCGTAGCGACCAAACGTAATCCGTTAACCGCAAGAAACACATAGGCGGCCACGAACGCCGTTCGCTTGTTGCCGTCGACAAATGGATGGTTTCGAATAATCCCTGAAGCGTACGCTGCGGCGAGTTCACAAATATCTGGTTCACCGTAGGCCAAAAGTTGCCGCGGCCGGGCCAATGCCGAATTAAGCAACGATGAGTCTCGCAGCCCCTGGGCACCGCCGTGCTCGGCCAACAGTCGTCCATGCATGGCCAAAACGACGGCCTGCCCCAGCCAGACTGGCTTCATTACTTAGCCAGTTCGCGTAACGTGTTTCTGTAATTCTTCATGCCCTCTTCCGCCAGTTCCATCTGACGTTTGAATTCAGGGTCGAATGGCGTTATGCGATAGCCACCGTCTGCCGTTTCGGTCAAATAGACGACATCCCCTTCGCTGACTCGCAGGGAGCTGACCGCGTCCTTTGGAAGACGCAAGTTCAACGAGTTACCTACTTTGTGGACTTTGAGCGTAAGCATGGTGAGATTCTCTAATGTTTATACAAAAGTATATACATATTTGCCAAAATTACAAGACCGAAATCTACGCTATTTGCTTGAAATGCGGCGGATTCTTGTCGGACATCTGGCCCTATGTGTGCCAGTTGGCTGCTAAGCAACATCAATGGAGTTCTTGCGCATTACAGGCGTTAGCCGGCAGCGAGAAAAACTGCAACTCACCAAGCTCACCTTCAAGTGTCTCAAGGGATTGGGAAGCATTACTCTTGAGTTTCTCAACCCATCGGTTCGCCTCGGTCATGTACTGATCGTAGAGTTGCTTGCGCGAGCGTTCTGTGAGCACTGCAGGTTTGGTATCGTCGCTGTCAAGCGCAGCATCCAGAGAGAATGTCTGCAACGTAATTGAAACGTGCTTGTGTGTCCATGTGCCGCTGCACAAATTAAAATCGTACAAAGCTAGAAACAAGTGACCGTGACGGGCAATGAATAATACGGCGTTAATCACGTAATCTGCTTCCGCATCGTCCATAACCCAATGCAGACCCACGCGGCACCAGCCCGGTTTCATGCCGCAGTAGCCGTGCTGCACGACGTCACGATAGCGTTCTGAAGTATCGTGGTCGATGTCTAATAGCCTGTGACCATACGGCCCTGCACAGGAGCACCCTGCCCGGGATTGAACGCCAAACAAATCGTTTAACAATGCGGTCACAAATTTGTGGTGTAGGTAGTTGCCGTTCGGGTTCTTGATATTAAATGAGATGATGCCGACACGCTGTGCAGGATCCGGATTCCCGAGTATCTCGATGTTGTCATTATCTGCCCATTTGCTGAACGCATGCTCCGTCAATTCGTGCTCTCGTTCACCAATGCGCTTCACGCCAATCCGATCTTTGATCTGAAATACAAGGCCGGCCTTAAGTGTCTGCAACACGCCTGGCGTGCCCGCTTTTTCTCGTTCCTCGATGTTGCTGATAAAGTCCTGGCTATCGATACCGACATAGTCGACCGTCCCGCCGGCACTGACACTGGGCGGGAGTTCACGGTGATAGATTCGCTGATTGAAAACCAGGACGCCGCTCGAACCAGGACCGCCAAGAAACTTATGCGGCGATACGAAAATGGCATCGATTGAAGGATCCTCGTCACCAATCGGCTCAGGGTTCATATCAATTTCAACATATGGGGCACAGGCAGCGTAATCAAAGCACGCGATTGCATGGTGCGCATGCAACAGACTTGCAATGCTACGTACATCGGAACGCATGCCCGTTACATTCGACGCCGCCGAAAAAGATCCGATGCGAAGGCGGTGCTCATAGGCGGGATCCAGCAAAAGTTCCTCAAGATGATTCAAATCGATATTACCGCTCGGATCCATTTGCACTTCGATCGTTGTCGCCAGCGACTCCCGCCAGGAAATCTCATTCGAGTGATGTTCGTACGGACCGATAAAGACGACTGGTTGCCGCTTATTAAAGATCTCTTCAATGTTCTCGCGGGACACAGTCGTTTCGGACTCCGCGAGCATCTCGTAGATATTCTTGCGGGTAGCTGGTGGCAGTGTGACGCCTATGATTTGCTGTAACTTGTCAATGGCTCCGGTAGCGCCTGTACCACAGGCAATAATACGACCGTTCGGACCCGCGTTTACGGACTTCTTGAGGCTTTCTTCAGCCTCATGCAGGAGCTGACTCATGCTTCGTCCGCTAATGTCGTCTTCTGTATGCGTATTGGCATAGATTCTCTGCAAACTTTGCAAATACGATTCGACGAACTTCAGGCAGCGCCCGGATGCGGTGTAGTCACAGTAAGTCATCAACCGCTCGCCGAAGGGGGTTTCGAAGGTCGAGTCGACACCAACGATCTGTTGCCGCAGATATGCTGGATCCAAAGGTTTATTGTTCATTTGATTGCCTTCGCTTCATTCGGTTTAACCAAAGTGTGCCGTCAATAATCGTACCGTGAACTGCAATCGAGCGATGATTCCCGGCCTGTGGGGGGCGAATTCCTATTCTTCGCATAGATGCGAGAATTTTCCAAGTCTTATCGTTTGTGATGCATTAGTTACAAGGATGGCAATGCCATGATCGCGGGCGTTGCCACTACTTACCTAAACTACGCTGGCAACGATGCCGATGAGATCACTCTCTGGTTTCAACAGTACCCCACTCAAATCTCCAACCAATTGATTAATCTCAAAACCTGCGTTCTGCAATTCTGACTCAATGCTCTCCGGCGTGAAGTGCTGGAACCAGTTGAAGATCTGCCAGGATTCGTCAGGTTCGACGATGAGATAGCGATCGAGTGATAGGTTCTTGTCCGGGTAAACGAACGATCGCTTGATCCCCACATAATCGCCTTCTGCCCAGAAACCATCCAGTAACCGCTCTTCTATTTTGGTCAGTTCTTCTTTACGAGCAAGTGAAGCAATCCCAGCTACATCTATCACGATCTGACCATCAGAATTGAGCATTTCCCGCATTCGACCCAACAGGATTGATCTTTGTTCTGGCGACAGAACGCAGTAGTCAGTATAGATGAGTGTTACCAAGTCGAAGCCAGTCGGCAGGTCGTCTGACAGATAATCGGCATTTAAGTAACGGATTGGCTGTTCGTTGTCCCTGGCCTTGAGACGGGCGTATTCCAAAGAGTGTGCGGAGAAATCCACGCCAGTCACATTGGCCCCTCTGGCCGAGAAACGTTGAGTGTAGAGCCCTGGCCCACAACCAAGGTCACATACACGTTTTCCAGAGAGGTTCAATTTAGAATCAATCCAGTTGACTACCTGATCGATAGTCTCGAATCGACACGATGCAAGGTCAGTTTCCTGATTGAGGTGAAAACTCAACATTTGCCGAGCAAGATGCGGCCGAGTCCATAGCTCCTTCGCGGTGTAGCGAGAAAAAGGTTCTGGGCGCCGGGCAATGTCTTGCAGTAATTCATACATAACAAAATCCTTTGAAGTCTTCTAATCAAGGACGCCGCGACATCACCAGAGTATTCCTGGCGACACAAGTGTGGTCGCATATAACGGCGTCGATGACTAGTGGTAAACGGAACCGAAGCAGAAGTTCACGGATCACCGAGAGCGATTTGGACGACGCCGGCGCCCGCAGGAGCCGAGCCACACGGAAGCAGTGAGTCAAATCGTCTCACTGCGACCATTCTAACTATCGAACATTGAATCAATTCTAAGATTGATTCTGCTGCGCTCTGGATCTGTCAAATCAGTTTCTGCCAGTCGCTGCAATATTGTGCCGTGACTGATCATTTCGTGATACACCAATGTAGAGACAAACGCCTTATCCTTCGGCCGGTTTGCTACCAATTTTGAAATCGCCAGGTCGTGTACCTCGAGGCACAAGCCGGTAATGCCGTTTGTATTTTCATTCTTCACAGGCAGGAGTCGGTCCCGCCACCCTTTCGGCAAAACCGCCGTTTCCGGACCCACGCCCTGCGCGTAGTAGCCGTGCGTCGCGTGAAAGTGCGAGCCTTCACCAATGGCCCCGTCTATCTTGTCTGCCAGTTCCGGTGAATTCTTCGGATAGATGTCAGTTTCCATCGACATCAAGAGCTTTGCCGGGGCATCTGGAAATTGACCTAGAATCGCCTGACTGCCAATGATGATGAACTCATCGTCGTCGGCAATCTCACCGCTCGCGCGAATCACATGTTCAAGCTCTGAACGCTGCATAGATTCTCTCGCGTTCCTGATCATTTAGAACGCCAGCAAATGGCGAAGATGATCTGAGCCGCGTCGATTCTTCATTCATGCTCGTAATCATCTCGGCAATCTCTGGCCACGGTTGATCAAGAATGTCACGCCATTCCTGCAGATAGCCCCGCTTCTGGCCAGTCGACTTTTTTTCCCAACGCGCGAGATTTTGCTTTGCAACGTCGAGCAGGTCCGGATCGCGCGATATCTTTTGAGCGATTTTGCAATGCATGGCCAGGCTTCGCGCATCAAGAATGCGATGGTCAGAATACCTGTGCCCGCCCTCGCCCGCTGCAGGCACCCACCGCCTTACACTCTTGAATCCCGCATCATGCTTGCGTTTGCGGTACGCACGCATTCTCTCAGCAGCCGTCAATGGTTTCGCTTTTCTCGGCCGGCCACGCTTATTTGGCGTACTTTTCATTGAATTATTGTAACGCGTTACAATAATTAATGCAACTGTCGTCAGTTGAAATCTAAGATCGGGATTCGGGAGGCAGGGGCCGGAAGTTCACAAAATCGCCGGGAGCGATTTTGGACCGCAAGGCGACCCGCAGGGCGCGGCGCAGGGACGCGCCGAGTCAAATCCTGTCACCCCGACCAGCATTTCCAATTCCAGATCAATCCTTTACAAACTACCCTGCCCGGCCACTCATTTTTGTGGGACCGAATCGTGGCGAATATTGGGGGCACGTTTGTTTACGTACTCTCTATTAACCACAGGCGAAGACACTAATCATTTCTCAAATCCTGCCTGAGTGCCTGGAAACGACGTGCGACATTGGCACAACAAGTGACCACCCTTTCGTCATCGAACTACCGCCCTGGCCATTGACCAGAAGGTAACGTATAAGTTACTATATATGACTGCAGAGATTGAGGAATACCTTGACGAAGAGGGTCGTTCGCCATTCGGTGAGTGGTTTGACGATCTTCCGGCAGCTGCCGCCGCCAAGGTGGCTGTCGCAATTGACCGTATCGGACGTGGCCTACTGAGTGATGTGAAATCTGTTGGTAGCGGGGTCTCCGAGCGGCGGATCGACTTTGGTCCTGGTTACCGAATCTATTTTGGTTCGATCAAGGAAGAAAGCGCGGTCAAGGTCGTTATTTTGCTCGGTGGTGGAACCAAAAAACGCCAGAATAAGGATATCGAAATCTCACAGTCTCGATGGAAAGACTGCAAGGCTCGGCGACGAAAAGGAGAGGAATAATGGCATTGACGAAAAGCTTCAAAGAGACCGTTCGCGCTCGCGCAACGCGCGATCCGGATTTTCGTCTTGCTTTGATTCGCGAGGCGGTCGCGAAGCTCGTTGATGGAGACGTCGAAAGTGGGCTAAGTATTCTCGGGGACTATGTCAACGCTACGGTCGGATACAAGACCCTGGCAGCAAGAACGGGCAAGAACCCGAAGAGTCTTATGCGTATGCTCGGTCCTGCAGGCAATCCCACTGCGGAAAATTTGTTCAGCGTTATCAAACAGCTAAAGGAGCAGGAGGGTCTGGAGTTTGATATTCGAGCACGCCACGCTTGAAGCAAACGACGAATCCTTCCTCAAAACTAATTACTTGAGCATCTCGCGGGACGGCATGGCCCCGCAATAACCCGTCATTCTGAGATCAAGCCTCAGAAACAAATAAAGAAGCCGCTATCGACCAGGCCCTTGCGTGCGGGACTGTTGCGGGACTGAGTCCTGCATCGTTATGCACAGTACTGCTATTTTTTCCGTGGGCGCCTCCCGAATGATTATTAAAAATAATCAGTTAACATCTCTGTTCACAGCTTAAGCGTTTGGAACGTGTCGATAACGAACAGAAGTTTTGTGGGTGTGTTCATATGCATTTCCATCTGCGCTTGCGTGAGTCGCTCAAATCAGTATCAGAAACGCCTGATAGGCCCAGCCTGCTGTGATTGCGCCGATCAATGCCAGCAGGACATACCAGACAAACAGGGGCCGTTTGACCAGTGAAAACACAGCTATGGCGGCCGGGATACTGGTCATGGCGCCAGCCAACATAAAGCTGAGCGCGGCACCCGGTGTCATGCCGTTTTCGATCAGGCCGGCCACGACCGGGACAGCCACAAAACCATTCAGATAAGCCGGAACTCCGACCACAGCGGCCAGCGGAATCGCCCATGTCGAGCCAGAACCCAGCCACTGCCCAAGCAATTCAGCCGGCACGAATGTGATCATCAGGCTTTCCAGTACAAACGCCAGTGTCAGCCATTTGCCAAGGAACAGCACCATGGCCGAGGTTTTCTGCGTCAGAACCTGAACACGCTCCGGATGTTTCCAGACGCACCACTCTGTCACGACATTCTTGATCTTGCTAGCGGAATTGTCGCCAGCGCAGGACGACACCGGCAACTGCCGCAAGGGGTTTCTGAACAGACCCAATCGTTGCAAAAGCAAAGTCAAACCACCTGCAGACAGTCCGACAACGATGGCCGATATTGTTTTCACTATGGCAAAATCCACGCCGAGACCGGCTGCGGTAACCACGAACATGGACGGAGACATGATCGGCGAGGCCACCCAGAATGCCATCACGGCCGACAGCGGAACCCCGGCCACCAGCAGTGCCGCGATTAAAGGAATAACACCGCAGGAACAAAAGGGAGACAGGGCCCCAAAAATGGCGGCCGAGCCTATCGCCAGACCAACGCGGTCAGAGAATACTCTGCCAATCAAGCGATCGGCGCCCGCTGCTTCAAGGTATCCCGCCACGCTTGCAGACAGCAGCAAGAACGGGGCAATACTCCATAAACTGCTGGCTGTGAACCAGACGCTCCTTAACAAGTGTGATGGCAATCCGATCGCGATCGCCAGAAAAATCAGCCCAATTAATAGCCAGGTCCTGTCGATCTTTTTCAGGTAATGCATTACATGATTGCCGGGCTTACTCCAAGCCCGCGGACCGCACTGACTGTCGAGCGCGTTGCAACTGGATTGGTTCGAGATCATTTTCTTTCCCAATGTACTAGAAATATAGAATTATTTGATGAAAAAAACTCCAATTATTTAACCACCTGAATGCAGGATTCCTCAGCACAGCAGTTACGAACCAGGAATGTCATCAAGGCGTCCATGTTTTTGAAGTCTGCTTTGCAATACAGGCTGCGGCTGTCCCGCTCCTGCGTGACGAGCCCCGCATGCACCAGCTTGGCGATGTGGTGTGATAGCGTCGATGCCGGTATGTCGAGTTTCTTCCTGATTTCGCCGACAGGACTACCCTGATCGCCGAGCCGGATCAGGACTCGGTAAATGGCCAGCCGGGTTGGATTACCCAGCGCCTCGAGCTGTTTTGCCGCACGTTCAAGTTTCATAACTGGAACATACACTTTACTGTGAGGCCTGTCAACGATCATTCTAGTATTATCGAATAATACTACTAATCACTACAGCACTGCCTGGGACCGGATACAGCGGGCGCCAAGTTTACACCCAAACTTTAACGACGGTGGTTTTGAGAATACTGCGCCAACGCTGTCAAACGACACCTGGGCTGTCGATCGTGAAGGTCGTCTACTTGGATACGTGGACGTGCACAATTTTCCATTGCCCGTCGATACGTCGGAGCACGTCGGTTTCCTTCAGATATGCCATGGTACCGCCAGCCGAGGCCTCACCGTAATAACCACGGGAAAAGTACGTGGCAAATGCCGTGTCTCCGTAAACTCGCACCAGTGCTGTCATCTCCTGAAAGATGCCCACTTTGTTGTAAGCCATGCGGATTCCGAATGCAAACTCCTCGCGGTCGTCGGGCTTACGTTCGACGCGGTACGGATTCGAGGGTGTGAGCACCGTAATGTCGTCCGAGATGTATTGAAAATAGGCTTCCGCATCATTTTCGGCAAAGGCGCGGTTCCAGATCTCGATGGCCTGCCACACCTCCCGCTCAGCCTTCGTCCAGTTCGCCATTTGGTGGGGATTGTGGGTTAAATTACCGACATCGGTAGCGCCGACGATACCGCATCCGATTAGCCCAATCAGGAATACTCCCTTGAATTTCCTCAACATAACTGGCTCCTACACCGGCCTTGAACCAGGGTCAACCCGATGTTCGGCGGGGACCACTGGCGCCGGCTGCATCGCCGGAATTGCCGGGATCAGTTCTGACCCGTTATGACTTGTTTGGCATTTGTGTCCACGGGCGTCTCCAGCATGCCTATGAATAACAACCACTTATAAACGCCCAATGCCTTCGGGAGGCAGGGGCCGGAAATTCAAATCTTCTCACCCCGACCAAATTTCCCTTACTCTTACAACAGCTTACACAACGTCGACGCGAGTGCTGTCTTTTTGTGCGACTGATTGGAGGTGCGAATTGCTGGCTCAAACCAGTCTGCGACTCAGTCAGCCCAGAAATCCGCTGCTACTCATTACCCAACTTTTTCATGTTTTGCATGGCCTTGTGCCATGCGTAAACGACCTGAAGTCGTACCATACTGGTATCGATATTGCTGTCACCAAAAACATTTGAGCTGAAGCTCGTACGCAATGTGAGGTTGTCGGTCACCTGGAAATTCAAGGTAACGCCAACATCTCCAATTTCGAGGTCACTTCCCACATCAACGCCGTTGATTTCTGACTGGAAACCATTGCGATAAAGCAGATCGATGGATCCGAAAAAATGCCGGGTAAAATCATGAGTCCAGTGCGCTTCGAGTTGCCAGAGGGGATCGTTCTCCAGTTTCTGTCCTACAAAATTGTCGTTCTCGGCGAAAAGCCAGACAGACGGAACCACTTCCAGACTCGACATGTAGCCGGGGGCGAAAACACCGAAATGGTATTTGAAAGGGAAGGCGATCCGCCCAAAAAACCGGTTCAGACCGAGGTTCACTACTTTGCTGCTGTCGTACTCACCCAGTGGAACTCCCAGCATCACGGCAGCGTCCAGGGTCCACGTCGGTTCGTAGTTCAGTAAATCGAAGCCAGCTTTTAGCGGCGGTGTACCCAGTAGATTCACGTCAAGCTGCACTGACGGGTCAGCATATCCGGAGGCAGACTGGCTGAAGGAGACGCCCGGGACGACACCGGGCGGCAGGAATTCCGGTGGCGTGAGACTGGTGTCGAAATCCGCCTCGACACTGCCCCCGACGACGTTAACCATAAGTGACGCCGGTCGATTGAAAAGCGTCATATGACGCGCATAGTTCGCAATAAAAATATCCGCGTCAGCATCTGCCGAAGGGTAAATGTAATGGGCCGGATCAAATTGCAGCGCATCGGACGCATCTAGATGCATGTTCAGGTATTGGAATGACACGACGTTGGTGCCGGCTCTTCCTTTCCAGTAAGCGCGTGCACCGTCGTCCTGAGCAATCGCCGGACCACAAATCAGTGACACGGCAACCGGGAATGCGACAAGAGCCAAGAATCGGGCAGGACCGTTTACTTTTTTCATGACTGATGCCTTCTTATTGACTGAGAAGTTCGATCAATTTCTTGTGCGGAATCGCTTCCAAACCACGCACCGGTGGATAGCTATCGGAGTCCAGAACCGCTTCGGGAAATGATTTTCTGGCTTGCTCGTACGGCGACCGATTACCGATGATGACCCCATTCATCTCTACATACTCATCCCACAGTGCCATTAGCTCTGCTCTTTTCTTGGGGAATTTTTCTGACAAGTCATACTGTTCGCCAGGATCCGCGTCGAGGTTGAATAGCTGCCAGTCCCAGGTACCGAAGGGCCGATAGTGCCAGCTGATCTTCCAGTCTCCCTGGCGAATTGCGCGATTGCCGAACAACTCGAAGCCAAGCCAATCATCAGAACTCCGGGGAGATTGCGCTGCACCCGTCAGCATCTGTACCCAGGACTTGCCCTGCATCGGTACGATGTCACGGCCTTGGAACGTAGCGGGGTGCTCTACGCCGGCCAACTCCAACAGCGTCGGCGTAAGATCCATGATGTGGAGAATGGCATTTGTATTTATTCCACCGGCACCCTGCACACCGGGGCCGCTCACGATCAGAGGGGAGCGTGTACCGCCTTCGGCGACGAATCCCTTGAACAGGCGGAAGGGAGCCATCGAGACTTGTGCCCATGCGGGCCCGTACTCGGCAAACGAACCCTTGCGGCCAATGAAATTATGGCTCGCTTCGGCGAAATTGTTCGCTGCGTGCAGATAACCCATGGTGCCGGGTCGACCCGCCAACATCCCTACCAAGTCGTTTCCTTCGGCACCGTTGTCGGAGAAAAAGATAACGACCGTGTTGTCGTACTCTCCTATCTGCTTCAGATAATCGAATACCCGCCCGATCTGGTCGTCCATGTATTCAACCATCGACGCATACAGTTCCATTTTTCGCCCGAGCATGACGCGCACTCCTGGTGCGAGCATCGAGGCTCTCGGCAGAAACCACAGGCGCTCGGCAGTACTGACGCCTTCTTCTACAATGCCCAGTTCCTGCATACGCGCGAGACGGCGAATTCGAATCACGTCCCAACCTTCATCGTATTGGTTCTTGTAGCGGCGCAACCAGTCATCCGGCACTTGCAGCGGCCCGTGAGGAGCCGTAAATGCCATGTAGGCGAAGAAAGGCTTGCCGTCGCCGCGGCCTTCTCCGATGAACTGAATGGTTTTGTCGGTGTAATTTTTCGTCGAATAGAAATCCTTCGGCAGTTTTGCGACTGGGCGACCGTCTTCCGTGTACGGGCCTCTTGGTATCTGCCATTCAACGTTCCACTGGTCGTCGAAGTGGCTCCCACCTCCGACAAGCAATGAGAAATCACGCTCGAAGCCACGGGCGTGCGGAATCTGGTCCGGTTGAAGACCCAGATGCCATTTCCCCACCATGTAGGTGTGATAGCCGCTATCGCGCAATAGCGAGGCGACTGTCGCAACGCGCTTGTTGAGCACGCCCTCGTAACCCGGCTGTCCCACCTGGTTCGGTGCTAACAACTCGCCCATGTTACCCAGGCCGGCGACGTGGTTGTCCGTTCCGCTGAGTAACATAGATCGGGTAACCGAACAGGTAGGGCTTACGTAGAAGTCGGTGTAACGCATACCCTGCTGCGCAAGATCGTCCAGCACCGGTGTGTTGATCTCACCGCCGTAACTTCCGAGGTCTGAGTACCCCATGTCGTCCGCAACGATGAGGAGAAAGTTGGGCCGATCATCCTGCGCCAGAGCCAATCCGTTCACCATCAAGAGAAATGTTACGAGCAGTAACGATTGAGTGTGGGCGACGTTTTCCGACTTACTCACGAGGTTGACCCCCTGGCACAAGCGTAAGCTAATGATTATGGCATTTAGTTCGTTTATTCTGAAGCTACCACCAGGGGCCGCATATCCGGGATAACCGAAAGTGCCAGGGTTTATGCCTCAATGTCCGCTTCACCCGAAAGCAATGGTATGGACTCCTCCTCCCCTAAACGGCATCTAAGTGCCAAACTGGTAATCGATACCACCAGCAAACGGAAAGGAGGAGTCACCATGAAGCTTAGTAGAGTTGGGATTGATTTGGCAAAGAACGTTTATCAGTTACACGGTGCACGGTCGGTGGTGACTGCAGCGAAACATAAAGATGATCCACTCAGGCGCTGGGTCACTGGGATCGCCAAGCGACGACATCCGAACGTGGCTGCGGTGGCATTGGCCAACAAGAACGCACGCATGGCCTGGGCCATACTGCGCAACAAAACTGATTACGATCCTGAGTATGCGATTCGCTGAGACAGGATTAATAAGGAGACCCTCCAAGACGATTGCTAAGCAAACTGCCTAATGGCAAACAGGTCGAACCGACGTCAGGGAAACCCGGGAATGTCCACGTACTTGAAAGTACGACAAAGCGATTGGGACTGACGCGCGAATAAACCATTATGGCCCGGCATCAATAAATGTATGCCAACTTAAGAGGCCGGATATACGTATGCAGTCGTACCATGTCTGCCAGAACAGATTGCTTGCAAATGAGGAGGAGTCCATATACGGACATTCGCACATTCGAAGGTGTGCGAGAATTGTGCGAGCCAGTCCTGATGGGTTGTGATGAGTCCTGCGTTTTGCAACGGGCGTCCGCAGGTTCTATTTAATTAAAACAACAAGTTACTAACCAAGTACCGTTTTCGGGAGGCAGGGGCCGGAAGTTCGCACCGAGGCGAGCCTGCGAGCCGACAGACGCACGACGAATCGGCAGGAAGCCGATTCGGACGAACGAGCAATGCGAGTTCGCCCGAAGGGCCACGCGCAGGATGCGCGTGGTCAACTGCGTCCGAAGGACCGAGTGGCGAAGCCGCGAGTCCCTCTTCTCACCCAGACCAGTTTTTTCCTATTCAGATCAACTCTTTACAGCATTCCCCGATCGGCCATTGTCTTTGTTGTGGGGCCGAATTGTGGGAGTTTTGTGGTCGGGTAAACTGCAATTATTGCGCCGGTTTGCCGGTTGGGATAAATGCGGCCTCTGGTGGAGCTGTGAGGCTGAGAAAGCTGATATTATTCTATCCGCAGTCCGGTTAACGACCGGTCAGCGTCCAAAACAATAACCTGGCCGCGGAAGGCCTTTCGAGAGACCGATGAAACTAAATCCCGGAATGAACGATTGGAGCACGCATCTTGTATGGCTGGTAGTAGCCAGTTTGTCAGGATTCGTCGGCGCATGTCGGCAAGAGGCGCCGGTCGAGCCGGCCGAAGTGGCGCGACCAATAAAGATGATAAGCATCGGCGAGGGTGCCGGTAGTCGAACGCTTGAGGTTCCTGGCAGTGTCTTTGCCGCACAATCGGCCGATCTGTCATTTGAGGTCTCAGGCCGGATGTTGGCGCGTATCGTGGAGGAAGGACATATCGTCGAAGCAGGCGAAGTTGTCGCAAAGCTGGACTCACGAGACTACGTTGCGCAGCGGAACAGCGCGCGTGCGCGCCGCGACACGGTAAAAGCCGACTATGATCGCTACAGGAAGGCATTTGAAAAAAACGCGGTTACAGAACAACAGGTAAGCCGTTCAAAAGGGCAATTAGATATTTCGCAAGCAGAGCTCGATATTGCAGAAAAAGCGCTGCAGGATACGGAACTAAGAGCACCTTTTGCCGGGCGCATCGCGCGGCGCCTGGTCGATGACTTTGCCAATGTCCGGCCCAAGGAAGCGGTGATGGTGTTGCAGGATGAATCAAGCCTGGAACTGCGTGTTGCCG
>Ga0255052_10001324_pt1 | contig 18751 bp, 8 predicted proteins | sample JV7_2_21_MG_FD_188632 | JGI IMG/M metagenome (GOLD analysis project Ga0255052, IMG submission 188632) | Seawater microbial communities from Jervis Inlet, British Columbia, Canada - JV7_2_21 | ecosystem: Environmental > Aquatic > Marine > Inlet | place: Canada: British Columbia | collected... | reverse complement strand
CACCAACTCTTCGCCGGCCTTGCCGAGAACTCCCCCGGTCATCGCCGACGCCAGTGCTTCCGAGAACCCGTCCCGCACCTGCTCCCGCAACTGAGGTAGCGCATCCTCCGCCGCATCACGAACGCCACCTTCGACCTCCGAGCGGAGTCGCGGGAGGATCTCCTCTCCTGCCTCCCCCACCCCCCGGGCAACTTCTTCTCGAACTCGCGGCAGTGCCTCTTCGACGGCCTCAACCACCGCGGATCGTACCTTTGCCGCCACCTGATCGCCCGCCGCGTCCATTCGCGCCCTCAGAAAACGCGAACCCAGGATGGCGAGAAGAGCGGCCGTGAGCAAGGCGGTGGTCACCACCGCCGCACCCGTGATCAGCACCATCGAAGTGGTCGATACCATGCGATCAACCTCCCGTCAGTCCCGCGAGTCGAACCAGGCACGCAGCCGTGCAAGGCCCTCCTCGATCGAGATCCGTGGTTCGTAGCCCAGATCGCGCCGCGCCGCCGAAATGTCGAACCAGTGGGCGGTGGCGAAGTTGCGGGCGACAAAGCGGGTCATCCTCGGTCCGCCCCTGGTCGGAAAGAGCTTATAGAGGTTTTCGAATACGGCCCCCGCGACGAGTGCCGCCTTGAGGGGCACGGTGCGTTCTTCCGGTGGCAGGCCGGCGGCGACGAGGATGCCGTTGATGATCTTTTTCATGGGCCACGGCTGACCGTTAGAGATGAAGTACGGGCGGCCGGCGCAGGGTGCCCCTGGCGCGAGGCAGTCCGCAGCCAGAAGATGGGCATCGACTGCGTTGTCGATGTAGACCGTGTCGACCAGGTTGGAGCCATCGCCGACGAATCGAAGCTGGCCGGCACGGGCGCGGGCTACGAGCTGGGGAACGAGGTTGGTGTCCTCCGGGCCCCAGATGAGCCGGGGACGCAGCGCCACCGTCAACAGCTCGTGGTCGTTGGCGGCCAGCACCGCCATCTCCGCCATCGCTTTGGTCTGCGGGTAGGCGGCCTCGAAATGCTCCGGGTAGGGCGCGGACTCGTCGACACCGGCAAGATCGCCGCCGCTATGGACGACGCTCGGAGTGCTCGTGTACACGAGCTTTGGCACTCCACGGCTCCGCATGGCCGCCAACACGTTCTCGGTGCCTACGACGTTTGTTCGATGAAAGGGTTGGTAGGCGCCCCACGGGTCGACCTTGGCCGCGACGTGGAATACGATGTCGCAGCCGTCAACCACACCTGATACCGCTTCAGGGTCGGCGATGTCGCCACGAATTTGCTCGACGCCGAGCTCGTCGAGCAGTTGGTAGTGACCACGTTGAAACGTACGAACGGGCCACCCACGCTCCACCAACCGACGCACGATGGCGCCGCCGAGGAAGCCTCCGCCACCGGTCACCAGGGCCTTCACGTCCTCACCTTCGGCGCCGCCCAGACCGCCAGCGCCCCACGACCGATCTTGGCGTTGTGGCGGATGTCGACCGGGAAGGCGGGATGGAAGAGCACGGTGCGGATGCTCTTGGTGTGCTCGAACCCGACCCCGAGATCCAAAAGCTCGGTTCGGATGCGACCGTGTTGGGCGCGGCCGACGCTCCCCTCCAACTCGACGCAGAGCACCGGTAGCTCGGATCCTGTCTCCCCCACCCCCACCAAGGCTGTTCGGAAGACCTCGGGGTGGGTGTTGAAGACCGATTCGCAGGGCACCGTGAACAGGTTTCCTTCAGCGGTGCGGACCCGCTGGCTCTTGCGGCCGCAGAACCACAGGCGGCCCTGCTCATCGAAATAGCCGAGGTCGCCCATACGGTGGCGCACTGCCTCTCCTTCCGAAATCTTGGCAAGCGCCGTTTGGCCGGCGGCGTTGTAGTACTCGCGGGTCACCTGCGGCCCCTTGACCACGATCTCCCCGACCTCGCCCGCAGCAACCTTCAGGCAATCTTCCCATCGTTCGATAGGAGCGTCGTCGATTATGATGACCTCCGCCTCGATCGAAGGAACGGGACACCCGACGCATGTGCCCGCGCCCTGATCGGTGGCGTGCCGGGTTTCCGACAGGATTTCGTGACTCGAGGTCGTGGCCACCGGCAGCGATTCGGTTGCACCGTACGGGGTGTGGATGGCCGCGTCGTCACGCAGCAGGCTCTGAAAACGCTCGATCACCCGCGGCGGCACCGGTGCTCCGGCCGAGATCACGCAGCGCACCGACTCGAGTTTGACTCCCCGCTCTGCGCCCCACCGACCCACCGTGTCGAGCAGGGCCGGCGAGCCGAACATGATCGTCACCCCGTGCTCTCGTATCGGTTCGATGATCTTTCGCGGATCGACTCGGGCCGGTCGCGTCGGATCCATATCGGGAACCACGGTCGTCATGCCAAGAGCGGGATCGAAAAGGGCGAAGAGCGGAAAGGTCGGCAGATTGACCTCCCCGGGCTTGATGTCGTAGGCGTCCCGAATCGCCTCCACCTGGGCGGCGAAATTGCGGTGACGGTACACCACACCCTTTGGGGGACCGGTGCTGCCCGAGGTGAAGACAACGGCCGCTATGTCGTCAGCGCCAGTTGTCGCGACGGCATCGGCATCCGCGTCGCTGCCGAGCTCTTCGACCTGGTCCAGGGTATGACCGCCCCAGAAGAGCCGCCTCCCGACTGTGACCTTTGTGCGTACCGTCGGCCGTGCCCAACCGAGCAGTGCCCGCGCGACGTGAGCCTTGGGAACGCCGATGAAGGCCTCGGGCTCTGCGTTACCGAGACAGGCCTTGAGGTGCTTGAGCCCGATGCCCGGGTCTACCAGCACCGGCACCGCGCCGGCCCGGAAGAGACCGAAGGCGAGAGGAAAGAGGTCGAGACCGGGCGGCACCATGAGGACTGTGCGAACTCCGTGGCCGATCCCGATCGATTCCAGACCACGCGCGATCCGCGCCGACCGCCGGTTGAGCTGGTCGTAGGTCAGGCTGCCGCCGCGCCGACCCCATGGGCAGATGATGGCTGTGGCATCCGGCTGCCTGGCCGCCATCTCCGGCAAAAAATCGGCGATATTCGCTTTCTCTGTCATGCGCCAATCTCTTTTTTATTCACCACCAAGACACCAAGGGCACCTCAGATGGTTCTCTTGGTGGGACCATTGGTGTCTTGGTGGTGCAAACCCTTCCTCGAATCAGGTGTCCGCAAGGAATCGGCGGACGAGGGGGATGATCTCTTCGGAGGCGTCCTCGAGGATGTAGTGGCCGCAGTCGGCGAAACGGTGGACATCCGCCTGGGGAAGAAATCGTTGCCACTCGGCAAGGAAGTGGTGGTCGAAGACGAAATCCTTTTCCCCCCAGCACACCAGCACTGGACGGTCGCGGAAGACCTCCAGCCGCTCGGCCGTGTCGGAGACGATGTCGAAACCGGGGTCACCGGGACCGAGCGGAATGTCCTGTACGAAGCGCAGGGTGGCGATCCGGTCCGCCCAGCTGTCGTATGGGGCGCAGTAGGCGTCCCGCACCTCTTTCGAAAGTCTCTTGCGGGTGCAGGCAACGTGGCTCGCTCCGCGCGCGAAGCCGTTGAGGCCCCGCACCATCAGCGGCCCCAGCGGCGTGTCGCGGACCATCCACAGCTGCCACGGAAAGCTCTTCTTCTTCGGCAGGTGGAAGGCGGAAGTGTTGAGGATCACCAGGCGTTTGACCCGTTCAGGATTGCGCACCGCCCAGCCGAGACCGATCATGCCGCCCCAGTCGTGGACGACGAGGTTGACGTCGTCGAGCCCGAGGTCGTCCATCAACCGTCCGAAGTCCTCGATGCGCCGACTCAGAGTGTAGTCGTAGGCACTGTCGTCCGGTTTGTCGGAGAGCCCGCAGCCCATGTGGTCTGGCACGATGACCCGGTAGTCGTGGCGCAGATCCCGGACAAGATCGCGGTAATAGAACGACCAGGTGGGGTTGCCGTGCACGGCTACCACCGCTTCACCGCTGCCTTCGTCGAGGTAGTGGAAACGGAGACCGTCGAGATCGAGGAAGTGATCCTCGAACGGGTACAGCTCCCTCGGAATCTCCCTCATCTCACCAGAGTAGCTCGGCCATGGTGCAGTTGAGGCCGCTGCCGATCCCGCACAGGCCGACCCGCTGTCCGCGCTCCAGGCGGCCCGACTCCTCGAGCTTCGAAAGCACGATTGGGACCCCTGCGGGTCCGATGTTCCCGAAGTCCGGGTAGACCCGAAAAACCTTGCGCAGGTCAATTCCAAGGAGGCCCGCGAACTGCTCGGTGTGCACCTTGCTGACCTGATGGAAGACGAAGTGGTCGATGGCGTCGGCGGTCCAACCGAGCACCTCCGCCGCTCTTGCCCAGGTGTTCACGGACAACTCCATACCGGCCAACAAGAGCTCCTTGGTCCTGGTCACCATGTGGTCGATATGGCCGGCGCACAGTCGACAGTGCTGGGTCGCGGCGAGATTGACGCTGCCCCTGAAGGGATGCCCCTCGGGGGCGAGGTCGGAGCGCCCGAGAACCATTGCAGCCGCGCCCGATCCAAGAGTCAGGGAGGCGAAGTTCTCACGGAAGGTCGCCTCGTCGATCTCGGGGCCCTGGAGCCGCTCGATCGTCGACTCCGTGATCTGGCGGCTGGTCTCGCCGTCGACCAGGATGGCGTAGTCCACCTGGCCACGCTCGATCATGTTGCCCACCATGTCCATGCCGTTGACGAAGGCGAGACAGGCGTTGCCGAGGTCGAAATTCATACAGGTCTCGGGCAGACCGAGGCTGTTGTGCACGATGCAGGCGGTGGACGGCTCGATATAGTCGCGACAGACCGAGGTATTGATGAGAATCCCAACCGCGGAACGGTCAATCCCCGCCTTCTCCAATGCCTTTTCTCCGGCCTCCGCCGCCACCTCGCTCGGCATCACGCCCTCGTCCCAAAACCTCCGCTCCATAATCCCTGAAAGGTCGCGGAGCAGGTCTTCTCGAACCCCGAGACGCTCCATCGTCGGAGCGAGCTCGCGCTCGATCTCCTCCGAGGACATCCGGTGCGGCGCGTCGACGTGAGCCACACTCAAAACGGAGACGTTTTCAAACTTCATGATCTGCTCCAAAACTCCCGTGTATCTTTACTACGCACCCGAGGCGCAAATCTTCCTCTCGGGTGCGGAGACTACCACCCCGCAGCGCGGCATTAAAGGCTTGCCGCGGCAAGAATTGGCGTTCTCAATGGAGTCGCCTCACACTTCGAGGTTGATCCATTTCCGGCTCCGCCAGATCAACGCGACAATCAATCCCTGAATACTGCGGTAACCCACCTGCGCAGCCCACACCGCGGACATCCCGAAACCGAGCACCGGACCAATGACGAATGCCACTGGGAGGAACAGACCCCACTGCAGCGTCACCGAAACAAGCATCACTGTCTTGCTCGCGCCCGCCCCCAGAAGAGCATTCAAGAGCACGCTTCCAAGCGTCTCCACAACCATCGTCGCGCCCAGCAACTGCAGGGGGAAACGGGCCAGCGCGATCGTGTGCTCTTCGTGGAGAAAGATCCCGAGGATCAGGTCCGGCGCGACAACCCCGACCAGCGCACCGATCCCGACTACGACCATCGCCAACCGGCTCACGTCCCAGCCCCAGGTCACCGCGTCTTCCCGATCGCCTCGCCCGAGCGCCTGGCCGACAAGGGACGCCGCTGCGAGCCCGAATCCGACCCCCGGGAGAATCGCCACCAGCAACAGCTGGATCAAAACGTTTGAGGCGGCAAGCTCGGCGGTACCGATACGTCCGATGATCCAGAAAAAGACCGTCATTCCAGTGGCGAAGAAAAAGCTCTGCATCCCGGCAGGGATCGATAGGCGCAGCATCGAGGCCATGGTTTTGCGGTCGGCAATCCGACGGAGGAACCCTGTCCCCCTTGCGTGGCGAAGGGCGAGAACGATGTAGATGACCGTGCCCAGGAAGGTGGCGATCGTGGTGCCGATACCGGCTCCAACCGCGCCCAGGGCCGGAAAGCCGAAGTGCCCAAAGATCAAGACCCAGTTGAGGAGGATATTGCACACGTGCATGATGACCAGGGTCTGGAGGTACCGGCGTGACTGTCCGATGCCGTTCCAGAAGCCGCGAAAGGCGAAGTTCATCCCGATGGCGACCATCCCGGCGAGGCGCGCGCGGAAATAGGGCACACCAATGGCCACCACCTCCGGGTCATCGATCAGAAACGGATAGAGCCGGTCCGCAAAAAAGAAAAGGATCAGCGACCAGGGAACAGCCACCAGAAGCGCGATCAACAGACCGGCATTCAGCCCGCTCGCCGTTTGATCCCGTCGACCCTCCCCGAGGCGGCGTGAGGCAATGGCCTGGACCCCCGCCGAAAGGCCCATGATGAAGGCCACAGCCATGAAGTTGGCGAAGCTGCCCATGCCGACCGCCGCCAACGAGGGCGCGCCGAGATAGCCGACCATCGCGGTGTCGACGAGATTCAAAACATTCTGCGAAGCCATCCCACCGATGATCGGCAGGGCGAGGACCAGAATGGTGCGGATACGGATGCGGTCGAGCATAGGGCCGCCACAGGATACGCGATGTCACGCCAGAGCGAAGGATCGACGGCATCAGCCGGTGTGGCACCATGGTAGGAGACCGATCACCGTTGCGGTCGGACAGGAGGACTAATGTCTCGCATCAGTTGCCTTGCCATCAGCTTCGTAGTCGCGTTCACTACGTTGGTCGGAAACGTCGCCGCCCAGCAGAACGCATCACCCAACAAAAAGGCGCAGGTCGTCGCCGACCGGGCGATCGCGGACCTCGCGGCCTGGGAGAATCAGAGCGCTCGCAAGTACCTCCAGAGCCAAAAAACCAAATTTGGATCGACCCCGCAATTCCAGACGGCCTGGGCATTGCTGGAGATTCAGGAGGGCGCCGACGACAAGAAAGCCCTGGCCACCCGCGGAACCACAAACCTCTCAAAGATGAGCAAAAACAAATCAGTCGGCGCCGTTGCGGCGTACCACTATGGCGAAATCCTCTACCACCAGAACAAACGGAAAGAGGCCAACACGGCCTGGCAAGCCGCTGCAAGGAATGCCGGCACCCTTGCCAAGGCAAACCCCTATGACGCGACGGCCCAGTTCTATCTCGGTGCCGCATCCGTCCGAACCAAAAAGTACCCTCAGGCGCGAAATGCTCTTCTGATCGCGGTGCGCGGCGGCTTCGATCCGGCGATGGTCAACCACCAGATCGGGCTCTCCTACCTCTTTGCCGAGTCATGGACGGAAGCGAAGGAGGCGTTCAACCTTGGGCTGGCCGTCAATCCTCGTTATGCACCGATGTACTTCTGGCGTGCCATGGCCTGGGAGAAGATCGGGCGCAAGGACAAGATGCTGCTCGACCTCGACCAGTATCTGAAGCTGGCACCGTACGGTCCCTATGCGGGTAAGGCGAAGACGGTGCTGAAGAGCGCAGGTCGCTGATAACTGGATGCTCGATGCTCGATGCTCGATGCTCGATACGGCCAGATCGTAGACTCGTGATGCAACCTGTCAAGGGTTGTGTAGGCGGATCCGGCTTCGCTGCTTCGCAGCTACGCCGTGACCTTCGAGTATCCAGTATCGAGGATCGAGTATCAGGTGGGCGATTAAAACGGCCGTCCAATCCCCAGATAGAACTTCGGCTTCCTCGAACTGATCCCGACATTGGCGACCGGCCAGGCGACATCGGCCCACAGGGGGCCGATGGGGGTCGACCACCGAACACCGATACCGACACCGACTGAAAGATCGAAGTCCACCTCCCGCCAGCTCTCCCATACCTGGCCAATGTCGGCAAAGACAGCCAGGCGCAGCGGGTCCCAAATCGGAATTCGCAGCTCCTCGTTGAGGATGAAGAGCGCGCCGCCACCGGCCGGTACCAGGCTGCCATCGATGCCGTAGGTCACCGGACCCACTGTGTTGAGGTCGAACCCCCGCACCGAAGCCTGACCGCCGGCAAAGAAGCGCGCCTCGCGATCGAGGCTCGTACCCTTGAGGGGCTCCGCAACGCCGAACCGGATCGACTGCATCCAGGTTGCATCTTGAAACGGCTCCAAGGCAAGGCTGAACCCCGAAAGCCAGCTCACGTACTCGAGGTCCGACCCGATCGGCTCACCGCTCCAGCCAATATCCGAGGTCAGACCCCATCCGCTTCTGGGGTCGAAGAGGTAATCGAAACGCTCGATGATTGTGCGAGCGCCGAGGGTGCCCACCTGGACATTGATATCGAGCGGGAAGAAATCGTCCGGCACCTTTTCGTAGGTCCTGGTGTCGGTCCATCGGTAGTAGACGCCAACCTGGATGCTTTTGGGCAATCGATAGGACGCCTCGAACGAAGCCAGATTCTGATCCCGGTTCAACAAATCCGGCTCGTCGGGGGCATCGCCGGTGCTGTAGCCGATAGTCGAGATGAAGGACAGCCGACCGCCCGGCACCGGCGGGATCGAACCGAGCAGGAAGATTTTCTTTTCGACTGCATCCAGGCTTCCCCGGAGGTTGAGGCCGATGCCGCGGCCGAAGAGGTTGTCGTCGCGAGCTCCGAAGGCCGCGCCAAAACCCCGCTCCGTGCTCCAGCCGCCACCGGCCTCGAGAGTCCACCGCCGTTTCTCGACAACGTCGAACTCAACATCAGCCTCAGAGTTGCCGACCGGGAGGATCCTGACGCTGTCCTTTTCAACAGGCGAGAAATTGGCGATCTGGGACGCGGAGCGATCGAGGTCCTTATCGGTCAGCACCTCCCCTGGCGCCAGGGTCACCCCTTTTAAGAGCACCCTTTCGGATACATCTCGACGGCCGGTGAACCGTATCTCACGCACCGTCCGTCGACGACCCGCATTCACGATGATCTCAACCGTCCAGGACCCGCTCTCATCGCCCGCGATCGACGATCGGATGCTGGCGTCCCGGTATCCCTCCTCGACGTAGGAATGCCGAATTTCGCGAGTCGCGGCATCAATTGCAGGCCTGTCGAGGGGCATTCCGGGTCGAACCGCAAACGCTGCGTCCGCCGTCAAACCAAGTGGGTCGTTGCCCACGATTTCGACCGAATTCACGACCGCCCGTTCTCCGGGCGAAACCGAGATGTGGACCTCGGCCTCTCCTGAGTCAATCGGTTCCATCCACACATCGAGGACCTTCGCCCCGTAGAAACCAGCACTCTTCAAAATCCGCTGAACGACACCGGTGGCCCAGTCGGGCCGGTCGACAGCGAGTGCCAAGGCCTCCGCGCTGGCGAGGGCCCGGAATGCGGGGATCACGGTGTCCACAGGCATTCCCTCGAAGAACGGACCGTGGAGCTCAGTTTTTTCTCCCTTACGAACGTTGATGACGATGGTTTTGCCACTCCGCTCGATCGCGATATCCGATGCCAAAAAGCCCTCCCCCGCCACGTGCCGGCTGATCTCCGACACCATTGTGTCGAAGGACGAGCTCTCCAGCGGCGGCCGCTGGTACATTGCCGTTACCTCCTGACGAATGAGTTTCGGCAACGAGTCCCCCTCGAACCGAACGGGTTGCGGGTCTCCCGGATCACAGGTGAACACCAGCGTCGGCGAATGTGCCTTCCCCTCATGCGTTCCGGCAACTCGTGCGTTCTGGAAACCGTGTTCCGCCATCATCCGCTCTATCCGGACCGCACCGACAAAGAGCAGGAATGGATCGAACGGCTGGCCGCGCCGGAGTTTGGTGGCCCGGCGGAGGCTGCGTTTGGAAAACGGCCACTCCCCGTCGAGTCGGACGCGGTGGATCTCGGGTCTGTCGCTGAGGGTTCTGGTGCCTCCCCACTCGAATCTCTGAAAGATGTTGGCGCCGAGATTGTCGTCTGCAGTCTCCTGGTAGGCCTGCAGCGCGAGGCCCTTGAACCGCGGAATGTTCCAGTACTGGAGCATCGTCAACCGATCCTGGACGTCGGTGAGGTTGGTGGCAAGGAAGAGCGCGAGCTGTCGGCTCAATCGCTGGCCCACCATGAAGCGCACACTGGGATCGGACTCGGTCTGGACGGCGATCTCGGCGGGTCGGAGGGTCTCGTTTTCAAAACCGAGGGCGCCGGTGATCCCCTGCGCCAGTCCGCGGGTCGCCAATTCCGTTGCATCGACCCCTTCCTCGTCGCCGAACAGCGTCGTGTCCGACTCGGGCACGATCTCCATCAAAGGGTCGATATCGGGGTTTCCGGTGAACTCGACCACGCCTCGTCGGACCTCGACCTCCTGCCCGGCCAAGGTCAACACTCCGCCGGAGGCGATCCGCACCTCCCCCCGAAGGACAGGAACCGCGGCGGTACCGCCGACGTGGAGCTGGTCCCAGTTAACATCGAACCGCCCGAGGTTGTTTTCAACCCTGATTCCGGCAAGCCCGCGGACTGTCACATCGAGGCTGACATCGTGCAGCGCGTCGTCATCGGTGGTCGCAGTCGATTGACCACCGAGCATCGCGGAGGCGAGATCGAGACGCTCGTCCCAAAGCCCTACAACAAGTGTTAGATCGCCGGAGATATGTGCAAGTCGATCGGGGTGAGGCTCGACGGCCATCTCCCCGTCCCACTGGGTGAGGATTCCCTCGACCATGGTGGTCACGTTGTCGAGCTCGAGCACCAGCCCCTGCCCGGTTCTGGAGTCCCATCCGCCCCCAAGATCGACCCGACCGCGGTTGACCTCGGCACCGCCCTCGATGATGTCGATCACGCCATCATCGAGGGTCGCGACCACGCGCAGGTCGCGCACCTCGACCGGTGGTTCTCGCATCACCATCCTCCCGTCACGGTGATCGATGGTGAGCCTGCCTCGAACCGCCATCATCGACATCGAACGTTCAGCCGGAACCTCGAAATCGGCGTTGACCGTTATCGGTCCTTCGATCGTTACTGGAATCGGCAACATCCCCGACACCTCGGGGGCCAATCGTGCTCGCAGACGACCAGCGATGAATTCTGTCGACGGGTCGAAAACGGCCGACGCCTCGATGCGGCTGCCGAGACCGACCAGCACCACCGGATTCAGCTCGAGACGGTCGTCGTCGAGGGAAACTACCAGCGGACCCTCGGCAATGAGTTTTCCAGACGGGTGGATCACGCGGAGATTGTTCGCTTCCACCAGCACGCGCGGCCTTCCGGGCGTCAACGGCTCCCAGAAAAGATCCGCTCGGAGGTCGGCCTCAGCCTCCGCCTGGATATCTTCCAGTCCGAAGAGCTCTATCAATGGCCCGGACCGGAACCCGGGAACCTCCGCCGTCGCTCGAACCGGTCCCCCGGGCGCCTCCGGCCACAACCACTCGGGAAGTCCGAGGTCTCCGAGAGGCACTGCGAGCTCAACCTGTGCGGGGCCCCCGGCCGTCTCGATACGCTCCGAGACGACCTTCAATCGACCACCCGTGAGACCCGCGACCAGATCCACCTCTCCAACGAGGGGAGTCGTTCCGGCGGGACGCCACGAGATTTCGAGGTCACCCTCTGGACGGGCCAGGCTCCCTTCCACGCGCAGCCGCCCGGACACCAGCCCTACCGCCGCCTCCGGCATTTCGACCGGCAGGGATCCCAGATCGACGTCTCGCCACTGAAGATCTGCGGTCGCCGGCGCCGACACATCGGCCAGCGAGGTCGTCAACCGTCCCTCCAACACCCCGGCATATGCATCTGCCTTGAAGCTCCTCACCACGACCTCTTCTGGAGTCGCAGCAAACACCGCATTCAGATTTCCTATCGACCACTCCCCGGCCGCGAGGGTGGGCGCCGAGATCTCGCCCTCGACTCGTACGTCGCTGCCAGATGCGGCAAAACGCCCATTGGCTTCAACCCGCCCTTGAATGGCAATATCGGGAGGTGCGATCAGATTGGCCAGGAGCTCCTCGAGATCCTCCGCGCGCATCTCCCAGTCACCCTCGGCCGCTCCTTCGAGGGGTCGTGCCGTCCCTGACGCGGTGAGCCACGAACCCGGTGCGACCGATGCGTCGACCTTCCACTCGACATCGTCGAGCGTACCTGTGGCCTCTGCCACAAAATTCTCGACACGCTGTCCGCCGATCACTGGTTTCACCCACTCCACAGTCGTGGACAGTCTCGGCGCTGAAAGCGCACCCTCAACGCGCACGCGCGCCTCGACAGGGCCACCGTCAACTTCCAAACCGCGGATTGCGGGCAGCCACTGCGCGACGGATTCGGCAAACAGGCGTGGCTCGGCAGCAGCCAGCAGCCCGTCAGCAGTGATCGTTCCGTCTTCGTCAATGGTCCCGCTCGCCCTCAGAGTCGCGCCCACCGCTCGTGCGTCCAATTCGGCCACGCGCCACGTGTTCCCGGCTCCATCCGCACGCACAGCAAATCGGCCCAGCGGCGATCTCATTTCCAGTTCAACGCGCCCAGAGAGGAACTCGGGGCTTATCGGATATGAGATCGTGCCGTCGATCTCACCCGTGAGGGTCGCCGGTTCCTCGACCACTGCGGCAATCCGCGGCGCGGTGAACGCTAGCACCCGATCGACCGGCGCCCCGTCGAGTGACGCTGACAGGTCGGCAACACCCGGCGCTGTCATCGTTGCGGCGGCGCGACCCCACCCGGGGTGGGCTACGCGAACGCTTGGATGGCCGTCTCTGTAGGCGAGTTCCAGCTCCTCGAGGTCGTAACCGGCAACGTGAATGGGCCCGCCGCGGTGCGCGAGCTCCAGTTCCAGACCTTCCACATCCGTCATGGCCACGTGGCCCTCGAGCTCCAGACGACCCGACGGCTCGAGCCCGGTCACGAGATTCGGATCCCACCAATGCGCTACGGTCTCCGTGTCGATTTCGGCGCTGACCTCGAAGCGGCCGTCGGTGGAAGGCGAGAACTCGATCTCACCGGTGACGAACAGACTGGCCGTAGCCGAGCCGACCGAGAGCCGTTCAACCCGGAGCCCGTCTTGCGATCCATGACCTTCGATGTCGATCGAACCAAGATCCAGGAACCGACCATCCCGAGCCAGCGACAGCTTCTCGGCCGTCACTCGAGCCGTCGCCAAACCGGACACCAGCCGGCCGTCAATGTTCATTCCACCGACAACAACCTCGATCCCTGAGATCGATTCGCCGGCGCCGACGCCGAGGACGTGTAGCTCTCCAATCTCGACCAGCTCCCATACGGAGATCGCCGAATCATCGGCGTCGGCAGACTGTTCGGGAAGCGCGCGAGGGTCAAAATCCACGCCATCGAGGACCAGAACATCGAGCTTGTGCGGCGCCCTGACAATCCCCAGCCAGCCCCACCGCGCCTCGATCCGATCCAGCGAGGCAACCCTGAGACCTCCGGAAGCAACCGTGACACCGCTCATGCGAAGCCGAGCCGGAAAGGCGCGGAGGGCGAATTCATCAGCCGAAATCTGCCAACCGCTGCCCTCTTCGATCGACGCCGCGAGCCGGTTCCAGATGCTCCGTTGCACGCCGGGAAGGTGGAACACAGCCACCACCGCCGCGATGAACAGGGCGACCACAGCGACAATGACAATGAGCTTCCGACGTCTTCGCTTCACCTGTCGAGTTTACATGCGGGAGGAACTCCGCCCGGGCGAAGTCACAGCCCAGCTTTCAGTCGCGATAGCGATAGCGAGGTGCGGAATGTGCAATCTCTGTCCGCTAAGTTGACATACAACAACCGCTTGCATACGCTGGGCACACTCAAAGGAGTCCTAAATCTTGGCCACGCCGCTCGCCCAACTCGAAGGCAAATACGAGATTCTCGAGAAGATTCGAGAAGGCGGAATGGGGGCCGTATACAAGGTCCGTCACCGCCTGCTCGAAGAGGTTCGGGTGGTGAAGGTCATGCGCCCCCACCTGGCTGAAGACGAGGTTCTCCAGGCGCGTTTCCTGCGCGAGGCCAAAGTGGCGGTCAAGCTCCGCCACCCGAATCTCGCCCAGATCTACGACTTCACGGTGGATGACAGTGGTTACGCCTACCTGGTGATGGAGTTCATCGACGGCCTCAATCTGCAGGAGGTGATCAAAGTCATCGAGAAGCCCGGCCTCGGTCTGGTGCTCGAAGTCGCCAGGCAGAGCCTCGAGGCTCTCGGTTACCTGCATCGCAAGCGCATCATCCACCGCGACGTTTCGCCGGACAATCTCCTCCTCACCCGCGACGATGAAGGTGCGCTTCAGGTCAAGCTGATCGACCTCGGCATCGCCAAAGTGCGGGGCGGCGATGACAGCCTGACCTCTGAAGGAACGTTTCTCGGCAAGGTACGGTACTCGTCGCCGGAACATTTCAAGACCCAAGAGGGGCCCGATGTCAGCGCTGCCAGCGATCTCTACTCCTTCGGCGTGGTGTTCTACGAGATGCTCACCGGCACCTATCCCATCCAGGGCACCAGCGTCGCGTCGCTGATTTCAGGTCACCTGCTGCATCCCCCTCTCGCCTTTGAAGATTCCGATCCGGAAGAGCGGGTGCCGGAAGATCTGCGGACCGTTGTGCGAAAGGCCCTGGACAAGGACCCGAAGAAACGGTTTCGATCTTCGACCAGCTTTATCAAGGCTCTGCAGCCGTGGCTCGAGGAACATCCGCTGGAAGAAAACGAGTTCGAGGCGATCTTCGATCTGCCAACCCTGACCACACACAAGATCCGAACCATCAAACCGGGAAGCACACAGAGCCGGATCGATCGCAGCTTCGGCTTGTCGACCACCCCACCTCCCAGCGACAGCTCAGACGGTGACCACGAGCTTGAAACCTCCGGGACGGTTGAAACCGGAAGTGCAGGGCGGGCCAAAACCCCTGGCAAAGAGGACTCACAGCAGGCGCAGATCAGGGCGCTCCTGGTTGGCGCCACCAAGCTCGCCGAGGTCAAGCACTTCCAAGAGGCTAGGATGCAGCTCGCCTCAGTCCTCGAGCTCGACACCGGGAATTCAGATGCTCAGGAGCTTCTGAAGGCGGTTGATGAGGCCGACGTCGAGCTCCAGAATAAACGACTCGAGGCGGCCGAGAACGTTCGCCTCCTGGTTCGGGCTGAGTCGTTCGACCAGGCGGCTACCCAGCTCAGCAAGGCCGTCAAGGAATTCGGCCAGGCAGAGATATTCGACGAAGTGGACAGCGAGATAAATGCCGCCAAAGAGGCCTATCAAGAGCGTCTCCAAAAGCTGGACGAGATCATCCAAAAGGCCGCCAAGTTGATGAAGACCGAAGGCTACGAAAAGGCGGTTCCCCTCCTCCGCGAGGGTTTGGATCTCGAGCCCGGAAATCGCGTACTCATCGCCCAGCTCGAAGAAGCGGAAAAGGGCCTCGATGCCCTTCTCGATGCCCGGCGAAGGGCGAAAGAGATCGAGAATACTGCCGCGACGATCACCAAACACATCGAGGACCGCAACGTCAGTCAGGCCGAGCACGCTCTCGCGCTGGCCCTGAAGCTCTACGGCGCCGAATCCGTCTTCTCCGATCTCTCGAATCAGTTGGCGGGGCTTCGGAATAAGCTCAGGGAAGAAGAGGCCGGGGCGCTCAGGGACAGCGCACAAAAACTGATCGAGAATGAAGAGTTCGCCAACGCCATCGCCGTTCTCGAAGAAGCCACACAGCTCGCACCGGAGGCCGCTGAAACCGCCGACCTGTTCGAGGCAGCCAACGAAGGCATTCGGCTTCAAGAGGAGGCCCGCGAGCGTATCGCAGCAATCGAAGACAGGGTTCTCAAGATCGACCGCCTGATCGCCGCCGATCGCCTCGAACCGGCCATGCGAATGATCGGCGCAACGGCCAAAGAATTCGGCGGCTTCGACCAGGCCTCCGCGCTTCGTACGAGGATCGAGGGGGCTCAGGCGGCCACCGAGGGGGCCGTCAAGAAGGCGGAAGCCATGCTCGCGCAAGCCCTCGAACACGCCGGAGGCAACACCTTTTCAAAGGCCAACGATTTCCTCGACGAGGCGCGCGCCCTCCAGGCCGACCATCCGCAGATTGCCGATCTGGTTTCAGGTGCGGAGACCGAAGTGCACCGGAGAATCGAGGCCTACCGTCGTCAGATGACGATCGACAACGTCGTTCAGAGCGTCGAACGGCAGCTTGAGAAAGGATCCATCGAGGAAGCGCATCGAGAGCTCGGTGTCGCCCATCGGCTCTACGGCGAGTCGGATGTGCTCGGCGAGCTGGCGGCCAGGATCGATGCACGCGAACGCGAACTGCGAAGCGAAGAGATCGCCGAGCTCGTCAATAACTCCCAGAAGAAGAAAAGGGCTCCCGAAGATGCCATCGCGGACCTCGAAGCGACTCTGTCGATCGATCCCCACTGCGAAAAGGCTCACCGCCTGTTAACTGAGACCAAGGCCGCCTGGAAACAAACCACGGAAGCCAGGCTCGCGAAAGAATGCAAGGCCGCTCTGGCGACCATCGACGAACTCATCGCCGACGGTGAACCGGGCAGGGCGCTCGAGATGCTGAAAGAGACGGTTGAAGGGGTCGGCGATTTCCGCGTTGCTCGGGATATCCGCCGCACCCTCGAGGAACTGCTCTAGACCTCATCAGTGATAGACTTGGCCTGGTGGGCATTAGCCGGATCCCGCGCCGAAGGGTAGCTTTCAACCGGGTTCCGTCGCCCGATCAGAAGAGGTGCGATGGCCCCATTTCGTTTCGATTTCTGGCGTAAGCGAAGTGACCCTCCGGCATCGGAGGGCCTTAGCACGTCGTCCCCGGGCGGGGGGCGGCGAGAGGTGCTCGTCTGTACTCGGGACGCCGACCTTGGAAACGATCTCTGCGACCTTCTCAGCGAGCGCGGATACACACCATCTGTCCACCGGAATCCCTGGGCGGCTCGCTATGCGGCACGTCGCAACGTGCCTGACCTCGCGATCATCGACTGGCACCTCGGTCAGCAGAGCGCGGCCAAGCTTGCCTCAACGCTATATTCCTCCGACGGCAGGCAGTCGTGCTCGATCCTTGCCCTGGTCCCTCAGGGACAACCTGACACCCTGGTCAAAATCCTCGAGCTTGGTGTCAACGACTTCGTCATGCTTCCACTCGACCGGCCCCTTCTCGCCACCCGCCTGAGCCTGATCGAGACCCGCCTGCGCGAGCTCGACGATATGCGTTCGTTGCAAGACGAAATCAGGCAGGAGTACCAGCGTTTCCTGATCGCCACCGGCGGCATCGGAGACGGCGTTTGGGATCTCGATCTCCTGACCGAGAGGGTGCACTTCTCGGATCGATGGAAAGAGATGTTGGGGTATGGCCAGGATGAGATCGAGGATGACCTCGAGAGCTGGCTGAGCCGGGTCCATCCGGAGGATCTGACCCGTCTTCGCGCGATCATCGACGCAAGCATCGCGGGCGAGGTCACCGTCATCGAGCAGCGGTACCGGATTCAGGTCAAGAGCGGTGAGTACCGCTGGATGTTGACCCGCGGCGAGGTCGTCAAGGATGCAGAAAGCAAGGCGATTCGTGTTGTCGGCCGGCAGACGGATGTCGATCAGGAGGACGAATCGAGGGAAGCCGTACGGACCTCAGGCCTCCAGGATCCGCTCACTCGCCTGCCCAACCGCGCGGTTCTCGTAGATCGCCTCCGCCACGCGTTCGCCAGAGCGGAACGCGATCCTGAGCAGGGCTTTGCAGTCCTCTTCTTCGACCTCGATCGCTTCAAGAACGTCAACGACAGTCTCGGTCACCTCCACGGAGACCAGCTCCTGCGGATGATTGCCGAACGGGTCGAGAAGGCGTGTCGACCCGGTGACACCGTGGCCAGATTCGGCGGCGACGAGTTCGTGATTCTGGTCGAGGACATCAAGGACATCCGAGGCGCGACGGTGGCTGCGGAGCGAATCCAGGAAGAGTTCAGGGTTCCGTTCGACCTCGAGGGCAACGAGGTCTTCGCCACCATCAGCATCGGCATCGCACTATGGAACCCCGAGTACGACCGCGCCGAAGATCTGCTTCGCGACTCTGATACAGCCATGTACCGCGCCAAGGCAATGGGCCGCAACAGCTTTACGGTCTTCGACGACGAGATGCACAAACAGGTCGTGGCCACCCTCCAGCTCGAAAACGATCTCCGTCGCGCACTCGCACGCCACGAGTTCAGGGTCTTCTATCAACCAATCGTTGCCATCGACGACGGCCACGTTGCCGGCTTCGAGGCGTTGGTTCGTTGGCAGCACCCCGAGCGAGGCCTGCTGATGCCTGGCGACTTCATCCTGGTTGCCGAGGAAATGGGCGCGATCATCCAGATGGATCGCTGGGTCGCCGAGGAGGCATGCAAGCAGCTTCGGATCTGGCATCAGAAGTTCCGCGCCCACTCGCGCGCGACGATGTCGGTCAACCTGTCTACGACCCAGCTCATGCGCCCGGATGTGGTCGCCGGAATCGACCTCATCCTCCGCAACAGCGGCCTCTATGGGCAGAGCCTGAAGCTCGAGGTCACCGAGAGCGTCCTGATGGAAAACGCCCAGTACGCCTCCGCAGTGCTCGAACAACTCCGGGCACTCAACATCGCGATCAGCATCGACGACTTCGGCACCGGCTACTCCTCCCTCGCCTACCTGCGCCGGTTCGAGATCGACACCCTCAAGATCGATTACTCCTTCGTGTCGCGGATGCTGGAGGACGAGGAAAGCTCCGAGATCGTGCGCACGATCATCACCCTCGCAAAGAATCTCGGCAAAGACACCGTCGCCGAGGGCGTCCAGACCCGTTCCCAGTTCGAGGCCCTGGTTGAGCTCGAGGTCAACATGGTCCAGGGTTACTTCATCGCGCCGCCACTGCCCAAGGAGGTCGCGGAGAGTCTTCTCGAGAGGACCGCCGGCCACCCCAACCACCTCGCCAAGATTCTCGCGGACCGCATGCAGGGATCGGCCGCCCGCC
>Ga0255052_10001323_pt1 | contig 18758 bp, 16 predicted proteins | sample JV7_2_21_MG_FD_188632 | JGI IMG/M metagenome (GOLD analysis project Ga0255052, IMG submission 188632) | Seawater microbial communities from Jervis Inlet, British Columbia, Canada - JV7_2_21 | ecosystem: Environmental > Aquatic > Marine > Inlet | place: Canada: British Columbia | collected... | reverse complement strand
TGGGGAGCCCCACGGGAACCGGAAACGGAATTGACCTCCTCGACCCGCTCGCAGCCGAGGGAGTACATCTTGTAGTTGGCCAGGGCGACCAGCTCGTGCTCTTTGACGCCGGGACGGATCGCGCGGGCGATATCTTCGTAGGTGGCGTCAACGATCGCGGCTGCCTGCTTGAGCAGCTCGATCTCATCGGCGGTCTTGATTTCGCGGGCATTGAGCATGGCCTGCTGGCCATCGACAACCTCGACCCCTTCATCCTCCAGAGCTCTCATCATGCACAGCTCCAGAGAATCGATTCCCAGGGGCTTGTTCTCGACACCCAGATCGACGAGCAGCTGCTTGATCTGCTGGGCGAAACCCTTCTGGACATTCATGGCCGGCGGCAGGGCACCTTGCATAGTCGCGATAGGAGCATTGACCTTCTCAGGATCGAGCCAGGGAGCGGAGAGACGTTTGGCCGGGGCTGCCGGGTCGAAAAGGTATGGACTTCCTTCGATGGGGCAGAGGGCGTAGCGGTTCATCTTGTCTCGGCACCACTCGCCGACATGGGTGCCAGTGATGTAGCGAATGTTGTCGAAGGTAAACGCCAACATCGCCCCGAGACCGGCCTCTTTGACAGCCGCCTGGGCTCTTTCAGTCCGCTCCCGGCGGAGGCGCGGAAAATCCACACCCATTTCCCAGTCTTTGCCCATGGCGCCCCAATTGGCACGGGCGTGCGGTACGTTGTACTTCATGTCGATCTCCTTTGTGACCCGACAGTCCTAGATTGTGGTAGACACGACGATTTCTGCGACGACCACACCCTCGTCAGCGATCAGGATCATCGTCCGGTGATTGGAGCGACGGAAGGTATTCACGTGCTCGTCATCTTTCAGAAAGGACCCGAAAGCCCACTCAAGAGAAGTCTAGGAACGTGAGGGAGGCGGAGAAAGCCAGTTCTGGCACTTCACTATCCGGATCTAGCATTTCAGGCCCCAACTACTCTTCTCTCTTCCTGAGCGGCCAGAATCCAAAGAACTCGGCCTTGAAGATCAGAAAGGGAAACGTGACGGCCAGCAGCGCCGACGCCAGCCAGATCTCGAAGTCGTAGGTCGGCGGTCCCGGCGCGACGGGTCCGGTCACGGCTTCGGCGACGCTGCCGTAGAACAGTGCCAGGATCGTGCCGATGGCTGCCGAGGCCAGCGCACTGAGAATCCCGCGGACAGGCTGCTTCCTACCGGCGAACATCGACCCCTGCAGCATGTTGAGCACGACGATCGTGCCGAAAATGAAGGGGATCGGGACGGTGACCAGGAACTTCATCGGATCCATGCCAATGAGGTCGATGGCGAGGTAGAACACGCCCCCTCCAAGCACGAGCGCCGCAACCGTCCACACGACGCCCAACATAGGCTGCTGCATGACGGCAGGGGACGAGGTGAAGGGCCAGAGGTCGAAGTTGAGGGTCAGGAACATGACCGAGATGGCGGTTACGGAAAAGACCATCGCGCTCACGCCGTTAAACAGGCCGCCGGGATCCAGAGCCATGAATTCGGGCGGCACGGCGCCCTCCATAAACGCGTAGTTGAAGAACAGTCGAAAGAGCAGGTAGGTGACGACATAGCAGGCGACGAGCATCGTGAGTCCAGCGGTAATCGGGTTCTTGATGAGGCTGAAGGGCCAGCTCCCCCACATCACGGCGAACCAGAACGTCACGACGACCGAGACGATGCCGGCGTGCATCAGCATCGGTGTGGGCGGGCCGATGCTCCCCCCGACGGTGGCGAAATAGACCGGTCCGACGATGAGGCCGGCTGCAACAGTGACCAGGACGAGGAGAATTCCGCGGACCGGCTGGGGCCGACTCGCCGCAAAACCGGGCTGCTTGGAGCCCCAGGTGATTCCGACCACGATTTCCATTGGGATGATCGCCAGCAGCCCGTAGGAAACCCAGCCGGCAAAGGTGGGGAAGTCGAACAGGGAGATGAATCCCAGCGAGATCAGGATGATGATGGCGCTGGCGGCGATACCCAGCAGTGGCTGTTTCAGATCCAACACGAAGTCCTCCCTTGTGACGTTCGCCCCTACGCTGATTCAGCTCGGGCCCAAATGACCATTGCATCTGGAAATCGAATCGGCGCACCCGGAAGAAAGGTTCACTGTAGAGGAGTCTAGATAAGCAAGGGAGGCGGAGAAAGCCAGTTCTGGCACTTCACTATCCGGATTTAGCATTTCAGGCGCCGACTTTCTCGCCCGCGTAGTCGGACTCGGCTGCGGCCTTCATTGGGTCCGCTCAGACCTGCACCCGAGAGAAAAGAGGTAACAATTTTGGCTACACTGAAATACATGGAATGCCCGTGGTCGACAGCAGAAGGCATTTAGCGCACCAATTTGCGCGATCGGGCCTGAAGGCCTGATCGAGATGTAACGGGAGTGGTGTAGGACAACAGTGTTTCCGACCTCGCACCAGGTCCAGCATCGCCCTCAAGGGAGCAGTATCCGAGAAGGCTCTAAGCGACCACGCGGCAGCGTTGCTCCGAGAAGACCCGTGGACTCATAGACGACGAGCAGCCACGCGGAGATGTATGGCGATGTTTGGTCGGGTTCAGAGTACATGGGAGTCCGATGACAGAGAGCCTTGAAATCCGCGAGAGCCTGTGTGGCGACATAGCCTCGATCGAGGCGCTCTATCCGGATGCGTTCCCGGATGAGGATCTACTGCCTCTGGTGAGGGACCTGTTGCAGGAAGCGCCAATCGTTCTCTCGCTTGCCGGTATCATTGGCTCGTCTCTTGTGGCGCATGTCATCCTCACCACATGCGGCATTTCCGGAAGCAGAGATGACAAGGTCGCTCTCCTAGGACCGCTCGCCGTCGCGCCCAACTGTCAGAGACAGGGCATCGGCAGCGCAATGGTCCACGTCGGCTTGCAACAGCTGGAGAATGTCGGCGTGACCCAGGTCTACGTACTCGGCGATCCCGCTTACTACGGGCGTTTCGGCTTTTTGCCTGAGGTCCGTGTCGCGCCGCCCTATCCCCTGCCGGCTGAATGGCGCGGGGCATGGCAGTCGATGAGCCTGGGGAGCGCTAGACCGCCTCGCCAGGGCGAGCTTTCCGTACCGTTGCCATGGCTCCAGCCAGCCTTATGGGCGCCGTAAGCGGATCAAGAGCAGCCATGTGGGGCCGCCCGCGAGCGACTCCTGGAGTTGTACCGGGGGTGGTGCAGGTCTCAGTCCAGCGCTGGCGTCCAGTCTCGGCATTCAGTTCAAGGCGGTCAGGTGGTCGAATCCGCTAGCCGGTGGCCGAAATTGCGCTGGTGATGACATCCCATCTATCCTCGAACTTCGCTAGGTCACTTGATACGAGTGCTGTGTGATAGGAGTCGTGACGTCGAGGCCGGACGCCTCGCTGACGCTTGATGTAGTTGCGATAGCCCGCTGCAATCAGATCATGTAACTCGGTCGCCTTGAGGATGAAGAACCGGTCTTGACCACCGCTGTCCAGGAGAACGAAGACGTAGATGAGGTTGGGATATTTCGGTTTCTTGCGTCGGCCCGGTATCTGCTTCCTTCCGTCCTGCTTGATGTCGAGAAAAGACCTCGCGTCGCTAAACTGCCACGAGCCTCCGCGTTTTGCCTTCACCTGAATCAGAGCACTCTCACCGCTCTCTGAGATGGCGACAATGTCGTAGTCAGGCACGTTCCCGGTGAACGTCGTTGCTACCAACCCACGACGGCAGAGTTCTGCTGCAACGAGATACTCGCCAACTTGCTTCGTCAGTTGAATGCTGCGTCCAGTTGCCATTGGATACCTCCTGACAGTCTGCATACTAACTCGCAGCCGAACAGATACGCGCGCGTCAAGGACGGAACTGATCGGCGCCTCCTTCCGCGATTGTCGGCGTCGCACCATTTCGATGGGATGGCGGCGAGCGCATCACCCGAGAGGTGGGTGTAACGGATCTGAACCTCGCGAGGCTAATCAGGTATGGCACCCGAGCTGCGAGAGAGGCTACTGCTGGTCTATCGGGCCTGGTGCCGGGATCACGGAATTAGGCCCGGCAGCGACCGCGAGAATTACCAGGGACCAGCCTCGAAAATGCCTCGCCCTGGCCCTTCCCCGGCCCTTGGAGGGGCGATCTCCCAGGTGGCAGACCCACACACACATAAACCCCTGGCGATGTTGGGTGCCCTTGATGCCATCCTTTTGGTAGACTCCGCCCGCGCTGATTCTCGGCCCGGTAGTGAGGACCTTGCCACAAATAGATCGCTCGCATTAGCACATTAGCCGCTTTAGCACGGGGCGAAGGCTGAAACGCACATTTCGACCCAGGAGCCGTGTCACACTCTTGTCACAGTACAGGGGACGAAACTGGAATAATCGGGAATACGAGGGAATCGAGCGAGACTCGATAAGTGTTTCAATCTGCTGTTCTTACGTGTTCTGCATGAATCCAGATGATGCAACGGGGCCGCACTTTGGATCCGGCTATCGTAGGTTCGACTCCTACCGCCCCAGCCATAGAGGGTTGAGTGATGGATAACCGTACCGAAGCCATGTATGGCGATATGAAGGTCTTTGGTGGCCGGTCTCATCCCGGTCTCATGCGGGAGATCTGTACCTATCTTGGTCTCGAACAGGGCAAGATGGAGACTTTCAACTTCGCGGATGGCGAAATCTTCTGCAAGATCCAGGAGAACGTCCGGGGCCGCGATGTCTTCGTGATCCAGTCGACCTGTCACCCGGTGAACGACAACGTGGTCGAGCTGCTGATTATCCTCGATGCCCTCAAGAGATCATCGGCAGGTCGAGTAACAGCCGTGATCCCCTACTACGGCTATGCCCGCCAGGACAAGAAGGACCAGCCGCATGTCCCGATCACGGCCAAGTTGATGGCCGATCTGATTACAGCGGCCGGTGCGGACCGCATCCTGACGATGGATCTTCACGCTTCACAGATTCAGGGGTTCTTCAATGTACCCGTGGACCATCTGTTTGCGGCGCCGGTCCTCCTCGATGCGGTACGAGAGATGGACATACCGGATCTGACCCTGGTCTCACCGGATGCCGGAGGTGTGGAGCGAGCCCGTGCCCTGGCCAAGCGTCTCGATGCGGGACTGGCCATCGTCGACAAACGTCGCACAGCCCCGAACCAGGCGAAGGTCATGAACATCATTGGTGATGTCGAGGGTCGCAATGTCCTGCTGGTCGATGACATCATCGACACGGCTGGGACCCTGCACTCCACTGTCCATTCCTTGCATGCAAATGGAGCCAAGAGGATCCTGGCGGCAGGAATTCACGCAGTTCTCTCCGAGCCGGCGATCGACCGCATTCAATCGTCGCCTCTCGAAACAGTTCTGGTAACCAATACAACTCCGTTGGAAGAGAAGATGGCCAGATGCGACAAGCTCAAAGCCCTATCGGTAGCACCGTTGTTGGGCGAGGCCATTCGACGAATTCATGTCAAGAGCTCGGTGAGCTCCCTGTTCGTCTAACGGAGTAGAGGAAAGTTGAAATGAGTGAACAAACGATTGAAGTTACTGCCCGTGAAGCCACCGGCAAGAATGTCAACCGACGCCTGCGAGCGTCCGGGTACATCCCGGCCGTCGTTTACGGTGGTGGCAAGGAATCCGTTGCCATCCAGGTCGAGAAGCGGGTGATCCACGACTTGTTGCGACAGGAAGGCGGCGAGCATGCGGTGTTCCTCCTGCAGCTGTCAGGAACGGACAAGAGCCGTCATACGATGGTGCGGGATATGGACATCGACCCCATCACCCGCCAGATCATCCATATCGATTTCCAGCGTGTCTTGTTGACCGAGAAGGTCCGTGTGTCCGTGGGAATCGAGCTCGAAGGCCTTGCTGAGGGTGTGAAGAACGAAGGCGGTGTTCTCGACTTCATTACTCGCGAGGTCGAGATCGAGAGTCTGCCGGGCGATATTCCGCCAAAGCTGACCCTCGACGTTTCGAACCTCAATATTGGCGATCATCTCGAGGCGAAAGACCTGGAGCTGCCGGACACAGCAACGCTGATGGAAGAGCAGGAGCGGGTCATTGTGGCGGTGGCGCATAGCCGGGTCTCGGATGTGGTCGAAGAGGCCGAGGCAGAGGCGGATGAGGAGCTCTTGCTGGAGGCCGAAGATGAAGAGCCGGAGGTCATCGGTCGCGGTAAGGAGCAGGAGGAGGCAGAAGAGACCGAGTAGTCCTGCGGCTCGCCCCTGCACACGACTCAGGACCGCGAGACGAGAGCGTCATTTCGATCGTCATTCTCCGGCATGAGCGATTTGGTGCAAGATGCAGGAGCTGTCGGTGATCGGTTGATCATCGGTCTGGGCAACCCAGGCACTCGATACCACGACAGTCGGCACAATCTGGGATTCCGGGTGGTGGCCCGACTGGCCGAAAGATGGCGAATTGCGCTTTCCCGTCTGGAATGCAACGCTCTGATAGCCGAGTCACAGGGGACTGTCCTGGCCGCTCCGCAGACCTATATGAACCGCAGCGGCTACGCGGTTCGGTGTCTGGTGGAGCGCCGGGACATGAGCACTGGGAACCTGCTGGTGGTATACGACGACGTGAATCTACCGGTGGGTCGACTCCGTCTGCGACCCCGGGGAGGCCCCGGAGGGCATCGGGGGATGGAGTCGGTCGTGCAGAATCTCCAAACCGAGGAGATCCCGCGTTTGCGTCTTGGAGTCGGGTCGGCGGGACCCGACGAATCGGCAGAAGATCTGGTCGAATTCGTCCTCTCCCCCTTCTCCAAAGAGGAGGAAGGCACCGTGAGCGATTTGATCGAGAGGGCGGCCGACGCTTGTGAGATGTGGCTGCGCGAGGGCAGCGAGCCGACCATGAACCGTGTCAACGGCTGAGAATCAAATAGGAGGTACGCAGAAGTGGACCCACAGAATCTGATCTATCTCGTCCCCATCTGTGGCTTGCTGGCGTTGTTATTCGCCTGGATCCGGAGCTCTTGGATCAAGAGACAAGATGCTGGCAACGAGCGCATGACCATCATCGCTACTCATATCCGCGAAGGGGCCATGGCTTTTCTGGGGCGCGAGTATCGCGTCCTGGCTGTCTTCGTCCTTGTCGTGGCTGTGCTGTTGGCTTGGTTGAACGCCGGCAGGGCTGGCAGCTCGGCACTGGTGGGGCTATCGGTCGTGGCGGGTGCCTTCTGTTCAGGGCTGGCTGGCTTCTTCGGGATGCGGATCGCCACCGCAGCCAATGTTCGGACGACTTCTGCCGCCCGTTCGAGCCTGAATCAGGCCCTACGGGTGGCATTTTCTGGGGGCGCCGTCATGGGCTTCAGCGTGGTTGGCTTGGGAGTCCTCGGCATCTCGGTCCTGTTTCTCATCTACACCAGGATCTTCGACTCGGGTGCAGCCCAGGATGATCTGATGCGGATCGTGACGGTGCTGACCGGCTTCTCATTTGGTGCGAGCTCCATCGCTTTGTTTGCCCGAGTCGGCGGAGGAATCTACACCAAGGCGGCCGATGTGGGCGCCGACCTGGTGGGAAAAGTCGAGGCGGGTATTCCCGAAGACGATCCCCGGAACCCCGCTGTCATTGCTGACAATGTCGGTGACAACGTCGGTGACGTGGCCGGTATGGGGGCCGATCTGTTCGAGTCCTATGTCGGTTCCATCATCGGTGCCCTGGTCCTGGGCGCCAACGCCACCCTCCTCGACGGTAATGAATACACACCCATGCTGGTCTTGCTGCCGCTGGTTCTAGCTGGCGCCGGCATCTTGGTGTCATTGGCGGGAACGTTTCTTGTCCGGACCAAAGAGGGTGGAGATCCCGGCAAAGCGCTGCACACAGGGACCCTCTTCTCCGCCATCGTCATGCTGGCTGCGATCTGGGCGATTTCGCGCTGGTTGTTGCAGGAGACCTACGTCATCGGCGGACAGGAGTTCTTGGCGATGGGGGTCTTCTGGGCCACGGTAGCCGGGTTGACCGGGGGCGTCCTGATCGGCATGATCACCGAGTACTACACTTCTGAATCTCGCAAGCCGGCCCAGGGAATCGCTCAGGACAGCCTTACCGGAGCGGCCACCAATATCATCTCCGGCCTGGCGCTCGGGATGCGCTCCACCGCACTGCCGGTGATCGTGTTGGTGGCAGTCATCCTTGTGGCATTCGATCAAGCGGGGTTGTACGGAATCGCCATCGCCGCTCTGGGGATGCTCTCCACGACTGGAATTCAGCTGGCGGTCGATGCCTACGGACCGGTGGCAGATAATGCCGGTGGGATCGCCGAGATGGCGCAGCTCGGATCCGAGGTGCGGGCACGAACGGACAAGCTGGACGCAGTGGGCAACACCACGGCCGCCATCGGCAAGGGTTTCGCCATCGGTTCCGCGGCCCTCACTGCGCTGGCTCTCTTTGCTGCCTTTCGCACGACCGTCGGCCTGGAGTCCATCGACTTGGCCGACCCGAAGGTGATGGGCGGACTGTTGGTTGGCGCCATGTTGCCGTTTCTTTTCTCATCCATGGCGATGCGGGCTGTCGGTCGGGCCGCTTTCGAGATGATCGAAGAGGTTCGTCGGCAGTTCCGCTCGATTCCCGGTCTCATGGAAGGTAAGGCCGAAGCGGAATACGCCAAGTGTGTCGACATCTCCACCAAGGCGGCGATCAAGGAGATGATCCTGCCGGGTCTCCTGGCGGTGATCGTTCCGGTTCTCGTCGGGGTCTACGACACGGCAGCCCTGGGCGGCCTGCTGGCCGGTGTCACTGCTTCGGGTGTTGTCATGGCCATCTTCATGGCCAACGCCGGTGGCGCCTGGGACAATGCCAAGAAGTTCATTGAGGGTGGTGCGCACGGTGGCAAGGGATCCGACGCGCACAAGGCGTCAGTGGTCGGTGACACAGTGGGCGATCCCTTCAAAGACACGGCCGGACCGAGCCTGAATATTCTCATCAAACTCATGTCGGTGGTGGCCCTGGTGATCGCACCGCTGCTTTGATCGAGGCGGGGCCCTTGAGATTTTCGGCAGATCGGCTACAATTCGCCGTTCATGGATGTGGGCCGGGCCTTTGGGGCTCCGGTAGCGATTCACTTACCTCTCTGTCCCCATCGAAGGGGACTGCTTGAGGCCTTAGGGAGGTTTCAGACCTGATGCGTGAATACGAGTTGATGTTTATAATCGATCCTCGTCTAACCGACGAGGAGATCGTCTCCCTGGCGGACCAATACAAGGAGATGATTCAATCGGCTGGCGGCGAGGTCCACAAAGAGGAGAGCTGGGGAAAGCGCAAGCTCGCCTACCAGATCAACAAGCTGAGCGAGGGGAGCTATATGCTCTTCCATGTGCGCAGCGAGCAGGGCAGCGTTTTTCGGGAAGTCGAGCAGCGCCTGCGGCAGAACGAAAGGGTGCTGCGCTATATGACTGTGCGCACCGATGCCGGTCGTCTCCGGTATCGCGGGGGTAGCGAACAAGAGGCTGAGGAGTCAGCGGCAGCCGAGCCGGCGACGAGTCACGCAGAGGAGAAGGAATAATGGGTGCCAGAGGATCGGGGAGCAGAGGATCGGGGAGCAGAGGATCGGGGAGCAGAGGATCCGGGAAGAAGAAATTCTTCTTTCACCGACGCAAGGTCTGTCGCCTTTGTGCCGACAAGATCTCCACAGTGGACTACAAGGACACGCGATTTCTCCAGCAGTTTCTGGTGGAGCGATCCAAGATCCTGCCGCGACGCATCTCTGGAACCTGTGCGAAGCACCAGCGGCTCGTTCAGCAAGGCATCAAGCGGGCGCGTCACGTGGCGCTCTTGCCATATGCGAGCGAGTAGAGGAACGGGACAATGCGCGTGATTCTGATGCAGGACGTACTGCACACCGGCAAGCGGGGTGAGGTGATCGATGTCAAGCCTGGCCATGCCCGCAACTACCTGATCCCTCAGGGACTCGCCCTGCAGGCGACCGATGGCAATCTGAAGTACTTCGAACAGCAGCGTACCAAGATCGATGCTCGGCATGCCAAGGAACGGGAGGCGGCAGCTGAAGTGGCCGCCGAGGTTGCCGGCATCCGATTGACCATCGCCAAGCGAGTCGGCGAAAGCGAGACCCTGTACGGTTCTGTAACCGCCACCGAGGTGGTCGATATGCTGGCGGAGAAGGGAATTCTTGTCGACCGACGTAGGGTCGATCTCGAAGGCGGGATCAAGACGATTGGCGACCACCTGGTTCGCATCGAGCTGCATCCCGAAGTCGTCGCAGAAGTGACTGTGATTGTCGTCGCAGAAGAGTAGAGAAGGATGTCCCGCCCGGCGCCAGAGGATCCGGGACAAGTCGAGAGCCGGGAGGGCCTCGGCGAGTCGGGGGGAGATCTTGCTGCCTGGCGGACGAGATGGCAGGCCGACCAGGCTATCGCCATTCCCAGCTCTCCCGTCGGGTTGAAGGGTCGACTGACGGCCCTGCTCAAGCGGGCACTGAACCCGCTGGTGAAAGCACTCTGGAAGCGCCAGAGTGCTTTCAACATTTCGGTCATCGACCACCTGGAGGCCTCGGCACGATCCAGCGCCGAGCTGCTGCGCGACCTGCGCCAGGTTCGCAGTGATCTCCTCCGGGACGTCCAGAACAACCATCGCCGTATCTCCCATCTCGAAGCGTTCAAGCGGGACGGTTTTGGCGACGTGATGCGCCACTCTGATGCCCTCTATGCGGTGGTGGATCAAAAACTGGACCGCTACCGAAGCGAGAGCCGGGCCTTGTGGAGCCGTTTGGGTGCCTTGCTGGCGCGCGTCGAAGACGAGAGTTCCGAGGGCAGTGTCGCCGCTCTCGACGAGGGTTGGCGGGAGCAGGGCTACCGTCTGCTGGAAGATAGGTTCCGGGGCACGGAGGAGGAGATCGCGGAGCGGGTTGCTACCTACCTGCCGCATCTGCCGGCGAATGGAGAGGTCCTCGATCTCGGTTGTGGGAGAGGGGAGGCTCTGGCCGTTCTGGCCCAAGAGGGTCTCTCACCGCGTGGTGTCGATCTGAGTGCCGAGATGGTGGAGGCTTGCCGAGAACAGGGAATGATCGCCGAACGTGGTGATCTTCTGCAGGCATTGGCAGAGTCAGCAGAGGGGTCCTTGGCCGGCGTCATTTCACTCCATGTGATCGAGCACCTGAGAGGCGACGACGTGGAGAGTTTGGTGCGTCTCGCGTGGCGAGCCTTGCAACCGGGCGGCGCCCTGATCCTGGAGACTCCCAATCCTTTGTCCATTGTGGTGGCGGCCCGGAACTTCTGGCGGGACCCGACCCATAGGAGACCCATTCACCCGGAAACTCTGGCCTTTCTGCTCGAGCTGGTCGGTTTCCAGCCGGTGGAGCGGCTCGATCTGCGACCGTTTGCAGAGAGCGACCGGCTGCCGGAGTTCGTACTGGAGGACTTGCCGACCGATCAGCGGCCGCTGGCGCAGCGCCTCAACGAGATGCGCGACAGCCTCGATGAGCTTCTTTTTGGGTTTCAGGACTACGCGATCATCGGCAAGAAGCCTGCCAGTCCATAGCGGCTCAATCCTCCGCCCAGATCTCTTGGATCAACGTCCAGTCTGCCACCGAATCGGGCATCCTCTCACCGGCCTTGGCGAGGTAGAAAGGCCGCTGCTGATACCAGGGCAGTTGCATGACCTTGCCTCGCTCTGGATCGTAGAGGCGGGTAGGCTCGGTGCCAGCGACGAAGGCCTCTCTGACGACCGATTGGGCTCCGGGACCCGGCAGAAGGCCGGTGAAGTACTCGACAGGCAGGTGGACAACCGACGGGGGTGGGGAGAATCGTCCACCGGCCGCGATCCAGCCTTCTTGCAGACCTGACTCGACGATGGAACGCCAGATCGGTAGTGCGGCGGCAGCTCCGGTCATTCTTCTGCCAATGGGATCGTTGTGGTCGTGGCCGACCCAAGCGAGAAGGGTCCACTTGGGGCTGAAGCCGACAAACCACGCGTCTAAATAACGGTCTGTTGTGCCGGTCTTGCCTGCCAGATCGACATCGAAGCCCCTGGCGCTGATCGCTGTTCCACGGTCCACGACGCCCTCCAGCATGTGCCCCAGAACGAAGGCGATCTCGGGCTCCATGGCTTTGTAGGCCTGAGGCTGGTGCTCCTCGACAAGGCCCCCGTCCGGTCCGGTGATGCGGTCAATGACAAAGGGCTCGACAAAGACTCCCTGATTGGCGATCGCAGCATAGGCCGCCGTCAACTCCACGGGTATGAGCTCTGCCGCACCGAGAGGGAGACTCGGATATGGGGCCAGGGGTGAGGAGATACCGCACCGGCGAGCAAAGTCGACAACCCGATCCAGACCCACGAGGTCGCCGAGCTTGGTGGCTGTTACGTTCATGGAGTGCTCGAGCCCCCGTCGAAGTGTCGTGATGCCGTAGTACCGTCGAGAGTTGTTGCGGGGGCTGTAGGTGAGCTGGAGATCGGCCCCGGGGAACACCGCTGGGGCATCAAACAGGGTGTCGGCGGGAGTGAGTCCGGTTTCCAGGGCCGCACCGTAGACAAAGGCCTTGAAGGCGGAACCCACTTGACGGCGTGCTTGGGTGGCACGATTGAAGCTGCTGCGGGAGAAATCCCAACCGCCGATCAGGGCGCGAATGGCACCCGTTGCCGATTCCAGGACGACGACGGCTCCCTCCAGTTTTGGCTCCTGCTCGAGGCGGAGCCGGTCGATCTCACCATCCTCCTGGCTGGCCTGGGGTTCGAACCATGCCACGTCGCCGACATCGAGAATCTGGTTGGGATTCTTCTTCTTTGTCCACTCGATATCTGCGGGGTTGATCTCGAACGGATGCTCGGCAACCCTGACCACAACCCGCTTGCGAGAAGATTCGACTACCAGACCTTCCACCCAGCGTCCGGTCTCGAGTTCGAGGTTGGACCAGGACGGTAGCTCGAACTCTTCGAGGTTCTCATCCTCGACCCGGTACGGCGCCCCACGCCAGCCCTTGGCATGATCCAGCGACAGGAGCCCCTGACGCAGGGCATCTTCGGAGGCCTTCTGGATGGTGGGATCGAGAGTGGTATGAACCTGTAGGCCACGTTCGAGCAAACCCTGGCTGCCGTAGGTCGACTCCAGGTACCGCCTGACCTCCTCGGCAAAATAGGGTCCCAACAGCTCCGCCTGACGCTGGGGTACCACCAGCAGGGGCTCTGCTGTGGCAGTCTCGTACTCCTCCAGGGTAATGAAGCCCTCCTCTTGCATCCGACGCAGTACGTAGTCCCGGCGCTCGATGACCAGATCGGGTCTTCGATAGGCGCTGTAGGCGCTGGGCCGCTGGGGGATCCCTGCCAGCATCGCGGCTTCGGGCAAGCTGAGCTCAGATACCGACTTGTTGAAATAGGATTGGGCGGCAGCTTCGAATCCGTAGTTGCCGTGGCCCAGGAAGTTGAGATTGCAGTAAAGGGTAAGGATCTGTTGCTTGCTGAAGTTCTTCTCGAGCTCGACCGAGAGCAGGGCCTCTTCGATCTTGCGCCGCCAGGTCTTTTTGGGAGTCAAGTAGAGCTGCCGGGCCAGCTGCATGGTGATGGTCGAACCACCGATGGGGCTCTTGCGGTCGCGGCTCAAGTTCTTCTTGATCGCGCGCAGTACCCCTTCGGCATCGATCCCACCGTGCTGAAAGAAGTTCCTGTCCTCGGCTGCCAGAATCGCTTGCTGGAGCAGCTCGGGAACTTCGCCCTCTCTCAGCAGGACCCGCTTCTCGCGGGCATAGGTCGCGAACACCTTGCCAGTACGATCGAAGAGCTGGGTGATCTGGCCTGGAGTGAAGTCGGAGAGTGCCTCGACCCGGGGCATGTTGATCATGGATGCCACACCCACGCCCAGGAGTCCGCCCAGCAGGGCAGCTATGACGAGGGGTATCGCCAGCAGGTAGAGTCGACGTCTGGATGATCTTGGCCTGTCTGACTTGCTCACCGTAGAGGCTCCCGTGGCAATTATAGTTCGCCTGCATGGTTTACGAGACAACGATGGCTGGCTAGAATGCCGTACCTGATCATGAAGGAATCGGAAGTCCCCCAAGAACCCAAGCAGGATCAGTTTCCGGCTGCGCCCTTCAGCCCGGGTCCGCCCGAGAGCTCGGGAGGCGGCTGTGGTCGGGTCGGTCTGATCGGCTGCGGTCTGCTGGTCCTGCTCCTCGGGGCCGCATCGGTGGTCTTTCTACTGAAGGCCGGAGATCTCTTCGCCTGGGCCATGGACCGATTCGAAGTGGAGATCGCTCATGCTCTCCCCGACGACCTCCCCGAGGCCGATCGGCGACGGCTGCACAACGCCTTCGAGGCCGCATCGGATGCCGTGCGGGCAGGGGATTTCGACCCGCTGGCTCTGCAGAAGCTGCAGTCGAAACTCCGGGACTCCCTTCTCGAAGAGAGCCAGAACCTGACACGCCAACAGGTTCTGGAGCTGATCGCTATTCTGGAAGAAGTCGCCGGAGATGACGTCGAGGACGAGTCCGGGGAGGGTAAGGAGGAGCCTTTGTCGCCCGTTGCAGCTCCATCGACGACCTAGGATCCTGCCATGGGCCGATTTCAGCTCCAGTCACCCTTCAGCCCCCAAGGTGACCAGCCGGAGGCGATTCGCCAGCTGTCCGATGGCCTTCGTGCCGGGGACCGGGACCAGGTCCTTCTCGGGGTGACAGGCTCGGGCAAGACATTTACCATTGCCAAGGTCATCGAGGAGGCCAATCGGCCGACCCTGATCCTCTCCCACAACAAGACGCTGGCCGCCCAGCTCTATCAGGAGTTCAGGAGCTTCTTTCCTCATAATGCAGTGGAGTATTTCGTTTCCTACTACGACTACTACCAGCCCGAAGCCTATGTGCCCCAGAGCGATACCTATATCGAGAAGGAGACGAGCATCAACGAAGACATCGATCGCCTCCGCCTCCGCGCTACGAAGGTGCTGTTCGAGCGCCGTGACGTGATCATCGTGGCTTCCGTCTCCTGCATCTACGGTCTGGGCTCTCCCGAGGCGTTCTCCGGCATGTTGAGCTTCTTTGAGGTGGGGGATGCGGCCGGTATGGAAGTCGGGCTCCAGAGTCTGGTGGATATGCAGTACGAGCGCACCCAGCTCGACCTTTTTCGGGGCGGCTTTCGCGCTCGGGGCGACGTGCTCGAGATTCTTCCTGCCTACGAAGATACCGGTATTCGCGTGGAGTACTTCGGTGACGAGATCGAGAGAATCTGCAGCTTCGATCCGCTCACCGGAGATGGCCTTGACGAGTTGGAGAAGATCGCTGTCTATCCCAAGACGCACTACGTCACCCCCAAGGAGGCGCTGCAGAGAGCGATCGGCAGCATTGGGAGAGAGTTGGAGGAGAGACTGGCGGTCATGGAACAGGAAGAGCGACCCCTGGAGCGTCAGAGACTGGAGCAGCGGACCCGTTTCGATCTGGAGATGCTGCGCGAGATCGGTTATTGCCATGGGATCGAGAACTACTCTCGACATCTCACCGGCCGCGCGACCGGCGAGCCACCACCCACTCTGCTCGACTATCTTCCGTCCGACTACCTGCTGGTTGTGGATGAGTGTCACCAGACCATCCCCCAGGTGCGCGGGATGTATCACGGCGACCGATCCCGCAAGGAGACCCTGGTGGACTTTGGCTTCCGACTCCCCAGCGCCCTCGACAATCGACCCTTGACCTTCGAGGAGTTCGAAGAGCGAACCGGTCAGCGGCTCCTGGTGTCGGCAACCCCAGGTCCCTGGGAGCTCGGGCAGGTCAAGGGTGTGGTGGTCGAGCAAGTAGTGAGACCCACTGGGCTACTCGATCCCGAGATCCTGGTACGGCCAGCAAAGGGGCAGATTGACGATCTCCTGGGTGAGATCCGTGCCGTGGTGGAAGAGGGGAGGAGGGTCCTGGTAACCACCCTGACCAAGCGCATGGCCGAAGAGCTGACCCAGTATCTCCTCGAGCTGGGTGTCAAGGTTCGCTATTTGCACAGCGACATCGACACCCTGGAGCGGGTGGAGATCATCACGGCTCTGCGCCAGGGCCTTTTCGATGTGCTGGTAGGGATCAACCTCCTGCGGGAGGGTCTCGATCTGCCGGAGGTCTCGCTGGTCGCGGTTCTGGATGCCGACAAGGAGGGATTCCTCCGTAGCGAAACTGCTTTGATTCAAACGGCGGGCCGGGCGGCTCGCAATCTGGAAGGTAGGGTCCTGTTCTACGGCGACAAGTTGACCAATGCCATGAGCAGATCGATCGCGGAGACCGAACGTCGCCGGGTCAGGCAGCGTGCCTACAACAAAGCCCACGGGATCGAACCCCGGAGCATCCTGAAGGACATTCACAGTCCTCTCGTGCAGATGAGCAACCTGGACTATCACCTGTCCAGCGACGACGCCCTCTCCGAGTTGGCCGAAGGGAGCAGCCTCTCTCTCCGAGAGCAAATCGACCGTCTTGAAAAGCACATGCGGGCCGCGGCCAAACGGTTGGAGTTCGAGCAGGCCGCGGCACTGCGGGACAAGATTCGCGAGCTCAGGGAGCTCCAGATCTACTCTGGCTGAGCCCTGCGGCTACAAGTGGTCATGAGCATCAATCCCCAGGTCGAAGAAAGGATCCGCGATCTGGCGGACCTGCCAGGGATCTACATCTTCAAAGGACCGGCCGATCAGGCCCTCTATGTGGGCAAGGCCGCCTCGTTGCGCAAGCGGGTCCTCTCGTATCTGAGCTCTGGCCACGATCCGAGGATCGCTGCCATGCTCGCCGAAGCGGTCGATCTGGATGCTGTGGTTACCGACACAGAGGCCGAAGCGCTGCTGTTGGAGAACAACTGGATCAAGCGAGCTCGACCTCGTTTCAACATTCTGCTGCGGGATGACAAGACCTACCCTTACGTGGAGCTGACGATGGCCGACGATTATCCGAGGGTCGGCCTGACTCGCCGGATCCGGGAGAACGGGAGTGAGTATTTCGGTCCATATCTCCCCGGCGGGCTTGCCCGCAAGGCCATCAAGCTGGTCCAGAAACTGTTCGAGGTTCGCGTCTGCCGGATCGACATTGATGGTTCCTTGCCCAGACCTTGTCTCTACCACGACATGCAACGCTGTCTGGGTCCCTGTGTGACAGGACTCACCAGTCGCGAGAGCTATGATCGGGCCATCGCAGCGGCCAGACTGTTTCTATCGGGGCGGACCAGGGAGCTTCTCCGCCAGCTGAGGCAGGAGATGGCCAATGCCTCGGCCAACCTGGAGTATGAGCGGGCCGCTCAGATCAGGGACACGATCGGCGAAATCGAAACGGTCAGTCAGAAACGCAAGCTGTCGTCGGTCCATGGCGAGGATGTGGACGTCTTCGGTATCCACGTGCAAGGGGGGAACACCGCAGTGTGCATCCTGGTGATGCGGGGCGGACAGGTGCTGGATCGCCGCGAGCTCTTTTGGGAGGGTCAAGGAGAGGTAACTCCCGAACGAGTGTTTTCCGAGCTCCTGCCGCAGGTCTATGAGCGAACCTCGTTCGTGCCGCGCGAGCTCCATCTGCCGGTGCCGGTAGAAGGTGGCGACGTCCTGGTCGATTGGTTGGCCGAGCGCCGAGGAGAGAGAGTCTACCTTCGTCTGCCGTCTCGGGGACCCAAATTCCAACGTGTCACCTTGGCAATGCGAAACGCCGAGCTCGCCCATCGTCGGCGCTTCCGCTCGGCGGGCCGATGGGAGGGTGCTGCCCTGGCCCTGCAGAAGAAACTGGATTTACCCGACCCGCCAAAAAGAATCGAGGGTTTCGACATCTCCACTCTGCAGGGTGAGGAGACCGTGGCCTCCCTCGTAGTGTGGGAGGAAGGGAAGATGCGCAAAGGAGAGTACCGCTCCTTCAACATCCGGGGTCTCAAAGCACCAGACGATTTCGAGTCCATTCGCCAGGCCGTGCTTCGCCGCTATCGACGTCGATTGAACGAATTGGGAACCATGCCCGACCTGATACTCATCGATGGCGGTCGGGGGCAGCTGAACGCTGCCCTCGAGTCGCTCACCGGTCTGGGGGTAGAGGAGACTCCAGTTGTCGGACTGGCAAAACGGGACGAGGAGATCTATTCGCCGGATCGTCCCGAGCCGCTCGTCCTCGATCGACGAAATTCGGGCCTGCGACTTTTGCAGGAGATCAGAGACGAGGCCCACCGGTTCGCTCTGGCACGTCATCGCAAACGTCGAACGGCTCGATCCCTGCGTGGTGCATTGGACGAGATCAGGGGTGTCGGCCCGAAGAGGCGCAAGCAGCTGCTACTGCATTTCGGCAGTCTCCAGGCGATAGAGGCTGCCTCCCTGGAAGACCTCCAGAGGCTGTTGGGCCCCGCCATTGGAAGCACGGTTCACGTGCACGTTCATCGCCAAGAAGGTGAGACATAGTGGAGTGCTTAACGCTGCCCAGGTCCCTTATTCCTATAGAATCCTGTTGAGGAATGGTGACAGCAACAGTCATGGCTACCGATCGTTCATTCAAGGATTGGCTGCGTGAGATATGTGTGGAGCGCCAGACCGGCCGACTGAGTGTGACCTCTGATCATGGTGAGGGGGACCTCTTCTTTGTCGGTGGCGAGCTCTATCTCGGGCCTGAGAGCCCCGTTTTCGAGGCGGCCAAGGCCTGGGTGGACGAGTCGGGGATGCGAGGCGCTGCGGATGGCGCAGAGGTGCTCGAAACGATCCCCATCGCTGGGGCGCTGGCTTTCCGGCAACTGGCCGGAACGATCATCGAGCAGGTGGGCGGAGACGAGGATGGCCAGTGCTCTTTTTCCACTGGAGCGAGTCAGATTCGGCTCGATCTGGTGGGCCCCCTGCCGACCCGACAACTGCTGATGGAATGTGCGGTCTG
>Ga0255052_10001322_pt1 | contig 18761 bp, 13 predicted proteins | sample JV7_2_21_MG_FD_188632 | JGI IMG/M metagenome (GOLD analysis project Ga0255052, IMG submission 188632) | Seawater microbial communities from Jervis Inlet, British Columbia, Canada - JV7_2_21 | ecosystem: Environmental > Aquatic > Marine > Inlet | place: Canada: British Columbia | collected... | reverse complement strand
TGCCGGGCCGGCCCAGACCAGAGCCTGCATGCCGGCGCCAGCGAGTATCGAGCAGAACAGTGTGCTGATTGCGAAGAATATTACAGGGCTGATTTCAAAATGCGAATCGCAAAAGGCCAGTGCCGTAGCGATGGCAAAGATTGCAATAATACCGAATCGTCGAGTCGCCAGGGCCGCGGTTGATTTTACTCTCTGGGCGATGCCGCCGGTACTCAGAAGTTTGAGCGGAGCCAGAAACACTGCGATACCCATGATCAGCGGCGCTATCGGAACATGATAGAAGCCGATCAGGGTCGTCTGTCGTTTGGCGGCGATCAGAGGGGCCAACATGCGGCTCAAGTCTGCGAAATGCAGTTTGAGTCTTATCGGGATTGGATATAATCCGAAGCGCGCAGATATCTGGAAAAACAGAAGGATCGCCAGAAAGGGCAAAGCAGCCAACGGCACGCGCAGCAAGCGCCACTTGGTCTTGGGGCCGAATGCAGCCGGGCAGAACAGCCAGGGTATGGCTGCAACCAACAAGCCCGCCGTGGGGTGAAACTTGGCCAATCCAAGTGTGAACGGCCCGAAGCCATAGACCGCTCCGGCAAGAAAAGACTCGGCAAATCCCGCTACCCAGCGCCGACTGAGCAGATAACAACCCAAGGAGGCCAGCAAAGCATTTACAACCAGAAGGTATTGCCATCTGTCGAAGCCATTGAAATGCGGCCGATACAGATAGACAGCAAACCCAGAGTATATCAGCAACGCCGCGACGAACCTGGCCGCGCCCTTGTCGACCACGGCTCGGCCCCAGCGATTCGTTCGGTCCTCTCTTTTGATCATAGACCTACAGCGCGACCTCTTTCTCTGCCGGTTTTCCTGCAGATGGTTTTTTGACATCGACTATGTCGATCGCCTTTTTCGGACATGTCGATTTCGGACATTTACCGGTCCAGCAATAGAGACAGAGCTTCTCCCTTGGCAGACCAACGGCCTCGACCATATCGTCCACCGTCTGATATTTCAACGTCGATACGTCCAGGTCTCTGGCAATCCATTCGACCATTTTACTGTATTTCTCGGAATTATGGTCCATGTACGCCGAGATGTCCTCAACGTCTCGATGCTCCAGACTGCAAATGGCTCTGCGCGCGGCCAACTCATCGACCGAACGCGTCGAGAGGTTGAATTTGCACGGAAACATCAGGGGCGGGCACGCGGGTCTGACATGTATTTTTCTTGCCCCACAGTCCCACAGCTTTCTGATTGCGAAGTTCTTGAGCTGTGTCCCCCTGACGATCGAATCCTCACACAGGACTATGCTGTTGCCTTCGATCACCTCGCGAATAGGTATCAGCTTCATCTTTGCGATCAGGTCACGCGTCTGCTGCGAAGGCGGCGTGTAGCTTCTGCCGTATCCCGGCGTATATTTCACCAAAGGACGCCTAAACGGCTTGCCCGATTCCATGGCATATCCCAATCCGTGAGCGGCGCCGGAATCCGGAACGCCTGATACCAGATCAACGTCGATATCTCCGTCACGCCTTGCCATATACCGCCCAGACCTCTCTCTCACGACCTCTACATTTATTCCCTCGTAGTCCGACGCGGGAAAACCCGTATAGATCCAGAGGAACGTGCATATTTGACTTGTACCATCGCAGCCGGGTCTTCTCTGCACCATCCCATCGTCATTGAGCAGAACGACCTCACCCGGCTCGGTATTCTTTACGACCTCGAATCCATTGTTCGGAAAGGCACTCGTCTCGGCAGTCACGGCCCACGCATCCGACCGCCTGCCGACAATCAGCGGCGTATATCCGAATTTGTCCCTCGCGGCATATATTCCATCGGCGTGCAGCAGCAGGAGCGAACACGAGCCCTCAATGGCGTCAAACGCTTTTTCTATGCCGTCGATCAAATTCTCGCCCTGATTGATCAACTTTGCCATCAACTCGGGAGTGTTGACCGCTCTGCCGCTGACCTCACTGAAGGATACTCTCTTGTTCAGCAGATCTGTCGCTAGCTCTTCGGCGTTTTCCACGAATCCGCTTGTGACTACGCAGAACGGCCCGAATCTTGAGTTCAGATAGATTGGCTGTTCGTCATAGTCGCTGATAACGCCGATGCCCTTGTTACCTTTTATGCGTTCGTAGTCATCATAGAATTTTGATTTGAACTGACTTTGACTCAGGTTGTGTATCTGACGCGTGAAGTCATCGCCGTTGAGCACGGCAATGCCCCCGTATTCGGTGCCCAGATGTGAGTGATAATCCGTGGAATAGAAAAGTGTTTCCGCACAGTTTCCCTTTGAGACTACTCCGAAAATGCCGCTCATACTATTGCCTCCTGCATGTCATTTCAGGACCACTTTGCCGGTCCCCGTGGTTATCCTGCCTACGCGATAGACCTTCTCGCCGAATTTCGTCAGCTTCTTCGCTATGGAATTGGCGAAATCCTCAGCTACTATGAGTACAAACCCTATCCCCATATTGAAGACCCGGAACATCTCCTCTTCTTCGACGGGGCCGGCTTCCTGCAGGAATGTGAAGACGTCGTGCCTGGGCCAGCTTGATTTCTTTATCACCGCGTTGCAGTCCTTCGGCAATACTCGCGGAATGTTGCCCACCAGTCCTCCGCCGGTAATGTGCGCCATCCCGTGGACGACGCGTTTGACCTTGTACTTCGAGAGCAGTCTTGTCAGCGGACGAACGTAGATCCGGGTGGCTTGAAGCAGAACATCACCCAGCACGGCGCCGCCGAGCCCTTCGGGCGTATCGGTCATCTTGAGCCTGGCTCGTTTGAAACAGATATTGCGAACGAGCGTATATCCGTTGCTGTGCAATCCGTTCGAGGCAAGACCGAGAACCACGTCGCCTTGTCTAATGATCCGGCCTGTGATGATCTTCTTTCGCTCGATGACGCCAACCGCAAAGCCGGCCATGTCGAAATCACCTGCCCGATACGTATCCGGCATCTCAGCGGTTTCTCCGCCGATTAGAGCGCAGTCGGCCTGACGACACCCGGCCGCGATTCCTCTTACAAGCTCGGTTACGAATTGCGGCTCCAGCTTATGAACCGCCAGATAGTCCAGGAAGAATAACGGCTCGGCGCCCTGAACGAGCATGTCGTTGACACTCATTGCCACCAGATCGATGCCGACGGTGTCAAATCTCTTCATCTGGCCCGCCAGTTGAACCTTGCTGCCCACGCCGTCGGTGCAGGCCACGAGAACAGGGTTCTTGTAATTCCTTTTGAAGAGCCTTTCGTCGTAATCCAGACGAAACATCCCTGCAAAGCCATCCTTTGATTCGATCACTCGCGGGCCAAACGTACTGGCGACGGCCGAATAGATCTGCCTGACCATCCGGTCGTTGGCGTCAATACTGACTCCGGACTGTTCGTAGCTGATATGCTTACCCATTGGCGGACAGAAAAATGATCAAGAATCTAGTCCAATTCATCAAACATGTTCATCTGGTAGTGTTCCATGGCGAATTTGTTGACGGCGACATCTATCGGTATTCTGTATTTGCCGTCCCAGCAGGCTGCGCAGTAGTGGTCCGCGGGCAGAGCGGCGCACTGAAGAAGCCCTTCCAGTGACATGTAGCCTATACTGTCAACCTCGAGAAATTCCCTGATCTGCTCAAGATCGCGATTGTTCGCCAGCAGCTCTTCTTTGGTGGGAAAATCGACCCCGTAGAAACAGGGAAACCTCAGAGGCGGGCAGCTTACCCGCATGTGGATCTTCTTCGCTCCGGCTTGGCGCAACGCCCTGATCTTGCCTCTTGTCGTTGTGCCGCGCACAATTGAATCGTCCACCACCACGAGGTGCCTGCCAGCCACAACTTCGTCTACCACCGACAGCTTGAGCCTGACCTCCAGTTCCCTTGATCTCTGGTCCGGAGAGATGAACGTCCGGCCCACATAATGGCTTCTGACTATTCCCATGTCGAAAGGTATCTTACTCTGCTGAGCATACCCAATCGCCGCCGAAGTCCCCGAGTCCGGCACGGGTATCACCACGTCGGCATCGACAGGGTGTTCGGCGGCGAGCCGTCTTCCGAGCTTTTTTCTGAATCCGTGCACATTCTCGTCAAAAATAGTGCTGCTCTGCTTGGCGAAATAGACGTGCTCGAAGATGCAGTGGGCCGGGGTGACGGCCCCGGGCGTAACGAAAAACCTGCTGGACAGACCGTCTTTATCCAGTCGCACGATTTCGCCGGGCTCAACCTCACGGATGAATCGGGCCCCAATGGCATCCAAACCGCATGTCTCGCTGGCGACGACATAAGCGCCCTGCTCGGTTTGACCTACGCACAGGGGTCTGATCCCATAGGGGTCGCGAGCCGCCTCAATGCGATCGGCAAACAGGAAAAGCAGGCTATACGCGCCCTGCAGATGGTTCAATACGTGCGCCAGCGGATCCGGATTGCTGACGTGGGTCGGCTTGGCGAGCAAATGAATAATCACCTCGGTATCGCTCGTGGACTTGAAGATACTCCCGTACGCCTCATACTCGTCGTGCAGCAGAGGAGCGTTTATCAGGTTGCCGTTATGCGCTACGGCCACCTGCCCGCGAGAGTATTCGGCCAGGAGCGGCTGAGAGTTTACCGCCCGGCTGGCGCCCGTCGTCGAATACCGGACGTGCCCAATCGCTATGGAGTTGGCCAATTTGTCGAAGATATCCGTGCCCGAGCGGAAGACCCTGCTGACCGTACCCATGGCGGTATAGCACTGCAGCGACTCGCCGTCGCTCGATGCAATCCCCGCCGATTCCTGCCCGCGATGCTGAAGGCTGTGCAAGCCGAAATATGTTTTCTTGACTGCGTCAGCATCGCCAAAAATGCCGAACAAGCCACAATTCTCTTTCTTGTCTGAAACCATAAATAGCTCAATTCCAAATCCAAGATTGTCTATTTCGCAACCAAAGAGCAGATCATATCAGATCAATTTGAAATTTGAAATTTGAAATTTGAAATTTAGGCTTCTTTCTGCGACTCGGGGTACATAAATCCAGGTATTCTTCGAATCTTGCCCTCGGCGTTGACGCAGGCCAGCGTGCTGTCGCCCTCGGCCAGGATCACGCCGTCGCAGCGCATCAGTTTGTAGGTATGCTCGACCCTGCTGGCGGTAACCTTCGAGCAGGTCGTTTCCAGCTTCAATTCCTCATCGTACAGGGCGGGTCGGCGATATTTGATGCTCAGACGGGCTACGACAAAAAACACACCGGCCAGTTCAAGATCCTTATAGACCAACCCGTTGGCGCGCAAAAGCTCGGTGCGCCCCATTTCGAACCACACCGGGTAGACACTGTGATGAACGACCCCGCCCTTGTCGGTCTCGGCGTACCTCGGCACGACAGTTATCGTATGGCTCTCGATAGTTATTCTTTGCGGAAAATCCATCCGGCGACCTAAGTAGTCAAATATTGAACAGAAAGTACCCGGCGCAGCCTTTGGCCGCAACCAAAAAACTCCGAATTAACACGAATGAACGTCAAGATTGCAGGTCAGTGAATTGGAGATTTGGTGATTGCTTATCCCGTGAGGTCTTGTGCTCCATGGAGCACGGCGAGTACGTCAATTTGATCGACCTTGATATAATATATGATACGATAGGGGCCTTCAATAACTTCTCGAATTTGTTTCATTTCATACTCGGGAACCGATCTTCCAGAAAAAGGGAATTGACCGATCTGCTGAGACCGCCGGGTTAACCGGTCCACCATGCGCTTCGCATAGGCTGGTGAATCCTGGGCAATGAATTGATAGATTGCGTCAAGATGTCGCTGGGCCGTGTCCGTCCAATGGACTTTCATTCCGCTAGCCCATATTTCCTTCTTACGTCACTGACGTCGGACGTCCTGCCCGACTGGCTATCGGCAAGGCCTTGATCGATCACTTGACGTACGTAGATTTCATTGATCAGATCGTCCCAGGTGAAATCGTCCGCCATTTTGTCGATAAGTTCATGGGCTTGATCTTTTCGCATTCTTTCTGCCATGATCTGCTCCAGTCAATTTTGTATCACCGTTAATCATAACCTAAGTTCTGTACAAATGCAATCTCAATGGTTGATAGTCGTTGGTGAATCATGTATAGCTAAATCCGAAATCCGAAACAATATCGAATGTCCAAAATGCGAATTTTCAAAACAGTACCGGCTATCCAATGCCAGCAGACGTTTGGTGTTTTGGCAATTTGAATTTTGAATTTGCTTCGGATTTCGAGATTCGGATTTAGAATCTGACTCGATTGATATAAGTGCTCACACAACGGCACCTTAGAGACAGCGCTCGATGAAAAACTTGCGCTGTAGCGTTAACGCATCCAGCATTTCTCTATTTGTTCCAGCGTTTTGCCCTTGGTCTCCGGAACAAATCGCCAGACGAAAACCAGCAGGACGACGCAAAAGGCACTATACAGCCAAAACGGGAATGCGCGATGGAACTTCTCGAGCAGCCACTCGTTTTCGTCCATCATGGGAAACGTCTGTGAAATAACGTAGTTTGCGACCCATAGACATATCGTCGCGATCGCCATCGCCCTTCCGCGAATCCGCGTGGGGAAGATCTCCGAGAGAATGACCCAGGTTACCGGGCCAACCGAAAGGGCGAAGCAGGCAATATAGCCAAGGATGAATAACAAGATCCACAGTTCCGTTCTCTGACAATAAGTTGCCAGGCCCATGGCCAGCAGGGAGATTCCCATTCCGGCAGAACCGATCATCATCAAAGGCCTTCTTCCCAGGCGATCCACCGTCCAGATAGCGACAATGGTAAAACTCAGGTTAACCGCACCGACTATCACAGTCTGGGCAAGAGCGGCGTTGGTTCCCGAACCCATCTTCTTGAAGATTTCCGTGCCGAAGTAGAGGAATACGTTAATCCCCGTAACCTGCTGGAGGACAGCTAATACGATGCCTATAACCAATACAATCTTCATGCCGGGCCCAAACAGTTGTTTGAGCGATCCGCTTTCGTGGGCGATGGTCTCTCTGATCTCAAGCAACTCGGTTTTGGCGTACTCGGCGCCGTTAACCCGGGTCAGAATCTCCAACGCCTCGTCGCTGCGGTTCTGCTTGGTCAACCAGCGGGGGCTTTCAGGCACGAAGAAAAGCAGAACCAGCAACGACACTGCCGGCAGTGCCTCGGAGCCGAACATCCACCGCCATCCGAGCTGTTGATTCCATGTCGAATCGCCCTGGAGGGCGATGAAGTAATTCACAAAATAGACGACCAGAAATCCGGTCACAATCGCAAACTGATTGACCGAAACCATCCGGCCTCTGATTCTCGCCGGGCTAATCTCGGCGATGTACATCGGCGATGACATCGCCGCCGCCCCGACACCGACACCGCCGACTACGCGAAAGATGATGAAGGTTGTGATATCCCTCGGCAGAGCGGTTCCCACCGCCGAGACGAGGAAAAGAATCGCCGAGATGGTTAGCACCTTTTTGCGACCCAATCGGTCGCTCAGCACGCCGGCGACCGCCGCCCCGATGGCGCAGCCGAGAAGCGCACATCCGGTCGCCCAACCTTTGCCTCGCGCGTCGAGGGCAAAATATTCCTCCAGAGGACCTATCGCCCCGTTGATCACTCCCGTGTCGTAGCCGAACAAAAGCCCTCCAAGAGCGGCTACGAGACACACGGCCATGACATATACGATGCTGCCCTCTTCCTGGTTGCCAAGCTGGTCATTCATGGCAATTCTCGATGGCGTGCATCAGCGCCCAGTCGATAAACATTGCGTGATTATTGTTTATGGGTGTCCCGTCCTGCTTTATATACTTTGCTCTGGCATCCTCCATCTGTCGGACGACCGGACGCGCTTTGTCGCCGATACTCTGCAATTCGCGTGCAGCGTACAGGACCGTCTCTTGTCGCTCGTCTTCCAAGCCTGCCGCTAACACGCCCAGAGCATCCTCACACAAATCCAATTTACACAATGCCCCGGCTGCGGCAAAGCGGACATTCGGAGCCGGATCTTCCAGAAGCACGGCCAGCGCATCCGCGGCGGATTCGGCCTCACGACCGAGAGCAGTTATTGCTATTACGGCCCAGTACCGGGCCGCACAGTCGGAGTCGCCCAGCAACTTTACCAGCTTGGGAATATTCTTTGGCCCCTTGCCGACCAGATCGGCTGCCATGAGAATGCGCCGCTGAGCATATTTGCGGGAACTGCCCGCCATCTCGTACGGGGTCGAGCCTTCGGCGCGAATGTGCATCTCCGCCTCCGGCAGCAGGCCTGTGTCACGCGTCCGGAGCATCCATTTGCGGAGTACGCCGCGCAGTCCCTGTAGAATCCTGGCGTGCTGCGGCGATTCGATCAGGTTCTCGATCTCATGCGGGTCGGCCAACGTGTCATAGAGTTCCTCCACGGGCTTGGTCGGCATCCAGAGCGCTCTCTGTGCTTTCGAGAGGTCGTCCTCGGCAGCCGCCCGTCGCAACTCCTTCATGATCTCGGCCCTGTCGGGATATTCGCTCGGCTGGATGTACGGCAAATGCGGGAGAAAATTGCGAATGTATTTATAGCGCTCGTCACGCACGCAACGTGAGAACTCATAGGCCTCATCGACCCGGCTTGCCGCGGCGAAGACATATTTTCTCGCCGGCCCGGCTTTCTTGCCGGCGAACGCCGTGCCCTGCATATAGTCGGGGATCGGCAACCCGAGAAGGCTCAAAACGGTCGGAGCAAAATCGACGGAACTGACCAATCTGTCGGTTCTCTTGCCCGCTCCGCCGGGTGACAGGCTTTGATACCGAGAGGGGAAGCGGATGAGCAACGGCACATGAAGGCCCGTATCGTAAAGTGTCCTTTTGAACCGGGGGATACCCAGTCCGTGATCGGAGAAGAAGAAGACTATTGTGTTGTCAGTCAGGGAGTCGGCTTCGAGCTGGGCGAGCAAATCGGCGACCTGCTTGTCCATGAAAGTGATCAGATTGTAGTAGCGGGCCCAGATCTTCCGAACGAAGGGCGTATCGGGATAGTACGGCGGAAGAAAAAGTTTATCCGGGTCGTGACGTTCTGCGGGTTCGAGTTTCGAGCTGTACTTGTCAAAGAATTCCTCGTCGGAACCGTTGATTTGCCCCTGGTGCGTGGAGACAAAATTGAATACGCTGAAAAAAGGCTGACCGTCCCTGCGCCCACGCCAATGGGCCTCGTGGCTCGATTCGTCCCAGACGTCAACATCGATGAAGTTGTAGTCTTTCTTGTAATTGTTAGTGCAGTAGTATCCGGCCGATCGCAGGACTTGGGGGAAACACTTGATTCGTTCCGGCAGCTTGACTTCGGAGCGCAGATGTTGGGTCCCGAGAGAAGTGGCGTGCACGCCCGTAACCAGGGCCGAGCGAACCGGCGCGCATACCGGTGCGGTAACGAACGCCTTGGTATACAGCAAGGACTCGCCGGCCAGATTGTCTATATTCGGCGTTCGCGCGTTTGCGTCACCATAGCAGCCCAGGTACGGGCTGACATCCTCGCACGTGATCCAAAGAATGTTGGGCGGCCCTTTCCACGTGGGGGGCAAAGATTGTTCTTTCAGAGGCATACAGCCTGAAACGGCAAAGACCGAGGCGGAAAACCCCGCTGCTTTGAGAAAGTCACGACGTGTGTTAACCGAAGCACTCATTATTCTCTTCTCCTTATGGTAATCAGTTGCAAGAACCTCACCTTAGGCTACTTGGCAGATACGATCTTAAAATCCCGCAGGCTGCGAATTTCATTGCCATCCGTCGTCACCAACTTGGCGACAAGCTGATATTCTCCGGCTTCGTCCGGAACAGTCAGGGCAAATGATAGTATCTCCCGGCCCAGACCGTCAAGGCTGCAAGTCTTGGATTGCTGCGCGACAGTTCCACCACCACGGGCAAGGCTAAAGTCAACTGCTCCAGTCCAATTGCTGTAGCGGTCATTTATGACATAAACTCTGAACTGTTGCTCCGAGCCTGCGACAAGCTCGTCGTCCCAGAAATCGATCATCAGTCCCACGGGGGAAAAGGCATCACGGACATACCGCTCGAAGTGAGGCTCAAAGTCAAGTTTTTCCAGATCGATGAAATGGTCGCTCGTGGCGCCGCCTTCGGGTCTGGGTTTGTCGCCCGCTCGCGAATAGCCAAGGCCGCAGAAATGAAGCACGCCTGCACATTCGCGATGACAGCGCCAAAACTCGGTCAGCGCGGCAAGATAACGGGCGTAGCGAACTCTCCTTTGCTCGGTGGTCGAGCCGCCGGGGAAGAAACCTTCGTAGATCTTCTTGGTCAGCGTCGTCGGCGTTCCGTCGCGATTGAGCCAGAGCCAGGCGTATTCGTTGATGACGATCGGCACATCGCGCTGCTTCTGTTCCTGACGCAAGTGGGGCACGCCCGGGACGCCAGTCATGTCTTTGAGGTGGAAAGGCTCCTTGCCGGACCATGCTCTTATAAACAAATATGGATGGGCCTCTGCAAAGTCACTGTCGCTCTGCGGATCGGCCCAGCCATTCTCCCAGGGGCGACCGGACAGATCCAAATGGCGCACGGCGCGCAGGGCCTCGCCCGTCTGGTCGGTGACACTTTCATTTTGCGCATCCCAGATGACAACGCAGGGATGGTTCCATCGCTGGCGCATCCACTCTTTGTATTCGGGAACGATCTTTTCGCTCGTGGGTTTTTCCGGCGCCTGGTCGAGTAGCCAGATGGGGAATTCGTCTTGTATCAAGAAACCCTCCTCATCGGCGATTTCGTACCAGATTTCCGGTGGAAAACCTATGCAGTAGCGAATCGAATTCCAATGCATGCTCTTGAACTTGCGATGTAGCCGGCGGACCCATTCCTCTCGCCAGGGCTTGTCGCCTCGTTCGGCGTCCTCGAAAAACCGGTATGCGCAAACATTGGTCCCCCGCATGTAGTAAGGCTTGCCGTTTAACATCGCCCGGCCTGATTCGGCGTCAAACCTGAACGATCTCATCCCAAACCGCGTGCGCGTCTTGTCGCCCGCCGTCCAAAGCTCCAATTCATACAGGAACGGATCTTCGGGACTCCACAGGTGACAGTTCGCGAAGGGAATCTCGAATTCAACAAGTTTCTTCTCGCGGTTCGGCGCGCCGGCGATTCCGACGGCGCCGCTGTGGACGGAATTGCCCGTGCGCACCTCTGTCAATCTAAAGTGAACCTCGAATCCGGATGTGCCGGGAGCGTCAACTTCGGCCACAACCTTTACTTTGCCGCTGCCGATGTCGGGCGCCGTCTGGATATTCGAAATGTGCGGCGAGCCTGTTAGAATCAGCTCCACCGAGTCGTATATGCCGGGTATATACAGATATTTTTCAAAATCCCAGCCTGTCGGCATCCCTTCGGGCATTGACTCGCGATCTGCACCGACGCGGACAATCAGCTCATTCTGCTGGCCTGCACCCTTGAGCAATTTCTTTACATCCAGCAGAGCGGGCGTAAAGCAGGGCAGGTGCTCGCCGACGAGAGCGCCGTTAAGGAACACTTTCGTGCCGTATTTCGCCTTGTGGATCTTCAGCAGCGCGACATCCGGAATCGCGGCATCCACCGCAAACTCTCGTCGATACCAAAATGCCTGCCGCCTCTCGCTCTTTTTTCCAACTTCCTCGAAGGCCGGCTCAGCCATATCCACCAGACCCGGCACCGGCACATTGTGCTCAAAACTCTCCGGAGCCGAATCCATGGATCCCTGTGCAATTTCCCATGTGCCATCTAAATCGACCACCAGTCTCTTGCTTGTATGCCCTGTGCGGCTTGTGCGCTCCGCGGAGGCTTTCTTCTCGGCGGCACAACCGCTGTAGGCAAGCAGTGACGTCACAAGAATTATCAACCGGAAATGTCTGATCATTTTCGAAACTCCTTTTCGAAGACCATATTAAGTGTCAAATAGCAAATATGAAGATAGCGGAATCCGCCTCCGGCGGATGACCTCCTTAATTTTGCATTTTACTCTTTGCATTTTGAATCTACATCTCTGCCCAACGCCTCAAACATCGCCAATACGTTCTCGGTCGGCGTGTTGCATTGAATATTGTGAACAGTACTGAAGACGAAGCCTTTCTTTGCGCTAAAAATCTGCACTCGCTCTGCAACCTGCCGGCGCACCTGGTCGGGCTCGCCGAACGGCAGCGTTTGTTGCGTGTCGGCGCCGCCTCCCCAAAAGACAATTCTGCCACCGTATTTGTCAACCAGCAGTTGCGGGTCCATACCTTTGGCGGAAGTCTGAACGGGATTGAGAATATCGAAACCTGCATCGATGAATCCCTCGATCAATGGCTCACAGCCTCCGCAGCAATGTTTCATCGTCTTCCATTTGGTGTGGGTATGAATCCAATCGTTTAGCTTCCTGCTGAACGGCAGATAAAGCTCTCTGTACATATCGGGGCTGCAGAAGAGTGTGTTCTGTGCGGCCAGGTCCGTGCCATCGAGCCATACGGCGCACAGCTTGTCACCCACTGCCTGGTGAATCCGATCGAGATTCTTGATGGCGATTTGGGCCTGGCCGGCAAAGACCTCTTTGATATATTCGGTTCGCGAGATGGTGCTGATATACCACTCCTCGATATCGCGAATCCCCTTGGGATGTTTGAGAAATGCCGCCGGCACCAGAGCTATGTCACCGAAGGACGTTCCGGGTAATCCGGTCGTGATCGCAAGATCGGTGTTGTCATATAGATCGCGTGCCCGCTCTTCATACAGTTTCAGATCTTCTTCACTGACAATTGCAAAATCCTCGATATTGTCGGCGGGGTCGAGCTTAGCCTCATCGATCGGCTCCTGGCGAATAATATCGTCGAAGTAGTATCCTCCTCTGGGCATCCGCCCCGATGGCGGCGCCAACTTGTCACCCTGGGGATACTGTAGAACGTCGCCGTTCGGCTCCGGGGTGGTGTTGAATTTGCCGCCGACCAGCACATCCGTACCGTCGAAGGTTCTCCAGGGTTTGAAATCGGCATCTGCAAAGCCGAAATGGTTCCTCGGCCCGGGCAGGTTCACCGTGTCGATGCCCAGCGTCTCCCGCAGGTCCGCGGCGACTTCACCCAGCATCTGGTATGGCTCGACAACCTTCACGCGAGCACCGCCCTTATCCAGACCGAGGGCCCGGCGCAGATTTGCAATGACGCTGACGTGCGCCCCTGTGCCGAGCGTTCCGCCCAAATCGACGGCAGCGCGATCCACCTGCTCATAGCTCAGCGCACTGAGCACGCGCTGCCGCGATGTCATGGTCGAACTGTTGTCGGAGGTGCTGCTCATTACGAATCTCCACGTAGATTTCAGAGTCTGGAATGTGGAATTCTCAAGTTCCACATTCGCAATGGTCGCCATTCTATCAAGTCTTCGGCACCATTACAAAGGTTGCATTCGGCGAACATATCAAAGAACATGCTCGATAGCCAATTTGCAACACAGAACATGGACGAGTAGAGCAGATTAAGCTTGACAATCGTGCCCTCATTTGGGATAATGTATGGGTCAAACCTCAATTGAGGGGCTACAGTTCGATTTGCGATTTCAAATTTGGGATTTTGAGATTCTGTTTTTTTCTGTGAAAGGATGTGAATTATGCGAATTTGCATAATTGGATTGAGAATGCTCACCTGCGCGGCTATGTTTCTGGCGGTTCTTTCTGGGGGCTGTCGGTCCGAGAAACCTGAGGAATCAGAGGCCGATAAGTCCGAGCCAAATGCCATCGCGGCATCTCTCACCGATAGCATGGCCGTCACGGTCAATGGTGTGGAAATCACCAGGAGCAAGGTAGAGCAACTCATCAAACCCCAGCTTGACTCGCTGGCCGGCAAAACCAGACAGTTGCCGGCCCACGTTATCGAGCAATACACGCAGCAGTTCCGTGAACAAGCTCTGGAACGGCTCATTCGTGAAGAATTGCTGGACGCAAAGATACGGCAGGCCAACATCACAATCACCGACGCCGAAGTGATGAGTCAGGTGGAAGAGATTGCTTCGGTCCAGGGGGTGTCTCTGGAGGATTTCATCAAGACAATGGCGCAGCACAACCACAGTCTCGAACAGATTAAGGAGGACATGCGAGAACGATTGGCCCGCAACCGGTTCATGGAAACTCAGTGGGCAGGCAAGATAGACGTCACTGCCGACGACGCCAAGAAGTACCATGACGAAAAGCCGGAACAGTTTAAGATACCCGAGCAGGTCAGGGTCAGTCATATCCTGATAGGGCTCGAACAGGGCGTCGATCCGAACGAGGCCAAGGCAAGAGCCAGGACAAGAATCGAAGGGTTGCTCAAACAAATCAAAGACGGCGCTGATTTTGCCGAATTAGCCAAGGCGAACTCAGCCTGTCCCTCGGCCCCGAAGGGCGGGGATCTTGACTTCTTCCCGAGAGGCAAGACAACACCGGCTTTCGAGAAGGTGGCCTTCGAGCTTCAAGTCGGGCAGATCAGTGACGTTCTGGAGACCGAATACGGATTCCACATCATAAAAGCCACCGATCATGAGAATCCCTCCGACATCACTTTCGAGCAGGCCAGGGAAAAGATAATTGAGCAACTCACTGCGGAGAGACAGTCCGAATTCGCCAATGAGTATCTCAAGAAACTCATGGCAGAGGCGAAGATAGTCTATCCTACCAGAATATAGCAGGCATTAAATGTCGATCTTCCTCGCAGGCTGCTACTTGAGAAGCGTAGCCGGGTCAAGGTTGGCTGACTCTATGCCCTTGAAGTACTGTGCCGTGCCGACCTTCAGCTCTATCGTAGCCTCTTGGTCACAGACGATAATGCCCTTCTCATGCATTTGCAGGGCACTGATCGTCCACATGTGATTGACGCTGCCCTCGACGGCGTGCTTCAATGCATTAGCCTTGTTATGGCCGTTGACAATAATGAGCACTTCCTCAGCGTCCATGACAGTGCCGACGCCCACAGTCAGAGCCGTCTTCGGGACCTTGTTGATATCGTCGTCGAAGAATCGTGAATTGGCCACGAGCGTATCGTATGTGAGGGTTTTTACGCGTGTTCTGGATGTCAGTGACGAACCAGGCTCATTAAACGCGATATGACCGTCCGGGCCTATGCCTCCTACAAAAAGCCTCACGCCGCCCAATTCCTTGATCTTCTCTTCGTAGCGCACACACTCGGCCTCGGGATCCGAGGCGTTGCCGTTGAGAATATTGACATTCTCTTTCTTGATATTAACGTGGCCGAACAGATGGGTCCACATGAACGAATGGTAACTCTCAGGATGATCCTCCGGAAGGTCCACGTATTCGTCCATATTGAAAGTGACGACATTCTCAAACGAAAGAGCTGCGTTCTTATTGAGCTTTATCAGCTCCTGATATACGCCCAGTGGCGAGGAGCCCGTTGGAAGACCCAGGACAAAAGGTTTGGCCTTGGTCGGACCGAAATCGTTGATGCTCTTGGTCACGTAGGTGGCGCACCATTGGGTAGCCAGATCATAATCCGGTTCAATTATCACTCTCATTGGTTCTTTTCTCCAAAATCCGTTGATTTTTGCCAGGCTCTGTCTGAGAACTCCGTCGTCGGCCCGAGAGGAAACGGTTTTTCGTCTGGCAAAGACGGCGAAGCAGGCGAAGCAGGCGATATTGGTTTTATCGTCGATGCAGCCAGGCGAGAAATAAGCCGCTCGAAGCCAGATCGAGTTGTCAGACAGAGCCTACAACACGATCAGTGATATTACCCGGCCGATATGTATCTTGCAAACTCTTTCTTGGACCGAGCGTTTGCCTTAGCTGCTGATATCGCGCAGCTTCTCCATTCGACCGATAAGCTTATCGCCAAGCGCCGTCTTGCTGACCATATGCTTATCGATCTCCAGGACGAAGCTGTTTTCGTCGAACGTTCCTCTGACCTGCTCGAAATCCGCTCGCCTGGTCTGTTGATCACCGTCCAGTCCGTATCCAATTTGGGCGGTGGGGGCGAATTCTTTCCTCGCATCGGCATATAACATGTGGTCAAGCGCGGCGACCGCCGTTTTCCAGTCCGTGGCCAGTGCTATGATATCGTCGGCCATTATGCGGTCCAGCGTTTTGCCCAATCGCTGCTGCAAAACATTCGCCGCCCATGCCCATTCATAAGCGGGGTAATCCCGGTGCATCGACTGAAAAGCTTGTGCCACCTCCTCCAGTGTTTCAATCGCCCCGCGTTCGATATCGCTGAGCATTTTCTCAATGGCTTTTTCGGGAGTGAACAATCCAGCCAGATCCACCCACTTGCCGGGTCCTACATCAGTCCGGGGCTTCAGTGCCTCTCGAAGGTCATCAATATCGTTCAGTTGCCGGCCTTCCAATCGCTTGATCAGGCAGTTGCCCAGGAACTTGTCAATACCAAGTCTGTAGAGTTCAATACCTTTGACCAGCGATGAGCCCTTGATTTTGACGCTGTGGTAAGTGAAGTATTCGGACGTTTCGCCGGAGGTGGTCCTGAGTTTCGCAAGCAACTCGGAGCCGTTGAGCATTTTTTGAACCGTGTATGGGCTCAAGAGTCTGAAGTTAATGCAGTCCAGCTTTTGAGGCGCCTTTCTCCTGTCGCGTCTGGGCCACTTGCGAACATCGCGGATGGTTCCCACGCTCCTAAGGTTCACACCGGGAACAAGAATGCTCTCGTCCTCGTGCTCAATGAGGTATGAGAAAGGTAAGTCGGATGTATCGGAGTTTCTGTAATGGCGGCCCATCACGACGGTGAAGGCCCCGACTTTTGCGGGCCAAAGGACATACGAATCGCTGGCGGTCTTGGAGCCGCGCTCGACAACGCCTTGGTGGACCGGCCCGAACTTGTACATGTGGTTGCTCTGATTGGTTCCGCTTCCGGCATTGAGAAAAGAAAACAGACCGGAAATCAGCAACGTGGACTTGTGATGCGTGACGGTGTATGGACCGGCAAATACCGCACATGCCTCACCGTGAAAACCGCCGCAGTTTGCGAAAAATACCGAGTTCTCCGCCGAATACTGCCTGGACAATACGGTGCCCTGACCTATGAAACACTTGTATATTATTGTCCCGTCTGTGATCTTCGAGCCGCTGCAGGCGATAAAATGCTCTGCAAAGACCCCGGGTCCGATATAGACCGGATCTTCCGGGCAGCTATTGATCGAACCGTCATCTAACTTGTTGACTCCCTCTACCACCGCTGCCGGGCCCACTCTGACGTTCTTTATGATTCGGCAGTTGATAATCTTTGCGCCTTTGCCGACAAGGCCCGCCGAACATCTCACCGAGGCGGCATAGCAGGCTATCATTTTTCGCAGCTTCTCGATAACTCTCGGGCGGTGACGATAAAACGCAAGTATGTAAGCCGTTTGAGCAGAAAGACGGTCGTAAATCGGTACTTCTCTGCCGCCCGCTTCGTTGACGGCCGCAACTTCCAACCCATTGCCGAAACTGCTCTCACCTTCTACCGCAAGCAAATCAATATTGTCTATGACGGCATCGTCTTCGATGACATAGTTGGCGATATAGTTCCTGACTCTACTGATATACACGTTATCGCCGACGGTACAGTTGTGAATTGTCGCGTTGCTGATTCCAGTCGGCGCGGTAACGCCGCCAAAGAATGACACCTGCTTTTCGAACCGGCCCAGCTTCACCTCGCCTGAGAACCGCGTCGACTTAACGGTCTCTGCGCTAAAGCCGGCGGCCACCAGTACCTTCGACCAGTCATCGCAGCTACATCCCTGGTCGATTAATTGAGTGATTTGCCGGGCCGATATTGGACGGTGTTTCTGTAGGCACGTAGTAGATTCTGAAGTCATGTCTCTTTCTTCCAAGTCTCTCAACTTGCTCGCGGTCTTCAAGAGCGGCGGAAAACTCTCGTGCTCGGCCTTTGGTTCGGCCGCAGCTCGTTCACCCTGAATCGGACCGGGTGAATAATACAGGCTGTGACTTCACAAATCAATAAGTTTGTAACACCCTGACTGTTAAGTTGTTCGAGCAAGAAAGAACATCCGTACTAGGCTCTGTCTGAAAACTCCGTCGTCGGCCCGAGAGCGAGCGGTTTTTCGCCTGGCAAGGACGGCGAAGCAGGCGATATTGGTTTTATCGTCGATGCAGCCGGATGCAGCCAGACGCAAAAACAAGCCGCTCGAAGCCAGATCGAGTTTTCAGACAGAGCCTAAGCGCCGTCAAGATCCGCTTGCAACGTCACATAGTGAACAGACACAATTGCATAGGTCTTTATGTCACAGACGAACCAGAATTCTCGACAAAATCTGGAGTAACAGGTTGGATCATGCCGATGTTTAGTATACCATGAACCTGAACTCATTTAGGTGCGCGGTGCGGTTTATGTCACCTATAGGGTTTCAGAGTTCAAGGATGAATTTTGTATCAAGACAGTCAAACACGTGCTCTATAGGGACAGAGCAATGCCAGACCAGGCACGAGTAGCAAAAGTATTAGCAATACTGTTGGCCTCGATGACAACGGGGGCGATAGTCTTATTGGCGCTGGGCCATAATCCTCCGTCCGCCGGCCCGTTCTCTCTCTGGACCTACTGCTCTCTGGACCCTGTCAAGGCGGTTATTTCCACGCAAGAAGCACAATCGCCGAGCCGGTGGAACCGAATCGAGGTTTACTGCAGCGGCACGAGAGACGGCAACATTCGACGCTTAGCCTCGTTGAAAGGCCTGCCAAATCCCAAGGATGCCAATTTTCACTTCTGTTTGTGTAACGGCTCAGGCGACCTGGACGGCCAGATAGAGCCCACGGAGAAATGGGAAAAGCAACGGTCGGCCATCCCCGGCGGCGGCTGGTACGGCAGCGGCCAGACTATCCGCATTTGCATTG
>Ga0255052_10001321_pt1 | contig 18766 bp, 17 predicted proteins | sample JV7_2_21_MG_FD_188632 | JGI IMG/M metagenome (GOLD analysis project Ga0255052, IMG submission 188632) | Seawater microbial communities from Jervis Inlet, British Columbia, Canada - JV7_2_21 | ecosystem: Environmental > Aquatic > Marine > Inlet | place: Canada: British Columbia | collected... | reverse complement strand
CGTTGACTCCGGAGATAAAAGACATTCCGGCTTTGCCCAACGGACCGAGAGGGAATCCGGAGAATGGACCGGCCGCCCCTGGCTCGCCTTCGCCAGATAATGCTCCCAATATTCCGCTTGGCGTGTTGACCCATTTGCTGACATCGATCCCCGCGGCATCTTCAACGGATCTCTTGATCAAAGTTCCCATGCCAAGCCATCTCACCAGTTTGTCCCATTGTCCGCGAGACACCCAACTCTTCAGGGTGAAAGCATATTCCCAGCTCCATTGAGCAAACTGCAATCCGGCCTTGCCTTTAAGTCCATAATGCAGTCGGGATTCTGAACCTTTGCGGTAAGGAAATTGTGTTCGATCAAGAACATCCATGCCCATGAGATCCAGCGCCTCCTCCATCGATTCGGGAGTATTTTCTAGGAATTTTTCACGCAAGACCTTCTGCATTGTCGGACTGAAACCGTCCATGTCAATGCTTCTTTCAAATTCACCATAGTCAATTTTACCGCCTAAAAAGTTTTCCCAATTTTCATTCAGTCGGACTTTGACCGCGTGGTAGGTGATAGCTCGATTCATCGCATCGATGCCGGCATAAGGACCCATCATCAGTTGATTGAATCTTTTGTATTTATCCAGAGTTTTTCCAGCTAACCCCCTGCCGGCTTCTTGTGTCAGTTCGGCTCCATACGGGACACCCATCTTCACGAAAAATCCTTTATCGGATAACTCTTTCAATCCCTCTTTGGAAAAAGCGCCTTTAACGCCTTTGGCATACCACTCTGGTCCGACTTCCGGATAGGTTGTTAATAATGACTGGATGCTATTTCTGAATATCGGCATGATGCGCGGCAAGCCTAGCGCGCCGGCATAAGAGTTTGTCATGGCGTGATCTATCAGTTGCTTGGTTATGTCTTGAGGTATGGCTCCTCCTGTCCACTTGGATAATTTTTCTCCCAGTTTTTGACCATACTCCATCCAGCTATCTTGATAACCCAATTTTTCTTGCATATAATCATTGACTGCTTTGTTCACATTGCGCGGCAAAGTTTCAGTAATTCTTTTCGCGTGCTCCAGGGGTTCGTGCATGAGTAATTTTTTACCGGCTGCTCTGGTATAAATATCAAATAAGGCCAGCGCGTCATCTTCCATCGGCGATAACATCCCCTCTCTCTCGAACTCGAAGAATGGTTTGATCTCGGCCGGCATTTCAGCTACGTCTTTGTAGAGATTATAAATGCCGCCGAGCTTTCTGATATTCGGTGAATATTTGCTGAAGAATCTTTCCGACTCGATCCCGAGATCCTCAAAGAGTCCCTTGTATTGTTCGATTAGCCAGTCACCAATTTCTACCAATTCTTGCTTTGTTGCGTCTCCGAGTTTTGCGTTGCTGGTAATGACCTCTTTGTTGCCTTCAATGTATTCAGTAATCAATCTTCTCTCTTCTGTGAATTTGGGGGCGGCGTATTTTCCAAAAACATCTCTGGCCGCTCCTTGCCATCGATCATTGTGAACTTTCATAAACCGTCCCGCGGTTTCTATCGGCAGGAACACTTCAGAGTAAACGGGATAGCCCAATTCTCTTTCGGCCGACTCCATCCAGTAGCGAGCCGGGTGAGTATATGATCGCATAATAAATTGCCAATCGTCTCCGGCTGAAGAATCTTTGTTGGTGATAAATTGTCTCATCGTTTCAGACAAGTCATAAGCCTCCGTCTGTGATAATTCATTGAGGTTCTCTTTTCCGGTCACAGTTCTGGCGAGTAGCTGAACTACCGGATCAGCCATTTCAATATCTTCTTGAAGCCAATCTATTTGTTGCAGTTGTTTGCCGGTGACGATCTCTTCCGTTTGTCCTTTTAGAGGTGCTGACATTACCGACCTGACTTCAGTTGGTATTGTTTGTTCTTGTGGAGTTATTGTATCAGACACGGTGTCAACCATTGAGGCTGTTCCCGCTTCGGCTGCCGCTGTTGTTCCCGCTCCAAGCGATTTAACTGCTCTGGGAGACAATCTTGATAGTGCTGATTTGGGCAACGCTTTCTGGGTCAACATGTCTTTTGTCGGTGTGACATTGACTTTGGTAGGATCAACGACTAAGTGTTTTTCAACTCCAAGATCATCCCAGAATTTGATCGCGTCATATCCCTTGCTTTTGGCAAAAGCAAAGATGTCGGGAAATTTGTCGCCCTCTAAATAAAATTGTTCTGCGAATGGATGTTTGAATCCTTCTTTGGCCGGGACATCTGTCATGTCCATTACTTTCATCTGGTTCAGATCGACATATCTTTTCTCCAGCTTCGTTCCAAACATTTCTCCTGATTTTTTATCGAAAGCAAAATATTTTCCTTTACCCATGGCAGAGTGCGGCTTCAGCCCGCCTTCCTTCAGCGTGGATTTAACATGCTGCTCTATGGGGGTTGTGCCAGCCCAGTGATAGATGGGCACGATATTTGGTTTTATTATTTCTTTTTCCGCAATATCAATATATCCCTCAATTTTTTTGAAGGCTTGAACTGATTGAGAGTAGGTCATTTTGTCCACCCACTTGTTAGGGATCCAAAAATCTTTTGTTGTTTCCGCTAATGATTTTTTTATGGCGGCTAACTGTATCGGGGTAATGCTTTTATCTTCGTGGACGACTTTCATTATTTCACGGTAAAAATGACCGGGGCTATCTACATGTTTGAGTTTTGTTTTTAATAATCCTTTGACTTTGGTTGTGATGGCCGCTTCTTTTCCCCCGGATTTTCCGATTCCAAAAATTGCGTCATCCAGTTTTTGCGCCATGTCGTTTACTCGAGAGGCTATTTTCTCTGGTCGAAACATTTTTTGATCAACAATGGCCAATTCTTTCGGCTGTGTTTTGACCCCCTTGGGTTTGAGTATTGTTGATTCCAATTTAATCTCATTGCCCAAAGACCCCTTTACCACTTTTGATTTTCCGATTCCTTGCGCTATTTTATTTTTAACCACTTGCGTCAGCGCCGGCTTAACTCTGATCACTGAATATTCGGCCGTGCCGTCTTTGAGTGGTGAAACTTTTAGAAAAGTATTTTTGACTGTGCCTTTATATTGCTTGGCGACTTGCGCCGGTAGTTTAATATAGCTAACATTTGGATTTTGAGCTGACTCGAAAACTTCAGCGGTGCCGCCTTTTGTTCCTTTAACTTTGACTTGCTTTAATACTTTTGCCCTAATATCTTTGGCTGTGACCGGTTTGCTAATTGGCTTTAATCTTGGCCTGGTTGCCGCCGCTGAAAGCTCCAAGGCTGACAATGTGATCGCTAGATCTCCTGCCGTTTCACCTGACGCTTTAACAAAGGACATGAAAGGTGAAAGCCCCAGCGCTCGGCCCTCGTCGTAGGACGCACCGGCACCCCTCACTTCTCCCACCAACGGGAGTTTGTATTTTGGAGGCATGTAACTTTTGGTGCCCATTGCTTTGGACAACAATCTTGATTCTCCCTCGAGCAATGTGTGAGACAATTTAAGTGGAGCCTTAGCGACATTTTGAGGAAAAGACTTGATCATCCTCCAACCCATCTTGGCAGTTTCTTTTGAAGCATGTTGGGTTTTTTCCCAAAAGCTCATCTCTTGCCAATCCATCTCGTCCGGCATTTCCCAGAGAGTGTTGGCAAACTCATAAGGCAATCGACTTGCGATAGATCTGTTTGCTTCTCTGGCGACGTGATCATCGAAAGCTCTTTGTTTTGCCCTGTTTAAATTTTCGGCTAATGCGCTCTGGGTTAGTGTTGTCTCTGACGCTGGTTCTGCCAATATCGGACCTGCCGGTGCGGTTTGTGGTGTTTCCAAAGGCACCTGCTCTTGGGGAGCAGGAGCAGTCTCAAATTCATCTATTCTTTTTTCATAATAATCTAGTGTGCGGGGCATATATTTTATCTAAAAATATTTTGTAGATATTCAACGCCGGACTGAACCGTTCTTTTGGCTGTTTCAATCACTCCGTGGGATGCTCTCTCTTCCGGTTTTTTCTTTGTTCTGGTGGCACCCCCTCGTCTGGCCGGCTGTCTTGGTTGTGGCGCGGCAGTCATGGGCGCTTCGGCTGAAGTCGCCGGGCCTTCAATTTCGACAGGCTCTCCGAGTGGGGCAGTTTGAGGTCCCTGTTCTGGTGAGATCGGATTAGCAAAATCAATCGTCCGATCAACTCGATCGACGATGGATTGTTCCATCGAGTTAGGAAGAGTGAGCATACCATCTCTCTCCGGAGCGCCATCGATGTCTGAAGAATTTTGAACATTGAGATATTTTGAAAAATTGCCATCTTCGCGCCGTTTGTATATAGCGTTGCCCATTCCTTGAACCCATGAATCTCTTGGCACATGACCTTGAACTGTCAGAGTTTCTCCAGGCATATTCACAAAGCCTGGCTGCCCAACATCCAGTGGTCCGCGTTGCTCAACTCCGGCCACTAATTTATTTGGCTTGAATGAACCCGGTATGGATGGATCTGGTATCATAAGATCAGGGGCGGAGAAAACTTGATCGCCCAGGACGAAAAGATTTTTGCCTTCGCGCTTGGTGTTGATCTTGCCATAAACCTGGAAGCCGTTGATCATTCCATTGGTTTCAGCATAGCCGGTTTTGCTTCCATGCTTGGCGTAGTCAACATTGACAATCTCGCCGTCAGAATTTGTTGAGACAAAGGCGACCTGTCCGACGATCGGATTGTTTCCGTCAAACTCGGACATTGATGATAGCGTTTTAAAATTTGCCGTATATTGTTTTTGTAGATCCATTAATTCATTCCAGTGCTCGCTTGATTCTTGCCCGGCCGCTTCTCGCCTCTCAATACTTTCAGACAGGTCATCCATCCCGGCTCTAAGGCTGGCCAATCTGCCGCGCAAAAATTCCTCGGGCTTGTTTCCCGCCATCATGACATCTTCGGCTCCTTCGCTTTTTCGATACACTTTCATTCTTTCAATGTCATCATCCTTTTCCAACTTTTTGATGTTCTTGGCTTTTTCATAACCAACTATTTTAACATCGTATTTTGATTGTTGGGCGGGAGTTAGTCCCCCTGTGGTTCTCAACTGCTGGGCTTTTTCAATTAAAATATCATAATCGCCCGGAGCGAGAAAGCCGTCTTTGGCCAGATCATGCTCAAGCATAGACAGTTGATTCGACAAAATCGTCGCCTGTCCTGCCGTGCCTGATGCTTTTTTTGTTTTTGGATTTAGAAATCCGACATTAAATACTGGCATATTTTTTTCAGTTAAGTTTGAGCTTGAAGAGCGTCCATCCAGCTAGTTTTTGGTTTTCGACTTTCCCAGTAAGACTTGAATCCTAATTCACCGCCTTGGCCTTGGTAAAGAGTATTTCCCCATGCTCCATATTTTTTCGCGTAAGCAGATCTGAATACTTCAAGGTCATTATAAACGGTTCCCGCTGTTTGTCCACCACCACCACCACCGCCATCATTGCTTGTTGGCGTGGTTGGGGCAGGTGGAGCGGATTCTTTCTGAAATTGATCCTGACTGATCGGGATCCAGAATGAGCCGATACTGGATTGATTGCTTGTGTTGTATTGATAGTTTCCTTCTGTGTCTCTGCTTAGGGTTCTAAAGTAAAATGTTTGATCACCGCCGCCTGATGGTGCCGGAGTCGGTTCTGTGGCTGGCGTGATTGGGGCAGGTGGAGCGGATTCTTCTTCAAATTGAGTCTGACTGATCGGGATCCAGAACGCACCGATATTGGCTTGAGCACCGGTGTTGTATTGATAATTTCCTTCTGTATCTCTGCTTAGGCTTCTAAAGTAAAATATTGGTTCATCACCGTCTGATGGTGCCGGAGCTGGTTCTGCGGTTGTGGTTTTTCTTTTGCCATACAGGAATGTTCCGGTTGGATCAGTTTCCCATGTTGAATATTGATTTTTCAATTCTTCTTCTGATATTTCGCCTTCGATCTTTTCAAATCCGGCCGGAATCTGGAATTGCGGTGCTCCTGAAGGCGCGGTTGGCGTTGGGAAATCACCAGAATTAACAGACACTCCGGTAGGCACGCCGGTGATATTGTCTAACACGACGATAGCCTCAAAGCCTTTGCCTCCGGTGGCTCGCTTGAAAGCCTCTTCGTCCCAGTTGCCGACAAAGGTATGGATCTGTCCGTTTTCGTATCGATAAACAGTTGATGAATTTTTAACGCGATAGATACCGCCCTCTTCAAGTTGGTTGGGAGAGGTGAAAACTTCAGCCTCTTCGCCGGCCGTGATTTTCTCATCTTTGTAAACGCCCTCTTCGATTCCTTGGATAACTTCTTCGGCGGGAGTTGTTGCCAGCTCTTCAGGCGTGACAACTACGCCGGCACCTGACTCAACGGCTTGCTTGAGAGCGTCTTGAGATGACATACCCGGATTGGCCGCGATTAATTGATTCATGGTTGACAACAAGTTTCTCACCTGCTCTTCTTTTTCTTTGGATGCTGCCAGGATGACTTTCTGATAATTTGTGGTTTGGTCCACTCCGTAATGGTCTTGCAGGTAAGCGAGATCGTTGATTGCTTTTTGAGTGTCAAGTTTGAGAGCAAATTCATTGATGATGGATTGAGATCTGAAGTCAGCCGCGTATTTTAATCCTTTCTGCTGATCTTGGGTCATTTGATTTTGATAGTCTCTCAATTCCGGCCGGTTTGTTATTTCATCATACCAAGCCTTAACATCGGCCAGTGAATCATTGTTCAGGACTCCGGTTGTTTGCTTGAAATCAACCTGTTGATTGAGTTCTAAATTATAGCGAGGGAAGAAGCCATTGCCGCTTCGATCGTTTAGATAATCTCTCTGCTTGAGTGACCAGAACTCTTTTGCCGATTCATATCTAATTCCGCCGATAGTGACTGCCGATCCAATGTCAGCGCCGGCAATTCTATCGTTGAAATCATTTAAGAGAGATGTCGCTGTTTGTCCGTTGATATTGGCAACGGAGAATTTAATCAGATCATTGGTGATGTCTGCTTCGGTCTTTGCTTTGCCCAATGCTTGTAATTGTAAATCGAGCAAGACAATATAGTCCTCGTTTTCTGATTGCACTGCTGATACTCTGGCCGTGTTGACTCGAGTAATCTGCGCGTCGATAATTTCGGATGTCTTGTCATTGACCGCGTATTCGGTTTGTTTCTCCAGGGTTAAGCGCTGGGTTTCATATCTTTTTAATACAAGCTCTTTCACCTGTGCTCTGATGTTTGTCGCGATTTCCTGATCTGTTGTCCTGGCATATCTGGAGTTCAGCCAGTTGATAGTATTGTCGAGATTTTGTGTTCCATCGTTGAGCGCGATTAATTCTTCCAAGTACGCGTCTTGAAATTCTTTTTGTTCAACGAGATTTTTGATGGCTGATATTGCTTTTCTGATTCGACTGCGCTCTTCTTTATCGCCTTTCGGCACTCGTCTTAATTGATTCTGTCTGTATATAAGCTGGTCATCCAAAGATAAATTATCACCCAAAACAGCCACTTGAAAGCGAGTCTCATCTTCAAGAGATCTGGCAACCGCGTGCTGTCGGAGCAGCGTGAGTTGCGTCTCGACAAAAGAGCCGAGGTTGATTGCTATTCTTTTTTTGTCTGATACTCTTTGAAAAGCCATAGATTTATGGAGTTACTTGTGGAGGCGCAGCCCCACCGCTGGCGCGCTGATTCGCCGCGACCGCAGCGCCTTCAGGACCGGCAACAGTATTTCCCTGGTTAGGTGTTCCTGGTGTATTTTGTTGACCCTCGGATCCCGGTGTTCCTTCCACTCCGGCTTCGGGACTTTGGATTTGAGTCATCAACATTCCCGGCTGGCGAGCATGTTGTGGCCCAAGCACCGGATCTCTCAAATCTTTCTTCATTACTTTTTGTTCAATCTTCGGTTGAGGTATGCCAACATTCTTCTGTGTGGTTGTTAGTGATTGTATTCCTGATTGCAGTTTATTTAATTCGTCAATAATATTTCGCAGTAAGGTTGAGATGATTGATACTTCGTTGCTATAATCTCCCATGATAATCTCCTCGGTTTCGGGCCAGTGCATTTCCATCAATTTGAAAATATTTTTGTTTAAGTGTTTCAATGCTCGGCCGTGTCTCTTGATTTTCGGATTGATTTTTCGGATAACTGATTGCAATGCCATACTCATCGCCCGTCCGGATGTGCCGCCGGCACTGACCGCGGAGGTCAGCGCTTCAGACACGCCGGAGATGTCCAGTATCGCCCGGCGATTATCTGACACTTGATTGCCTGAAGCGTATGGATCCCCAGCGCGCTTGAGCGGTTCGAGTTCCCCATCTTCGGGCAGATTGAAAATTTTTGATAAGCCATGGATTAGAACCTCGATGCCGTCGAGATTTTTACCAACCAAATTGATCGTTGATAAGAATTTCAAGGCATTGGCCAGATCGTTTTTGGTTACGTTGTAGGCCACTTGCGGATCCAGCGCGTCCTCGAGATCTGATTTGCCGTATGGATAATTAGGGACATAAACATTTTTAATAAATTCCAGTGGGACAAATTTATAATTGTGATACCACCAGTCAACCAGTTCGTCCTCGAGAAAAATGGCCATTACTTCGTCTGTCCAAAATTCTGACTTCCAAAGCATTTGTTGGTAGGTTTGTTGTGTAGATAAATTTGGCTGTGGGACTTGACCCATCCTACCTCTTCCTCTGGCGCTTTTGATTAATTTCTCGATGCTCTTGCCTTTATCTCTTAATTTATTTTTGTAAAGTTCGGTCGCTTTGTATGGCGAGATAGTGGTAAAGTCCAAGAAGCCAAGAAGTTTTTTATAATTCCCGTCAGCAAAAATCGGCCGGATGTTTGCCGGATTATCAACATTGTAAATTACAATTTTCTTTTTATCTTTTGAGTCGCCTTCGCTGGTATCGATCAGCGGGCCTTTGAGAAAGCAGTCACCGAAAAGAGATCCGCATTTAGAGAGTTCAGGCAAGACGATTTCGTTCATATCGTTATCGTCATAAACCCTGTTTAACATCCTTTCTTTGATCTCGGCTTTCATCTCCAAAAGATCATCGGTCTCGTCTTGTGATGGACAATTAATTTCTACGGGCGCGTCGTAGAGCAAGGAAGCCATTTGATCGACAATTAACGCGCAATAATTATCAGTGGTCTGACTCTGGCCGGGAGGTTCATCGTGATCCCATTGGTCGCCACTATAAAAATCCGAGAGGGTGGTGTAGCCGGCAAATCTTTTTCCGGAAGATCCTCGTGTACAATCAACACCGTGCACGCGAAATTCCAAGTCTTTGTCGGTTTCACTTTTAAACTCTTTGTACTTGGTAGATATTTCGGCCTCAAAATCCTGCTTCTCTGTAGCGTTCATGTTTGGTTTGTAATGCAGCATAGTATTAACCAATTATTTTAGTTTTGATGTTAAAACTTTTGGCTGGTATGACTCCCTTTTTTTGCCCTGGGATAGAGATCACCTGTTCGGGCTTTTGGGCAAAAACATTTATATTGAAAACTTTGGTTTTGTTACCGGCATATTTGTGTTCGAGATACCAGATCGGCAAACCAATCGCCATGACTTCATCGTTTTCAAGTTTTTCATCTTTGCGAGTGTAAACTCCTAGCTGGTCCTCGAGATCTGAAATTAGAATCGATCTGACTTTTCCAAAATTCGGATTTTTCTCAATGACCTTGAGGTCCTCGGTTCTCTCTATGCGACGGCCGAAGTTTAGAGCGACCATCAAGAGGAAGAGCATGTCATCTTTCTTGCCTTTGGCAAAAGCGAAGTCGATGAGATTGCGCACCTTGGTGGCCCGTAGCATTTTTTTGATAATTACGCCACCCATCGAAGTGCTGTCATGTATTATTTTAGCATGATTAAAGTCTTGTTGCAAAAGTTTTAATCTCGCGAGCACCACATAGGGGTCTCCGCCTTTGATCGATTCACGGAAAACGACCTTATAATATACCACATTTTCGTCATCTGTGCACTTATGTTTGCGCACTTCTGTGTAGTCTATGACATAGAAAACAGTTGGATCCCCGGTATCGGCAAAACCCCAATCCACGCCGATCATATATTCTCTCCCTGGGATGCCTCGATCGAGCGGTAATTCGTCATTCCAGAGCCTTTCAATGGCCAAGGTGTCAAACATTTTGGCTCCGCTTGAGACAAATTCTCCGAAGGCAACCTGTCGATATTTTTCCGGGTCAGTCTGTTTGATGGATAATAATGACTTGGCTTTTTTTTCTGGATCTAAGAAAATATTATCTTTGAGTCCACCGCCGACAGTGAAGAATCCTTTTTTTAATTTCAGCCCGAGTTTTACAATCCGCTGATAGTAAACATGCGACGGCTTGTCAACTTCAGGAGTGCCAAGAAGATCGAGCGGGCCACCCGAGTCGATCAGGCGTGATTGAATTTTTGCCGGCAGCTCTGCTTTGAGATGCCGCGACTGCGGAGCTTCATCGTAGGAAACATAGAACCAGTCCGTGCCGGCAATCGACGAGGCTTGATCCTCACCGGTTGGCGCGCCTTTGATTTTTGAGTTGTTATAAAAAACGACTTCGCGCTTTGTAGCTTTGCTATCGATTAAAAATTTCTTGAGTGGATCCCGCAGTTGGTTGCGAACCATTTTGCCCTCCCATTGGTAAATAAATTTTTCGTCAAAAATATCAATGATGTATCGATAGGCGGCATCAACCTGCAAGGAATGGGGAGAGAGATTCAAAGTTCCGTAGCGAATTGCGTGGATGAAGTCGGGCGGACCTGTCGCTCCGATCTTGTAAAAATTATACCAGATATGTTTTATCGCGGTGACAAAAGTTTTTCCGAATCGATTGGCGGGGCAAAGGATATTTTTTAAAAATGGGTGATCGCATATCATCTCCCATGGTGGGAGAGGAAGTCCGATCGCCAGGGCAAGTTGATAGGCTTCTTTCATTTTCGTTCGAGTGGTAAGCCAGAGCCAGACCATTTGAATCGGATGAAATCGTACTCCCAGAAAATGCTCGCCGAAGAAAACCGGATCGTGCCGGCCCCTGATTAGATCTCGAGTTACCGGTAAGAGACAATCCCGACTATCTGGATCAAGCTGCTGAAGGAGTTGGGCATAATTCTTTTGTGGTTGGGACATTATCGAGTTGATTAGGATTAAATTCTACTTTTTGAGGAGGAGTTGATTCGACTGGAGCTGGTTCAACGGCCGGTGCCGGCTCCGGTGGGGGTTCCACTACCTCGTCGCTAGACTCTTGAATCGGAGGGGGAGTGCCATCTTCAGCGACCTGCTCGCCCTCGATCCCACCGTATTGCGCGCCTTTCATCACATCTTCGTACATATTTGTTTTTCTATTCTCTTCTTTTGCTTTGATCATTACATTTGTGCGAGAATCGCGAGCCTTCATGGCATTGAACAGCCAAGACATTCTCTCTTTGACCGGGATCGATTCAAGTATCTCCGGATTATCAACAATCGCGTCCAAGGTCAGGTCCGCGATGGCCAGAATCTTCTTGAGAGACTTTTTTTCAAGACCCATTTCTGTGGCTTTGGCATCGGCGAGTTTGGCGACTATTTTGTCGGCCTTGATTTTGACACCTGCTCTTAGCTTAACAGCAAACCTTCTCCAGATAGTGAAGGTTATGCTCGGGTCCTCGACGACAACATGCTGATCGTAAAATTCTTGATTGCTTAAAAAGTTTCCGTACATTTTGAATTTTTCCAAAATCATCGGGAGATGTTGTGAGGTTGCTACTTTTGATTTGCCTAAATCCATGCTTTTATTATACCTCGGTTTCTTGTTATTCACAACTTAGTCACTCGAGGCTCTTGACATTTGTTTTTTTTGGGAGTAAGATTAATTTACTAACTCGAAACACATGCTTATCCAAAAACAAATTCAATTACCTCTTCACACGCTTTCTTGAGCGTGTTTTTTGTGGCTGCGGTAATCCGTGGAAGCAAAGTCAAGCCTTTACTAAGCATGGGGGCGTTTGATGATCCACAACTCGACTTATTAATAATTTAATATATGCCACATCAACTTCAATTAGTGTTCGAGGGCTTCACTAGCGTTGCCGAGAAGAAAAAACATCTTGCTAGGATGCTCAAGGAGGAGCTGGAAAGCGACTCATCGTATCAGGGAATCAAAGACAAGTGCGAAACTGCCGCATCACAGATGAAAGAGCTTAAAAACAAAGTCAATTTGTCGCTCGAGAAGGATGTCCAGGAACTAGAGCGGCTTGATTCAAAACTCAAGACAGAGAAGGAAAAATTGACCAATGCGGCGCTTTCAACCTATGTCAGCGGGAAAACCACAACGGTCAAGGACGGGGAGAATGAATATGTACCGATTTTCTCCGCTCGATTTAAAAAATTAGCAAAACCAAAGAAGAAAAAATAATTGTCATCCTCCGGTGCCGCCTTGTCGTGGGCACCGGGGATATGATCATTATTTAATAAATAACATAAAAATCATGCCAGAAACAACAAGGGAATTAACTTTCGGAGAAAAAGCAGTTGGATTAACTTTCAATCCCAGCGGGGATGAGAAGGTCAATGCCATCAAAATCTTCGAGGTGCAGAACAGAAAGAAAAAAACAGACTTTTATCTATCGCCATTACAGAGGCACAGGCAGCTCAAATGTGGGCTGTCAAAGCTGTAACATGGAAAGATTAATTAGCATATCCCCGGTGCTTTATAGCGCCGGCAATATGGTAGTTATCCGGGTAACGCCCGGCTATAATATAATCGTCGTAGGACCGGCTTTAATCCCCGGCATTAATATCGCGGCGCTCTGTGGCAGATCAGGAAGCAATAACGGCCAAAGATGGTCAAGCCACATCAAGAGTTAAGTCTTTGGGACCTTTCTGTGTTTCATCGGGCTATGTAGTCTGGGATTCGATCGGCTCGAGCGCGCCATAAAATATAGCGCTCTTGCTCACCGGATCCCCAGCCCAAATAGCCTGAAACTCATAGAACGGGTACGTGAACGGGCGAATAATCGAATTTTGAGTGTTTCTTTCCAACCCGCAACCCAGTACGGGAAAGATGGCGAATGAAAACAGCCCCCGAATAAACGGAGACTGTTGAGTTCGTTGTCAATGCTTTGTAAAAAGAGCGGGCACTGGATTTTTCCAGTAGAGATTTGATTGTACGATCTTTAAAACGATGACGAGTAGAGAGAGCCACGATAGCTCTAGGGCCTCTCGAAAGCTCTACATACAAAATATCATAATGCCGATAATCTGTCAAGTCTGGTCGGGAAAGTTCAACCATTTGGCTTAATTAATTTTAGGCCTGTGGCGCTCTCTCGGTCAGATTTGATTGGTGTTTGATCTTCCCCCCTGTCCCACGATACAGGGGATCATTCCCTCCAGGCGTAATTGCCTGATCATATCCCTCCGATAATAGGATGCTCCACTTTTCACCCCGTTTTTCGTTTTCTTTTTCAAAAAGGGGTTTTCTGGAGCTACTATCCCCGCGAGCAACTGCGCGGTCCGGTGCAACAATAGCCGCGCCAGCGCAATGTAGGCCGCACAAGCATGGGGAGGGGGGAGGATCAATCACACCCCCGCGAAATTTCCGCGGACCTATTTTTCCCCACAGCGCCTCCCGACACATTTTTCTGGCCCCCGTGCCGCACACATGCACACGGAGTGAACACGTTCCTGTAACATGTTCAAATAAACCGGATTTGTGAACATGACCCCGACACTCCAATTAATGAAATGTATAGGTTTGCATAGATTACCCCGGTCCTGCATAGATTCGAGATCTTACGATGTATAGCTTTGGAACCGGAACCCGATTTCGATCAATTTTCTCCCCCCGGCCCCGGGTGTCCCCCGGTGGCCCGCATTGTTCCACGGGGAACACTCGGAAACACACTTCCTATAAGTGTTTTTTTTGTTGCCCCACAGGGAAAACATGCTTGGCTCACAGTGTTACCAAGTGTCACACGGTTTCTGCAAGGTTGTCAACGGTTGTCAACCCTGGGTGTAAAACGGGATTGAAAAAACCCCGGGGTCTAGGGGGTAAAGTCTGTGATGTACTGAAAACTTTTGCACATACCCCCACTACCTTATTCGCCTGAATAGGTTTTTTTGTAGAGGGCTGTCGATTAGCAGAGGGGTTGACACCCCCTGTCCCCCCAAGTGGCACACCCCTGCTGGATAGTGTCAACAACCGTGTTCACAAGTATGCCCACCGTGTAACAACTGTGCCCCACATCGGGGCGAGCCGAGTGTAACACGACGACGACGACCGACGACCAATAAGGTAGAAATCATTTAAGTCCGGCGACCACGACGACGGTTCGGATTAAGGGGTGAACACGACGACCACCCCGTGCCCCACACCCTGCTCAACACCTCGCCCCCACGCTGTGCGACACGGCTCGGCGAGTGTGGAAAAATGTGCGGCGAGTGCAACATGTGGGTAACACGCCGGATCACACTGTGGGACACAGGAGCGGCACGGGCGAACACGACGACGAACGACCGGCGGCGGCGGCTCGGATTTTATCAACTAGAGCGGACGGGGCGGCGGGCGGCGGGCGGCGGCGGGAGCATAATAAATATTGAATAGATCCATCTTGCCGGCGAGCTGTACGCCGTTTTTTTATTGCCACACTTGGGGCGGGGGGATTGGCGGGGTGATATATTAGCTTTACTATGTTTAACTATGTTTAAATTATATTAAGTTATCCACATGGAGGCGAATTTGTGTAGTCTTAGCCAAATAACTATCTATTGACTTATTACGTCAGTATGCTAAGATATAGATAACCTTAAATCAACTAATTATTATTATGAACAGCACACAACAAAAAGAAAACTGGATATTGAACTTGCTAACAATGGCCTTGATCGTCTATCTGTTATTTAGTTCTGCCAAGTATGGTGCTGATTTTTTTTAACAAACTCTATGCCTGAATCACTTTTAACTTCTAGAGAGAAATATATAATAATCAGCATGGCTGGAGCTGTACATGCTTTTTTAATGCACGAAAGAGTCGATGAACTTGGCGACGATAAAGCACTTGACGACAACGAGGTGGACGAGGCGAGTAAAATATTTAAAAAACAACTTAATCAACTCAATGGCAATGAGGCTGTTGAATAAAATATATGATTAATTTAAAACTACTAACAAGGGATGATTTAATTGTCTTTTATAAATTACTTGTTGAAAATAGAGATAGTGCCAAATTACAAAAAATAACGAATTGTGATTATCTTGAAAGTATAGAGTTAAAACAAAAACTTGATATTATAATAAATTAATTATTCTATGAAATATCTATCTTACGGCTGGCAACATTGGCAAACCAAGATGACGGCACCACTCCCAGTCAAGACAATGACAATCAAGGAGAAATGCGGGCTTGTTGCCGTGCTGGTTGTCGTGATATTTATTTCAATGGTTGATAGCTTTTAATTAATAAACACAAAGCAACAAGGTGGACAAGCCCCGTGGAGATGGTTCGGGGCAACGCCAAGTGGAAGCGTACAACTCATTAAAACAGCTTATTCCCTCGCTTTGTTGCTTCTTGTTTGTTAATAAAACAACTCTATGCCAAAATATCGAATCGGGGTAAACGAGGAGGTGGGTGCGGAAGTAATTGTTTACGCCAAAAATGAAGAAGCGGCCAAGGCTAAGGCTTTGCAAGATCTCGAGGATAACGGAATGGACATCAAGGCCGAGGTTGTGTTTCGTGAGTGTTCTATCGTTAGTTAATAGCGAGCAGGGCGAGGCGACGAAGTAACAAGCCCGCCAGCCGCTTAATATAATCGCAAGTGCGGGGGTGAGCCACACGTTCGCCCCTACGCTTGCCGAGAGGAGCAAAACTATGATAAAAAAAAGAATATTTGCGGGCATTACGCCCGAAAACGAGTTGTATTTTTTGGAGATTGAAACCGAGCGACGATTAAGCAACAACAAGACGGCCGACTTCACGATGTCAGGCTTTACAGTTGAGCCAATAAGCGAAGAAGCGGGCAGAGAGCGAGCAGAAGAAGATTTGCAAGAGGGAGAAACATGGAAAATGGCAGTCCAAGCCGACCAGACACACCAAGGACTTGATGACTGGGTGGAAACTGTATTGAATACCGACGGCTGGGAGCATGTGCTTGATTGTTCGCTTTACCCCGAGAAGATACAAGTTAAGGGTGTGGAATATGGATTTGTGAGTGGTAGTTGTGGACAGCACGAAATTGAAAAGCTGAAATATTACGCCATTGCAAAAGATGAGCTTGATTATTTGATGAAAGTTTGGAAAAAATATCACTTAAAAGAATTGACCGAGGCGATGAATACTACTATTGAAAATATGCTTGACACCATAAAACAGGATGAGGACGAAGAAGTGAAAAAGGCATTAATAAAATTGATTGATGACGGCGACAATGATTGTAAAATCTGCGACAACGGGACTAAAAATTGCTACGAGCATGGCAAAATAGCGGATTGAGTTTTTACGGGGCGGGTGAAATAACCCCACTCCGCAAATACTTAACAATATGACAACTGAAATTCTACAACATAATATTAATTTCAACTGGAGGGATGGGGGCGAGCGAGAATTAAGCGAGGAGAGCAACCGACATATTATAAAAATGATTAGCGATGGATATATCGAGGGTGAAATTTGCCAGCTTGTTGATCTTGACACCGAGGAAGAGGCTTTCGGGTGGTGGAGTATCTCCAACCCATTCAACCGGCACCACAGGCTAGACCAGCAAACCGCAAAATTTATTCTTGATAAATTGAACGAAAAATGCGACATCGATTACGGAGAGATAAACGAGGCGGAGGCGGTTAATATAATAATTGAGGCATACGGTGAAAATAAAATATCGCTTGAATGGGTTTTTACTCATGGCGGCGAATGTAAAAAATGCCACAGGGCAGAAATGACAGAATTAGACGAAAATGAAATCTGTTTTGACTGCCACAATGGTAACTAAATATGACACAAGTAAAATCAATTAATCATCTGAAGCTGTTAGCCGGCAAAGGGCATGACTTCTTCATAGTCCTAAATTTTGGGTTAAGATCAAGAAAGCGGATCAAGTGGAGTGGAAAACAAAAACGGTTTTATGTTGAGAACTATGTCGATGGAACCAGGCAATCACTCGCACCGGTGGAACTAGGGGACAGGAGCCGGACGGCCATCGGCGAGGCCATGCAGGGCGGGGTGTTGTATGCAGAATAAGCGATCAAGTCGGGGGCATATTTCGTGCCTCTCCTTGAGGGCTTAGGCGGTGCTATGAATTTCGGCGTAGCTCAAATCAAGCCTCTATTGACTGCGGAGTTAGTCCGCAGGGCACACCATTGAGCACATACCTCAATGACGAATAGTGTTTACAGCCGCCTCCCCTCAACCCATTTAATTTTTAACACAACATCACCATGAGCAAGAAAAATCCCGAAAAGCTAGGATCGTGCTGGACGATAGTGTTAATCATCGCATTGATGTTGTATCTTGCCAACCGAGTATATAAATAATCCGCCGAAAATTTAAAAAAAAATTACACCGCAACAAAATAGGAAACGACTTGAGGCACGGAGATCGATTAGAGGAAACGACCGGGAGCAGGTCGGGGGGATCTGTTGAAGTCAGATCAAAGACGCTTCATTGCCCGTTCACCTCCCATCTCTAATCGATCTCCTTGCCCCATCACTAGGGTGAGGAAGCCAAGTGTAATGCAGCATAAGCATAAAGGGTTTGTAGAGCCTTTTAACATTTGGTAGTCTCCCCGGATCAGGAATCGGCACCTGACTCCGGGGGGGCGCTCCCACTAGATTAAAATTAAAATAATACAATGAATAACACATGCAAAAAGTGCGGAGAGGTTCAATTCTCCATCTCCGACAAAAACTATTTGTCCACATTCGGCAACTGCTGGCTGTGCGACAAGAAAGCGTGGGAAGCCGGCACGCTCCCACTCGAGGAGCTTGAAAAAAGAGAGTTCCAGGCATTATCAGAGCCTCGAGTAAATACTGCGGTTTCCGCGGCCGGGGCGTTTAATCTTCAATAACCATGCAACAAATAAACGGATTTAAAATCAAGGCCGGTTTTAATTGGCTTGGTAAAAAAGTAGGTGTCTGCCCGATATGCAAAGAGTGGTGCCGGCTAATCAAACACCACATCGTCCCTCTTAGCATCAAAAAAACATCGAAGCAATGCTTGATGATTTGCCGGGGATGCGAGAGCGACATCCACAGACGATTTACTAACGAAGAATTGGCAAAACTGCCAATATCTGCAATAATAAATAACAAAGAAAAATTTATGATCAAAGATCAAGAGCATGGAGAATTAAAAGTCGGAGATAAAGTTTGTTTTCTCCATGAAACAAAGGGTGATGTTTGGCGCGTATCGTCATCAATCATCGTAGATAAAATCTACAATGGAGTCAATAGCTATCTTTTTGATATTGTATATTTTGGTGATATTGTTGTAAAAAAAGTCAAGCTAGAGGATCTCTTTTTGGACGACAAAGAGGCAATCAAAGTGAGGGATATTCGCAATCACGATTTGCTGGTGGCTGATTTATCAAAAAGAAATATAAAAAGTAAAATACCAAAATCTCTTTGGAAAAAACTATATGCCTAAAAAATTCTTTGCGTGCGACCTCGACTGCGGTGTCAGCTTTCCACATACTCATCCTGACGGCGACAAGCGACATGTCCATGTAGAAACAAAAATGACTCAAACCACTAGCGAAAAGCTAATTAGGATTTATGGCGTTGAGATACCATTGGATCCAGATCACGGTGTCCGGCCTTATGGCAATGGTACCGCCGAGATCGAAGGC
>Ga0255052_10001320_pt1 | contig 18783 bp, 20 predicted proteins | sample JV7_2_21_MG_FD_188632 | JGI IMG/M metagenome (GOLD analysis project Ga0255052, IMG submission 188632) | Seawater microbial communities from Jervis Inlet, British Columbia, Canada - JV7_2_21 | ecosystem: Environmental > Aquatic > Marine > Inlet | place: Canada: British Columbia | collected... | reverse complement strand
GTCTCTACCAAAATCCATTTAAAGGTTTTTAAACTAGTATAATCGTATTGGGAATCATAGTCTGTCATCACTTTAATCGGCGGTGAACAACTCATTAATAGAATCAGAAAAAAGAAAAGGACAATAATATTGATAGTCTTCATAGTTTACCTTTTCAGTAATATATATTTATTGAAAAAAACCTGATTTAGAAATTTCCTCAACAACTTCTTTACTAACTGTTTTGATAACATCCCCGGTGTTTTTAGGTTCATATGAGCTGGAATTTGCACTCCAGATTAATTTTCCCTCAGATGTTTCAAATAATTCAGATTTCATCAGTACAATTTTTTCCTCGGCTGTATAACCTTGAGTATAATACAGTTGAGCTGTTGAAAAATAAAAACCATAGAATCCAACTGCGATATGAGATGCACCACCTCCAATAACCGTTGCTTCTGTGCTTGTACCAATAGCTCTTGCGACTAATACTGCATCAATGTTCTGATCCTTAAAATATTTTTCAAATGTTTCTTTGTTCAGTTTTTCGTTTTCTGGTAATAGCTCCCAGGCAGATACAGCATCCACATTTCGTTTTATTAACTGTTGTCTGAATTCATTTTCATATACTTTCTTCTTCCAATTTTCTGTAGCTACCCCTAAAACTAAGACTTTTTTAATTCCCTCTGTTTGGTAGGTATCATCAATCCAAACATTCGTTAGCTGTGTGCTAGAACTGCAAGAAATAAAAAAGGACATTATAAACAGAGATAAGAGGATTAAATAAAAAAAAAATTGCTTCATATTATCATACCAGTTGATAGTAAATAAATTATAAAATCATTGCAGGATTATATTATGATGATTTATTTAAAATAACCTTCACGATTAAGCGTAGAAACAAGAGCATTACCAAACGACCGGATTACATCTGATGCTTTATCTGGATCAACTGTTTCTGAAATGCCACTCCATATTAATTTGCGTTCATTTGTTTCATAAATATTTGTTTCCAGTACTACTACCATGTTCTTGGATAAATAACCTGAAGAGTTTGCATATAGAATTCCTGCATAATAATAACCGTAAAAACCATAATAATTGTTGTACGGAATAGTATATAAATAACCTGCTTTATAATCTTTCGATTCTTCAACTCCAACCAATCGCGATACAATTACTGCATCGATGTCTAAATCTTTAAAGTATTTATCAAAGGATTCTTCACTAACAACTTCATCGTAGGGCATCTCATCCATAGAAACAATTGCTTCAATACCATTCTTCCGGAACACTTCTTTCATTCCGTCCTCAAATTTTCTTCGTAACAGAGGCTTTTTTGTATCCACAATTCCAAGTACAAGCACTTTGTCAATTTCACCTTTTTTGTAACTTTCCTCTTGCCATTCACCTATAATTTCTGTTTTAGCTGCACCGCAGCCCTCACAAATAATAATAAGGAAAAGTAAGGCAGGTATTATTAATTTATATGATGTTTTCATAAGTCTTTCTTAGTTGTTGATTCTAAATATACAGTCTGAAGCTATATTTAAATTTTATTTATGGATATATTAAAATATAAAATGAAATTTATATAATTTAATTATAAAATAATTAAGGTAAAAAACAGAAAAACAAGTATTAAATTGTTTTTGGTAGCGAAGTATATTTTTCTTCAACTGAACTAAAGTATAATGATACCTGCAGGTAAAAATTATTAAATTAAAAGAGTTGAAAGTACATTAGATCAAAAAATTAATTTGTGTTATAGCACACAATCCTATATATTTTAAATATATGGGGAAATTTATCCTTAGTCTGAATAATTAAGAAAACGTGGAAGAAAGGATAAATTATCAGTTATGCCAGTAGGTAACAATATATACATTGCCGGAATAATTATTCCATAAATAAAACATCAACTCATAATTAGGATTGATATGAATAAGAGTGTGTTTATCATCGGTATAATATTTTTTTTACCATTTGGATTTTTTGCACAAACTGAAAATCACGAAACCATTCTAGAGGGAGAGAATCATTTTCACTACAACCATTTTGCATTGTTTGGTGGTGCTTCAACTCTCTTCGAAGGAAACCATACAAGTTTTACAGTAGGCGCAGATTATATTAGATACTTTTCCCCGGAAAGTAAATTTTCTGTCGGAATATTTTCCGAAGCAATATTCGCACATCATACAGAATGGCTTTTTGGTACAGTTTTGATTTATAGAATAACAAAACATCTTTGGGTTCGCTCAGGGCCGGGTATAGAACTCTTGCAGGAAGAATTTGGACACACTGGTGAAACTGAAAGTAAAACTGAATTTCTTTATAGAGTAGGCGCAGGATATTCTTTTCACTTTGGAAGATTTTCTATTGACCCAAGTGTTGATCTGGATTTTGTTAGAAGTTCAACAACACTTGTATGGGGTGTTAACTTTGGAATGGGTTTTTAATTATCTTTGATTAGATGCTTAAAAAAATTTAAAGAAATCTTTTGCAAGAACAAACTGTCAAAAAAAAATCTAGTGCACTTAATAACATCTTTTTACACCTCCATCCTGCTTTTATAAACGAAGAAGCAATTGGATTAAATCGCACTTTTGGTTTAGGGGGAATGGCGGCATTGCTAATTGTGGTTCAATTTATAACTGGAATAATGCTTCGCTTCTATTATGAACCTTTTCCCGGTTTAGCATATGATTCAATTATCTTTTTACAGAACAATGTTTTGTTCGGCAGGTTAATCAGGAACATCCACCATTGGAGTGGTGTGTTTTTGGTTATCATTACTTTTCTTCATTTGCTTAGAACATTTTTAACTGGCGCGTATCATTCACCAAGGCAAGTTAACTGGATTATCGGTTTGCTTTTATTTGCGCTGGTTATCTTCTCAAACTTTACAGGTTATTTGCTTCCCTGGGATCAGCTTGCATACTGGGCAATAACAATTAGTACGAACATTCTTCAATATATTCCACTGATCGGGAACAGCTTAAGAGAGATTGTTCTTGCAGGTACAGAAGTTAACGCGGATACCCTTTTAGTTTTCTACAACTTACACAGCTCAGTGCTGCCGATATTAATTCTGCTTTTGATGGCTTATCATTTCTGGCGTGTAAGAAAAGCGGGTGGTGTTATTATTCCGAATAATTCAGATGAGACAAAGACCGTACCGACTTATCCAAATTTAGTTTACAAAGAAGGAGTTGTTGCACTTACACTAATTGCAGTGATTCTTATCTTTTCTGTTTTTGCAGATGCCCCACTACTGGAGAAAGCAAATCCTAACTATAGTTTAAATCCAACAAAAGCACCCTGGTATTTTGCAGGTATACAGGAATTGCTGATGCACTTCCATCCTTTCTTTGCAGGTTTTTTTATTCCTCTCTCAGCAATCGTTCTTGTTTCATTCATCCCGTTTTTCAAGTTTAAAGAAAAGGCAAATGGTTTATGGTTTCATTCGGAGAAAGGTAAAAGTTCTGCAAAAGTTTCTGTTTTGTTTGCATTATTCCTAACAACTCTGTTAGTTATTGCAAGCGAGTACCTGGTTAACTTTGAAGCTTTACTATCATGGCTTCCAGCATTTATAAGCAATGGATTAATTCCATTTGCAATTTTGATTTTAATTTTCTGGTTCTACTATAAATTCATACAGAAAAAGTATCAGCTTTCGAATAATGAATCGTTACAGGCAATATTTATTCTTGTTATAACTTCATTTACAATTTTAACATTAATCGGAATCTTCTTCCGCGGTGTTGATATGGCGTTAACTTTACCGTGGAATTTATTATAGGATGAAAAAGACACAAACAAAACAAGTGGAGAAAAAGGAAATTGTTACCAAACAGGTATCTCAAAATCCTGAAAGCAGAAGAGTATTCCTAAAAAAGATATGGACCGGGCTTGGTATTTTAGTAGGTGTAGAGTTTGTTGCAGTTATATTCGGTTTTCTCTTTTCAGGTAAAGGCGATAAAAATGTTTACACACCAAAGCAGTTAATTGAAGCAGGTCCCATAAATTCATTTCAACCAAACTCCGTAACACCTTTTAGAGGCGGAAGATTTTATTTAACAAGATTAGAGGATGGTGGATTTATTGCTCTTTCGATTCGCTGTACTCATTTAGGTTGTTCTATTGAATGGGAGGATGGAAAGAAGAGATTTATCTGTCCTTGCCATTCTTCGGCATTTGCAATGAACGGAGATGTTCAAAATCCACCCGCACCAAAAGCTCTTGATTACTATCCGGTTATTATAGAAAACGGATTAGTTAAAGTTGATGTTGGAACGAAAGTAGAACGGGAAAGATACAGTAAAGATCAAATAGTGTATGTGTAAAATTTATGATTAGCATCTGGAAGAAAACAGGAATTGCAGCAACTGGAGTAATCGTACTACTAATACCTCTTTCTCTGTTCATTCATAAACCTGCAAATCAGAATTTAGAAAAGAAAGCAGAATTCGTTGGCGGCAAAGAATGTGTAAGCTGCCATCAGCGAGAATACAATTTGTGGAAAGATTCTGATCACGATAAAGCAATGGATGTTGCAACTGATTCAAGCGTTGTGGGAAATTTTGATAACGCGGAATTCTTTTACAACGGGAAGACACATAAATTTTATAAAAGAGATGATAAGTTTTTTGTTTATACTGAAGGACCAAATGGGGAGATGCAAGAATTACAAATCACACACACTTTTGGAGTTCGTCCGCTTCAACAATATTTAATTCCATTCGAGAACGGTAAATATCAATGCCTTCCCATTGCATGGGATACGGAGAAGCGTGAATGGTATCATCTTTTTGAACACGTTTATGCTGATCAAAATATTACCCCAACTAACTGGCTTTACTGGACGAACCAGGGACAGAACTGGAACGGAATGTGTGCTGAATGTCATTCAACAAACCTTAATAAAAATTATGATATTGAAAACGATGCATTCAACACAACCTGGTCTGATATTAATATTAATTGCGAAGCTTGTCATGGTCCCGGCTCTGAACATATTGATTGGGCACAGCTACCGGAGATGGCGCGCTCTTACGATAACAATATGGGTTTGGTAATTAAAACCAGCGGTACAACATCAAAACAGTTTGTTGAAGCATGTGCACCCTGCCATTCGAGAAGATCCTCTTTAGGAGTGAACGATCATACCACAATTAAATATTTTGAAAACCATCTACCACAATTACCTTTACCGCCAAATTATTTTATAGATGGTCAGATACTTGAAGAAGTTTATGTTTACGGCTCATTCACGCAGAGTGAAATGTATATGAAGGATGTTATTTGCAGTGATTGTCACGATTCCCACAGCATTGAATTTAAGTTTGAAGATAATGCCCTTTGCACTCAATGCCATCTTACTGATGAATACGATACTTATGATCATCACTTTCATAAATACAAAGGTGAAGGCGGAGAGCCGGTAATAGATAAGTTTGGTGATAAGATAGAAGTTGGTGAAGGCGCATTATGCAGAACCTGCCATATGCCCGGCAGGTATTATATGGGTGTTGATTTCAGAAGGGATCATAGCTTCAGAGTTCCCCGTCCCGATCTTACAATAAAATTAGGTACACCTAATGCCTGCAACGATTGCCACGCAGATAAATCAGCGCAATGGTCTCAGCAACACATAACAAAGTTTTATGGTGAAAAGAAAAAAAACCACTACGCAACAACTTTTGCTGATGCACTGGATTTGAAAGAAGGTGCGGATACTAATCTAATTAGAATAATAAAAGATGATCTTTATCCTGAGATCGTAAGAGCTTCAGCAGTTGAATATCTTGGTAATTATGAAAATGAAAGCGCGTACAATGTAATTAAAGAAGCATTAAGTGATCCTGAACCGGTTGTAAGAATAAGTGCGATCAATTCATTTACAGCTATTGATCCGCAGGATTTAATAAATTCGCTCTCACCACTTTTAAATGATCCGTTAAAGGCAGTAAGAACACAAGCAGCTAATAAATTATCAGTGCTTGACAAAGAAGAATTTACAGAAGTGCAATTAAAAACACTTAATAAAGTTTTAGAAGAATATCTGGAAACAATTAAATACTCAGCAGATTTTCCTGCAGGAAGATTTAATCTTGGTAATTACTATTCCCAAAAAGGTAATGTTAACAGTTCGGAGAAACATTACCGGAAAGCTATAGAACTTGATAGTCTTTTCTATCCTGCAAAATCAAATCTTGCTATGCTTTACTATAATAGTGGGAAGTTGAAGCAGGCAGAAAATCTTTTTATCGATCTAATAGAAAACCATCCTGAATATACAGGGGGTAATTATAATCTTGGATTGTTATACGCAGAACAGAAACGTTATAAAGAAGCAACTGAACATCTTGAAATTGCTGCAACAAAAACTGATGCCAACGAGAGGATCTATTACAATCTTGGATTACTTTATCAGTATTTAAATGATTTTTCCAAATCGGAAGAAGTTTTGTTAAAAGCTTATTCTAAATCGCCGGATGAATTTGATATTAATTACGCACTGGCAGATTTTTATATTAAGAGAGGTAACCACAGCAAAGCAACCTTTTATGCAAATGAAATCAATAATAAGTTTCCAACAAATCCAGCGGGGCAAAATCTTCTCAATCATATAAAAAGTAATATGTAATTTTATTTTTTAACCTTAATTAATAATATTTACTTTTATATAAATTATTTTAATTTTATTCACATCTTTTACAGAGGAATGTATTAAAATAATATCATTATCTATCGTTACAATAATTTTTTTAATCCTGGTTGGCTGTTCATCACTAAAAGTATCCACAGACTTTGATCCTTCACAGGATTTTAATAATTATAAAACTTATCGTTGGGCTAATGATAAAGAAGTAAATCCAGATGATGTACTTGCACGGAACCCCCTAATAAAAAAACGCGTAGTTAACGGTTGAGGTGGTTATATTGTGGGGATACTGGATAGACAAAAACAGGAATTGATATGATTGATAAAAAACAGATTATTTATGATTATAAATCACAAATGAAAAGGATCACTTTTTATAATACGAAATGAGCCCAAATAAATTACTCCTCACCTAGTGGGATCCAGAAGTCCATCTTCAACTAACTGATTTTTAACCGAAACTGCTAACTCAGAAATTGTCTGTTGAATACTCTCCGGGTTTACCGATATGCTTTCTCCGTACCAAACAAGCTGATTATTTTTTAGTGAATAAATTAAAATTTCCAGATCTACATAAACATTCGTACTTGAGTGTCCATACGGATCGTACATATAATTCCATGCATAATTATAATATCCACCAAAATTATAATAGGCTGAAGGATACATCCCGGAGGAATAGTAAGTCGTTTTTTGATCAACATTTCTTACCGATAAGACAAGAGCGCCTTCCATTCCTCTTTCACTAAGTTTTTTCTTCACGGCATCTATATCTGCAAGCTCTTCGTTGCTGATCATTTTATAAACAGGAACGGCTACTGTATTCGGCATTTGGCTCGCGATGGCTTCTTCAACGTCCTGTCTCATTTGTTGATCTTTTACCATCGCAAAAACCGCAACAGTCTGAAATTTTACTGATTCGGCATTTACTTCAGGATTCGTCCAGCTGTTCGATATCTTATTCGATGAACTGCAGCCTGCCAGAAAGATTACTATCGATATTACGATAAAATGGATTCGCATGGTATAATACTTCCTTTTATTTTAATGTTGAACTTACAGAAAATAGATTAAACATTGATAATTATTGATTGGAATGAAAAAGAGTTTACCTGGCGCGGTGTTGGAACAGGTGTAGTAAAAGACCGTTAACAAGATGCTGAAGAAATGCAGGAAAGAATTAATGAAATTACAGTTAAAATACTTGCTGATTTCCCCCCGGCGGACTACAATATCAATAATAATTTCATAAGTATTAAATTATCAGGTTGTCGATATAACGGCAGCCTTTTTTATTTCCACTGATTCTTATCCAGAACCTTACCAAATAAATCATATATTTTTGAATCGATATTATATTGTTTTTACTTTGGATTTAGAGTAGAGTAGAGTAGGGTGGCTAATGTAAAGATATATTTATACATCATCTGCTCCTGGCTTGATTTCTTTTGTTATCGGAAGAGTATACGATCTTAACTCATCAAATGGATTTTTTGGTTTTTTTAATTTAGCATAAAGTTTAAGAAAGACAATATTAGCTTTTTCGCTATATCTTAAATTTTCTTTAAGTGATTTATTGGTATCTGTTTTTTTCATAACTCACCTCCATATTTTGATTAAGCCATTCAGTGCTAAAATCATTAATCTTTTCCATAAAAATTCGTTATATCAAACCACAACTCTTTTTTCTTCCCCTTTAAAGCATAACTTATATTCATATTATCATATTGTTTATCACCTTCATCAACGAATGTCTGTGATTCTATTTCAAAATCTCCAAACTTTCTTTCCATATAATCAAACTCAGCATCTACACCTTCGAATTCTCTATATGCACCATGAATAATTATAGCTTTTTCTTTAGATGAACCATTACCGCCTTTATATTGTATCATTTTCCATTCCTCCAATTTAATTTTTTCAATACGCTTATCTTACTTTTGCCCTGTTGAACTTCAGGTAACAAAAGTAACAAAAGTAACAAAAGTAACAAAATGTTTCGTTTTTAGCTCAAATTCCACTGTTACCTATGTTACCTCAATTTTTAAGTTGCTGAGATAAATAAATAATTATTTTTTTTTCTCCTCCTGCTAAATAATAATTAATTAATTAATTATTTTCTGAATATATAAAATATAGGTAACAAGGTAACAAACCCCCATATCGTTAGGTTACTGCTCATATTCGAACAATCCAGAGGTAACAAATAGGTAACGTTTAGGTAACAAAAGTAACAATAACCCAGCACAACCAGGATAGATTGTGCTGGTAATAATGTATTTACTTACATTCATATAATTTCATCGATATGCCACCTATTCTTCTTGTGTTTTCCTCTACTCCTTTTAATTCCAATCTTCTAAGTACAGATTTATAATTATGATAATGGAAATGATACTTACATATCTTACTCATATATGTAGCGGGAATCACTCCGTGCAGATCAATTATATCCTCAATCATTTCAGCAATATCTGATTTCAAACCCATATCTTTTTCTCTCTCAGTAATTGGATAAATCTCAGTGAGTAAGAAATAACTTGCATCTTTTGCCTTCAGCTTCTCTGCAAACTCCTCATACTCATCTTTTGACAATGCCTTTAATCTATTCTTTGCCTCAGTCTCAATAGGAGTATTTGCTAACTCTCTATTAAACTTTAATGTGAATATGATATCAGCAAAATCTGAAAGTTCTTTTGCTATATCTGGCTCAAGATGCTTGAGACCTCTATATATTGATAACTCACTTACCTTAACTGCATCATCATTTCTTATTACATTAAATCTTCTATCTTCATCATCTAGGAATATAGCATGCTGGCTATTAGAGAAGAGTATAAAGTTCATAAAGTTGTGTGACTGAAATGTATCAACACCTTTTATTTCTATACTCTGATACGGAGCAGTGATTAAATCCTTGAGCGATTCCTTGCGATGCAAGTTCTCTTTAACATTACCTGCACTGAACACCTCATTATACCCACGCAAAAAACAGTTCATATCAATCTTGTTAAAGTTCTTCGCTATTCTGCTTCCGTTCATTAACTGAGACTGCTTATCACCAAACAAGGGCATTAACATTCTTATAAATATAAGATCCTTACCTATTCCCTGCACATTTGATGTAATGAGCCAGGCTGTGTAAGATTTTTTTCTTTCCTGAAGTATGTATGCAAGCCAATTAATAAATCGTTCAAGGTATTCCTTCTCACCAAAGATGTTAATTAAAATTTCGTAAATAACTTTACATCTATTCTTTAACTCATCAACTGCTTGAGCAAGGGCCAAGGGTGGTAAGGTAGAATAATCCTTATTCATAAACTCAGTTTCTTCAAACAAATTATAATATTCATCATTCAATCCACTATGCAAGCTTGGATTAAATATTATCTCTCTTCTTGGTAAATAAGATCTAATATTCGGATCAATATTACTCTGCACACAATAATTATCAAAGTCCGCTGCATTCTTAAATATGTACAAGGGACCATCACCATTATAACTCTTATACCCAATCATAGAAGGACCACCAACAGACTCATTCCAGAACAATTTACTTTTACTTGCATCTATCTCACCTCTATCCTGCCAATATGTTTTACCCTCAGATGAACAGTATATATAATACTGGCCAGCATCGTTTATATCAATAAATGCATTATGTTGATGAGGGTGCGTTCTCTTCGAATGATCACAGTAAGGACAAAAGATTTTTGTCTTCGCAGAAATGTTTCTGACTAATTCTTTTGTACTTCCATCCTCAAGAGTAACCTCATCATCAAGTGAAATTGTAATCTCTTCTTTCTTTGGCCTGCCTGGTTTTTTCTTTTTCGTTTTTAACTCTTCATCATCTGGATTGAGAAATACTACATTACCTTCAAGATCTGGGTAATTACGTAAATGAGTAATAGCATCGGGACTCATTTTGAAGTAACGATTTCCATCAAAACAGGTTTTATCGAGTGATGGATATCTTTCAAGCATTACTTCTTTTATTTTTCCAAGCTCATCAAGAGAAATAGATCGCGTAAGCGGAATAATAACTCTAAACTTATCAATAGCATTAATTTTTTCGCCTTCATCACTAATTGTTTTTTGATGATTAACAGTAGTGTGAAGGAACCAGGTGAACTTTGATAAACTGCTCATCTCAATATATTTCTCCATTGATGGATTGCCTTTATCAAAATCCAACGTTAAGAAATAAACTTCTTCTACGTTCTTTTTGAGTTTGTGACCATCTTTAAGTTTTGAAGGTAGGTATGAAACAGTTTTAACCATTTCATTAAGTGAATTTTCTTCCCAGTTTGTTTCTGAGAGGATCCAGCCTTCGGTTACTTTACCGCCAGCTGCTTTTGTAAGATTTGAAGTTAACTGCGGGTTATAAGAATATTTTAATTTTCTATATAACTGCTGCGCATTCGCTATATCTTTCATTTTCTTTATATGATTTTGCATTAGTTTTTGAAGCATGTATCACAGACTTCAAAGTACGTATGGCTTGACCATACGCCATAGGCTCTACTTTTGATTTTAATGAATAGTAGTTGCCAATTAATTTTTTTACCTCATCATTATTCTCAAATACAAATGTTGTAACTCCATCTTCTACTATATTATCAAGTAGATTATAAGAATTTGCAATGAGATAAGAACTGAGATAAAAATCTTTACTGCTGTAAGTTTTCATCTTTTTCACCTCTTTTTTTCTTTATTTGAATAAGTTGCCTCATACTTTATTATCGCTATAATTCTATATACGAGTCAAGTTTTATCCAAATTATTTTTCTCTCAAATCTTACTTTTCCGTAGGGGTTTTTGGAGGTTTGCAGCCTAACACTCCCACCTTTATAAAATTATTTTCTATAATTCTTTGTGGAAGACCTGGTTTTCGATGAAGGTTGGTAGGGAAACATTATTGCCGAACACAAAACAGTTGCTAATAGTAAGTTTATATTTTTTGTGTTTGTGCTAATATTTTTGCAATTTAATAATATGTTAGGTATCATAGTGGAATAATGTATAATAATGGAGGGTACTCAAAGAGTAATAGTAAAGCACAAAACAGGTGGTTGTTTAACATGCCTGGTAATTGTTATCATTATTTTTATCGTTTTACCCTTTACTTGGATTTATTTTGAAGAGAGGTGTCTTTGTTTATTTGATTGAATCATTATTGAATATTTTTAAATAACGTTTATAATATTAGCATTTATAATAAATTAAAAACAAAACAAGATTTTCAATAAAGGTGAAAAAAAATGGCACGAAAATGTAGAAAATGTGAAATATTAATACACAAGCCAGCATATTTTTATTGTCTAAAATGTTTTAAAGTTGTTAAATGGGATAAACTATCAGCAAAGAAGCAAAATTTAGTACTCACAACTTCTTATGGTAAAAGGGCCATTCAACTTTTCATTTTATGGTTAATTGCCCCTATAATTGGTTTGCTTTTACCTCACTTGTCAGTGGTACTTTATACATTTGGAATTATTATGACAATAAGATATTTTGCCTGGGTTGAATTATATGGTGCATTTAAGGGTTATTATCCTCCAATTGGTGGAAACGTTTTCATAATGCAACTATTCTTTTTATATGCCGCGCCTGCGGCAGTATTATATGTAGTGATATCAAGGGGCTTAGGAAAGATATCAAGGGGCTTAGAAGAATTTTTTAAACTTTGGTCTTTTTAGTAAGTCCAATTGAAATTTGGATGATTCAATCAAACTTATTCGTCTCCCCAACCCCTGCTTAATAACTTAGGCGGGGGTTTCGTTCTTGAAAAAAAATCTACTCTAGTTTATTTACAGCATTCCGCAGGTCATCACTATCGTTTTATTTTATATATCCCCAATCAACTTTATTCAATCGAGTATAGCCACAATCTACCATATCTAATTGAACCATTGATAATCTCTGATTGAGTTTACTCAATGCGTTCCAACTTTTATGGTTAGGCATTAATACTTGAACAGATTGAGTATTCCCCGTGATTAAATATGGCTCCCCACTTTTGATATTTAAAGCAACATTAATCGGAGTGTTGTGCATACTACCTGTTCGAACGAGTTTTCCATTAATCAAACCGGCTTGGGTTAATTGTAAAACGTTTTGCCAGTTATAATAATTAAGACCTTTATTTTTAATTGCAACAGCTCCTTTGGCAAATGTCATTTGTTTCAGGTTGTTTAGGTCATTATTATTTCCATAGAAGGGCATTGCCATTACTCTAACAAATATTTTTTCTTTAGCTAATTTTTCAATTGTATCCAGGCGTTTTTTTATGGAAGGTGTATAAAGCTCTAAGTTACGCAATTGATTTTCATATGGAGTCGAGAAGCTAATTTCTACTTGAACCATCTCTTTCATTTTTTTCAGTTTGTCCATATGATTTAGTATTAGGTGACTTTTAGTAAGAATATGTAACATCCATCTATTGCCGTTATCCCAATGCTTTTGGAATATATTTAATATTTCCAGCAAGATATCAGGTTGATTTTGTTTTCTGATTTCTGTGAATAACTGAGGAAGATAATAATCGCTATGCTCATTGATCTGTACCCTCTTCAAGTGCTGTGGAAGTATAGAATATTTAGCTAGCTCCTTATCAAGTTGTTCTGGTACACCCAAGCGAACTGTTACTTCTTCAAAGAAGCTATCTCGATTACCTTTTATTAATTTGCAAAGGCTAATTGGAGAGTAGCAAAACTTGCAGCAGAAAAAACAACCCATAGTGGGATTAAGAGTGAATGGAAATCCATAAGGATATATATCTCCGTATTGTTTACTCAGGGCGGAACATTTACCTGGTTTGAATGTAACTTTTGTTTTTCTTGTCATCTTGTTATTTCCTAATAAGAATTTTATTAAATCAATTATAATTTTTTATAATTATTAAATGTAAAATACAAATAGTGCTCATCTGTACTTTCGTCAACTGTTTCCAACGCAAAGGCTTTAATATCAAACTGTGGAGTGAACTGTAAATAATTTGCATAAGAAAATTTTCCATTAATTTTGTGATGAAAGTCCCAACTACCAAATTTTGATTTTAAGAGTTTCTGCCCATCCCAAATAATTACTGCTGCTTCTGGTGTTGCTGTACCAGCAATAAAGTGTTGTATTGAGATGACAGCTCTTCCCTGCATTATTTTATCTACAATCTTTTTCTCATTCGGTTGTGAAACGTCCAACTCCATAACAAGTTGTGCTCTATGTATGTTTGTCCCAAAAATTATTTTCATTAGTGTTTCCTTTTAAATATGGGCTCATTGCCAGGCCCTCTAAAAACGTTATTTAGTTTTTTTGTTTTTTCAACTCATCTCTTATTTACATCCATAACTTTCCAAAAACATTTTCACCAATCCATTTTCCATCCTTTTTAACTGCTCCCCAGAACCTTGCTGACTCTCTATCGTGTGTGGTGCAATCTTCAATTATTTCAGCATTACCAGTTGCGATCAGCTTGTATTTAAGTTCAGGATGCTGCTTAAGCTTTAACTTCAAGCATTTATTCATTAATGGAATATCACTAGTAGCTTCATCCCATTTAACACCACGATTTAGTAAATTTTTATTTTTCCTTGCTTTCATTTTTGCTCCCATTGGAGATTTTTGGTTTATTATTTCATCCTGAATCTCCGGATACATTTTAAATCGAAGTGCTTGAAACAAAGCCTCACAGGTTTTGTATTGTATTCCATTGTACGTAACCGGATAAGCTGACATACAACTGAGCCATCCACTTTCTTCTTTTACTTTTGTTATTGTTATTTCCATTATCATATTCCTATAATTGTGTTTTATACAATGTGGGCCTGTCTCCAGGCCCAGTTATTAAAATATTTATTTTAATCATCTTGTTGATCTTCGCGATTAATTTTCTCTCCTGTATACAAACCATAAAAAACTTCCCATACACAAAAGTCTTCATCCATTCCTGGAATTCTAACCTTTTCACCTTGCAATAGCTGCTTGCATATCCCCAGCTTTGTGTTTTTATCCTGCATATTGTTAACGCATTCTTCAGCTATTCGAGCTGCATAAAATGGAGAGCCTTCACCATCGGCATATAATCCTGTTATACCTGACATAACTGCTGCAGGAACATTATCTTCATCGTCTGTGATTTTCCAATCGAACAACGCATTGTTAAGGTCAATTACTTCTTGTCTTAATTCCTGATTTATCATTTTAGTATTCCTTGTAAAGTTTATAAAATTGCAGCCCTGCTTGGCAGAGCTGCTATGTGTTAATTTACTCTTGCGAGTTATTGTTATCTTCTTCCTGCTTGTATTGGTATACCACACCTGAATGTATATCGGTTTTGTCCAAGCCTAAATCATCCCATATTTCTGGATTCTCTGACCCTAATCCCAGTTTAACAGAAGGAACGGACTTTAACTCATTTTTAATCACCTGATAAATTTTTAACCGCTCAGCTTTGCCGTAACGCCAACGCTTGTCTCCCTTTGCAGGTGCAACAAGTTTTTGGTTGCGAGTAATTAAGCCGCATTTAGGATGCGTTGTTGTTATGTAGTTCTTTAATCGGGTCTTATACCGAACAGCACCTACCTTTATTTTCGTTACTACTGATAAATTAATTTCTTTTTTCAATTTCTTTATCAAAGCACGGTAGTCGGCTTCATAACCTTTATACTTTATGATCGGCTCAATAGCGATCAATATTTCATAACCACCTTTTTGAATGAGTGCATTAATTGCAGCTATCATCAATACTAATGGTGAAGCTCCCTTTTCATATTTCTGTGTAACATATGCTGTATTCAGACTGAAAGTTACTTGCACCTGATCTCTACCATTATATTTCAAGAGGTTATGAATGTTTGCAGTTTTTGTTCTGAACTTAATTTGGAAGTTAGGATCGTTGTGAACTAACTGCATCAACTCATCCATATGATGTGTAATATGATCCAGCCCTAGTACGTCAGAATATTCGCTGATATTAATCCGCAACTTGTTAGTAGCATTCTTCTCATAGTAAGCAGGGATTGCTTTTTTCAATTTAGCAGTTTGTTTATGAGTGATTCGAATCCCCATCTTCAGGAAAAATTCTCTCAGATGATCCTTCAAATACTTCATTGCTGCTTTATCTGTAGTGATTACTGTGTGCTTCCGAAGAATAGCTGTTCGAATTGTATGATCACAGATTTCCTTGAACTTCTCTGGAACCTTGTTCAACGGACTCTTCAGATGGAAAGAAATTGCACTCCAGAGAGCGAGTGTTATTTTATATACTAGTCTTTCCGAAACAGCCTGAGAGTAAAAATTTTCCAGATCTACATATACTCGAGTCCAAGGTGTGCCCCTACCAGAAACATCGAGGTAACAGAACAAACATTGCAGAGGACAATGGGAAATTATTTTGCCCATAACACCGAGATTTTCAGATACTCTTCCCGGTGAAGCAAATACTTCCATATAAGGGGCTGAACGGGTGCATATGACCAAAGTTTCTTTTAGGTATTTGCGAAGTGCTTTACCATTTAATTTAGGACGCGGTGGTGTATTGGTAGGCATATAAATAATGTGAACCTTAGGATTAAGTTTTTTAATCCTGCTGATCATTTTTGCAGTGCGCGGATAAGCGAGAGCAGATTTGGAAACATCCACTCTCAATGGGACGTATGTTTTGATAAACATACCGAGAAACAGCTTTATATAATTAATTATTTTGTGCATTTTGAATTCTCCTTTTATTTTTTGAATTCGTAAAAGGAGATTCAAATTAAATGCCCGTCAGTTTTCGTCAGTAAATATTGATTATAGTGAAGTTTAAAGAGTTAGGGAAGGTCAGTCAGAGGAAATAAATTTGAAATTACCTGTTTATAAATCTATACTCTCTTGTCATTTTTCGTCAGTTCTATTTTTTCCCCAGTTGAAGTATTTGTAAACTCTCCAGATGAAGGATCAAAATCTAAGTTGTGTTTACTAATTCTGTAGTATAAAGTATTTCTATCGCAATCCATTTCTTTTGCAATCGTTGTAAAGTTAAGTTTATCCCCTCTTTGTATTATGCTATTTCTGGCATCATTAATATCAGAAATTAGTAAATCCTTTTCAGTTGGCCCAGGAACAAAGCTTTGATTTCTCGGATGCAATGTTTCCAATTCCGACATTAGGCTTTTAATAGTTTTAAAGCTTTTATCTGTTGCCTCTCTACGATCTAATATAGCAAGTTGAATTAAAAATTTTGGGATTGAAAAAATTGCTCTTAAGTGGATAAAAGAAATTATATCGGGAAGGTCCTCTCTTTTAATAGATGTAGTTTTCGCCTCATTACCAACTAATTTGGACATTATTTTACTATTGATATCATTGGCAGCCACTAGACCGGCAACCAAGTTTTTATCGGGGATTTCATTTTCACCCTTTAAGCTTCTAAGTTCTAAGTGAGTTTTAACAATATTTATAAAATATGCTTGCAAGAAATTAATTATTTGTTCTGCAATTTTTGTTTCTATTGGTAAGTTTGGAACAGTCTCAATCAGAAATAACCTTGCTAACTCGTCTGATTCCCTAATTACTGCATCAAGAATTTTCGAGTCAATTTCAAAAGCGTTCGATTTTTGGTCACTTCCAATTTCCTTTTTTTGTTTTTTAATCCTATTAGTCATAATCTTTTTTCCTTTAATAGTATCTATATTTTATTTTAATCATTATATAGCATTTATCATTAATTTATTTTTAAATTTCAATTTAAGAAACATCAACTTTATATGCCCTACAAACTAAACAAAATAATCTTTCAACGCGACAACATAAAAGATTATGAAACTCATACTCATCCGTTGGATACTGAGATTGATTTTCCTTTTGTCGCTGGTAAGCTGCAAGAACTAGTTCCGAAGGAAAACCAGTATGGTAAACAATCCAGATTAGAAATAAGTACCTCTCCCCTGTTCAATGAAAGTGGTCTAACGAAATTAATTCCTGAAGTTGGTCCAAAAGGAATTTACTATCTGGAGCTTCGACCAGGACATAAACTTAAACAGCTTGTAGTAGATCCTGATGATGTTTATGTTGATATTTATATAGGACCCAAGGATACATTGATATATAGCTTTTATAATCCCACCAGAAGGAAGAGCATCGCTATCACAGCATCAATTGAAAAAGATGATCAAAAAGTTTATTCTAAATTGAAATCTGATCCTCAGGACATTTATTGGAGGCAACACTTCGTACGTTTAGCAATGGATAAAATTGATAATGAGAAAAGCGAATCCAAACTATCTGAATATATGACTGTAGATGAGGTGGCTAAACTTCTTAAATTAAGTAAGAAGACGATAAGAAACTGGACTAGTGAAGGAAAGATTCCTAGTGTTAAACTTGGTAGTGCTGTGCGATACAGAAAAACTCAGATAGAAAATTGGTCAGCAGCTAAAGAAAAAAAATCAAAGAGAAAGCGTGCAAGTAAATAATATTATTTATAAATTAGTGCCAGATTTGTGCCAGCACTTTGATTATATACAGGGAATTGTAGGGAACTCAGTTCCATTTTGTTCTGTTAATGACTTGATTTAAGTTATTATATAATAGGAATTTAGAGGAATTTCAAAGGATTTTGAAAAATTGTTTTTCGAATCCCTGACTCTCCGCAAATGAGTGGAATAATAAGTTGATAAATAATTTTAGAATTTGAAGATAAGATAAAGCAGATTTAAATAGTTATTTGTAACTATTCATTTACCTGACAGCGTTTTCTTCTTTAGAAAAGAAACGAAGTTTACTTAAATTAAAAAATAAATCCATAGAGGTTCCGGACTTAGGTTTTTCTATGGCTTTAACTCTTGCAGTGAACTGTGAACCGCTCAACTCAAAATAAAGGTATGTTTCATTCCCCATTTGTTCAGCAACATCTATTGGTGTTGAGTGTTTATATGCGGGGCTTTCATCTTTTTCCTCAATTGCAATATCCTCCGGTCTTAAACCTAATGTAATTTCATTATTAACATAACTTTGCAGTGATCTTTCATACTGAGACGGTATTTCTATAGCCATCGTTTCATCACTACTTATAAAAGTTAGTTTTGTTTGATTTGCTATTTTTCCATTAATAAAATTCATTGGCGGACTTCCTATAAAACCTGCAACGAATTTGTTAT
>Ga0255052_10001318_pt1 | contig 18785 bp, 14 predicted proteins | sample JV7_2_21_MG_FD_188632 | JGI IMG/M metagenome (GOLD analysis project Ga0255052, IMG submission 188632) | Seawater microbial communities from Jervis Inlet, British Columbia, Canada - JV7_2_21 | ecosystem: Environmental > Aquatic > Marine > Inlet | place: Canada: British Columbia | collected... | reverse complement strand
AACAGATGTCATCACCCAGGCTGGTAATGTAACGGTTCAGCAAGGTGGTTTTTCCCGATCCATCGGCACCACAAATGACTACCAGGCAATCCGGTTGCTCCGTCGCGGTGCCCAGATGGGCCATCAGCAAGGAATACTGCTCGGTATGAAAAATTTCGGACGGTCGAGAGAGCCGGGCAAAAGGCGGCCGCGTTAACCCGAAGAATTCGAGATACGTTGAATCAGTACCAGGGTTCTTTTGCGCACGTACCACGCACCGCTTCCCCTATTATTTTTTTGTCGTCTGGCGGACGCCTTGGTTCTATTTGTCCAGGGTGTTGCACTATCGACGTTTTTCGCCAGCTGCCTCGTTGCCGATGGACATATTTTTATACATAAATCCTCGTGTTTGGAAGTCAATATCATCAAATTTTTAAGATTTTCTCATAACTATATGTAAATAATAACTATTTGCTGACCGAAATTATGGTTAATGCAGCAAATTGCGGCGGCGCGCGCGCAGCAGGGGAAGTGCTTTTCGGGAGGAGTCCATATACGGACATTTCGGACTGTGACGCTCACACCGGGAAATGCAACAAATTCAGCGATTCGAATTGATTGGCATATGCGTGCACGGCGGGTGTGCCTCCGAGGTGCATAAGCAATATTCTGCAGCCACTTTCAAAACGACCTTCGTTCGCAAGTGCCAGCAGCCCCCGTACTGCCTTTCCTTCATAAACGGGGTCAGCGATTAGCCCTTCCATCCGCGCAAGCAGGTATATTGCATCGAAAGTCTCGTTTTCGGCCACGCCGTATGGACTTTTGTCTGCCGCAATAATCTCTATGTCGGTTGGCGAGACCCGGCCTGACATTCCTGTCTCTGCAAGCGCATCAATTGCGAGTCGCATCACCCGGTCCCGCTTTATGTTGGTTTCGTCATCGTCGGAGACACCAATGACGCCGGTTTTCTCGCCCATCGCTGCAAAGCCAGCGACCAGGCCAGCCTGCGTACTGCTACTGCCCGTGCAGTGCACGACGTAATCAAAGTGAACTTCAAGCGCCTCGCTCTGCTTGACGATTTCTGCTGCGCAGGCCATGTAGCCCAAGCTGCCGAGCCGGTGCTCTGAAGCACCAGCTGGTATCAAGTAAGGAAGATGGCCGCAGCCCTTAAGGTAATCGCAGAATTCGCTTAACGGACTCTGGTCCTCGATCGGCCTTTCAGTCTCGTCCAGGAACATTTCAGCACCCATAATGCTGCTCAGAAGGACATTTCCTACCTGCCGATAGACCGGGCCTGCATCCTTAGTCCAACCAAAATGCAGAAGGGCACATTTCATACTGCATTTGGCTGCTGCCGCCGCCGTTTGCCGCGTATGATTGGATTGAATTGCTCCAGCGGTGACTAACATGTCGGCGCCGGTTTCAATGGCATCTCCGACCAGGAACTCGAGTTTGCGAGTCTTGTTGCCGCCACCTTCCAGGCCGGTCATGTCATCTCGCTTTATCCATAGCTCCTGACCATCCAGTTGCCCGCCGAAGTTAGCCAGCCGGTGTATCGGTGTTGGCAATTGTGCCAACGCGGCCCTTGGTCTTTTGGCTAGTTCAAGCAACAACTCGTTGGTATTCTTTTCATCGGGCATAAGTTTCTCCAAACGCTTCGAAACCAGAGTTTGGAGCAATTTACTGGACGAGACAATTAGCCTGGCGCGACACCTTCCGGCCGAGAACAATCACTCCACGCGGACATCGCGTCGGGGAAGTTTAGAGTGAGTTCCTGTCTCTGCTTTCGACTCGAAGCAGACATTCGAACATCAGTGACGGCGACCGTCATCCGACGGTCGCCGCAGACTGACTGTTAATAGACGTCGTAGCCTCGTCGGGCAACATTGGTTGAACAATCCAGAAATCTTGTCCACAGCTTCGAGGCGACCGACTTCGGATCCGTCAAATCGCTCCTCCACTGATCCCACGCGTTGCCGAAGGCTGCTGCGTTATCAGTCCTCCCAACCCAGAACAGAGAGGTCAGGTTATTGCTCCGAATCGCAACAAATTCGACCGCTCGAACGCCCTCCTCGAAGCTCTCGACGCTGGTAGAAATCTCAGGATGGATGGGAGAGGGGCCATCCAGAACTTGCCCTGCAGCAATCAACTCCGGACCGATATTCTCCGCAAACGACAAATAACGGCGTGCCTCAGGCAGCACGTTTGGGTCACCGCCCATGTCGCGAATACCGACGACGCCATAGGCAACAAAGTCCGCGAATAATTCCTTATAGACGGACTTGTCCCAAACGGCATGCACATGCATGTCCCATAGGCCAGGAATTACCCAATTTCCTTCAGCGTTTATTACATGTGTTGCGGATGCGGTCGATGAACAAGGCGAGACTCTGTCTATGCGGTCATCGATGATCCATATGCAGTGTTTCTCAAGAACGACACCGGTCGATGGATCGATGATTGTCGCCCCGGAAATCAAAGTTGTACTGTCGTGCACAATTGAAGTACATCCGGCAACAAGCAGTAGCGTGCCACGCGCTAGAATCCGAAGTAACGATCTGACCAATGCAAACAACCGCCGATATGTTCCGATATTCGATTTGAGCCCTTACGACTTGGCTGACGATTCCAAAATCGAAAAAATCTGATCGATCCAGTCAAGGTGTTCGGGCTTCATCAGGCAGGAACGGAGACACGTAATTGTTTCTTCGTCGCCGGTTAATTCAGGCCAGTAATGTCTGGCCATATTCGTGGGCAATTCAATTAGTGCAAGGTGGAGATTCTGCGTCGCCGCGCGAGCAAATATTTCCCTGGCATTGCGGCTTGAATCAGAAACGTTATCACCGTTTGCCGCATAAACAACGATATCGATCTCAGGCATCATCAGGCATTCGTAAGAATCGCTTTGGTCGAGTCGTTTCCAGAGCGCCCGTGCTGCGAGGATGCATTTGTCCAGTGACTGTGCGAACTCGCCACCGGGGTTCATTGGCAGCAGTTTCTGCGTGGCCCAAAGCGCCACGGCGGCAGCGCCGGCACGTGAACACTCGAGGCCTATTTCGCCGAGATGCAAATCGCCTGAGCTGAAATAAGTGTAAGGCGAGTCGTGCTTGTACAAAGTGCCGACAGCGGGGTCGCGAAAGAGGATGCAGCCACAGCCGTAGGGCTGCAGCCCATGTTTGTGCGGATCGATGACGATCGAATCGACGTCTTGAATCCTGTCGAATGCCCGCCTGGCATCTGCATCGAGTTTGCTCGCGATGTGAAAATAGCCGCCGTACGCGGCATCGACATGGATTCTGAATTCAAATTTGTCGCGCAGGTCGAGAATATCCGGGAGCGGGTCAATCGCCCCCACGCCTGTTGTACCCAGGGTGACGACCACGGTTCCCACATCGCCTCCCGAAAGCAATTTCTCGAGCGAATCGACATTCATCCTGCCGTCTGTTGACACGGCAACTTCGTCGAACGCAAGTGACAGGACATCGCTGATACGCCCGTGCGTGTAATGCGCCTGCTCAGAAGCAACGATTTTCTTGCCCGGATGCAACCGGCCGGCAACCCAGAGCGCCTCGAGGTTTGCCATCGTGCCACCGCCGCAGATGTGGCCGAGGGGGTTTTCCCAGCCGAACATCGAGCCAAGATTGGCAATGCACTCTTTTTCCATGGCCGAACTGGCGATGCCGCCATCCAGTGCGTGGTTGTTCGGGTTTAGCCACAAAGACATCGCATAGGCCAGCCGCGCGACAGGGTGCGGAGGCTTCAGCATTTGCCCGGCATACAAGGGGTGGTGGTAAGGAAAATTCTCCTGCATTTTTTCCGCCGCCTCGTTGAGTACGGCGTCGATTGCTGCGTGATCGTGATCGGACGTGAAATCGGGAAGATCGGAGAAACCCTTTGCCAGGGTTTCCAGGGACTTCCTCAGGGTCTCGATCTCGGCAGGGTCGAACATCATCAGAATATTTTCGGCGGCTGAATTTGCAGGCAGCTTACCCTAACATGACGGTAAACTACGTCTTCACTTGTCGAAGGAATTCCGGATTTATGGACCTGCTCGCCCTGGCGGTACCGTTCTTTTTGCTGGCATTGCTGCTTGAACTCATCGTAGACCGCATCCGCGGCACCGGCTACTACCGCACGAATGATGCGATCAACAGCCTGAGCGCCGGCACCCTGAGCACGACCTTCGGCTACTTCACGAGGTTCGCGCAAGTATTCATCTGGGGATACGTGTTGCAGAATTTCGCGCTCTTCCGGATGGATTCCGCCTGGTTCGATTTTTCGCAGCGGGGTCTCGCACTGTGGGCCATTGCCCTGATTGGATGGGATTTCTGCTACTACTGGGCGCATCGCTACGGGCACGAGATATCGATACTTTGGGCGGCGCATGCCGTGCATCACCAGAGCGAGGACTACAACCTGTCCACAGCATTGCGGCAGACGAGCAGCAGCTTCCTGTTCAACTGGATTTTCTTTTTGCCGCTTTTCCTGATCGGTTTTCCGATTGAGGTGCTTGCGACTGTCAACGCGCTCGATTTGATCTATCAGTTTTGGGTACATACGCAGCATGTCGGCAAACTGGGCTGGTTTGATCGGGTCTTCGTGACGCCATCCAATCACCGCGTGCATCACGCCCAAAACGAGCGCTATATCGATCGCAACTATGGTGGAATCTTCATACTGTGGGATCGCATGTTCGGCAGTTTTCAGGAAGAACTCGACTCCGACCCCGTGGTTTACGGCGTTCGAAAACCCCTGGCCAACTGGAACCCGTTCTGGGCAAATATTCAGGTGTACGCCTACCTGTGGTTTGATGCTGTGCGCACCAAACGCTGGAGAGACAAGGCCGGCATCTGGTTTCGCCGCACAGGCTGGCGCCCCGCGGATGTCGAGGCTCTGTACCCGAAACGGTCGACGAATCTGGCCGAGTTTCATAAGTTCGACCCTGACATCAGCACAGCAATGCGCCGTTATACGCTGGGTCAATTCCTGGTCACGATCCTCGGCGTATTAGCAATCGCAAAGCTTTACGCGGAGCAGGGCGCGAGTGCGGTGCTGTTGCCGTGCCTGCTACTCTGGGCAACGCTTTACACGCTTGGCCTTTTCACCGAGGGTCGCTCGTACGCGGTGAGGTTCGAGCTCATTCGCCTGCTGATGATCGTGCCTTTGAGTGTTGCCGCAATGATGGCTACTTCACTCATTGTTGAGAGTGCTAATGAAGCGTGGCTGATTGCCGGGCTATATAGTCTCGGCTCTGTCGCGATACTGAAGATTGCGACTGCGAAGGAGCACAGCCAGGCCAAAAGAGTAAGCCGTATTTAGTTTAAAAACAATTATTTATCGTATTTTTCAAGAATATTTCTAACTTAAGGTTCCGGTGCAGCGACGAATATTTCTAAAAGCAGTCCTGGCAGGCGTATTGCTGGTCGCCGCCGGGATTCGCAGCCGTTTTGTGGCCGCCTCGCAGCGATCCGTGTTTCTCCACGGTATTGCCAGCGGCGATCCAACGGCTGACAGCGTCATACTCTGGACGCGGGTCAGCGTTGCTTCCTCGCGAGCCGTCGACGTGAACTGGCGCATAGCTGAAGACCGGGAGATGACGCGGATGGTGGCGAGCGGGCGCACTCGTACCGACGCATCGAAAGATTTCACGGTCAAAGTTGACGCAGATGGGCTGCCGGCCGGCAGTACGCTGTTTTACCGGTTTACGGTGGCGAACGAACGATCCGCGCTCGGGCGAACGCGTACTTTGCCAACCGGACCTGTCGATATTGCGAAACTTGCGGTTGTCTCATGTGCCAATCATCCCGCCGGCTTTTTCAACGTTTATCGTGAAATCGCCGGGCGATCGGATCTGGATGCTGTGGTGCACCTCGGGGATTACATATACGAATATGGACTCAATGGTTACGCCTCGGAAAAGGCCGAGGCTTTGGGACGTATTCCGGAACCCGTGACAAAGTTGCGTACCTTGCTGGATTACCGTCTGCGGCACGCGCAATACAAGAGAGACCCGGACTCACAGGCAATGTTGGCGAGCCTGCCATTGATCGCGGTCTGGGATGATCACGAGATAGCCAATAACGCATGGCGCGAAGGCGCAGAAGGCCATCAGGAAGATGACGGCGAGTGGAACACCAGACGCAATGCTGCCATCCAGGCCTACTATGAATGGATGCCCATACGCGGCAAGGCGCGCGGCAGCAGGACCAGGATCTTCAGGGAATTTCGCTACGGTGATCTGGCGAGTCTCATCATGCTCGACGCCCGACTGTATGGACGCGATCGACAGCCACATACGGGTCCGGATGTTGATGAGGAATCCATCGAGTCGGCACTTGATGATCCCAGGCGGCGCATGTTAGGCCGCCGTCAGGAGCGCTGGCTTCGCCGCCGCCTGAAAAATGCCTCGGACACGACCTGGCAGGTACTGGGGCAGCAAGTGCTTATGACGGAATTGATTAGCGCAAACCTCGAACCACTGGTGGATCCGAACGGACCGAGTTCGATCCCGAATGAACTCTTGCAGAGTATCATTGAGCGGAGCAAGGGCAACACTACCAGTGTGTTGGACGCCTGGGACGGCTACCCGCTGGCGCGCGAGGATTTGTACGCCGACCTCGGCAGGTACGCCACTAATCCAGTTGTGTTGAGTGGAGATTTCCATACCAACCTGGCCGCCGACCTGATCCCGAGGAATGCTGACCAGCCTGTGGCGGTCGAGTTCATGACCGGGACGGTATCATCTCCCGTACTTGCCGATGTCTTGCCGGAATACGAGCCGAATTCAGTCAGGGATGCCACGCTCGAGCAAAATCCGTCTGTGAAGTACCTGGACACCAAACACCGCGGATGGTTGTGCCTGACGTTGACAAAGGAGCGATGTAGCGGCGACTGGTACCTGATCGACAACATTCTCAGCCGCGATTACAAGAGCTGGCACGCCAAAACGCTCACCGTTCGCGCGGGCGGGATTGGCAAGGGACTTCAGGCGTAATGCCCCGTGTACAAATCTCGCGAGCCCAAGCCCGGAGAATCGCACTGGCGGCGCAGGGATTCGATAGAAAGCGACCAAAGTCTGCCGGCGACATTCGGCATATTCGCAGGACCATCAATCAAATCGGCTTACTCCAGCTCGATTACGTCAATGTCCTGATACCGGCCCATTATCTGATCCTTTACTCCCGGCTGGGGGCTTATCCACGTCAGCGACTACATGAGCTCGTTTATCGCCGCAGAGAATTCATCGAACAGTGGGCGCACGAGGCCTCGATAGTGCCTGCCGATGCCTGGCCACTGCTGCGGCACCGGCGGGACGAGTTCCGGCCTTATCGCAACAGCCCGATCATGAAACTTCGCGGCCGACGCGAGTATCTGAAGCAGGTACTGAAAATTGTCGAAGCGAGTGGCCCTGTTACAGCGAATGACCTGCCACCCATGCCGGGTCCGAAACGCAAACCCGGTGACTGGCACCGATCCGTACCGCGTTGGGCCCTTGATTATCATTTTCATTCCGGCTCGGTCGCTGTCGCAAACCGCTTGCCTAATTTTCAGCGCGAGTACGACTTATCTGAACACCTGATTGCTAGCGATCAATTTCAAAAATGCGTGTCACGCGACGACGCCCAACGCGAATTGCTGCGGCGTGCAGCTTGCGCGTGTGGTATCAGCACAGTGAGGGACCTGGCCGACTACTACCGCATGTCCGGGCAAGACGCTTCGCTGCGTGTCAAAGAACTGGTCGAGGAGGGTGCGTTACGCGAAGCCAAGGTCGAAGGGTGGTCGGAGACTGGCTATCTTTCTGATTCCGTGCGTATTCCGAGAACGATCAAAGCGTCTTCGATTTTGTCGCCATTCGATCCGCTCGTCTGGTTCCGACCGCGTGCGGAGCGGCTATTTGATTTCCACTATCGCATCGAGATCTATGTACCAGCAAGCAAACGTAAATGGGGATATTACGTCCTGCCATTCCTGATGGATGACAGAATTGTGGCACGTGTTGATCTAAAGGCGGACCGAAAAAACAAACGGCTTCTCGTTCTTGCCGCGCATGAGGAAGCGGGCACAAACGCCAAAAAAACTGCTGGAAAGCTCGCAGAAGAACTCACAGATCTCGCCGACTGGCTCGATCTGGAATCGGTGCGCGTGTCACGCCGCGGATCGTTTGCGAGAACGCTGGCCGCGGCCACGAAAGAGTTTTCTAGTCGGCGGCTTTCGTGTACTCGTCGATGACTTCTTCGATCGCCGCGCTGCAGACCGAGCAAAAATGTTCCGTGCGCGTAAACATGATGCAGTTCAGGGCGGGACGGTAGAATCCCTTCGCCTGATAGTTTGCACCTTCGAAAGCGCCGATATCGTCACGATAATCAGCCGTCGAGAACAGATTCTCCGCAAATTCCTGATTTGCACGGAAGAGCGCGTTCATTTCCGACTCCGGGCGGTTTTCTTCGCGCATTTTTTTGCGTATGGCCTGATACTCAAGAGAATGTTTTTCATACACTTCCTTTGGCCATGGTGTCGGCAAGGGCGTTTGTTTCCCGACCAGGTACCGCCATTTCAGTTTCGTCGGGTCCTTGAGAGCGGTCACATTGGGCTCATATGGCTCCTCGATTTGCTGCGGCGCTTCATAAGCCACTGAACTCGTGTAGTACTCGTCGGCGAGACCCGCGAAATGGTGGCCGAATTCATGCACGAAAACATACGGCGCCCAGTCGCTATCAGCGGCGACCGTGCCATACAAGCCGTAAATACCACCGCCGCCATATGTCTCGCTCTTGACGAGTATCTCGACGAAATCGTAAGGCACCGACGATGCGATTCTGCGGAATGACTTGTTGTCGTTCGTCAGTACATAGCGCTCGCTGCGAAAGGCATCATAAGCTGTGCCGAGAGGCGTATCGCGATAAATGCCGGTGGAGGGGCGCGTGACGCCCGATCGTGCGGCGGGTGGCGCGAGCGCCCATACATTGAAATCGGACCGGCGTTCCTTGAATGGTGACGTCGCAAACAGAATCTCGGTCATTTCTCTTGCTTTGCCAAGGAACTCGTTCATGTCGGCTGCCGTGTAGCCATCACCGAGTATGAGAAGATCCACCTTGGTTGCCGGATCGCCATTTTCTTCTATGACAACGACCTGATCACCATATGCGGCAGACTCCTGATGGACGAGGTAGTCATCTGGATCTATTCGTGCCCGCCAGACTTCTTCGAACTTATTTCCTTCGCCGCGTTTCTCGATAACGACATCGAATGGTCGCGACTGTGCAGGGAAACGCAGCGACTCGTGGAATGTCCGGTTAATCTCTCTGGCTTCTCCGGTAGTCTCCCATTCGCCGTAAATGCTGCTGAAACTACGCGACCAGGCGACCTTGCCTGAGTCGGGATCTACGACAGCAAACGCATACTTGCCGCGAAAAGTCGAGTCGACCGGCTGCAGCATATTACCGGGCCAAAGCAAAGGCTCCAGGACAACTTGATCGAGGCTGACCAGTTCGAGGTCACGATTGCCCGTGTGATAGAAATCAACGCGCATCGTTCGCGGTTGATCGGCCAAAGATACCTGGCCAAAAAAAACAGACAGCAGAATAACGGTAGGACAGCTTCTAGGCATGATTGTCCTCGACCTGTAAATAACCGAATGGAGTGTTCAGAGCGCTGGTCCCGGCCGTATCGGAGACCCGTCAAAAAACCGGCTGCGTCTGAAAGGCCTGATATCGATGCCGCTATCCTTGCCGGTCAGCATCCCGGCGGCTACCTTGCCGGCGCCGGGGCCGATACCGAAGCCATGACCGCTTAAACCCGTCGCAATGAAAAAGCCGGGCAGGCTTTCCTCGGGGCCAATGACGGGCACAACGTCGGGCGTAGTCTCGATCATGCCGGCCCATGCTTCTACGATGTCAGTGTTCTCCAGAACGGGGTAAACCTCGTTTAGGCTCTTTCTGATTTGTTTGAGCGCTCTTTGACTGGGGTCGGGATTAAGTACACGATTTTTTTCGAACGGCGATTCACGATCCAGGGCCCAGCGCACCGGCGTTACCAGTTCCCTGAAGAAATCCCCGTTGATCGTAAGTCTCATCGTACCGAATTCCTGCTTCAGTGCCGGCAGAAACTTGAAGGCAAATCTGAATGTCGACGGCGTGATCGGATGTAGCAGGGCCCCGCCGCCGTCAGCTACCGTGTAGCCGCCATCCTGGCGACGGCGAATCGCAACTCTTTTATCAAAGCACTGTCCGTCCAGTATTTTCGGGCCCGGTGCGGTGCGTGCGACAGTTCCTTTGACCTGCAACTGCGGCAGTGATATTCCAAGCGAACGGCAGAACATCGATGACCAGGCACCACCCGCACAAAGCACAGCCGAAGCCTTGATAGTCCCGTGTTCTGTTACGACGGCAGACACTCGGCCCGCTTCGGTCTCGATGCCTCGAACGGCACAGCCTGTCAATATGGTTGCTCCGAGGCGGCTCGCAACGCGCGCTATCGCAGCCGTTGCTTTATGGGGCTCCGCACGACCATCACTGGCCGTATAGAGCGCACCAGCCCATGTCTGCGAAGTGTGCGAAATATGATCAGGCAATTCTTTGCCCTGAATGACACGAGTATCCAGTTCGAACTCCCTGGCCGTAGGCATCCAGCTCTCATATTTTTCCACGTCCTTCTTTGTGGCGGCGAGGTAATAACAGCCGCCCTCTGCGTAACCGATGTCTTCGCCGGTTTCTTCCTCGAAACTTCGCCAGATGCGATGGCTCTCGATCATCATGGGCAGTTCGCGAACATCCCGGACCTGTTTGCGAATCCAGCCCCAGTTGCGGCTCGACTGTTCTCCGGCGATGTGTCCTTTTTCGCAGAGCACAACATTCACGCCATCCTGCGCCAGGAACCAGGCTGTCGATACGCCGATGATGCCGCCGCCGATAATCACGACATCTGCAGAGGCCGGACATTGCCCGGGCGGTTCGATGGCTTTGCTCCAGATCGCGGAAACGATGTTGTCTTGTGGCGTTGCGGTCATGACGTCAGCTTTGCAATGAAGGCGGCCGAATGCTCTTTACGGTATTGAGTATGGCGCCCCTGATTCGATGGTCTCGCAACCGCATGAATGATCGGAAAAGTACCGGCATAAGAAACAATGTGAGTGTGGTTGCGACGAGCAGACCGGCTACGATGCTGGTGGCGATCGGTCCCCATAAAAGCGACTTGCCACCAAGACCTACCGCAAGAGAAAACAGTCCCGCAATTGTCGTCATCGTCGTCATAAGAATCGGTATCACACGCCGCCTTGCGGCATACATCGTCGCATGCAGCGGGCGCATACCGTCTGCAATGCGCGTATTCGCGGCGTCGATCAATACAATCGCTGCATTGACTGCTATCCCGGTGAGCGCCACGATGCCGTACATTGTATAAAGGCTCAGCGGCTGCTGAGTCACAAACAAGCCAAACACAACGCCCGTGAACGCCATTGGCACAGTCACAATGATCAGCATCGGTTGAAAATAACTTCTGAATTGTGTGGCGAGAATCAGATAGATCAGTCCCACACCAAACAGGAAAAGGATAAACATTGAATCAACGCTTTCCTGAATATCATCGAAGGCGCCGGAAAAATCCAGATCAGTGCTTGGGTACTGATTCCGGATCTTGTCCCATTCGGCCATGATGTGCTTGTTGGCAGCGACGGTATTGACTGTCATGGCATCAAGGTCTGCCTCGACACTGATGGAACGACGATAGCCGTAATGCCGCACGGTGCCGCTACTCTGGGCAATCCTCGTGTCGGTGAGGGCACGAAAAGTCGTTGTGCCACCCTGCGGCAGTGCGATCGGGTCGTCAAGGACACTGTTGATATCCTGCAGGATCCGGTGGGGGCCACGAACACGAAGCTCGACCTTTTCTCCTTCATCCCGTGTGAAAGCGACGATCTCGCCATCCATGTGCAGTCGTAGCAGGCGGGCGACGCTGCCTGGATTCATCCCCGCCTGACGCACGGCGCGCTCATCCAGATCGAGCGTGAGTTCGAGGCGCCCGGGTACATCGTTGTCCTGAACGTTTTCCGACCCATCGATCTTCCGGACAATATCTTTGATTGCCTCGGTTGCGGCTCGCAGTTCTTCAAAATTGTCACTACGTACTTTGACGTTCACGTCTTTGGCAACCGGTGGTCCGCCGGTCAGTTCGAAGAACGATATCTCGAAATCTCCAGGTATTGCCGCGGCCTCGTCGCGGAGAGAGTCGACAATCTCTGAGACTGTTCGGCTGTGCGCAGTCCTCCGATTAAGAGAGACTTGAATCTGTCCGTACTGATCGCCGAACAATGCCTCGGCATCGGTGAACTTGACGCCTGTCATGACGGTTGCCGCTCTGACTTCATCGTCACCCAGCAATGTTATGAGCCGCCGCTCGATACGTTCCGTTTGCGCCAGCGTATTTTCAATCGGGGAGTTTGGCGGCATGTCCACGTTGATATAAAACAAGGGAAACGGATCAAACGTAAAAAATTCGACTCTGACTTTGTCAGTTACGACGACTGCGATAGACAATACAAATGCAACGCCTGCTGCAACAAAGAAACGTATTGGTCGCCGGAATACAAAAGCCAGCGCTTTTGTGTATTTGACCCGAACGTCATGTGTCCACCGCGCTCGCCAGTGTTTCAGTAACTCTCCCGCTGGTACGGGCCGAACATGCGTAGCGATAACATGCGAGGGCAGGATCCAGAACGCTTCGACCAGGCTGACCAGCAATCCGACAGTAACCACGAACGGAATAACGAACATGAAATCGCCAACGATACCTGGCAGCAACATCAACGGCGTAAACGCGGAGATGGTTGTAAGGACCGCCGAAGTGACAGGCTTGGCGACCTCACTGAGTGAATCGATTGCAGCGCTGAGTGCCTCCTGGCCGCGTTGCAAGCGGTAATACATTGCCTCTACGACAACGACCGCATCATCGACAAGCATGCCGAGCACAATAACAATACCGAGCAGCACAGCTATATTCAAAGTATTGCCGGTAATATTCAGAACCCACATAGCACCGGCAATCGAAAATGCGATCCCCAATGTGACGAATAAAGCAATACGAAAGCCGAGAAAAAGCCAACAAACGGACAGGACCAGGAACAGCCCGAGCAGGGCATTCCTTTGCATCACCCTAAGCGCCTCCCGCGTCGTTATTGTCTGATCGTCCGACAGGATCATTTCTATTCCGGACCCCTCAAGCAGGCGATTCTTCTCAGCTACGTAAGCTTTGATGCGGTCCACAAGTTCGAGCGTATTCGTGTAACCGACCTTTGTGATTGACATCGAAATGGCGGGGCGGCCATTGATGCTTACCAGCTGCTGCGCCTCCTCTCTGCCGCGCCGAATATCGGCGATCTGGTCCAGGGATATTTTGTTTTGTGGTGCGTTCTTGGGTGACACGAGAAAACTGGCGAGATCTTCCGGTTCGGCTGTTTTTCCCTGGACGCGAACGAGCCAAGCTTCGTTCGTGATGTCTATCGTTCCGGCCGAAATGTCACGAAACGACTCACGCAGCTGATCGGCGACGTCTGCGGCGGTCAGCCCTCTGGAAGCAAGCTCCCGCGGCTTGATTTCCACCTGCAACTCGGGCTCATTGAAGCCAAACGCTTGTACCCGGTCGACGCCGACGATGCGTTCGAGATCCTCCTTGATAAGCTTGCCCTGGCGCCGCAGTCTTTCGTCGTCTGCCTGTCCAGCGACTACAACCATCGCCGTCGGAAATCCGTTGGATGTTGTTATCTCGAGAATGTAGGGATCTTCGATGTCTGCCGGAAGTTCATCGTTCGCCTTGCTCTGAATTTCCCGTCGAAGGTCGGTGACCCGCTTGTCGAACTCTCTTACCGACAGTTCGCGAAAACGAACCAGAATGTCAGATACGTTTTCGCGGGAGCTGCTCATGACAAACTTTATGTCCTGAACGTTTCTGAGCGCATCCTCGAGGGGACCGGTGACCAGTTCTTCGATATCTGCCGCAGAGGCCCCGATCAACACGGTATTGATATTGACGAAATTGAAGTTAATTTCAGGGTCCTGCTCGCGCGGCATCTGTACAAAGGAAACGATTCCCATGACCAGAACCACCGCAAAGAGGATATTGACCAAAGGATGGTTGGTCAGGATCGTCCGCAGGAATTTCATTCTCGGGAAATCGACACGGCGTCACCGTCTTGAAGCCGCGCCTGGCCTCGCACAACAATCAGCGTGTCAGGCGACAGATCGACGAGTGCCGGCCGGCCTTCCTGTGCGCCCGGTATGGGAACGAAACGAACCGTGTCGCTATTAGCAACGAATACGCCGAGCGACGTGCCGCGCTGTACGATCTTCGCGACAGGCATAAGGCCCGTGGCTTCGTTCCAGACCAGCTCACCGGTAAGGCCAATGGGCGCCGGATCACCGTCAAATTTGAGCCTCGCATGCAGAATTCTGGTGTCGGTTTCGATGACACTCGACAAGCGGGAAAGTTCGACGCGCCACTCACGGCCCTGGCTGACAAAGCGCAGGTCGGAGACCGCAGGCAACTGCACCGCATACCGTGGATCGATCTCAGCATCAATTTCCCGGCCGTCGATCTGCACGATGGTCATGAGGGCCGTACCCGGCATCGCATAGCTGCCGACCTGGGCCTGCCTCTCGACAACAGCCGCATTGAAGGGCGATTTGATGCGGGTCCGCGACAGGGCCAGAGCCTGGATACTGATAAGAACTTCCTGCTCCTGAAGATTTGCTTCGAAAACTGCCAGATCGGTCTGTCTCGCCACCAATTCGTCGTCGGATATAAAATTCTTCTCGAGTAACTCTTCGGCCTTATTCAGCCGGTACTTCGCCCGGGCTATCTGTGCCTTCAGGGCGGCCAGGCGGGCTCTAGCCTGTGCCAGCATCAGGCGATTGTTGTCGTCGTCGAGTATGACGAGCGTATCGCCTTTCCGCAGCGTGTCGCCGACGTCCACCGTGACATCCTTGATCAACGCAGTCACCTCAGACGTGACTACCGCCCGATTCGCCGATATCACAGTGGCCGGTGCCCGCAGCTCCTTGTCGACCAGCAGATCGCCCAGACGCTGCACAGTGACCGGCACCGAATCGGCCGCGATGGTGCTGCCCGCGACCAGCGCCAGGATGATGAATATTAGAAACCTTATTGCCATATTCAATAAATGCCCGCTCGATCTGGACCCTCCCGGTACCGCGGGACATTTGACCTGGAAAGGGGAACTTGCTTGTATTGAGCTGCCCGCAGTGGGCAACGTTTCATTATACCTTTTGGAGTGTCAATGATGACCAATCGACGGGCAGAATCTTTAGCCGTGCAATTAGTAACTGTAGTGCTCCTGCATGCGCTTTCGGCGCTCACCGCCAATGCAGCAGAACATGGGCTGGACCAGGCGACCAGCGACGCACTCGACAGCGCGATAGGCGGCGAGCATCGAAGCGCCGCAAACAGGGCGCGGGACAAGTATCGTCATCCGAAGCAGACCCTTGCGTTTTTCGGCTTTCGATCGGACATGACGGTCGTGGAAATCTGGCCCGGCAGCGGCTGGTATACGGAAATACTGGCGCCGGCGCTGAAAAATAACGGCACGCTTTACGCCGCGCAATACAGCGTAAATCCACCACGCGCCTACCAGCGACGGTATTTCGGCGAATTCCTTAGCAAGGCCGGATCGGCACCCACTGTTTATGGCGATGTCATCATTACCGCCCTCGATTTTCCGGACGAGCTTGAAATTGCGCCTCGCGGCACGGCCGATCTCGTGGTCACGTTCCGCAACGCGCACAATTGGGTGGCCCGGGGCTACGGCGAAGGTTCCGGGCGACTGTCTTTCGAGGCGATGTTTGATGCGCTAAGGCCGGGCGGCGTCCTTGGCATCGTCGATCACCGCTGGCCGGATGCCGATAACGAAGATCCAGCCTCGGCAAACGGCTATATATCGGAAAAGCGATTGATTGCACACGCGGAGCAGGCCGGCTTCGAATTTGCAGGACGTTCCGACCTCAACCGCAATCCCAGGGATACGCATGACCATCCTGAAGGCGTCTGGACCTTGCCGCCCACACTGGCGCTTGGCGACGATGACCGGGACAAGTATCTTGCAGTCGGTGAATCCGACCGTTTGACGATCAAGTTCATCAAACCGACCGATTAGCAAGCTGGGAGTCTGCGCGGTAGAAATATCCGTAGCGAGAAAGTGCCAAAGCGAGGACAGTTTTTCGATCTTTTGAGGCGCATAGTGGGATTACGTAACGAAAAAGATCGGAAAAATGGACCGCTGTGGTGCTTTCGCAGTAGGCATACTTTCTGCCGCGCAGACTCCTAGCTGCAACGAGGATCCCGAAGTGAGCATCCAGGAAGCAACTGCACCAACCTGTACCAGCAGGGACGGTCCTATCGCGCTGATGATCGACGCAAAGCCCAAGGACCTGGGCGAATTCGTCGTTCGGCGGACGTTACCGGCACCAGAACGGCAGCGTGTGGGTCCATTCATTTTCTTCGATCACATGGGGCCGGCAGATTTCGACCCAGGCAGCGGCGTCAGCGTTCGCGCGCATCCGCATATCGGCATCGCAACGATTACCTATCTTTTTGCCGGCCAGATCATGCACCGCGACAGCCTCGGCTACGCACAGGTCATCGAAGAAGGCGCGATCAACTGGATGACGGCGGGCCGCGGTATTGTCCACTCCGAGCGAACGCCCGTTGAACTGAAGAAAACGGGCTCGCATCTGCACGGTATTCAGGCGTGGGTCGCATTGCCCGCTGAGCTCGAAGAAACGGAGCCGCGCTTCGAGCACTATCCGGCCGGTGACGTTTCCGAGGTGAATCTGGACGGTGTCAGTCTGCGGCTCATTGCCGGGCAGGCTTACGGTGTCACGTCGCCGGTACGAACATCCAGCGAGACTCTCTACGTTGAAGCAGATCTCGACTCCGGCGCCGAACTTTCTCTGCCAAAGGACACCGACGAGTTGGCAGTTTATGTTGTTAATGGTGAGATCAATATCGGTGACTGCCCCGTGACTGCGGGCAGGATGGCTATCATTCAGCCCGGCAGCAATGTGCTCGCTCATGCGGGAGAAGATTCGAAAGTCATGCTATTGGGCGGAGCAACATTATCCGGGGAGCGCTATCTCTGGTGGAACTTTGTCAGCAGCTCGAAAGAAAGGATGACAAAAGCCAAAGCGGACTGGCGGGAAAAACGGTTTGACGAGGTGCCCGGGGAGACCGAGTTTATTCCGCTGCCTGAATCGTAGCCCGGGCCGGGCGTTACCGAGCCCGACCTGCAGAGTATTCGTTGTATGGGTCAGTACTTGACGTGACCGGGATAGTCGGCAGCACGAACGCGTAATCTTGTATAGGTCGGCCTCACCGGAGGCGCGTTTTGACGACACCACAGCACACGGAACGGACGATCGGTCTCTTCGGGACCGTTCTTACCCTGGTCGGATTTCTGATCGGCGCGTCAATCTATATATTGCCGGGCCAGCTGGCCGCGTTGGCAGGTCCGGGCGTCATATTGTCCTATCTTTTCGGCGGCGTGATGGCCTTTTTCGCCTGTTTGCTCGCTGCGCAAATTGGCGTTGTCATCAGCCGAAGTGGCGGTAGCTTCTATGCCATCTCAAACCTCATTTCTCCAATGGCGGGATTCGTCTCGCTCTGGTTGTTGCTGCTTGCAATCTGTGTGGCAACCGCACTGGTTGCCAGCGGCTTCGCGAACTACTGGCTGGTCTATTTTCCTGCCTGGGATCCAACCGCTATAGCCGCAGGGGTCGTGCTGCTGTTCTGCATCATCAATGTGCTGGGCACTCGGATCTCGGTAATGAGTCAGTCGCTCATGACCCTGTTGTTTCTAACTGCGATGGCACTGTTCAGTATCGCCGGTATCACAACGATGGACAGGTCTAATCTGGTGCCGTTCCTGCCCGCGGGTTTCGGATCGGTGCTCTCGGCAATGATCCCCGCCTATTTTTCCTGGACCGGCTTCACGGTGTTAATTGAGATCGGCGGTGAAATCAAAGACCCCGGCAGGAATATTTTCCGCGCTCTGATGATCGGTTTCGTCCTCGTGCTGGTCTTTTATATCGGCGTATGTTTGGCTCTCGTTGGTACGATGCCCTGGTACACGCTGGGGGATTTCGACGCACCGGTATCCGAGGCAGCGGAGCTTTTATTACCGTCCTGGCTGGCGAATTTTATTACGCTGTCAGCATTGCTTGCTTCGGCAACTTCGGTAAACGGGATTGTGCTTGCCTATTCCAGGGACATCTATGCGATGGCCAGGCAACGCCTGTTCCCCGAGGCCCTGGCCAAACTGACTGATAGTCATGCCGTCCCCGCGAGAGCCATCGTGACTTTCACGGCTGTGGCCGTGATGTTTATTCTGATGGGCGGCACGATAACCGACTATGCGATCATTACAGTGATTGCCTTTATGATCATCCAGATAGCTTTAGCGGTAGCGGCAATACGAATCCCGGTGCTGATGCCGGCGGAATACGAGGCATCGTCGTTCAAGCTTTCAGTAGCAATGATTCGGTTGAGCGCCGGCGTGGTGATCGTTTCCTCGCTTGGATTCCTGTTCAGGGCCCTGGCCGATGATCCGCAAAAGGGGCTGATGGTGCTGCTGGTGCTGTCGTCGGGATGGCTTTGGTACCACTTCCGTCTGCGTTTCCTTGCCCGGATAGAGTAGCCCGTTATTGGTTTTTCACGATTTACCACGAAATATTGCGTATTCTGAACGCCGCGAAGACATCAAGGAAACCCGGGTGCGACAAACGACCATCATTCGAGTTATA
>Ga0255052_10001317_pt1 | contig 18790 bp, 13 predicted proteins | sample JV7_2_21_MG_FD_188632 | JGI IMG/M metagenome (GOLD analysis project Ga0255052, IMG submission 188632) | Seawater microbial communities from Jervis Inlet, British Columbia, Canada - JV7_2_21 | ecosystem: Environmental > Aquatic > Marine > Inlet | place: Canada: British Columbia | collected... | reverse complement strand
ATCGGAATCGGCTGATCGATGGCGCCCAACCACATCAGAAAATTGTTGATCACTCCGTAGTTGTTCAGCAGGCCCATCCAGGCATAAACGCGCAGCAGGAACGAAATCCAGAACGGCAATATGACGAGCAGCAGCAGGATGCTCCGCGCCGTCGAACTGGATCGGGCTATGCCATATGCCATCGGAAATCCAAGCAACAGGCAAAGAATTGTTGCGGATGCTGCCATCATCACCGACCTCAAATACGTGATGCCGTAGAGTTTGTCGGTCAGCAGGAATTTGAAACTGTCCAGCGTGGCAACAAAGTTGCCATCGTCATCGAACATCGGTGTGAATGGCGGTTGCGCGATGATCGGATCGGCCGTAGAGATTTTCAGGATGATCGCAAATGGCGCGAGGAAAAAGACAAGCAGCCAAACATAGGGAATGAGAACAGCAAACCGCTGCCATAGCGTGTCGCGGCCACTCTCTTTGCCGGCAATCACTTCGCTACTCCGTCAGGACGACCGCACTGCGGGGCCGCCAGGAGATGAAAACCTCGTCGTCCCACTCGAGATGCCGTTCAGCCGATCGCCGCCGGTTTTGTGCGCTTACCTGCACAATCTTGCCCGAATTCAGGCGAATTCGGTAAAGGGACAGATTGCCGAAGTATCCAAGGTCCTGGACGACGCCAGCCAGTCGCGTGTCGTCATGATTCTCGGGCGCGTGGTCACTGATGTATATCTTTTCTGGACGGACGGCAATACAGACTTTGTCGCCGACTTGCATATTCATGTCCGTTAGTGCTGTCAGTTGCGCATCCGCTTCGTCGGCATTGACAGAAATACTACCGTCGTTGACGGCATCTACTGTGCCTTCGAACATGTTGATCGTGCCGATAAAATCGGCGACGAAGCGACTGGAGGGATACTCATAGACTTCCTTGGGCCTGCCGACCTGCTCGAATCTGCCTTTGTCCATGACCGCGATCCGGCTGGACAGGATCATCGCCTCTTCCTGATCGTGTGTAACAACGACAAACGTGATTCCCAATTCGTCCTGAATATTCATCAATTCGAACTGCGTGTATTCCCTGAGTTTCCTGTCCAGCGCCGCGAGTGGCTCATCGAGCAAGAGCACTTTCGGGCGTTTAACGAGTGCCCGCGCCAGCGCGACACGTTGTCGTTGGCCACCCGATAGTTGATTCGGCTTGCGATTTGAAAAATCGGCAAGTTTCACAAGATCAAGTATCTCCGCGACGCGTGTCTTTATCTCATCCTTCGAGACTCTGTCTTTCTCGAGTCCGTACGCAACATTTTTCTCCACCGTCATATGAGGAAAAATTGCGTAGGACTGGAACATCATGTTGACGGGCCGGTGATAAGGCGCCTGATCCGTGATATCGACGCCGTCGATTAATATGCGACCGCTGGTTGGCACCTCGAAGCCCGCCATCATACGGAGCAAAGTCGATTTGCCGCATCCGGAACCTCCGAGGATACAAAACAGCTCGCCGCGATCAATCTCGAGATCGACTGAATCAACAGCGACAAAGCTGCCGAAATGTTTGCTGACATCCTTGATCTGGATGAATGGTTCGTTACTTTTTTCAGTGTTTCCTGGCATTTTTATTGTTATTGCAGGACTTGCTTTTCAGATGCCGCTCTTGACCCGTGCAAATGCTCGAGTTCGCGGCCGCTCCCTCTTAGGGTCCGCTGACCGTATCGGATAGATTCTCTTGAAGGTCTCGTCATTCGGATAGACCGCAGGGTGATTGCGCATCTCCTCGCTCATGAACTCCCACGACGCCTTGTTGGAATTCGCGTACCAGACTTCCTCGGCAATGTCGGCGGCAATTTGCGGGCGCATCAGGAAGTTCATGAACAAATAGGCATTGTCTTTGTGCGGCGCATCCGCCGGCATATATACTCCATCCACCCAGAGTCCGGATCCTTCCTTGGGAATCGTGTAGCGAAGATCCATGTCGAGGCCGACCTCTTTCGCCCGACGCATGGCCGTGGCGAAATCACCCGACCAGCTCATCGCCACGCAAATTTCCTTGTTAGACAAATCGCTCGCCATTTTCTGATTACTGAAATAACGGATGTATGGGCGTACAAGTTTCAGCTGCGCCTCGGCCGCAGCCATGTTCTCTTCATCCAGCGCATTCGGGTCTCTGCCAAGGTATGCGAGCACCATCGGGAACAAATCTGTCGGGCCATCGAGCAGGCTCACGCCGCAATCGGCGAGCTTGGACACGACTTCCGGGTCGAAAATCACATCGGCACTATCCATCGGATGATTCGGCAGCCTTTCCCGAACCAGGTCTGCGTTGTAAGCGTAACCTGTCGTACCCCAGTGATAAGGTACCACGTAGCCCCTGGTCTTCTCATAAATGTCTATCTTGTCGATGAGATCCTGGTCCATGTGCCGGATGTTATCCAGACGCGAATAATCCAGTTTTTCGTATACGCCGATCGGTGTCAGCCTCGAGGAGAACTGGCTGCTGTGAACAACAACATCGTAACCACTGTTACCCGCCAGGAGTTTGACGTCGACGACTTCGGATGAGTCGTAAACATCGTAATTGACCTTGATGCCGTATTCGGCCTCGAACTTTTCGATGGTATCGAGCGCGATGTACTCCGCCCAGTTATAGACGTTGACGACATTCTCGCCACTTGCCGTTTCAGCTGTGCGATCAGTACTGCAGGAAGCCAGCAATAAGATGGAGACCGCAAGAATGACGTTTGTCTGCCTACCCATATGGCCCCGATTTCAACACCTGTGGATGATCAGGTCTAGTTTTTAAAGGTCATCGAGGCCACGCTTTTGCAGGCCTCGGGCAATGATCAGCCGCTGAATCTCACTCGTGCCTTCCCAGATGCGGTCTACCCTTAACTCGCGAAAGAAACGCTCCGCGACATTCTCGCGCATGTAGCCCCGGCCACCGAATATCTGGACGGCCCGGTCGGCAACGCGGTTTGCCATCTCCGACACGTAGAGCTTCACCATCGAGCAGCGGTTATGCAGCTGTTTCAGGTCATCGCCACGGTCATGCGCTTCAGCAGCTTCGAATGTCATCAGGCGGGCGGCCCATAGTTCCATTGCACTGTCGGCAAGCATGAACTGTATGGCCTGCTTCTCGATCAGTGGTTCACCACCCACCATGCGGTCGCGCGCAAACTCTGTCGCGTCCTCGATCAACCGGGCCGCAGCACCACAACTGCGTGCGCCGATCATCAGGCGCTCGTGACGGAACCAACTTTTCGTGTAGGCCATGCGGTCGCCGGAGGTCCCAACGCGAGAGCTTGCCGGTACTTCGACGTCTGTAAATCGATAGGTGGGATGATGGGCGGCATATGTGTGGCTGAACATGGGAGAGGCGATCATCTCGATATCCTCGGTCCCCTGGTCGACCAGAAACAGGGCATCGTCGCCCTCGTCGGGCAACTGCGCCTGAAACCAGAAGAAGTCGGCAAAATTGGCACTGGTCACATACCATTTCTCGCCATTGAGGACGTAGCGGTCGCCAGATTTCCTTGCCGTAGCCGTGAGCACCGAGACGTCGGAACCGGGCCCCGATTCCGTAATTGCATAACAGTCTTTTTTCTCGCCGCGCATCATCGGCAGCACATACGCCTCTATCTGCTCCTCTGTACACGCCTCGAACATCCAACTCTGCGGCTCGGAAAAACACCAGGACAAGGCATTCGTCACCCGGCCGAGTTGCTCCCAGATCGCAACCTGTTCGACCATTGCCAGTTCCAGCCCGCCATGGGACTTAGGCACATCAATAGCGCTGAAGCCCAGTTCGATCGCTCGTTTCTTTTGCTGTGCGACAGTTTCTGGAGGCAACACGCCGCCGTTCAACTCGGCCTCGACCTCGTACGGTTGCAGATACTCGTCCGCGTACTCACGTGCTTTCTTCTGCCAGGCCATCGCACTTTTACTCAATTCGATATGCACGCTCAGTCCTCTGAAGTCTCAGTCAATAGTGTTGTGGAAATACCGATTTCAAATAACCCGTTACAGACTCCAGGGCCGCATGACGATCCCAGCTCTTCGGGCTTATCAGGCAGGATAACCAAAGTCCGTTGGTCAGGGATGACAGGACTTCCGTAACATTTTTGGCACTTACGTTCTCATACTTACCCTCGGCAATAATTTTTTCGCAGAGTTGTTCAATTGCCTGATCATAACCGTGATCATACTCATTACACATCTTGCGATAAGTCGGCATCGCTTTCACTTCACCCCAGAATCCAAACCAGACGGCAATTTTTTTCTGATCACAAACCGATGGCTTCAGATCGAGCTCCATCAACGCGAGTAATTTATCAGCTGCACCCGGACCTGATTTCTCCAGCGTTTTCTCGAACAATGATTTGTACTCTTCAGCGAGATACCTGAGCGTCTCATTAAAGAGATTGTCTTTGCTCTTGAAATGCAGATTGACGATACCTTGCGACAACCCTGCCTCTTTGGCCACTTCGCCCAACGTGGTACTGCCGATGCCCCGTCTCGATATACATTTTATCGTCGCTTCTATGAGTTGCTGACGACGCGCCTCTTTCGAAGCAGTACGTCTCGATTTCGCTGCAGCAACCGCCATTTTTCTTCCCGCCCACCTTTTGCACGAAGCCGCATTCTGCCATAAAATGAATGACTATTCATTCATTTTTCTGGACTTCAGGCCCCGCTTCGTGAGATCCTATGCGTGATTTAAGCAACATGGGGGATCTATGCGAACCCTGAAAAAATCCAATGCACAGTTCCAAAAAGCCTTAACGCGCTTGCCCCTGGGCGTGTCATCGAATTTTCGCTATTGGGGCGACGACAAGACGATTTACGTCAAGCAAGCCGACGGCGCGCGGATTTGGGACATTGACGATAACGAGTACATCGATTATCGCCTCGCCTACGGTCCGAACATTCTGGGCTATGCCGACGACCGGGTGGACAAAGCGGCCAGGCAAGGCATGGAGATCGGTGGCGTCTTTGCGCTGGCTACTGAACTCGAATTTGAAGTTGCAGATCGAATTAGCAAGATGGTGTCCGCCGCCGAACTTGTCAGGTTTTCGAACTCGGGTACCGAGGCGGTCATGGCCGCCCTGCGCGTTGCGCGCGCGTACTCGGGTAAAGACGGCCACATTGTCGTCGAGGGTGGCTATCACGGCATATTCAACGAAGTGCTTTGGTATGCAGATATCGAGAAATGGAAACCCGAAGACGGTGATCCGGAAATTCTTCCTGCCGGAGAAGGGATACCGCAAATAATAAAACCGCTTTTTCATACGGTTCCGCTCAATGATGCGAATGCGTTGGAAGATGTCCTGAAGAAGCATGCCGATGACATCGGCGCATTCCTCGTCGAGCCCATCATGGGCAACTGTTGCAGCCTGACGGCGACACATCAATATATGCAGGACGTTCGCTCACTCTGCGACAAATACGAGGTCTTGCTGATCATCGATGAAGTGAAGACAGGATTCAGAGTCGCTAAAGGTGGCGTTCAGGAACTGCTCGGCGTTCAGGCGGACCTGTGTACATTCGCCAAGGCGGTCGCGAACGGCTATCCGTTGTCGGTGATTGCCGGCCGGGAAGAGATCATGAGAAAAATTGGTGATGGCGTAGTCCATGGCGGTACGTTTACCGGCCATTCGGTATCACTTTCTGCTGCCAAAAAGACACTCGAGATTCTCGACGAAACGGATGCGCTCTCGAACATCGAATCCTATGGCCGCAAGATAGAGGAAGGACTTGGCGGAATTCTTGCCGATCGAGATATTCCTCATTGCTTCGTGGGGCATCCATCGATGATGGGCCTGTTTTTCAACGCCGCTGCACCGAAAGACTATCGCGACTGGGTGAACACCGATTACAAGTTCTATGACGCGGTCGCGGCCGAACTGCACGAACTCGGCATTCTGGTCGAACCGGATTCGAGAGAACCGTGGTTTATTTGCGAGGCTCACGATGTGAAATGCCTCGAGGAAACGCTAGACAAATTTGAAACAGCGGTGGACATTACGCTCAAGAAGCTTCCGTCTGAGCGCCGTCAAATTGTGACTGCGTAAGCAATAACAATTCAGCAACGTGTAATGGGGATTGCCTGCCAATGAAAACGTATGATGCCATCGTCGTTGGTGCTGGCCACAACGGCCTGACTAACGCCGCTTTTCTCGCCAAGGCCGGCCTGGATGTGCTGTGTGTGGAGAAGAACGACTACATCGGCGGCGCAACCGTGAGCTTGAATCTCTACAAGGACTGGATATATTCGAACTGTTCCTACGTATGCAGCCTGCTGCGACCGGAAATTTTCCGCGCGCTGGAATTGTCGAAACACGGGCTCCAGGTAACGCCGTACGGCGGCGGAACCGTATTCATGGAAAACGGCGATTACCTCGGAAGTTATCCCGACCATGACGTGCATCATCGCGAGTATTCAAGATTTTCCGTAAAAGATGCTGACGCTTACGAGCGTTACTCTGCCGACACAATGCGTCAGTGCCGTTTCATCCGTGACTTCCTGATGCGAACACCTGCAGACCCAACCTCGTTCAGGCCCAAGGATCTCATGGGCCTCGCCCATCTCGGCAGCAAGTTTTACGAGATGGGTGAACAGCGTATGTACGACACCATTCGTTTCTGGACGATGAGTGTTGCCGAGTATCTGGACGAATACTTTGAAACGGATGTCATCAAGGCCGCGTTGTCCGGCAGCGGCATCATCGGCACCGCACTGGGAATTCACTCGCCCGGTACAGCCTACGTACTCCTGCACCATTACATGGGCGAGGTCGACGGCAACATAGGCGCCTGGGGTTATGCGCGTGGCGGAATGGGCGCAGTCGCGGAGGCCATTGCCGGTTCGTTCCAATCATACGGCGGCGAATTGCGCAGGGACGCGGGCGTCGAACAGATAGTCGTCAAAAATGGCAAGGTCAAAGGCGTTGCTCTAACGACTGGTGAAGAGATAGATGCACGGGTCGTCGTATCCGGCATGGACGTCAAACGTACATTCCTGAAATGTATGGACAAGAGCGACCTGCCTGCAGACTTCTACCATCGCGTTAAACACTTCAAAATTCGCGGCTCGTCCGGAAAAATCAATATTGCGTTGGACGGCCTGCCGACCTTCCCTGCCCTGCCGAAAGGCAGTCCGCTCCTGGACGGCGACATGCACTTCATCGATTCGATGGAGCGCATGGAACGCGCATACGACGACTGGAAAGCCGGCACCTGGTCGAAGGATCCCTACGTCGACATGGTGATTCCGACATTGAGTGACCCAACGATGGCTCCACCGGGCAAGCACTTCATGAGCTGCTTCGTGCAGTACTGCCCGCCGAATATCGAAGGTCGTCCGTGGAAGCCCGAGGAAAAAGAGGCTTTCGGCCAAACCGTGATCGATCAGATCGCCGACTACAGCCCGGATTTCAAGGACCTGATCTTGCACGTCGAAATCAGAACACCGGAAGAAATAGAAAGTGAATCCGGCCTCACGGAGGGCAATATTTTTCACGGTGAGCTGACGATGGATCAGATCATGTTCAACCGGCCGGTTCCGGGCTACGCACAGTACCGTGCCCCGGTTGCAGGACTTTACATGTGTGGCTCCAGCACACATCCGGGTGGCGGTGTGATGGCGGCACCGGGCGCAAATGCCGCACGGGAGATTCTGTTTGATCTCAAACGTGCCAACACAGTGCCAGAAAACTTTGGAGATGACTGATATGACTGAACGATACGATGCAATAGTCGTTGGTGCCGGCCATAACGGTCTCGTCTGCTCGGCGTTGCTCGCCAAAGCCGGCAAGCGCGTTCTCGTTCTGGAGGCGAAAGACCAGGTCGGTGGCGCAGCGATCACGCGATCTTTTGCTGACGGCTATTCGGTATCTGCGTGTGCCCACCTTCTTTATCAGCTCCAGCCAAAAGTCGTTAAAGACCTCGGGCTAAAGGTCGATTATGCGGCCAAGAATATGGAGACCATCGCCTTGTCGCCTGATGGCAGGCATGTTCGCCTGAGCGGCAACCGGGTCGATGGCGTCGGCGACTCTGATGCGGACAGCTACAAAGGCTTTTACAAGCGCATGACCCGCTTCGCCGATCTGCTAATGCCGTACATGAACCAGGCTCCTGCGCGGCTGGCGAACTTCAGCACCGGGGACCTCGTAAAGCTGGGAAAATTCGGACTTGACATTCGAATGCTCGGAAAGACGGAGATGCGGGAGTTTGTGCGTCTCATCGGCATAAACATATTCGACGAACTGCTTGAGCGATTCGAAAACCCATTGCTTAAAGGTGCTTTGAGCATCGATGCCGTGCTTGGCACGCATCTCGGCCCACGATCGCCAAATACGATACTGACTTATCTTTATCGCTTGTGCGGCAGCCACGGCAGCGTCAGTTCGCCGACGGGCGGCATGAGCAGCGTTACCGAGGCGCTGGCGCACTGCGCAAGAGACAACGGTGCCACGATCAGGACGGGGACGCCTGTAAAGCGCATCGTCATCGAGAACGGGCGCGCGGCTGGTGTCGAGACGGACAGCGGTGAGACTTTTTCCAGTTGGCTGGTCGTCTCCAACGCCGACCCCAAATCGACCATCATGTCTCTCGTTTCTCCGCGGAATGTCGAAACGGGTTTCACGCGACGCGTGCACAATATTCGCATGCGCGGTAACGCGGCCAAACTGCATCTCGCACTCGACGGCTTACCGACGATGGAGGGGCTCGACAAGAAGGACTTTGGCCAGCGCATGGTCATTGCTCCCGATGAAAACTATGTGGAACGCGCATTTAACCCGGCGAAGTACGGCGAGTTTTCACCGCAGCCGGTGCTCGAAGTCACGTTTCCCAGTTTTCGGGACGCATCGCTCGCGCCGACCGGTAAGCACGTCTTGTCCGCGATCGTTCAATACGCACCTTATCAACTGAAAGGCGGCTGGACGGACGCTGCACGAGACGAATTCACCAAAATCGCATTGAACAAGCTGGCCGAATATGCACCCGATCTGCCGGAGCGAGTCACGGCCACCGAATTATTGACACCAGTCGACATCGAAAAGGAGTTTCATATTACGGGCGGGCACTGGCATCACGGCGAGCTGACTCTCGATCAGTTCCTTTTCATTCGCCCGGTAGGCGGTGCCGCCCAATACGCGATGCCTCTCGATGGGCTCTATTTGTGTGGCGCAGGCAGCCACCCGGGTGGCGGCGTCAGCGGCGCGGCCGGTCGTAATGCGGCGCGGGTGATTCTCAGCAGGGAGAAAGCGGCATGAGTATCCAGGAAGTCCAGCAAGACAGAATAAAGTCGCCGTTTTATCCGCGCCAGGCAGAACTCGACAAGCTGAACCAGTGGCATGAGTGGAAGGGATATTCGAGCGCTGACGCATTCTACGACTCCGAACTCGAATATTTCGCCATTCGTAACAGCACCGCTGTCTTTGATTTGACGCCCATGACCAAGTACCGCATCACCGGCCCGGATGCACTCGATTACCTCGATCGACTCGTCACTCGTGACATGAGAAAGATCAAACCTGGGCGAGTAGCCTATGCGGTCTGGTGTGATGACGAGGGTCAGGTGATAGACGATGGCACGATTTTTCACCTCAAGGAAGGCGAATACAGGCTTTGCTCGCAGGAACGGCACATGGAGTGGTTCATAGCGGCCACCATCGGTTTCGACGTGACTATCAGCCTGGAAACGGCCGACATCGCAGGACTTGCGGTACAGGGGCCGACGTCATTCAGTGTACTGAACGCCTTGGGTCTGGATGGCCTGGAAAATCTGAACTTCTTCGGCTTGATGCACTTCGACTTCGAGGGTAGCGAGCTGATGGTGTCGCGTACCGGTTACACCGGTGACCTCGGTTATGAACTCTGGATAGGGGCATCAAAAGCCGAGGCGTTATGGGACGCGCTGTTCGAAGCAGGCCGGCTATACGGCATTAAGGCGATCGGCACGATCGCTCTCGAACAGGCCAGGATCGAAGCAGCCTATCTTGCAGCGTACGCAGATTTTCTCCCCTGTCAGGAAACCGTCAGAACCGGGCGCTCGCGCTCACCTTTCGAGCTGGGCCTGGGCTGGCTTGTCGACTTCAAGAAACCGAATTTCAACGGCCGGCGCGCGCTGGCCGAAGAAAAACGCAGGGGCTCAACCTGGCGACTCGTCAAGCTGGATATCGAAGGCAACAAGCCAGCAAACCATTCCTACATTTTTGCGAAAAAGTACGGGCGATACAGGCAGGTTGGTTTTGTGACGTCGGCAGCCTGGTCGCCAATCTGTAAACAAAACCTTGCACTGGGTACCGTCAGGATGCCGCATGGAGCGGTTGGCGACACGCTCTGGGTCGAGATTTATTACCAGCGTGAAATGCACTGGTCGCGCATGATGGCCAGTGCTGAAGTCGTCGACAAGCCGTTCTGGGACCCGGAACGACGCCGTGTAACGCCGCCCGGTGTCTACTAGACTGCAAATCTGTCAGATTGCGTCGATATGACGCATCGCCTCGATCCCCTGCTTCGGCCAAAGTCGATCGCCGTGGTCGGCGCGTCCGAACGCGAGAACTCGCTAGGCCGGGAAACGCTGCAGAACCTCAAGCGCGGAGAGTTTCCGGGAGATCTATATCCGGTCAATCCACGGCATCAGGAACTCTTCGGTCTGAAATGCTATCCGGACCTGAAAACAGTCCCTGAAACGCCCGATCTCGTGATCTTCTGCGTTGGCGATAATCGCGTCGAGCAATTGCTGGATGATGCCATCGAGGCCGGGGCTTCTGCCGTGTCAATCATGTCTTCGCTCGTCATCGACGATGACGCGACGCCGGATCTCAAATCGCGTGTCAGCAAGAAAATCAAGGATGCTGGTTTAATCGCATGCGGTGCCAACGGCATTGGTTTCTACAATGTCCGGCATCGCGTCTGGGCTTGCGGATTCGACGGCAGGATGCACGAACCACCCGGGAACGTCAGTCTGATCAGTCACTCCGGATCTGGAATGTGCGGTATTGTGGACTGTGAGGAGCGCATACGATTCAATTTGGCGATTTCGACCGGCAATGAAATTGGCGTCTCGATGGACGAGTACCTCGACTTCGCGCTTGAGCAGCCGGAGACGCGGGTCGTCGGCTTGTTTGTGGAAATGGCGAGAAATCCGGAAGGGTTCAGGGCAGCGTTGCACAAAGCGAACGACAAGCGCATTCCGGTTATCGCGATAAAAGTAGGCCGAACTGCAAAGTCCGCGAAGTTGACCGAGTCTCACTCGGGTGCAATCGCCGGCGACGACGCGACCTACGATGCATTGTTCGATCATTATGGTGTGCAGCGCGTCCCCGACATGGAAGAGCTTGCCACTGCCCTGATTCTTTTCGCGGAATTCAATCCACTCGGCAAAGGCGGACTCGTGTCGCTACACGACTCGGGCGGCGAACGGCAACTAATGATCGACCTGGCCGATGCCGCGAAGGTCCCGATGACCGAGCTTGCACCGCAGACGGTCGATGAACTCGAAAGCATCCTCGATCCCGAGTTGCCGGCCGTGAATCCACTGGACGCCTGGAGCCGCGGCGGGGCAAATGCCGGCGAACAGATGACGAGATGCCTGACGACATTGATGCAGGACGATGGTGCTGCGCTGGGCGCAGTGGTTCATGATCGCGCGCCGGATAGCCGGATCTACTCAAGCTACGTCAATTACATGCAACGGGCACATGCCGAGTCCGACAAGCCGGTCGCACTCGTTTCTGCGAGGCAGGGCACGGGCAGCGATCCGCTGGTCGTGACAACAACGCACGCGGGTTTTCCTGTGATAGACGGCGTGTCCGCTTTCCTGGTTGGCGTGCGCGCACTTTTTTCTTATCGTGACTTCCTGCTGCGGCCCAGATCGACACCTCAGGAAGCGGCGATGCAGGCAGTCGAAAGATGGAAGAGCAAACTCGATCAAGCGAAGCAACTCGACGAATCGGAAGCCTGCAAGATGCTTCGCGACTTTGGCGTAAAGGCCAATGCGAGCATCATTGCAGAGTCGGAATCAGCCGTGCTTGCGGCAACGGGGGTATTGGACTACCCGTTGGTGCTCAAATCGGCCGCGCCGGGCCTCACGCACAAGTCCGATCGTGCCGGTGTATTGCTAAACCTCGACGACGAGGAACGGCTTCTGGCTGCCTACCGTGACATCAGCGATCGCCTCGGCCCCAGGGTCCTGATCGCCCCGATGGTCTCGGCCGGCGTCGAAATGATCCTCGGGAGCAAACAGGACCCGCAGTTCGGGCCAGTCGTTCTGATCGGATTCGGCGGCATACATGCCGAGTTACACAAAGATGTGGCATTCGCGCTGCCCCCTTTCGACGCCGAATGGGCCCGCCACATGCTTGATGGGCTGAAATCGCGGCCATTGCTCGATGGCATGCGCGGCATGAACGCCTGCAATATAGATGCTTTCTGCCAGTTGGAGGCCAACTTTTCGGCGATGGTCGATGCTTTGCGCGATAATCTGGCTGAAATCGATATCAATCCCGTGATTGTTGGCGAACGCCACAGCATCGCGGTCGACGCCCTTGCGATAGGAAAAAACAAATGAGTATTCAGACAGCATCAGAATTGACATTCGATAGCTGGAAAGGCGTCGCGGAAAATGCGCTACGCAAACCGGAGACAAGGTTATTTATCGGCGGCGACTACGTTGATGCGATCGATGGCGATAGATTCGAGACCGTCAACCCGGCCAACCTCGAGTCTATTGCCGCGGTTTCTGCTGCAAACTCCAAAGACATTGACAAGGCAGTGGCGGCAGCCAGAAAAGCGTTTCGCCCCTGGTCCCGCATGGCGCCGCGTGAGCGCATGGAGATCATGTATGGGTTCACGAAGCTCATCGACGAAAACGCAGAACAGCTGGCCGTCCTCGACACGCTCGATATGGGCAAGCCCATATCAGACGTGTTGAACGTGGACATTCCCTGTGTCATCCAGACGATCCAGTTCATGGCCGAGTACATCGACAAGATGGAAGGCACGGTCACGAACACGGAAAAAGACGTGATGCACTACGTGTTGCGCGAACCCATTGGCGTGGTTGGCGCCATTTCGCCGTGGAACTACCCAATGCTGATGGCGACCTGGAAATTTGCACCTGCGCTCTCAGCTGGCAATACCGTTGTGTTGAAACCTGCCGAGCAAGCGCCCCTGTCCTGCTTGCGTCTTGCAGAACTTTTCATCGAAGCCGGCGGCCCGCCGGGCGTGTTCAATGTCGTCAATGGCATTGGTGAAATTGCCGGAAAAGCACTCGCACTGCATAACGACGTGGACAAAGTGACATTCACCGGGTCGACCGAGGTCGGCAAGCTCATGTTGCAGTACGCCGGTCAATCAAACATGAAACGTATCTCCCTGGAATGCGGTGGCAAGTCTCCGCAAATCTTCATGTCCGACGTTGAAGATCTCGATCGCGCGGTGACGACTGCCTATGACGGTGTCTTTGCCAACATGGGCGAAGTATGTAATGCAGGATCTCGACTGCTGGTGCAAAAGGATATTCACGATGAGTTCGTAGAACGTTTTGTATCTGCTGGCAAAGACGCATACATACCAGGAGATCCGCTTGACCCGAACACAAACCTGGGTCCGCTCGTAACCGATGAAGCACAGCAACGAGTGCTGTCGTTCATCGCGTCGGGTAAAGACGAGGGGGCTGAACTGAAGTTCGGCGGCGATACGCCTGACGGCTTACCCGGCGCATATGTTAATCCGACCCTGTTCACAAAGGTCAACAACTCGATGCGCATTGCGAGAGAGGAGATATTCGGCCCGGTCGCATCGGTCATACCTTTCGACGACGTCGGCGAAGCGATCAGCATCGCAAACGACACTATCTACGGGCTAGCCGCAGGCGTCTGGACGCAGGATTTGAGCCAGGCACACAAACTCGTTAAAGACATCGACGCGGGCATTATTTGGGTCAATAGCTTCGATGAAGGGGACATGACGCAGCCATTCGGCGGCTACAAGCAATCCGGTAATGCGCGCGACAACTGTATCGAGAGTCTGCTCTCATACACGCAGAGCAAATCAGCATGGATACGCCTTAGCTGATGTCGTCAGCCCTGCGGCCGAAATAACCCAGTAAACCAAACAGGACTGCGCCGCCGATCAGCAAGGAAAGTGTCGGCGGGAAACCAAAGCCTCCGGGAATCGTGCCGACGGTAATACCGACCGCGCCTACCATTACGGCGTAGGGTAACTGTGTACGTACGTGCTCGATGTGATCGCAGCCACTGGCCATCGATGAGAGAACCGTTGTATCGGATATGGGCGAGCAATGATCGCCCCAGACGGCGCCGGCAAGATTGCATGCGATTGCCGAATAGAGAATGTGCATGTGTGCAGCATCGTTGACGCCGTTGACCGTCATAACCGCCCAGGTCAGCGGAACGACCAAAGGCATCAGAATTCCCATCGTTCCCCAGCTCGTTCCGGTCGTGAACGCCGTAATTGCAGACAGAACAAATACGGCTGCCGGTACGAGCGCGACTGGCAGAGAGTCTGCCAGTATCGACACCAGGTAGTCGGCAGTGTGCAGGTGTTGAGTTACGGCCGAGAGCGCCCATGCGAGAACCAGCACGATCATCGCAAACAGCATCGCGCGAGCACCCCCATACCAGGCGTCTACCGTTTCGTGTGCGCTCAGTATGCCCTGCCCGACCGTCAAAACCGCCGCAGTCACCGCACCCAGTAACGATGCCCACATCATGGCTTTGTAAGCACTGGCATCGCCGATGATGACGGCGAGTGATTTCCCCTCTCCGTAGCCGGTCACATAAAGGCCGACCACGAGCGCGCCAATCAACACGAGCAACGGGATGAATGCATTGATTGCACGCATAGGAATACCGGGCTTCGGTTCGAGTTCCTCGCCCTGCATCGACGGCAAATCATCAGCCATCATCGGAGACACCTGGCCGTTGCGCGCGCGGACTTCCGCTTTATACATCGGGCCCATATCGCGGCCGGTCGCCGCAACGGCGAGCACGAACAACACGGCCAGTATCGGGTAAAAGCTATAAGGTATCGATTGAAGAAATACGGTATATGCCGGCATCTCAATTTCGGGTATGCCGGCCAATGCTTCGCCGATCAATCCGACTTCGTAGCCTATCCAGGTCGTAATCAGGGCGATGCACACGACAGGCGCTGCTGTCGAGTCGACGATATAGGCAAGCTTCTCGCGGGATATCTTTAGTTGATCCGTCAGTGGGCGCGCCGTGTTTCCGACAACGAGCGTGTTGCTGTAATCATCGAAGAAGATCATCACACCCATTAACCAGACCGACAGCTGTCCGCCAACAGCGGTTTTCGCGCGCGTGACCATCATGCGGACAATGCTCGCCATGCCGCCATTGCGCGTAATGATGCCGACCATCCCGCCAATCATCAGCGAAAACAGGATGATTGCTGCATGATCTTCATCGGAAAGCGCCTCGGTCACGAAAAGTTGAAACCCATCGAGCAGGCCACCGAAAATTCCTGCCGGACCGAAGGACTTGAGTGCCGTTGCTCCGAACCAGACACCCACCAACAATGCGGGAATAACGTTACGCAGAGTGAGTGCAATCAGGATGGCGAGAATCGGCGGCACGATGGATACCCAACCGGGAATGACGCGCATCTCTCCCTCGACAGATTGTCCATCAGCTGATGTCGCAATGACGGCAACATTGCCAGACCTTTCGACCATGACTTCGGAGAATGTTGCGCTTCCCGACTCATCAGACGAAGCCGTATGACCAGCGCTCCCTACTCGCAGTGAGATTTCGGTCTGAGGTAGAGCGCCCGTTACGATGACTTCGGTCGCTACATTCGTCAGCGCCGCGTCCGGCAAGTCGATCAGTAAGGTGTCGGCAAACGATATTGATGCAAGGAGAACTGCCGCGACGCACAGGACTTGTTTCTTGATGTTCTGATTCCTGCTCATTTATGGCCGTCGCGATTCTAGCACGCGCCTAGAGCCTCGAAGCGACTCTGCAGAGCGTTGCGCCCAGCTCTGCCCGTCTGGTCGATGTCATTCTCTGTGTTGGACCGCATATCGAAAGCGCACCCTGCACGTCGCCGAGTGGCGTGCGGATGACTGTTGCAACCGCCGTGAAGCCATCCTCGAGTTCATCTACGGTCACCGCATAACCGCGACGTCGAATATCTATGAACTCGGGTTGAAAGGAATTCTTGCTGACGATCGTTCTGGACGTGAGGGCCTCGAGAGATTCCGGCAATCGCTCCAGACCGCTTTCATCGAATGCCATGAATGCCTTGCCGGTCGATGTCGCATGCAAGGGCCACCTGGTGCCGACATTGCCGCCTGCGCCAACGACATGTCGGCCCGTAACCTCATCGAGAATCAGCATGCTGTCTTCGATTGGGACCTCGAGTGTCGCCGTCTCACCCGACTCGTTTGCCAGCGATTTGAGTAAGGGCCGAACTCGTCGCCGCAAGTCACTGCACGCCAGGGCCTGGACACCCAATGCCATGAGACCGGCGCCAAGACTGTATGCGGCGGTAAGTGGATTTCGATCGATGAGTCCCTCGCTTTGCAAAGCACGCAAGAGACGATGTGTTGTCGTCTTGTTCAGGCCGGAGCGTCTGCTCATTTCGGCCAGTGGCATTTCCGGTCGTTCAATTGTGAAGAGCTTCAACAACTTGACGGCTCTGAGCGCCGCCTGAGCCCCTTGAGGGGGACGCAATTCATGCATGTCCGTAGTGCCATATTATGATTTGAAGTTTCATATTATGGCGGCAACTGCTCAAATAGGCGAGTGTCCACTATCGAATTCGAAAAACGGGGCGCAGTCGCCGAAATCCGCCTGAATCGTCCGGACAAGCTCAATGCCGTCAATGCGGAGATGCTTGAGGGCCTGGGTAGCGCACTTGATGACGCAGAAAGTGATGACGAAGTCCGGGTCATCATACTCTCAGGCAACGGTCGCGCGTTTTCGTCCGGTTTCGATCTGCAGACAGCAGAGCCTGATGAGGGCCTTTCGAAGGACGAGCGGATCCGACGTGAACTGCAATATGACTTCGACATGATCATGCGATTCTGGGATTGCCCAAAGCCTACGATCGGCGCTGTACACGGATATTGTCTGGGCAGTTCGATGGAAATCTCTGCAGCCTGTGACATCACGATAGCGGCGGAAGACTGTCGTTTCGGCTCCCCGGAGGTTCGTTTTGGCAGTGGCATCGTCTGCCTGATCCTGCCCTGGATTATCGGCCTGAAGAATGCCAAGGAATTGTTGCTGGAGGGCAGCACCAATACTGATGCCCGGCGCGCCGAGACGATAGGATTGGTCAATCGCGTCGCCGCCCCGGCTAAGCTGATGACCGAGGCAAGATCGCTGGCTGTCGAAATTGCATTGAATGATCCGCTGGCGGTACGGTTAACCAAGAAAGCGATCAACGACAGTGTTGAGCGCGCCGGCATGCGGGAGGCTCTGGTTGCAGCCTTGGAAACTGATATTGAGATTGAAACGACAGAGACACCGGAGTCGAAGGAATTCAATAGAATTCTCGCATCGGATGGCCTAAAAGCCGCATTGGCCTGGCGTGCACAACACACCGGATAAAGACAATGGCTAAAAGCAAAGCCGGGAGCTTGCCGGCCGAATTACGCTCGTTTCTGAAGAAATATCCGGGCACGGATTGCATGGAGTTGTTGATTACCGACCTGCCGGGCGTGTTTCGAAGCAAGCGTATTCGGGGCAAGGAATTCGCCAAGGTATTCAATGATGGATTCTGCTTGCCAGGCGGGACTGTTCTGTTAGACACGCTGGGCAACACCATTCCAGACATGCCATGGAGCGGCCATGACGGCGACCCCGATATAGTGGCAAAGATCGTCGCCGGGAGCCTCGCGCCTGTTCCCTGGGCCAAGAAGCCGACTGCGCAGGCTTTGTATCGCTTCTACCTGCCGAATGGCGAGCCCTTTTTCGCGGATCCGCGCACCGTTCTCGAGCGGGCAATGAAGCCGCTGCAAAAAATGAAACTGAAGATCGTCATGGCAGCAGAACTCGAGTTTTACCTGCTCGACGCCAGGACCGACAGGCCGACGCCCAAAACGTCGCTGGTACCGGGTATCGGGCGGCCTCAACCCGGCCCGCAGGTCTATCATCCCGATGACCTGTGGGATATCGAGAATTTTCTCAACGACCTGAACGACGTGTGCGCGGCACAAAATGTCCCGGCTGGCACGACGACCTCGGAGTTCGCGCCCGGGCAATTCGAGATCAATCTTCACCATATCGATGACCCGGTTCTGGCCTGTGATCATGCTGTCCTGTTGAAACGTACGATCAAGGCGGTCGCAAGACAACACGGATTCGTCGCCTGTTTCATGGCGAAGCCATTTGAAGAGGATTCGGGCTCCGGCTTACATGTGCATATGAGTCTGGTAGATGCGAACGGCAAAAATTACTTTTCTCAAGGCAAGGAGAAAATGGCTTCCGCGCCCTACTCTGCGCGTCTGCGTCACGCCGTCGGCGGGCTCCGTATAACGATGACGGATGCGATGGCAATATTCGCGCCGAACGCGAACTCCTATCGCCGGCTTCGGCCTGAAATGTTTGCCCCGGTAGAGCCTAACTGGGGCGCTAACCACCGAAATGTTGCAATACGAATCCCCGTCTCCGACGAGAAGAACCTGCGATTCGAACATCGCACGTCCGGTGCCGACGCGAATCCATACCTCGTCACGGCGGCGATTATTGCCGGGGTACACCACGGCCTGAAAAATCGCTGCGATCCGGGCCGCATGGTCAGTGAA